>WNFI01413788.1_pt1 | contig 12017 bp, 13 predicted proteins | sample 5400471 | NCBI WGS metagenome assembly WNFI01 (sample SAMN13153348, study PRJNA577476) | soil metagenome | isolation source: 100 cm saprolite on Douglas fir-dominated hillslope | place: USA:California | collected 2013-09-17 | reverse complement strand
CGCTCGATCTGGCCTGAACGACAGGCATATATGGCCTCATCTGCTCACACAGTTGCACACCAACCTCATCGCTTTGGCGAGGAGAACACAGGCGTGCATAGAAAGTATGGACATGATCATGGATACAATACAAGAGAACGGTGAGACTGGTCTGTTCAAACCCCTGTTTGAAGCTCGGCTCCAGTACCAGTCGGATATGGAGGTGGTGGTGTCGGCTGAAACGCGTGAGGGTGAGCTGGTTGGGAGTGGCAATGGGAGCGTTTCGGGAGATCTGCTCAGTGGGACAGCTCGCTGGTCGATGTATGCCGGTAACTGCGCCTATGTCTTTGTGCGAGCCGGACTTGAGCCGCCACCTGGGCAACATCTCTGCACTGTGCATCCGGCTGGCATCATCGAAACGTCCGACGGGGCCCAAGTATGGTTTGACGCCAGAGGCTATGGGCTGCGCGGGGCTGACCATGGCCAACCGCATCTGTGGGGGCTTACGATGGCGGTCCAATTTACGACCACGGACCGGCGCTACCAGTGGCTGAACACCACCCTGGGGGTCGTGGTTTCTGAATTTGATGAACGTGCTGGACGTGCGCTCTGGCGCGCTTTTATCCCATAGAAGACGCTCTACCGATCACCGACGAAAGGGACCGTTATGTTACAACGACGATTCTGGATGCGTGGGGGTGGGAGTCCTCTTGCCGCACTCGCAGCCCTTTTTACCACGCTGTGCTGTTTAGGGTTCCCTGCCCTGGTGGGATTGCTCTCTGCCCTGGGGGCAGGGTTCTTGCTCAATGATCGCTATCTGGAGCCACTCCTGGCGGCAACGCTCCTGCTCACGGTGCTCATCGCAGGACTCCATCTGCGGCGGCATCATCAGCCTGGACCGCTTCTGCTCTCAGTTGTGGCAGCCGGAAGTGTGTTCTTTGCCATCTACGGCACGACCGTGCTCCCGCACGCTGCGGGCGGCGATCACATGGCTGACGGCATGGCTGCCACCCCCGGCTGGAGTCCATACCTGGCCTATGGAGCGATCCTCGTCCTTCTGGGAGCGCAGGTCTGGGACCTCTGGCTCTTCCGCCGCTGCGTGCGCAAGACCGCTGCCTCTTCTCCGCCTGTTTCCACGGACTCTGCTCCCGTCTTCTCAGAAACACGAAAGGAGGGTGTCTGATGCGCCGAATTGGTGGCGTTGCGCTGACCGTGACGGGCTTTCTCGCCTGCCCCTGTCATCTGATCATTACCCTGCCGCTGCTGATCTCAGGGCTTTCCGGAACGGCCCTGGGCAGTTTTCTCAGTCGCCATACCAGCCTGGTCTACACTGTGGCGGGCGTCTACTTTGTGGTGGCGCTGGCGTTGGGGGCCTGGTTCTTGTTCGGCTCAGCGCGCCCGATTCGTGAGATGGATGCGGCCTGTCCCACCTGTGCGCCGGTCGCATCTGAGACGCACGCGCAGGAGCGATCCCCCATGCCGGATGACCTGCCTGCAACAAGGAGATAAGCATTACGATGACCTCACCACAAGAACGGTATGACCTGGTGATTCTGGGCAGTGGCTCGACGGCCTTTGCCGCGGCGCTGCACGCTGCCGAACTCGGCAAAAGCGCCGTCATGGCCGAATTTCGCACGGTCGGGGGTACCTGCGCCAACCGGGGGTGTCTGCCCTCCAAGAACCTGATCGAAGCGGCCCGCCTGGTCTACGATGCCGCCCACCCACGCTATCCTGGCCTCACCCCGGTCCACATGCCGTTCAATTGGGCGGAACTGGTGGCTCAGAAGGATGAGATCATTCAGGAATACCGCACCCACAAGTACGAGAGCTTGCTCGATGATCCCGACCATATGCAGGTAGTCCCCGGCCAGGCGCGCCTGGTTTCTGACCATGAAGTGGAGATCCAAAGCGCTGACGGTGCGCGCCGCCTGATCGGCTCGCAGATTCTGATCGCGACCGGCTCCGCACCGAGCATTCCTGATGTGCCGGGCCTCTCGGATGTGCCATACCTCACCAGTGACCTTTTGAGTTCCGCCGATGATCCCTGGGGAACCGAACTGCGCGAGCAACCCCGTTCGCTGCTCATCCTGGGCGGCGGCTACATCGCCCTCGAACTGGGCCAGATGTTTGCTCGCTTTGGCACCCAGGTCACACTCATCACCCGCGGCAGCACGATTCTCTCCGGCTACGAGCCGGAAATCGCCGAGGCCCTCACCGAGATCCTCCAGGAGGAAGGGCTGCGCATCGTCACCGGAGCGCAGGTGCGCGGCGTGGAACGCTCGGGAGAGGGGGTGGCCCTCTCGCTCCAGCGGCACGGCAGCCAGCACACGTTTACCGCCGAACGGCTCCTGGTGTCCACCGGGCGACGCCCCAATACCGAGGCGCTCGGCCTGGAGCAAGCGGGCGTGGAGGTAGATCAGGCGGGATCCGTGCGCGTGGATCGTACGCTGCGCACCAACGTGCTCCATATCTGGGCCGCCGGTGACGTGATCGGACAGGAAACCGAGAGCCAGATGGCGACGCCTGTGGGCGCCCACGACGGCAAGATCGCTGCCCACAACGCCCTCTCCGGGGAGCCGCTGCGCGAGGTCGATCACACCGTCATCCCGCGCACCATCTTCACCGACCCCCAGGTCGCTGTCGTAGGTATGACCGACGAAGAGGCCGTTGCCGCCGGGATCGAATGCAACTGCAACACGATTCCTCTGAGCGTCGTACCACGGGCCGGGGCCATCCGCGATACGCGCGGTGTGATCAAGATGGTGCTGGACGGCCCGACGTGCCGGGTCGTGGGGGTCTCCATGCTTGGGGTGAACGCCGGGGAAGTGATCCACGAGGCGGCGATGGCCCTGCGCTTCGGGGCCACGACGGACGACTTCATCGATCTGATCCACGTCTACCCGACGATGGCCGAAGCGCTCAAGATCGTCGCCATCTCCTTTACAAAGGACGTGAACCGGCTCAGCTGCTGCGCCACCTGAGCTTACCGGGATGTTCAACCGGTTATGGAGACGTGCGTCCCACACCGATGAGCCGACCAAAGCGACACGCATGGGCAACGCGTTCATCCATGACCTGGAGATACTGAAACAGAGGCAGGCCTTCTGGTACAATCAGAAGCTCAAGCCAGGGAAACACAAAGGAAACAGACATGAGCCTATCAGAAACGAGTGTGGAGCACCTCGCCATCGCGATCGCGGACAGCAACTCCTGGGAGCGGATGGCTTACTTTTTACCGCTCATGCGGCTGCTCTCGGGCGGCGATCCTGTCACCAGGGAGCAACTTGCGACGATCCTCGGGCGGCCCGAGGCGATAGTTGCCGATGCACTGCGCCAGTTTGAGGATGTCGTCTATGATGAGGAAGGCCGCATCGTGGGTGCAGGACTGTCCCTCCTGCCAACACCGTATCGATTTGAGGTGAATGGGCACGTCCTGTACACCTGGTGCGCGCTCGATACCCTGATCTTCCCGGTGTGGCTAGGGCGCTCGGCACAGGTCTCCTCTGTCTGCCCTGCGACCGGGCAGTCGATTCACCTGCGCGTTTCGCCAGAGCGCCTGGAGCACTTTGATCCTCCTTCTGGGGTGCTGTCACTCCTCATTGACGACGAGTTAGCGACCTGCTGCAACATCCGCGAAGCCTTTTGTGCGTATAGCCAGTTCTTCTCTTCACGAGAAGCCGCTGCGCCCTGGCTCTCCCAGACGCCTTCGGCCCATCTGCTACCCATCGAGGAGGCCTTCACACTCGGGCAAAAGCTCGCTCGGCTGACCATGCAGAGGTTCCAGGAGGGGAAACGACTGTGATGACAACAACCGTTGATGTGATTGTCCTGGGGACCGGCTCTGCCGCTCAGAGCGTCGCCTATCCCTGCCGTGAGGCCGGCTGGAGCGTAGCCGTCGTAGACTACCACCCTTTCGGAGGAACCTGCCAGCTACGCGGGTGCGACCCCAAGAAAATCCTGGTCGGCGTTTCCGAACTCGTGGACTGGAGCCACCGCATGCAGGGCAAGGGTGTCTCTGCGCCGGTCCTGTCCATCAGCTGGCCGGACCTGATCCGCTTCAAGCGCACCTTCACCGACCCGGTGCCAGAGCAGACCGAGCACAGCTTCGAGCAGGCCGGAATCATCACGCGGTATGGCCGTGCGCATTTCGTGGATCAGACGAGCGTCCAGGTGGGCGAGGAGATCCTGGTTGGTCGCCATGTGGTAATCGCAACCGGCGCGTGCCATGCCGATTTGGGGATACCGGGCGAGGAGTTGCTCACCACCAGCACGCAGTTCCTGGATCTGGAGGAATTGCCGCGCCGTATCGTCTTCGTCGGCGGCGGCTACATCGCCTTTGAGTTCGCCCACATCGCGGCACGCGCAGGCGCGCACGTCCAGATCCTCCATAGGGGGAGCCGCCCCCTCGAGAAGTTTGACCCCGATCTCGTCTCCCTGCTCGTGCAGGCCAGCCGGGAACTGGGCATCGAAGTTCACGTGAACCGGGCGGTCACCGCCATCGAGCGGCACGGCGACCACTTGCTCGTCCACGCCCGCACAGGGGCGCAGGAGCACGCGGTCGAAGCCGACCTGGTGGTGCATGCCGCCGGGCGCGTGCCGGAGATCGACAAGCTCGACCTGGAGGCGGCGGGCGTGGTACATGGGAAGGAGGGCGTCCTGGTGAACGAGTACCTGCAAAGCGTGAGCAATCCAGCCGTGTACGCAGCGGGGGACGCGGCTGCCAGCGGAGGGTTCCCCCTGACGCCCGTGGCGGGGATGCAGGGAGGCATCGTAGCCAGGAATCTCCTGGAGGGCAATCGGCACACACCCAACTATACCGGCATTCCCAGCGTGGTCTTTACGACCCCGCCTCTCGTACGGGTGGGCCTCCTTGAGGAAGCGGCTCGCGCACAAGGTCTGCGCTTTACCACGCACCACGAGGACACCTCGGGCTGGTATTCCTCGCGGCGGGTAGCGATCCCACATACGGGGTTCAAGACGCTCGTCGAGGAGGGCACCGAACGCATCCTGGGGGCCCACCTGCTGGGTCCGCACGCCGAGGAGGTCATCAACCTCTTCGCGCTCGCGATCCGCATGGGCCTGCGGGCAACTGATCTCAAGCACATGGTCTACGCCTATCCGACGAGCGCGTCAGATGTAGGCTACATGCTCTAATTGAAGTTTCGCAGCTGTTATGATGAACGGGGGGCCTTCGCCGTCTGGCGAGAAGCTCTCCAGGAGGAGATGTATGCACGAAAAAGAACTGGAACTGCTTGCCAGGCAACTGGCCGAGGGGTTGCGCGGCGACCATGACGCCCTCGGCCGAGAAGTGGTCCGGCTCCTTGCCCGTGGGCATCCCGTCACACCAGAGCGCCTGGCGAGCGCGCTCCAGATGACTGCCGAGCGGGTGGCGGGAGTACTCGCGGGCTTAGCCGATCTCGAGGTAGACCAGGGCGGCAACATCTTGGGATGGGGACTAACTCTCATCCCCACGCCCCATCGCTTTCGGATGAATGGGCAGACGTTCTACACCTGGTGTGCGCTTGATGCGCTGACCTATCCGGCGCTGCTCCAGGTTGTGGCGAGCGTGGAGTCGTCCTGCCCGGTCAGCGGCGCTCCCATGACGCTGTCGATCACACCTGCAGGTGTTCACCATCTGACCCCTCCAAGGAGCGTCGTTTCCCTGGTGATCCCTGGACAGGGCAGCGCCTGTGATAGCGACCGCAAATCCTTCTGCAACCAGAGTCTTTTTTTTCGCTCAAGACGAGATGCGCTGAGGTGGCAGGCATCCTCTCCCACTGCCCGGCTGCTTTCGGTTGCGGATGCCTACCAGGTTGGTCGCCTGACCGCCCGCTACCGCTACCCGTCGTGAAGAGTGGACGCGAGACAGAATAGGGAGATTGCTGATGCAACATACACGGCTACAGGCCATCGCTCAAGCGGTCTGCAAGAGACAGGAGCGCTACCAGCGCAATACGTTGCTGTTTGATCAACTCGTCCGGCTCTTAGTGCAAGGGCGACCCGTTGCCCCAGAGCTTCTTGCGCACAGGCTCCATTGGGAGCTGGAGGAGGTGCGCTCGATCTTGCAAGCACATCCGGAACTGGAGTATGATGAGCAGGGCAACCTGGTCGGCTCCGGGCTCACGCTGGTCCCGACCGCGCACCAGTTGCAGGTGGAGCAGCGCACCCTGTTCGCCTGGTGCGCCTTCGACACGTTAACCTACCCGGTGGAGCTGCACCTCTCGGTTCAGGTCACCTCGCGCTGTCCGGTCACCGGGAGAAGCATTCGCCTCACGGTCACGCCTGAACAGGTGCTGGATCTGGACCCGGGGGAGGCTCAGGTCTCGCTCGTCGTTGATGTCGCGGCGGGGTGCTGCCTCAATGTGCGGGAGGACGTGTGCCACTACGGGCATTTCTTTGCCTCGCGCGAGGCCGCTTTCCTGTGGCAAGCGGCGCATCAAGAGGCGGTGATCCTTTCGGTGGAGGAGGCCTACCAGGTAGGAAAGCTGGTCGAAGGCGCTCGCTTCCCAGATACGGGACCATGAAAGAGCCATGCGGAAAGCAAGCCTCTCTTCAACAATGAACCGAAGAAAAGCAAGAGCAAAAAGGAAGAAAGGGGGCGTATGCCACACCCATCACTTGAAACGATTGCCGAACGCCTGTCGGGGCAGTTGCGCTGCGAGCAGGAAGATCTGTGTCGCCCCATTGTGCAGCAGGTCACGCGCGGCAAACCGGTGACGCCAGCCGCTCTTCGGGCCTCACTCCAGGTGAGCCAGGACGAGTTGGAACAACGCCTGGCCAGGCTTCCACCAGATGTCGAGTTTGATCGGGCTGGCAATATCGTCGGCCTGGGAGTGACCCTGGTACCCACCTCCCATCGCGTTCAGCTTGGTGGGAAGCATCTCTACACCTGGTGCGCCTTTGATACGGTCCTGTTGCCCCCACAGCTCGACGTCCAGGCACAGGTCCAGTCGACGTGCCCCGTCACCGGTCAGCCCATTACCTTTGTCGCCACGCCTGAAGGGGTCATCAGGGACCTGTTCCCTGCGAGTGGTGTGATTTCGTTGATCGTGCCGGCCCAGCGCAGCGACTGTACGCGAGCCACCTTTTGCCAGCAGTCGTTCTTCTTTCGGTCGGGATGAGAGAGCAGGAGTCAGCACCGATGGAGAAACAGCTGCGTCTCCTTACCGTCACCCTTGAGTACCCGCCTCCATCGTTTGGCGGGTACGAGGTGATGTGCGCCCAGGTCTGCACCTGGCTCAAGCAGCGTGGGCATGAAGTGCTGGTGCTCACCGCGCTCCCAGCAGAACTGGGGACCATCTCTGCCGATGAGGATGAGGATATCGTCCCGGTGCGCCGCATCCTGCGCAGCTACTGGGATGGATTGTCCAACCTGGACCCGCCTTTTCAGGAGGCGCTGGCCATCGAACAGCACAACCAGGCGCAGATGCAGGACGTGTTGGCCACCTATCACCCCGATGTCGTGGCCTTCTGGCACATGGGGGATATATCGCTGGGCCTCATCACGACGACGGCGAACCTGGGCTACCCGCTCGTCTTCGTCATCGGGGATGACTGGCTCTGCTACGGTGGGTGGGCCGATGCCTGGCTCAGATGGTGTAACGCACATCCAGAGCAGGCGGCAGTGGTCGAGCAGCGCACAGGACTTCCCACACGGCTGCCGGACCTGGGAGCGCTGGGGGCTTTCTGCTTCGTGAGCGCCTGGACCAAAAGACGCGCCGAGCAGATCGGCGGGTGGCACTTTCCTCGCGCCCAGATCATCTCGCCAGGTCTCTCCCCGACCGAGTTCCCGCCGCTGATCCAGGTGCCTGATCGCCCCTGGCAGTGGCGCTTGCTCTGGGTGGGACGAGTGGTCGAGGAAAAAGGCATTGAGACGGCCATCCACGCGCTGTCGCCTCTCCCAACAGAGACAATGCTGGAAATCGTCGGGTTGGTTGACCCGGCATATCGCCAGCATCTGGAAGCGCTGGCCGGAACGCTGGGCGTCGCATCCCGCCTCTCCTTCTCACTGGCATTGCGGCAGCAGGTGCGCTCACGCTACCAGCAGGCCGATGTCACCCTCTTTACCAGCAAGATCGAGCACGAGGCCTTTGGGCTGGTGCCCCTGGAAGCGATGGCGAGCTGTTGTCCCGTGATCGCCACCGGTGTGGGAGGATCGAGCGAGTACTGCCTCGATGGCGTCAATTGCGTCCGCGTTCCCCCTGGAGACCCCGCGGCTCTGGCACACGCAGTGCAACATCTGGCTCAGAGGCGGGACCTGCGCTGGCGCCTGGTGGAAGGCGGGCTGCAGACCGCGAGGGCATTCACGCTCGATCGTCAGGCGACGGGCATCGAGCGCTTGCTTCTGGCTGCTTCAAGTTCTCCCAGTGCGTAACCAGGGCCAGCATATTCACCACTATTGTTTAGGCAAGGATGAGACCGAGGACCTAAAATAACAATACAAAAGAAAGAGGAGGAAGGAGAGGCTTTTGCTATGGCCAGCAACACTCAGGATCAGTGGGCGCAATGGATACTGCATCGACGCTTTGGGGGAGATCTCCACCAGGGGCAAACCATGTTGAAGGAGCTAGCTGCATACCGTGATCGCATCCTTGAGCATGCCGCCATTACTGAGGGAGAGATAGTGCTCGACGTGGGATGTGGTGACGGGCTGATCGCTTTTGGGGCGCTTGATCGCGTGGGCGAGGAGGGCCAGGTCATCTTCAGTGATATTTCGCAGGACCTGTTAGACCACTGTCGCTCCCTTGCTGAGTCGGTGCAGGTGCTTGAGCACTGCCGGTTCGTCCGCGCCTCGGCTGAGAATCTAGCTGCCATTGCCACTGGCTCGGTGGATGTAGTCACGACCCGTTCCGTCTTGATCTACGTGCAGGCGAAGCAGCAGGCTTTTCACGAGTTGTACCGCGTCCTCAAGCCAGGCGGTCGGCTCTCCATCTTCGAGCGGATTCACGAGCCCGCGAGCAGTCCCCTGTTGAACTTTGACGAACGGGATCTGCTCACCTTTGCCGAGCGGGCCCGGTTCGCTGAGATTCACCTGGAACTCCAGGCAACGATCAAGCAACCCAAGCCGCTCGATTCTCACGATGAGACGAGCAGGCCAACGTGGGAAACGCTCTTGAAGTCGTCAGGCAATCCGTTGAGTCCCACCCTAAAAGAGGCCATGGCGCAAGCGCTCTCCGCTCAAGAAGCCGAACAGTTCACAGCGTATCTGCGACCCTTGGTCGAGACGATGCAGTGCTATGAGCGGCAAGCGGTAGCCTATCTCTGGGCGGCGAAGCGCTGAGGGAGGGAGACGCTCATCCGCCGGGTCGCCTTCACATTTGGGAAAGGGGATTTGGGAACAACCTGGGCAACACTGGCATATCTTGTGGTACCTGTCCCTCATTTCGTCGCCATTTCCATCGCTGGAACGTTGGGAAAGAATGAGGGCGTAGTGTATTTCTCACCAACTGTCCGGAGGTCTTGCCTTGAGTACCCAATCGCCATCAGAGAGCCAGCCGACTTTCACCGGCGCGGTTCCTGTACTCCCCACGACCAACATGAGCCAGGCAACCAGGTTTTATGGACAGCTGGGCTTCCAGGTGCTCCACCAGGAGGCCGAGTATGCTATCGTCAAACGAGATGGCGTGGAACTCCATGTGTGGCTCTGCCAGGATCCGGCCCTTGCCGAAAATTCCTCGTGCCGCATCCAGGTGGCCGGTATTGAGGCGCTCTACCAGGAGTATCAAATCAAAGGGCTGCTTGCGTCCAATGCGGCGGTGAGACACACACCCTGGGGAACGAAAGAGTTTGTGGTCTTCGACCCGGACCGTGTCCTGATCACCTTTGTCGAGCGTACTCTGTACGCACGATAGACCCCGTGGCCTGGTTCACCCTTGAGCCGGCGCTCTGCTCGGCTGACGCAGAAGAGGGTGTGATCTTCCACTGAAGAGGTGCTTCCCAGCTTCCAGAAAGGTGTGTGCTGAGCCATGCAAACATTCGAGATGGTCCGTGTTGCTGGCGGCTCGCTGTGGACGGTGCGCCAGGGCCACGGACCTGCGCTCGTGTGTTGCCACGGTGGACCCGGCTTGTGGGATTACCTTGAGCCTGTGGCAGCGATGCTTGATGACCTGTGGACCGTCTACCGCTACGACCAACGCTCCTGTGGACGATCCGCAGGTGGTCCTCCCTACGACGTCGCTACCGCCGTGGCTGATCTGGATGCCTTACGGGAGCATTGGGGACTCTCACAGTGGATAGTGCTGGGGCATTCCTGGGGAGCCACGCTGGCTCTTGCCTATGGTCTCGCACATCCCACCCAAACACGCGCGCTGATCTACCTCTCTGGGACGGGCATTGACGTTTCCTGGCACGCTGAGTACCGTGCCAATCGAGCGGCGTTGCTCAGTCCTGATGAACAGCACCAACTCGCCAACCTGCGAGTACGCCTCTCTTCCGCGCAGGGGGCCGAATTTGACGAGGCCGAACGGGCCTACTGTGAACTGGCCTGGTCCACCGACATCGCTGACCACGCACATGCGCGTGAGCTGGTCAGGCAGTTGTTTGTCGGCGGCCTGCACGTCAATTTCCGGGTCAACCAGCTCCTTGGCGACGATGCCGATCACTTTATACAGCGCAGTACGCTGCCCGAGCAACTTGCCGGCTTGCGGATACCCACGCTGGTCGTGCATGGTGAGCGCGATCCTCGTCCTGCCAGAGTGGCCCGTCAACTCTCCGAGATCATCATGTCTACCAGCTATGTTGAGCTTCCCCAGGTTGGACATCTCCCGTGGCTCGAACGGCCCGACCTCCTGAGAGGCGTCCTCCGGGGCTTTCTTGAGGATCTCCCCTAGCGGAAGAGAGCAAAGACAAACGGCTCTTCTCAAAGGAGAAGGAGCGAGCGCGGTTCCCTCGTGTGGCAAGGTCTCCACGCGCTCCTGTCCTGCGTGCCTCTGTTGTATGACCTGTTGACAGCAGTTAACGCCTGCGCTACAGCTAGAAACGCCATGCGGCCCCCTAAAAAGCTGCTCGCCATGAACTTTCCCTCCCGCGCGTGATCTCGATGGGTTAGCCTCGCAAGGTCATCGTACTTGACAGAGAGGCATTTCGTCGGGCATAACAAGAGCAGATGAATCTGCGTTGTCCGGTGTGTCAAGAGAAGGGGGTATTTGTTATGACTGAAGTGGTCAGCATGTACAGCATGAGACCGTTGGGACGAAACGAGCGAGAAAGCACTCCCTTGCAGGGAGCACAGGAGATGCTCCGCGTCTTCGTCGCAGATGTGTGCCTTGGATTCTCCAAAGCCTGGAACCCCCACCCTTCGTTCTTTAATGGCTGACCGAAGATTCCTGGCTTCTTACTAGAAAAGGAGCCAAGTCTGATCAACCATCGCGTGGTGTGCTCGCTCTCAATGGTGCGCACCCACTCCTGCCTGGTAAACCGGGTTTCGTTTGCTCTCGACAACTTCATCGACACTGTGTCTCCGCGCAAAGGGAAGCGGCACCTTCTCTCTCTTGCCCTCCCGCTTGCGTAAGGATCGGCTGTGCAAAAAACGCGGCCATCCCGAAAGCACGCTCGCCTCCACTTGATGACGTTCTTGCTACATCTCGCATCGATGCCCGCATACGGATTCGAATGCTCATGGTCTTTTTTCAGGAGAACGCATCTATGTGGAAAAATCTTTCCATTACATCCTTTGGGCAAGGACTGGCTAGCACCGCGCGCACCTGCTGGACGACTGTGAAACTGGCGTGGAAAGCCGCTCCTCTTCTGCTGGTTGGTGTGCTATTGCTCTTTGCGGTTGAGTCGCTATTGCCGCCACTGCAATTGGCGTTATCGCGCGCTGTCATCGATAGCCTGGCTGCTCCCGTGGGACGCACAGCCGCGCTTGACCCCCTTGTTACCCATGTGCCGCTCGCTGTCTGGATTGCGCTCACGATCGCTGTGGTGGCGCTCGGACAGCTCATCGCACCGCTGATTGCCATCCTCCAGAGCCAGGCCGGTGACCGCTTAACTGGCTACGTCACCGAACAGGTGATGCAGGCTGCCAATCGCTGGCAGGG
>WNFI01083211.1_pt1 | contig 12020 bp, 19 predicted proteins | sample 5400471 | NCBI WGS metagenome assembly WNFI01 (sample SAMN13153348, study PRJNA577476) | soil metagenome | isolation source: 100 cm saprolite on Douglas fir-dominated hillslope | place: USA:California | collected 2013-09-17 | reverse complement strand
CCGCCTGTGGAACGACGTTTTCCTGTTCTCTCAATCTTACATCGGCATGCCTCACAACACTATCAGAGCAACCGTCTTGATTGAAACCCTCCCCGCTGCTTTCCATATGGAAGAGATTCTCTTCGAGCTCAGGAATCACTCATCCGGTCTCAACTGCGGTCGGTAAGTCCGTCAACCTTGCTTGGCGGCGATATGAAGTACATTGCACACACTACAGGTGGGACTACATTTTTAGCTTCATAAAAAAGCGTCGGGCAGATAGAAATGCTATTCTTCCCGACCGTAAGGACGTCACCATGGAAGTCGGCTTCATGTCTGCTTATGTCCGCTTACTAATTCAGGCTTGTCACAAGTAAGGCCTGAAAACCAAAGATACCTAGGAAATTCTGACGAGGAGTTTCAGACGCAAGGTCGCCGCCATTGGTGGAATGTCCGCTCAAATTCCCATCAAAGGCGACGAAAAAGCGAATGAGGTCGCAATGAACAAGGTCCGTGCAGACAAGCTCAGGGAAGTCACCAGCGGTCATGATGGTACGTGGATCGCCCACCCTCTGATTAACAAAATCGCCCGCGAGATCTTCGATCAACACATGCTGGGTTCTAATCAAGTCCGTATTCCCTTTTGTGCGTATCCTGCACATTGACTGAGTTCGCTTCCCGTAGTACCACGTCCGACGCGAGGACGTTCGTGTCGCTGCCGCTGACTTGCTGGACACGAAGGTGTCTGGACGGATTACTTCCGAGGGTGTGCGTTCAAACGTCGCAACCGTGCTCGCGTATGGAAGTGCATGGCTTGGTGGAAACGGCTGTATTCCCTTGAACCACCTTATGGAGGACGCAGCGACCGCAGAGATCGCGCGCGTTCAGCTTTGGCAGTGGGTCCACTATAGCGCGCGTGATGATACGGGCACGACCATCACCGCCGAATACGTTGGAAAGCTCATCGACACCGCTGCTCCTGGGATCCGCAAGGCCGTACCTGCACTCAAGGATGAGCATGTGCGCATCGTCGCCAAGTATCTCAAGGACCAAGTTAGGCGGCAATGGGCCAGCGAGTTCTTGACCAGCGACTTGATGCCACATGTAGCGGCTGCGGATGGTGTTCCTGTGAGTTGGCAGCGCAGCTCCTTGTAGTCATTGTCGCGTCGTGGATAATAAAGGAATCGTCGCCGTAGCTTACGACAGCGCAGTTTTGACTCGGACGGCCATACAGCAGCGTGGGGAATCTTGTGACAGCTGAGCTGGCAGGGGGTCCACATGTAACAGAAAACGACAGTAATCACAACCTAGGGAAATACATTGCCCGATTCGCTTTCGCATGGGTGCCTCGATGTATGGGTGAAGTCGCAGTGCGGAGGAAGCTCACTGGAGGCTCACTATTATGAAAGTAATCGTTACCGTCCTCTGGCGTACTAACGCGCGTAGCAATCAACCATGTGTAGCTCGCGACGCTGTCACAGTGACGTGGGGATAGGAGACGTAGGTCTACCCAGTCAATACAAGAACGAATTCTGGAGCCCTATAGCGGCGCCAACAAGCCGGCGAGGTTGCGAGGTTGCAAGGTTTCGGGACCAGGATCTACGGAAGGTTCAGTTACGATGAGGGGTTCAAAAAGCCTGCCGCTCAGTGCTCTTGTACAGTGATCCAACGCTGCAGGTCAACGAAAAATCTCAGAAACCAGAAACCAGTGGTGGCAGAGACACGTCTTGGTGTGCTCAGTGAAAACTATTCACTGCTGGCAATTGTGGGCGTCTTTAAGCTGGTTCCGTCTGTTCACTCGTTCAATCGGCTCTCGCACACATGGTTGCAAGGACCCGTGCATATTAGTATAGTGAATTCCGGTCTAAACCGAGAATTTTTGCACCTTGCTTGAAGGATACTGGATCAGCAATGTACTCAGCCACCGCATCGGCTAACTCCGGCCGGGCCAATACTCGGTTGGGCCACCGTGTTGATGCCGTTCTGTAACTATACAGTTTCTCGCCTTACCATTATAAACTTCCATCAGGGCTCTTCCCTATGTTCAACGTGTTTATCCATGTCCATGAAAGCTCTTCGCTATTCATTGAATCGTATACCCATCGAAACATTCCGTCTAGAATGTTTCGATGGGTCTATGATTCCATAAACAACAGGGGCCAGCGACTTAATCCACAGTAAATGCTGCCTGAGGTTCCCTCGTGTTGATGGTTAGTATTTCAGGCAATTTTATAGCGGAGCATCCTGAGAGCGGGGTCCAGTGATGTCCCCTCATCGATAGCGATGGATCATGACAGACAGTGTGCTTATTGCCTGTCGCCGCATACTAGGAGAACACATGGCTATCCTATGCGTCTTGATAGATTCGAATAACTGTTTTAGGTCTCATATTAAATACAGTCACAGGCTCGCAACATGCCAACGTGGCCTCTCTGCTTCGGGAAATTTCTCCTCGACCTTACACATTGACCAGGCAAGTCGCTGTTGTCCGCTCGTAGCAGGCCTAGTGAGGGATAACAGATGCAGTCAACGTCCAACTCCTCCGAGCCTGTCTTCACGCGGTATGTGCCAGGTTAGTCCTGAAATGATTCTTGGAGACTCGTAGGCTTCGCACCTACCTACTATATCCTTTCCCTTTTGTTATCTCTCTCCTAGTACGATTCTTACTACAGTATATGATTGACTTAGGCACGTCCCTCCCAAATGGACACGTAACCCTCATTCTCCATTCCCAGTGCCACTCCTTTTCTTGCATGGTATTCATCTACAAAAGTAATTGCAACGGCCATTGTACCCTCACGTGCTGGTTCCCTGTGATCGGTCTTACTTTTTCTCACAGTTGAGTACCGCGTCTCATTTACTTTACAGCTGCGCTACAATAGCCTGTATAGATGAATAGCGCGATGCTGCACTCAGCAGAATGTCATCCAATGCCTGTTCTCGAGGCCTCCCCGTGTGCCTGTTCTCGATCTCGTCCCATCCTTCTTGCTCAAAGTCTTGTTCGCTGCGCGACACACTTGTGAAATTGTTTGGAGGCCCCATGACTGACGCGATAAACACCCTTTGTTCTACTATTACACGTAATTACACGTATACAAGTACGCCACCTAGATCGACTCGGATGCTAAAACAGTACACAAGAACGAGAGTCAACAGACATGAGACGCAAAATGCGTCGGTAATCGAGCCAAAACAAGTCACTGTACATCACAAGCACATGACAGAAAAACATTATACGCGAATAGAGACTATCGCTGTAAAGGAAAAAAAGAAAGGAAAAGTAACTGCCGCAAATCCACGTTCATCTTGGTTAGATGTCATCCGATAATCGCCCAGGACTAATGCGAGATTCTGCGCTGTTCCGAGAGCCCTCATCCCCCAGCTCCATCCGGGCCGGCTTTGGACTGTCGTGGATATTTTCGGCGTCGGGGGGAATTGCTGGGCCAGTACTTTCAGATGCCAGTTCCATTTCGGGTTCGGGGAGTTCCGCGGGACGGCGGAAGAGGAGGAGTTCCGGTCTGGTAATGAGGAACAAGAGGACATTGATGGCACCGGAGAGGTAGAACACCGTGACAGCAAAAAACGTAACCGCCGACGGCACATGGCGACCGTACTGTACCCACCGTGCTAGAGAGATGGGAAGGACGACAACGGAGTATGCCAAGGGGTAACTAGTGACCGAAAATCTGTAAGCGCGATTCACGACTCGAGCGAGAGACGATTGCTCACAGAAGCATTCCCAATGCAGATCGCCTCTCTTCGTATCCGACCCTCTGATTGGAATTCGACCAATGAAACTTGTTCTCTTCGTTGACCGACCAGAAACCTTGCGCCCAAAAATACAGCGGGATGTATAGAGTTGTCGAAGCAAGTAATGCGATCCACAGCCACACGCTTTCCCCACCAAGGCGATCTCCCGGGTACTGAGGGCTGATCCAACACCAATACTGACCCGAGGAGTGAGGAAAGGATGGGAAAGAATAAAGTTGAATTACGCACAGGTGTAGGTGTTTCATATTTCTTGTGAACATTTTCTCCGATGGCCACCCAAAGCATAATAAAAACGCAAGCGAGGCAGACCAGGCCAACAGCAACGCCACGCGCTTTTAGGCCAACTTTCCACACAGCCGTTACGAATGTGTGGACGGCGAGAAACTGATAAGGCGTATATCAGCGAGTCCCAGACGCAAACACATCAAAAGAGGAGAACACACGAGAATGATCAGGGAGACTCCGAGCTCACCAATCTGCGCGACAAGGCCTTGTGCTGTGCAATAGTGCCCTGTCGTGACGATCCCGTTGTGAACCCACTTGACATTAAGGATACCACCAGTTGCTTGCAAAAGTTCGAACACGAAAAGCGAGAACTGTTGTGCAAATTCAATGAGCCAAGCAAATGGCAGCAGAAAAGCCGTCAGGCAGACCATGTAGATGTCAGCGGGCCCCTTGAACAACCTCCAGTTACCATTCGGGAACTTCTTCCAATACCATCTTACGTTCCACTGTGCAACATCTCGTCAAACAGGACACACGTGAAAGAAAGTTAGACGTACGCCAATCCAGATAAATATGATGATGACACAAATGCAACTAAAGAACGATGCTTCGGTTGTCAACTGCAAATTGGATGAGTTCGGGTTGGAGACAGATAAGCTAGATGCCCACGACTAGTCCGATAATATCCCAGGGTGTCAAACACGAAATCCAGGGGCTGCGCTCTTCTCGAACTTGTTCGCAAAGCGCGAGACAAGGGTGAGTGGGGATCAGGAAGTCCGAGTGATGATGGAAAATAAAAGGAATCCCTGCTCGTATATTTCGAGAGCACCTATTTTGACGGTTGGTAGGCAGGTAGAGAGGTCGACGCGTATAAAATACTATAAATAACAGCCTGGGGAGTTGTCAAATTTACGACTCGAATGGGAGACGACTCAGGACGCTCACCGTATGGAAGTATTGGTTGTCGTGTGTGTGGCATAGCAAATAAGCTGCTTATAAGCATGCAGAGCTCGCAACATAGGTACTGGCCGCGAACAGCCTTCAGTTCCCAGTACAGGAATGAGTTTGTCGGCATCAATAAATTGCCAGTTGGGGAGGCCTCAGGGTCAGGAACGACGCTGGGCGATGATAGCCAAACAGCCTTCCCAGTACCCCAGTACGGAACAAGCTGTATGGCTTGGCGCGCCAACAACTGGGGTCTCCGGGCCAGGAACGCAAGGCGATGATAGCCATTGACGTGGCTGCAGGGGCTCATAAAACTCCTTCGTTTAGTCAGATGAACAACATTGGTGAACAACAGCTGGTCGACAGCCTGAGAAAACGCCCAGGAACCGAAATAGAACAATCAAGACAGGTAGTTGTGAGTGTGGAAACTTCAGGAGAAATCCACCCATTCATGCCAGTGAGTCACGACCTTCCTTAGCATCGACTTCCGAGTCCTTTCTCATCGCTGTCATTGTCGCTGTCATTGCCGTGCTCGTCTTGCTCTGCATCTCCTCCACTCTGTTCATCGCATTAAGAGGCGCACAGACAAGATGTTTATGGGTTAGGAAGTCAACTATACTTTAATCCTGAGATTCTTCGATAACTGCCTGAACTAAGCGACGTCTCGTCCCCACTTGAAGCTAAACTACTGGAAACCTCTCACCTCTGGACCTGAAGCTTGAAGCGCTGGAGCACAAACCATGGTTTATCCAAGTGATCGTTTGATGATGTAGTCGTGCCAGGAACAATCTCCTCCACCCAAGATGCGCCTATCCACTATCATATAAGGGTCTCAGTCATGGCTGAGGTTATGTGCAGTGTTTTCATTGACTGGTGAGAAGACAGGTCCAAATGTCTACGCAGTGCGCGACCATTTCAAGGCGAGAATAAAATATCAACGCGCCAGTGGCGCAACCGTGGCGCGCAAATATTGGAGTTGGGTGATGTGGTGTCACCTCCTATCCCCACTACTGGGCCACTTCACATGGCAGTGTCACAACCTCATTTCCTCAAATCGTACTCGTTCGGATTGCCATAATTCTCATATTCTTCTTGTTTGGGCGAATACGAAATGTCATCATCAGTATACACCACCCTTAGATCAACGACTGAGAACCATTTCGTTCTTCGTCATGATACCAATACTTTCATGGCAAGCATTCCAGCACTAGTCAGAGGTCGTAGCCAGCCTCAGCAATCACTACTGTACACTTGTCACCCTCGCGCAAAGCGCGGCTGTATGGACAAATTTATTGTGAAGCAAATCTATTCACAATAAAGTCATCAATCCCAGTGGTTATGACAACAACTGTATAACCAACCTCGTGTGCAGCATCAGGATCGCCTGATCCTCAACACCTTCGACACGTATTACGACTTTAAGACCAAATTCAGGGACATCCTTGGGTCTACCAGGACTGACATCGGCATGCACCACAGCGCGCGCTCCGAATTCTCTCTTACCCGCCTTGCCAGCAGCGACTTGGACTAAGCCCAAGAAGCACGCTGGTTTGTCGCGTAGCATATAGTTATTCATACCAATGTTTGGCTGTGAAGATATCGATCCTGAGTCAACTTACCTGAGTAACCAGCAGCGAAGAGCTGTTCGGGGTTGTGTCCGCTATCGCCACGCCCGCCAATCACTTTGGGGGCGGTCAGTTTGAGGTTGAGAGGAGTTGTCTCGTCGGCGGGCGTGGAGGATATTGTTCCGTCACGCCCATCGATGGGAAGTGGCGGTCACCGTATACTGGGAAATCAGGAGATATTCATGAGTCATCATCGGTTGAATGGGACACACGAGGCTATCATGTAGAGTAATGGCTGTGCGTCGCACAGGGATAAGTGTGACTGGAGGCAAGAGAGAGGAGGTTGAACGCAGGACTGGTCGCAACAAAGCCCTTCCAGAGAGAGAATAGACACGATGGAAGTGTGAATTGGACTCCAAAGTGTGGATCTGGAGGCTGTAAGAGTCCGCTGGCAGGTGTAAGCAACTTGAAAGGTCTGAGGACACGGATGAACTAATACAAACGTTAATAGGAAAGTGGAGATAGTACCGTAGCGCCCCGCTGGGGGTTGTGGCTTTGCAGTGCTGCCGTAGCGTTGCCAGAGTACGTACTGAGTACGTGTTGCCAGTGGCCACAGGCAGCCGGGCCGAGTCTGCCTTTACCACGCGACATCACGCGACACGCTTTGTCGGGATCTACCAAAACTTGAACCTGCAACGTCGACTTGGCATCTATTGTACTGTTTCCCATCCTACAGCTGGCAAAAAACGCAACATGTCTGGAAGGCGCTCCATACTCACCCTCCGATGAGACCCGCGTGTTCCAGCGATGTCCCCTCATCGATTGTCGATAGTGACGGATCACGACAGACCGCCTCGGAGAACATATGGGCATCTTATGCATCTCGACAAACTTGAATAATTGTTTTAGGTTTCGTATTAAATACAGTCACAGGCTCGCAACGTGGCCTCTGCTTCGAAAAATTTCTCCTCGACTTTACATCGACCGGGCAAGTCGCTGTTCTTCGTTCGTAGCAGGCCTAGTGAGGGATAACAAATGCAATCAATGTCCAACTCCTCCGAGCCTGTCTGTACCCTCGTGTGTTGGTTCCTTTTTATCAGTCCTACTTTTTCTCACAGTTGAGTACCGCGTCTCAAATTACTTTACAGCCCCATGACTGACGCGAAAAACATCCTTCTTTCTCCTACTATTACATGAATACAAGTACACCAACTAGATAGACTCGGATTCTCTAACAGTACACAAGAGCAAGAGAGGAAACAGACATAAGACGCAGAACGCATCGGTTATTGAGCCAAAACAAGTCACTGTACATGACAAGCACATGGTAGAAAAATATCATGCGCGAATACTGACCATGCCCGCAAAGGGGCTTTATTTCACCACGTGAACCAGATTTTGTGTTTTGTATAATGCGGTGCCCATGTGAGAAGAAAAAGAAAGTAGAGGTAACTGTCGCAAATCCACGTTCATCTTGGTTGGATGACATCCGATATTCGCGGGAAACTAACGCGAGATACTGCTGTGCTGTTCTAAGAGCCTTTATCCCCCAGCTCCATCGAGGAAGGTTCTGGACTATTTTGGAATTTTTCGGTGTTGGAGAGAACTGCTGAGCTAGAACCTTGACGTGCCAGTTGTATTTTGCGCTCGGGGGGTTCCACCGGACGGGGGAAGAGGAGGAGTCCCGGTCTGAAAATGAGGAACAGGAGGACATTGATGGCACCGGAGAGGTAGAACACCGTGACAGCAAAAAACAAAGCCGCCGACGGTACTTGGTACTTGGGCCGTAACCACCGTGCTAGAGAGATAGGAAGGACGACAACGGAGTATGCCAGGGGGTAACTAGTGACCAAAAATCTGTGAGCAGGATTCACGACTCGAAAGATGATTGCTCACAGAAGCATTCCCACCGCAGCTCGCCTCTGTCTGCATCCGACCCTCTGATCGGAATTCGACCAATGAAACTTGTTCCCTTCGTCAACTGACCAGAAACCTTCCACCCAGAAATACAGCGGGATGTATAGTATTGCCGAAGCAAATAATGCGACCCACAGCCAGACGGATTCCCCACCAAGACGATCTCTCGGGTACTGAGGGCTGATCCAGCACCAAAACTGACCCGAGGAGTGTGAGGAAAGGATGGGAAAGAATAGAGCTGAATTACGCACAGGTGTAGGTGTTTCATAATTCTTGTGAACATTTTCGCCGATGGCCACCCAAAGCATAATAAAGACGCAAGCGAGGCAGACCAGGCCAACAGCAACGCCACGCGCTTTTAGGCCAACTTGCCACACAGCCATTACAAAAGTGTGGACGGCGAGAAACTGGTAAGGTGTATATCAGCGAGTCTCAGACGCAAAAGACATCAGGAGAGGAGAACACACGAGAAGGACCAGGGGGACCCCGACTTCACCAATCTGGGAGACAAGGCCTTGTGCTGTGCAATAGTGCCCTGTCGTGACGATCCCGTTGTGAGCCCACCTGATATCAAGGATACCACCAATTGCTTGCAAAAGTTCGAACACGAAAAGCGAGAACTATTGTTCACATTCAATGAGCCAAGCAAATGGCAGCAGAAAAGCTATCAGGCAGACCATGTAGATATCAGCAGGCTTCTTGAACAACTTCCAGTTTCCATGCAGGAACTTCTTCCTATACCATCTTACGTTGCACTGTGCAACATCTCGTCAAACAGGACGAACACGTGAAAGGAAGTCGGACGTACGCCAATCCAGATAAATATGATGATGACACAAACGAAACTAAAGAACGACGCTTCGGCTGTGAACTGCAAATTGGATGAGTTCGAGTTGGAGACATATAAGCTAGATGCTCACGATTAGGCCGATAATATCCCAGTGTGTCAAACACGAAATCGAAGGGCTGCGACTGTTAGAATACTGTTGGGATTGCTGATACTGCTGCGCATTACAGACAGTCCCGTTTACGCCGTCGAGTGTCGTCATCACCACTATCGTGAATGGATTGGAGAGAAGCGACTGGCGATGACACTCTTCTCGATCGTGTCCGCAAAGCGCGAGAGAAGGGCGAGTAGGGATCAGGAAGTCCGCGTCGGAGATGATGGGAAATATAAGGAATCCAGGCTCGTAGACAACGAGAGTGCCTGTTTTGAGGGTGGGTTGGCAGGTAGAGAGGTCGACACTTATGAATCACAGCTGGAGACACTTATGTGATAGTAGATAAGCGCATCTTGGGTGAGGGAGATTGTTCCTGGTACAACTACAGCATCCAACGATAACTTGGATAAACTATGGTTTGTGCTCCAGTGCTTCGGGCTTCAGCTCTAGAGGTGAGAGGTTTCCAGTGGTTTGGCTTCGAGTGGGGACAAGATGTCTCTTAGTTCAGGTAGTTATTGAAGAATTCCAGAATTAAAGTATAGTTGACTTCCTAATCTCAAGAACATTGTCTGTGCGCCTCTTAATGCGATGAACAAAGTGGAGGTGATGCAGAGCAAGACGAGCGCGACACTGAGTGCAGCGACAATGACAGCGATGAGAAAGGAACGATGCTAAGGAAAGGCCGTGAGTCCCGTGACAGTCTCACTCATGAATGGGTGGATTTCTCCTAAAGTTTCCACGCTCACAACTACCTCAGGACATATTTTTGCCGTCGATTGTTCTATTCGGTTCCTGGGCGTTTCTCAGGCTGTCCAGTGTTGTTCGTCTAACTAAACGAAGGAATTTTATGAGCCCCTACAGCCGCGTCAATGGCTATCATCGCCTGCATAGTTGCCCTGAGGCCTCCCCCAACTTGCAATTTGTTGGTGCTGACGACGAGCTCATTCCTGTACTGGGAGCTAAAGCTGTTCGTGGCCAGTACCTATGTTGTGAGTTCTGCATGCTTATTTGCTACACCACACACGACAATGTCTACGCAGTGCGCGACTTTTTCAAGGTGAGAATAAAATACCTGCAGTTACAGAACGGCATCGACGCGCCAGTGGCACAATGGCACAGGTAATACAAGTATTGGAGTTGTTCGATGTGGCTGTCACCTCCTATCCCTATTTCACGTGGCAGGGTCTATGATACTAGTACTTTCATGGCAAGCATTCCAGCGCTAGTCAGAGGTCGACGATCGTAGCCAGCCTCAGCATTCGCCACTGCACACTTCCCTCTGACTTGTATTTTAGTTTCAACATCAACCTCCATCCCCTCGCGCAAAGCGCGGCTGTATGGACACATCTATTCACAAGAAAGCGATCAATTCTAGTGGTCGTGACAACAACTGTATTACCAACCTCTGTATTATCAACCCCGTGCAGCATCCAGGATTGCCTGATCTTCAACACCTTCGACCTGTATTACGACTTTAAAGACCAAATCCGGGGACATCCTTGAGTCTACCAGGACTGACATCGGCATGCACCACAGCACACGCTCCGACTTCTCTCTTGCCGGCCTTGGCAGCAGCGACTTGGACTGCGCTCAAGAAGCACGCTGGTTTGTCGCGTGGCATATAGTTATTCATACCAATCTTTGGCTGTGAAGGTATTGATGCTGAGTCAACTTACCTGAGTAACCAGCAGCGAAGAGCTGTTCGGGGTTGTGTCCGCTATCACCACGCCCATCACTTTGGGGGTAGCCAGTTTGAGGTTGAGAGGAGTTGTCTCGTCGGCGGGCGTGGAGGATATTGTGCCGTCACGCCCACCGGCGGAAGTGGCAGTCACCGCATACTGGGGATTTTTGATCGATCAGGAGATATTCAAGAGTCATCATCGTTGAATTGAGACATATGAGGCTGTCTTGTAGAGTAATGAGTGTGCGTCGCGCGGGGCTAAGCGAGACCGGAGACAGGAGAGAGGAGGTTGAACGCAGGACTGGTCGCAACAAAGCCCTTCCAGAGAGAATTTACATGATGGAAGTGTGGATGGAAGTGTGGATCTAGAGGCTGTTAAGGGCCACCGCGGAGGATGCCGTCACGGCGGCCTTGCAAAGTATTTGCCATTTTCATTACAAGTTCTCTTTAGTAGAGTCCGCCGACAGGTGTGAGGAACTTGAAGCTCTGGGGACATGGATGAGCCCATACAACACGTTAATACGGAAGTGGAGATAGTAGCCAAGCGCTGAGGATCTTCTTTCAGATCACACGTGAGACGCTTTGTTGTTGGCCTTGTTTGGCATCTACTGTCACGGCGTATCGTTTCCCATCACACTGCAGGTGTTCCATGCTCAGCGCTCACCCTTCAACGAGACCCGCGGGTTCCAATGATGTTCCCTCATCAATAGCGATGGATCACGACAGACAGTGCACAGGCACGCAACATGGCCTCTCTGCTTCGGAAATTTTCTCCTCGACCCTACATTGACCAGGCAGATCGCTGTTCTCCGCCCGTAGCAGCCTAATGAGGGATAACAGATGCAGTCAATGTCCAACTCCTCCGAGCCTGTTTTCACGCAGTACGTGGATTTTAGTGTACCGCGGCCTCTGCACATGCACATCCCGGTGCACCGTTGCATCCCAGGGTTTCACCTCACGTGGTCCCAAAACAATCCTTGGAGCCTCGCAGGCTTC
>WNFI01041942.1_pt1 | contig 12020 bp, 6 predicted proteins | sample 5400471 | NCBI WGS metagenome assembly WNFI01 (sample SAMN13153348, study PRJNA577476) | soil metagenome | isolation source: 100 cm saprolite on Douglas fir-dominated hillslope | place: USA:California | collected 2013-09-17 | reverse complement strand
GCTCTTTCGTTTTGGGGTCCCCGGCACCCGCCCGGCGGGTAGAGGAGCGGTTCCCCCGGTCCGGATCTCCCTCTCGTCGAGCTCCTGAGAGCGAGGCTCGACATGCGGAAAGTGCTCCTGGGCATCGTCGCCCTGTTGGTCGCGGGCGAGTTGCTGGCCGCCGCTACGCTCTCGCGGCGCGCCGGACGGAAAGTCCGGGTCAGCGATCCGGCCGTGGCGCGCGAGCTGATCACGACCGGCGCGACGCTGATCGCCGATTACGGCGCCTTCCAGCTTCTCGAGGCCGATCCCGCGCGGGTGGCGCCCCTGATCCAGGCGGGCCGCGCGGAGGCACGCGACGAGGAGGACCTCGTCCTGTTGAACACGCGCGCGCTCGACACGCGGAGCGACGAGGCGCAGGCCCGCACCGCCGCCCGCGCGCCGGTCGAGACGTTTGCCGGACGGCGCCTTCACCTCGTGCAGCTCGCGGGGCCGGTCAAGCCCGAGTGGTACGCGGCCCTCGCCGGCACCGGCGCCGAGGTCGTGACCTACATCCCGCACAACACGTATCTCGTCTACGGCGACGAGGAAAGCCTCGGACGCCTCCGCGCCCTGGGCCAATTCGTCCAGTGGGAAGGGCCCTACACCGCCGACGACCGGATCCATCCGCTGGCACGGCCCGCCGGCGGGGCCGGGCGGACGAGCGTGGTGGGCGGAGACCTCTACGCCGTTCAGCTCGTGGCCGATCCGGCGACGAACGAAGCGACTTCGAAGGTCCTCGACACGATCCGGCTCGGCAGCGTCCGCAGCCGCTTCCGGGTCCTCCAGTACGAGAACGTCATCGCGGCTCTCGACCCCGCGCAGATCGCCACCCTCGCCGAGCGTCCCGACGTCATCTCGATCCAGCCCTACGTGGTCCCCCTGATGCGGGACGAGAAGCAGGGGCAGATCGTGGCGGGCGCTCTCTCCGCCGGGTCGCCCACGGGTCCGGGCTACCTGTCGTTCCTCGCCTCGAAGGGCTTCACGCAGGCCCAGTTCACCGCTTCCGGGTTCGCGGTGGACGTCTCCGACAGCGGGATCGACGACGGCACGACCGCCCCGAACCATTTCGGCCTGTACGCAAACGGCATCCTGGGCGGGGTCAGCCGCGTCATCTACAACCGGCTCGAAGGCTTTCCGCTCGGCGGCGGCGTGATCCAGGGCTGCGACGGGCACGGCACGATCAACGCCCACATCATCGCCGGATTCAGCGACCTCACCGGTTTCCCCTTCGAGGACGCCGACGGCTACAAGTACGGCCTCGGCATCGCGCCCTTCGTGCGCGTGGGGTCGTCCGTCATCTTCGATCCGAGCTACACCTTCCCGTACTACGACGCGCTCGTGCGCGACGCGCAGCCGTCCGGCTCCGCGGTCCCCGTGGTGGGCAACCAGCAGATGGTCATCGTCTTCGCGGCCGGCAACGACGGTCCGACCGCGGGCAGCCTCGGCGCGCCCGGCACCGCCAAGAACGTCATCACCGCCGGCGCCAGCGAGAACGTGCGCGCCATCGGCGGCGCCGATCAGTGCGGCCTGGACGACCTGGGCGCGGACGCGGCGGGCGACATCGCGTCGTTCTCCAGCCGCGGCCCCACGACCGACGGCCGCCGCAAGCCCGATCTCGTCGCCCCCGGCACCCACGTCACCGGCGGCGTCTTCCAGACTGACACGCCGGGACCGACGGGCCAGGCCGACGCGTGCTTCGACGGCACCGGCGTCTGCGGAGGGCCCGTCACCAGCTTCTTCCCCGACGGCCAGCAGTTCTATACCGCGTCCTCCGGCACCAGTCACTCCACGCCCGCGATCGCGGGCGGCGCCGCCCTCGTGCGCCAGTACTTCCTCAATCACGGCCTCGGCGCGCCCAGCCCGGCCATGACGAAGGCGTTCCTGATGGGCTCGGCGCGATACCTCACCGGAGCGGGCGCGGGGGACACCCTTCCCTCGAACGCGCAGGGCATGGGGCTCATGGACCTGGGCACGGCCTTCGACGGCGCGGACCGGGTCCTGCGCGACCAGGTGGCGGCGGACATGTTCACCGCGACCGGCCAGACGCGGACCTTCGCGGGCACGGTCGTGGACACGAGCCGGCCCTATCGCGTCACCCTGGCCTGGACGGACGCGCCCGGTTCGACGACGGGCAACGCCTTCCGCAACGACCTCGACCTGACCGTGCGCGTCGGGGGAGTGACCTATCGCGGCAACGTCTTCGCGGGCGGGCTGTCCGTCGCGGGCGGCGCGGCCGACGTGCGTAACAACGTCGAGAGCGTGTTCCTCCCCGCCGGCTCCGCCGGCACGTTCACCGTCACCGTCACCGCCGCCAACATCAACTCCGACGGCGTGCCCGGAGTGGGGGGCGCCCTCGACCAGGACTTCGCGCTCGTCGTCTACAACGGCCTGGAGACGCCGGTGCCCAACGTGGTGGCCGCGGGATCATCGCTCGCGTCCGAGAACTGCGGCGGCGGCAACGGCGCCATCGATCCGGGGGAGATGGCCACCGTCAACCTGTCCCTGTCCAACACGGGGACGGGCGACACGACCAACCTGATCGCCACGCTGCTCTCGTCCGGCGGCGTGCTCGCCCCGAGCGGTCCCCAGTCCTACGGCGCGCTCGTCGCCGGGGGCCTGTCGGTGAGCCGGCCCTTCACCCTCACCGCCGCCGGCACCTGTGGCGGGTCGCTGGTGGCGACGCTCCAGCTCCAGGACGGCGCGACCGATCTCGGGACCGCGAGCTTCACGTTCACGCTGGGCGCGACGGCGCCGGGCGGGAGCGGCACGTTCAGCAACCCGGCCCTCATCACCATCCCGTCCAGCGGTTCGGGCACGCCCTACCCGTCGTCGATCAACGTCTCCGGCCTCACCGGCGCAGTGCTGAAGGTGACGGCGACCCTCAGCGGGTTCAGCCATCAGTTCGCGGACGACGTCGACGTGCTGCTCGTCGGGCCCGCGGGTCAGAAGGTCATGCTGATGTCCGACGCGGGCGGGGGCTCGAACGTGACCAACCTGACCCTGACCTTCGACGATGCCGCCGCTACCCCGGTGCCCGACGGCGCGCCCCTCGTCGGCGGCACCTTCCGGCCCGCGAACTACGAAGGCACCGCCTCCGACGTGTTCGCGGCTCCGGCCCCCCCCGGACCCTACTCGACCGTCCTCGCCGCCTTCAACGGCACGAATCCGAACGGGACGTGGAGCCTCTTCGTCCGCGACGACTTCACGGGATTCTCCGGCAGCATCAGCGGGGGATGGCGTCTCAACATCCAGACCGCCGTCCCGGCCTGCTGCGTCGGGGCGGCCGGCATCACGGTGACACCCACCTCGGGCCTGACCACCACCGAGGGCGGCGGTACGGCCAGCTTCACGGTGGCCCTCAACTCCGTGCCGACCGCGGACGTGACCATCGGCCTGTCTTCCAGCGATTCGACCGAGGGTTCCGTGTCGCCCGCGTCCCTCGTCTTCACGCCCGCCAACGCGCTCACGCCCCAGACCGTCACCGTCACCGGAGTCGACGACGCCGTGATCGACGGCGACCAGGCTTACACGATCGTGACCGCGCCCGCGGTGAGCGGCGATCCGGCCTATTCCGGGCTGAATCCGCTGGACGTGTCCGTCACCAATACCGATGACGACGTCGTGGCCGTGCCCGTCATCGCCACCGCCGGAGGCACGCTGACCGCGGAGGACTGCGGCGTCGGCAACGGCGCCATCGACCCCGACGAGACGGTCACGGTGAGCCTGGCTCTCAAGAACACCGGGACCGCACCCACCACGAATCTCGTGGCCACGCTCCTGCCCACCGGGGGAGTAACGGCTCCCGCCGGGCCGCAAGCGTACGGTGTCGTCACTCCGGGCGGGCCGGCCATCGCGCGGCCGTTCGCGCTGACCGCGGCCGGCACCTGTGGGGGCACGCTGACGGCGACGCTGCAGCTCCAGGATGGGGCGACGGACCTGGGCACGGTCAGCTTCGCCTTCCCCCTGGGGACGATGGGGCCGGGAGGGACGACCAGCTTCGCCAGCGCCTCCGCCGTCACCATACCGACGAGCGGCAATGCCTCTCCCTATCCCGCGTCGATCACCGCGTCCGGCCTCACGGGCACGGTGATGAAGGTGACGGCCACCCTGAGCGGCTTCGCCCACACCTTCCCGGACGACGTCGACGTGCTGCTCGTCGGTCCCGGCGGTCAGAAGACGCTGCTCCTCTCCGATGCCGGAGGCGGAGGCGCCGTCACGGGTCTGACCCTCACCTTCGACGATGCGGCCGCCTCGTCGCTTCCCAACGGCTCCTCCCTCACCTCGGGCACCTGGAAGCCGAGCGCCTACGAGCCCGACACCGATGAGTTCACCAGCCCGGCTCCTCCCGGGCCCTACGTGGCGGACCTCTCGGTCTTCAACGGGACCAACCCGAACGGCACCTGGAGTCTCTACGTCCGCGATGACTTCTCGCCGTCGGGGGGCAGCATCGCCGGCGGTTGGAGCCTGGCCATCACCACCTCCGCGCCCGTCTGCTGCACGGCCTCGCCCGCGGGGGTGACGGTCACGCCCACATCCGGTCTCGTGACCTCCGAGGCCGGGGGCACGGCCACGTTCACGGTGGCTTTGACCTCGGTCCCGACCGCGGACGTGACCATCGACCTCAGCAGCTCCGACCTCACGGAAGGAACGGTCTCTCCGACCTCGCTCACGTTCACGCCCGCGGACGCCCTGACCGCGAAGACGGTCACCGTCACGGGCATCGATGATGCGGTTGCGGATGGCGTCATCGCCTACACGATCGTGACCGCGCCCGCGGTGAGCGGCGATTCCAGCTATGCGGGGCGCGATGCGGCCGATGTCTCAGTCACCAACACCGATGACGACGTGGCCGCGATCGTGGTCACTCCGACCAGCGGTCTCGTCACCTCGGAAGGGGGAGGCACGGCCACGTTCACCGTGGTCCTGACCTCGGTGCCCACTTCCGACGTGACCATCGGCCTCAGCAGCTCCGATCTCACGGAAGGGACGGTCTCTCCGGCCTCGCTCACGTTCACGGCGGCGGACGCCCTCACCCCGAAGACGGTCACCGTCACGGGCGTGGATGACGCGGTTGCGGATGGCGCCATCGCCTACACGATCGTGACCGCGCCCGCGGTGAGCAGCGATTCCAGCTACTCCGGCCGCGACGCCGCGGACGTCTCCGCGACCAACAGCGATGACGACGTGGCCGGAATCGTGGTCACCCCGACCAGCGGCCTCGTGACCACGGAAGCCGGAGGTACAGCCACGTTCACCGTGGTCTTGACCTCCGTCCCGACGGCGGACGTGACCATCGGCCTCAGCAGCTCCGACCTCACGGAGGGGACGGTCGCCCCGGCCTCGCTCACGTTCACGCCCGCGGACGCCCTCGTCCCGAAGACGGTCACGGTGACGGGAGCGGACGACGCTGTTTCGGATGGCAACGTCGCCTACACCATCGTGACCGCGCCCGCGGTGAGCGCCGATCCCCTCTACACGGGCGCCGACGCCTCCGATGTATCCGTCACCAACAACGACGACGAGTTGGCAGACTTGATCTTCAAGGACGGCTTCGAGTCCGGCGACGTGTCGCACTGGTCCTCCAACCGCAACATCGGCGGACGCCTGGCCGCCACGGCATCGGCGGCCCTCGACGGGTCGTTCGGCGTCTCCGCGAACGTCACCGACACGAATGCGCTCTACGTGCAGGACGACACGCCGGCCGCCGAGCCGCGCTACCGAGCGCGATTCCTGTTCGACCCGAAGGGCTTCCTGCCCGGGCCGGGCAACGGGAACACGACGGTGAACCTGTTCGCCGCGTTCCAGGGGACGAGCACGCGCGTCATCACGATCGTCCTGCGCCGTCGCCAGGGACAGTACGCCGTGCAGGCGCAGGCCATCCTCGACGGCGGCACCCAGGTGAGCACGGCCTTCGCCAACATCACCGACGCTCCGCACGCCGTCGAGCTCGATTGGCGGCGCGCCTCGGCCGCGGGCGCGAATAACGGCTCCCTCCAGCTCTGGATCGATGAGGCCGCGGTGCCCACGCTGGGCGGGTTGGACAACGACACGACCGGCGTCGACATGGCGCGGCTCGGCCCCCAGAACCTGCAGTCGGGGGCCTCGGGTACGCTCTTCTTCGATCGCTTCGAGTCGCGGCGGACGACCCCGATCGGTCCCTGATTCCGGCCGCGAACGCCGGGCTTTCAGTTGACGGCAAGCAGGTCGCGGTCCGGCAGCGCCGGAAACGGCGCATGCGGCTCGCGCTGGTACCAGAAGGCGACGGAGGCGATGTCGTCCTGCAGGGGCAGGTAACGGCCGTCCGCCGTCCAGCCCAGGGCCTGGATGGTCACGCGCAGGTCCTTCTCGAAACGCACCGGATCCATGATGTGCCAGCGGTACAGGCCGAAGCGCTGTTGCGACTTGTAGAGCCCGTCGGGGCGGAGGACCTGGGACAGGCCGGAATAGGGCGTGCTGAACTCGACGTACTGGTGGGTCACCGGGTGCTCGAAGTCGTATGAGCCGTTGAAGTAGTCCTCCGTGCCGGTGCCGGCGATGGTGGGGAACTCCCCGTCGCCGTCGAGGTAGAACTTGATCTCGCCCTCACCCCACCAGCCGGTGTTGTGGACGCCCCAGGCCATGTAGGTGCCGACGTAGTGGCCCCAGCCCTTCACGCCGTCGAGGATCGTGTAGACCTGCTTCTGGGGAAGCGGGTTCACGCGCCGGAACTGCGCATGGAAGTAGGCTGCATCCTCCGGGACCGGACCGAGCGCGTAGTCGATCTGATAGTAGAGCGTCTCCTCCTTGGGGCCGCGGTTCTCCATGGTCATCTTGAAGCCCTTGCGGAACGGCATCTCCCAGTAGGAGTTGAACGCGCTCCCCGGGTTGACGCACACCGCCAGCGACGAGATCTGCGCGTAACCGCCCCAGCCGGAGGCGAAGAAGTCCCCCACCGGCGACTCGACGGAGGGAGTCGCTTCGGCGTCCCAGTAGATGCGGAAGATGAAATGCCGCCAGGGACCGGTCGGGGTCATCCAGATGTGCTGGACCACGCCCTCCCCCTGGATCTCGCCCATGGTGAAGGTCTGGCCGGGCCGGATCCGGACCGATGGCGAGACCTTCCAGCCGCGGCCCAGGTCGCGCGCCGCGTTCGCGCCCGTGCCCTCGGTCGCCATCCCACCCTTGCCCTTCTCACCCGTGAGGTTCTCCGGGCTGATCGAGCGCGTGCGTGCCTTGGACAGTCGCGACAGGCCGCCCATCCCCAGGGGGCGGAGGATGTCGTCTTCGGCCGGGAGAGGCGACGCCGCAGTGACGACGACGGCGAGCACGGCCAGGGCGGCAAGGGTCGTGACGCGCTTCATGGGACCTCCTGATTTATCATCGGAGTATGTGCCGAAACATCCGTCCCCTTTTCAATTTCGAGCCCCCGGTCACGGAGGGCGAGGTGCGCAACGCCGCGCTGCAGTTCGTCCGCAAGATCTCCGGCGCCACCAAGCCGTCCAAGGCGAACGAGGCCGCCTTCGAAGCCGCCGTCACCGAGGTGACCGCGTCGTGTCAGCGTCTCCTGGCCTCGATGGTGACCACGGCGCCGCCGAAGGACCGCGAGGTCGAAGCCCTCAAGGCGCGAGAAAGGTCGCAGAAGAGATTCGCTTCGTAAGCAGGAGTCGCCACTCAGGAGTCGCCCTCGATGTTCCTTGTGCGAGGACCGAAGACCAGTTCGGCCTCGTATTGATTGTGGCGCCGGCAGCGCAGCGAGATGTTCTCGGCGGACGTCGGACCTCCCAGCGCGTAGGGCCGGATGTGATGGAACTCGAGGAAGGCGCGCTCGAGGTGCTCGCGGCTTCGTCGTCGCCCCCAGCTTCTGCTTTTCGACCCTCTCAAGAAGGAGGGCGATCGCACGGTCGAAGATTGTGCCCGGATCACCATCCGGGATCTCGCGCCGGAGAAGAGCCTGAACGCGTCGCAGCTTGTCGTGGCTCTCCTTGCCGATCGTGAACTGAACGCGATAGCGCTCCGGTGAGGTGGTCTCGATGATCGGACGTCGCGTCGTCTGTAGCGGCCGTGGAGAGCTGATCGGCGGCCCCGATTCGGGAGACCCAAGCGTAGCCTCCTCGACGCGTGTCGCCGGCGACGTGGTCGCGGGGATGAGCATGGACCCTGGCGCAGCACTTGGGAGTTTCCGGACGGAAGAGGGGACATCCGGCCGCGGAGCCAATTCCGCCACCAGGGCTTCGATCTCGCGCCGGCCACGGCCGCTGGCCCGGGCGAGCACCGCCTCATGGTTCTCCGGCGTGAGGTGCGGGCTGAGCATTCGGACCGAGGTGAGGGACAAGGCGCCCGAGGCGAGGGCATCCAGGATGACGGGAAAACGCCGACAGGCCCGCGCCGCGTAGATCCGGTTGCAGGCAGCGTCCTCCGAGAGCTTGAGGACCGCGGTGCAGTAAGTGAAGAGTGAACCGTGGCCAACGGCGGCGTAAGGGACGGTCGCGTGTCGAGCTCGGCCAGGTGGGCCACGAGCTCAACGGATGCATCTCTCTCTTTGCCGGCCAGCGCCGCGATGCGGGCGAGGAGTTCTGGATCCGAGAGACCAGACGCGAGAGCGAGGAGGTTCGTATTCATCATGGAGTGTATGTATCACGGTGGTTTTCGGAGGCGCCGCGAAGGCCACGCTGGCGCGAGGAGCGTCGAACGATCACATGTCGCCGGGCGCGGTCCGAACGGCGAGCGCGCCGCGTGAGAGGCGAAAGACGCCGCCCAGGATCGATCTGAGAAGCGGGCGTAAACGACGCGACGCTGCGCGCTCGAGAATGCGGGTCCGAAAGTCTGGGCGACCAAAAATAAAAGTGCGAGCGTGGCCTGCCATCAGAACAACAGGCAGGTCAGTGTCCGATTGCAACTCCCCACGGACTGTCACCGACCTTGATGCGCCCCACCACGGTCCGCTGCCCTACATCCACGATCGAGACATCGTTGGAGGGGCCGTTCGCGGTGTACAGCGTGCCGCCGTCCGCGGATATCCCGATGCCCCACGGCCGCGGGCCCACTTCGATCTCCGCGACGGATTTGTCCGTAGCGGTGTCGATGACGACGACCTTTCCTCCGCGGCCCGTCGTCACGTACATGTAGCGGCCGTCCGGCGCGGCCACGATGCCCATGGGCCGCGCGTTCTCGAAGGTGAGCGCGATCGTCTTGAGCGGTGCGTGCCGGCGCGCGTCCACCACCGCCACCGCGTGGCCGTTCTCGCACGTCACGTAGGCGCGCGTGCCGTCGGGAAGGAAGGCCACGGACCGCGGCCGCGGCGGCGTCGAGAACTTGCCAAGCACGGTCACGCGCGCGGCGTCGATCGCGAACACCACGCCGTCTTCCTCCGACGTCGCGTACACGACGGTGCCGTCCGGCGCCACCTCGACGCCTTCCGGCTCTCCTCCGACCTTCACTGTGGCCACGATGCGCCCCTCCGCGGCGTTCACGACGCTGACCGTGGCGGCATCCTCGTTGGACACGAACAGGCGGGCGCCGTCCCTGCTCACCGCGAGCTGCTCGGGATCCGTGCCCACCGGCATCACGCGCAGGAGCTTGAGCGTGCGCACGTCCACGACGCCGATGCCGTCGGCGGAGCGGTCGGGCGGGGGCAGCGTCTTCTCGTCCACCCCCGGCGGGGCGAAGGGGGATCCGCTGAGCGCGATGTAGAGGACGGCTCCGTCCGGGCTGACGCGCACCCCGCGCGGGCGCTTGCCGAGGGGAACGGTGGCCACGACCGACTTCGACGCCAGGTCGATCACGCTCAGGTCGCCGGAGCGCTCGTTCGTGACGTAGAGGCGGGGGCCGCTCGATGCGGCGGCGAGCGTCGTGACGGACGCGGCGCTGGGCTCCGTCGACGGCGCGCGCGAGGCGCCGGAGCATGCGACGAGCGCGCCCGCGAGGATGGCCGCGCCCGCCGCCCCCGCTAGGCCAGCGCCTGGCGCGCGTACGCGAAGCACTTCTTGGTTTCTTCGACCGGCGTTCCCGCGCCCTTGTACTCGTACTCGATGAACGCCGGGATCGGCCACTTGTTCTTCTCCACGAGCTGAAGCACTTCGCGAATCGGGGTGTCTCCCTCGCCCCAGGGCGTGTTCTCGCCCTGGTTCTTCTTGCGATCCTTGATATGGAGGTTCGTGATGTCGGCGTGGTGCTCGCGCACGTAGGCGACGGCGTCGAAGTTGCCGGCGGTGAAGTGGCCGATGTCCAGGTTGACCTTGAAGTACCTGGACATCTTGAGGGCGGCGGCGAAGCTCTCCGGGGTGGCGAACTCGCTTGGGTCGTCCACCTTGGAGTGGCCGTGCATGGCCACGATCATCTTGTGCTTCTCCGCGAAGGGCACCACGCGCTTTGCCACGGGCAGCGTCGTGGAAGCGGTGATGATCTCCGCACCGAGCGCGCGCGCCATCTCGAAGCCGCGGTCGATCTCCTCGTCCGTGAAGTTCGGGTTGAAGGAGTAGTTGTAGCCGTAGATCTTGAGGCCGGCGGCGTCGAACTTCTTGCGGATGCCCGCGAAGTGATCGAGGGGCGTGGTCAGGCGCCAGGCCCGCAGGTCCTCGCGTGTCTTCTTCGCCGGCTCGAGCTGCGGCGACCACAGCTCGCATTCACCCAGGCCGCAGGCGGTCATGGCCTGGATGATCACGTCCACCGCGTCGCCGCCCTCCGGCCGCGGCAGGTCCCGGAAGCTGTAGGTCTGCACGCCGAAGCGCACGCCTTTGACCTTCGAGTCGACGGCCGCCATGAGCGTCCGCGGCAACGCCAAGGCGGCCAGGGTGAGCCGTCCGAACTCGCGCCGGCTATACATGAAGGCCTCCCGGCCGCTACTGCTGCAGGGTGAACGCGAAGAGCTGATCACCGGCTCCGACCACCACGTACTGCCGGCCGTCGAGCAGGAAGGTCGACGGTCCGTTGGTGGTGTTGTTGCCGAGACCCGCGTGCCAGAGCGGATTGCCGGTGGCCGCCTCGTAGGCCACGAAGTTGCCTCCGCCGTCGTTGCCGAAGAGGAGCTTGCCCGCGGTGCTGAGGAGCCCCATCGAGCCTCCGCCTCCACCCCAGGCGCTGATGGCCTGCGGGCGGCTCCAGACGATCTTGCCCGTCTTGTAGTCGATGGCCTTCAGCTCCGCGCCCAGGTTGCCGAGGTGGCGCTCGGCCGCGGCCCAGCCCTGCGGTCGGGGATCGGTGTCGGTGAGGTAGAAGATGCTGTACCCGCGCGTGGTGCCGACGTAGAAGAGCCCCGTGTCCGGGTTGAAGCTCGGGGGCGGCCAGTTGGTGGCGCCGTCGGTGGTGGGCGAGACGAGCGTGCCGGGGATGCTCGCCTCCTTGGCCGGGTTCCCGATGGGTTGCCCCTTCGCGTTGATCTCCTTCGTCCAGTTGAGGCTGTCGATGAGGGGCGCGGTGAGGATGTGCTTGCCGTTCGTGCGATCGAGCAGGAAGAAGTGACCGTTGCGGTTGGCCTGGGCGACGAGCTTGCGCGGCTTGCCGTCGATGACGCCGTCGATGAGCACGGGCGTCTGGGCCGCGTCCCAGTCGTGGGTGTCGTGCGGCGTGGCCTGGTAGTACCAGGACATCTTGCCCGTGTCGACGTTCACGGCCACGATCGAAGCCGTCCAGAGGTTGTCGCCGGGGCGGCTTTGTCCGGACAGCACCGGGTTCGCGTTGCCGGTGCCGAAGTAATACAGGTTCAGCTCCGGGTCGTAGCTGCCGGGCAGCCAGGGCATGCCGCCGCCGTGCTCCATCGAGTACTGGTCGGGCCAGGTCTCCGACCCTTTCTCGCCGGGCCGCGGCGTCGTGTACCACCGCCACTGCAGCTCGCCCGTGTCCGGATCGCGCGACTCGAGATAGCCGGGCACGTCCAGCGAGTCGCCGCCCACGCCGATGATGACGTGGTTGCGGATCACGACGGGCGCCGCCGTCGAGAAGTACTCGCGCTTGACGTTCGCGATTTCCTTGTGCCAGCGCTCCTTCCCGGTGGTGGCGTCGAGGCAGACGAAATAGTTGTCCGG
>WNFI01345386.1_pt2 | contig 12021 bp, 10 predicted proteins | sample 5400471 | NCBI WGS metagenome assembly WNFI01 (sample SAMN13153348, study PRJNA577476) | soil metagenome | isolation source: 100 cm saprolite on Douglas fir-dominated hillslope | place: USA:California | collected 2013-09-17 | reverse complement strand
GCGCCGATCCAAGCCTCGGGTTTGAGCGTGAGATTGATGAAGCCCGGCCCTGCGACTTCTGCCTTCGCCACCAGATCGTCGCCGCGCAGCTTTGCCGCGATCGCTTCGGCCAATACGCGCGGCTTCGCCCCGGCGTCCTTGGCCAGCACCATGGCCGCATTCGTCGCCATGTCGCCATGCGCACTCTCGCGCGGCGGCTCGACCACGATGCGGGACTGGTCGATCCCTGACGGCAGCGCACCATCCTCAACCAGTGCGACATTGGCGGCGCGGATTTTGTCGAGGACCGCGGCAAAGATGTTCTGATCGCTCATGGCTTGCGTCGAGTGGCGCCGCCTAACGCAATTCGGGAATCGTGTCAAAAAGCCGCGCATGCTCGCCCAACGCGTACCGGTCGGTCATGCCGGCGATGAAATCTGCGATATGGCGCAACCGCGCGGCCTCATCACCCTCCTCCGGGATCTGTGCCCATTCCGCGGGCATATCGCGAGGGCGTTCGACATAGCGGGCGAACAGGGCGCAGACCACGCGCTCCGCCTCGCCCATGATCCGCATGATGCGGTGATGCCGATACATCCGCGGGTACAGAAAGCCTTTGATGGCGCGGTCGGCCTGCGCCATTGCCGGCGAGAAGCCGCCGACCGGCCCCTTGGCATGGCGCACCTCATCGGCCGAGCGCGGTGCTAAAGCCCGCAAGCGTTCATGGGTTTCCGCGATGACATCCTCGATCATCTGCGTGATCAGACGACGCACCAGCTCATGCACCACCCGGGAAGCCTCCAGGCCGGGATGTTGCTTGCGGATCTCTCTGAGAATGTCGCCGATCAACGGCACGCCTGCGAGCTCTTCGATCGAAAAAAGCCCGGCGCGCAAGCCGTCGTCGATGTCGTGGGCGTCGTAGGCGATATCATCGGCAATCGCGGCAAGCTGCGCCTCGGCGCTGGGGAAGCTCCACAGCTCGAGATCCTGCATCCTGCTATGCAGCGCGATGGCATGCGGCAGCCCGCGCTCGCGATATGCCTCGCATGGGCTGCCGTCGCGCAGCGTCAGGGGACCATTATGCTTGACGAGCCCCTCGAGCGTCTCCCAGGAGAGATTCAATCCATCGAAGGTGGGGTAGCGCCGTTCGAGCACGGTCACCACCCGCAGCGTCTGCGCGTTGTGATCGAAGCCGCCGCAGGCCGCAAGACAGCGATCGAGCGCGCGCTCGCCGGCATGACCGAAAGGCGGATGGCCGAGATCATGGGCGAGCGCCAGCGCCTCGGCCAAGTCTTCATCGAGCCCGAGCGCGCGGGCCAGCGAGCGCGCGATCTGGGCAACCTCGAGCGTATGGGTCAAGCGGGTGCGGAAATGGTCGCCCTCGTGAAACACGAAGACCTGGGTCTTGTACGCGAGCCGCCGGAATGCGGTTGCATGGATGATGCGGTCGCAGTCGCGGCGGAAGGGGTTGCGCGTTGCGCTCACCGGCTCCGGATGAAGCCGGCCGCGGCTCCTGCCGGGAGCGGACGCGTAGGGCGCGCGCGCGCGGGCCGCTTCAACCGCCATGCCGAACCGCCCAATTGACCAAAGCCCTGGGCGCACTTAACTATCGGTTAGGCCGACTGGCAATCACTGGTACGCGGATGGACCATATTACGCTCACCGAACGGGCCGCGCAGCGGATCGGCGAAATTCTGCGCCGCGAGCCGCCGGGCAGCATGCTTCGCGTCAGCGTGGAGGGCGGGGGCTGCTCCGGTTTCCAGTACAAGTTCGACATCGACCGCGCTCAGGCAGCCGAGGACCTCGTGATCCGGCGCGACGGCGCGACCGTTCTAGTCGATCAAGTCTCGGTCGGCTATCTGGCCGGCTCCGAGATCGATTTCGTCGATGATTTGATCGGCGCGTCGTTCCGCATCAACAACCCGCAGGCCACGGCATCCTGCGGCTGCGGAACGAGCTTCTCGCTCTGATCACTGATTCGCGCCTAGTCCGGCGGCCTTGGCGAGCAGGCCGGTCGAGGCTATTTCCGAGCGCACTTGGGCGTCGAACTCCGCTGGCATCAGCGGCGTCGGATTCATGCCCAGCGTTTGCAAACGCTCTTTGACGTTCGGAAATTGCATCGTCTTGATCGCCTCGCGATGGAATTGATCGACGATGTCTCGCGGCGTCTTCGCCGGCATGAAAACGCCGATCCAGAACGCGTAATCGGAATTGGGGAATAGCTCGACGACGCTCGGCACGTCGGGCAACAGCGCCGCTCGTTTTGGGCTGCTCACCGCAAGCGCGAGCAGCTTGCCCTCGCGGACCTGCGGCAGCGCCGTACCAAGCGGACAGAAATAGAAGTCGGCCCGTCCCGCTAGAACCTCCGTGATCGCCTCGGCGCCGCCCCGAAACGGAATGTGCACGGCCTCAAACCCAGCAGCCATGCGAAACCGCTCCGCGCTCAAATGAGTGGCGCTGCCCACACCGGCGGAGGCGAAGTTGAAAGAGCCGGGCCTAGCCTTGGCCGCGGCGACGAGGTCCTGCGCCGTCTTAAAGTCCTTCGCCGGCGACACCACCAGCACGTTCGGGCTGCTTCCGAGCGAGACCACCGCCGCGAAATCGGCGGCGGTGTCGTAGGGCGCGCTCGGATAGACCGTGGGAACCAGAGTATGGGCCGAGGATGTGGCGAGCAGGGTGTAGCCGTCCGCCTCCGCCTTGGCGACGATGGCGGCGCCGATTGTCGTTCCCGCGCCGCCGCGGTTCTCGACCACGATCGGTTGGCCGAGCTGCGCCGACAACGGCTCGAACACGACGCGCGGGGTAACATCGGTCGCGCTGCCGGCGGCAAAAGGGATGATCGCGCGGATCGGCTTGCTCGGCCAAGTCTGCGCGAGCGCATCCCCGCGGCAAAAGAGGAGGACAACCAAGCTCACGAGCAACGCGCGCGGCATACCGCAATCCTCCTCGGCTTGTGTATGGCAGATCGAAGAAAGGTCCTGGCGCTGCAGCCGTCACTCGGCGGCGACGGCGGTCGGGCGCTCGACAGGCTCTGGCAGCTCGCGCAGTTGCGGCTCCAGCCGATACTTGACCATGCGGTCGATACGGTCGAGATAGATGTAGATCACCGGCGTGATGTAGAGCGTCAAAAGCTGCGACAGCAGGAGCCCGCCGACCACCGCGATGCCGAGCGGCTGACGCAGTTCGGCGCCTGCGCCGGTGCCGATCGCGATCGGCAGCGTGCCGAAGATGGCGGCAAAGGTCGTCATCATGATCGGACGGAAGCGCAGCAGGGCCGCCTCGCGGATGGCACTCTGCGCGCCCATGCCCACGCGCCGGCGCTCGATCGCGAAGTCGATCATCATGATCGCGTTCTTCTTCACGATGCCGACCAGCATGACGATGCCGATCATGGCGATGACCGACAGATCCATGTTGAACATCATCAGCACGAGCAGCGCGCCGACGCCGGCGGACGGCAAGCCGGAAATGATCGTGATCGGATGAATGAAGCTCTCATAGAGCACGCCGAGCACCACGTAGGCGGCAAAGATGGCGGCCAAGATCAGCACGCCTTGCCCTTTGAGCGAGTCCTGGAACACCTGGGCCGAGCCCTGAAAGCCGGTGCTGACCGTGATCGGTAGATGGAATTCGCGCTCGATCTCCTTGATGGCATCGACCGCCTGCCCGAGCGAATAGCCGGGCGCGAGGTTGAACGAGATGGTCACCGCGGGCTGGTTGCCCTGGTGATTGACTTGCAATGGGCCCACCGTGGGCACGATGCGGGTGACCGCCGAGAGCGGGATCGCGGTCCCGGACGGGATGCCGTTTCCGTTGACGCCGGAGCCCGGGCCAGTCCCGGTTCCGCCCCCGCCGGTCACGTTGGTCTTCACGAAGATGTTCTGCAGTTGCGAGGGATCAGCCTGAAACTGCGGCTGACTCTCGAGAATGACCTGATAATCGTTGGTCGGCGTGTAGATGCTCGCCACTTGGCGTGCGCCGAAGGCGTTGAACAGCTCCTGGCGGATCTGATCGATGGTGACGCCGTAGACCGCCGCCGTTTCGCGGTCGATCTCGACCGTCATCTGCGGATTCTTGATGTAGAGGTCGGTGGTGACGTCGCGCAGGCCCTCGATCTCGGCGATCCTGTCGCGCAATTTCGGCGCAATGTCGTAGAGGAGCTGGTTGTCGCTGGACTGCAGCGTGTACTGGTACTCGCTCTTGGAAATACGGCCGGTGATGTTGATGTTCTGAACGTTCTGGAAATAGACCGCCATGCCGGGAACGGTATTGGCGCTGTTGCGCAGGCGCTGGATGACAGCGGTGGAATTTTCGTGGCGCTCGCTGCGCGGCTTGAGCGCGATGAAAAGGCGGCCGATGTTGAGGGTCGGGTTCGGCCCGCCCGCTCCCACCGTCGAATTGACGTAGTCGACCGCTGGATCGGAGCGGATGATTTCCGCGACCTGACGCTGCAGGTCGACCATCCCCTGGAACGAAATATCCGAGCCCCCCTCGCTCGAGGCGGAGACGAAGCCGGTATCCTCGGTCGGGAAGAAGCCCTTCGGAATGATGATGTAGAGCCAAACCGAGAGGCCGAGCGACGCCAACGTCACCGCGAGCGTGACGGCTTTGTAGCGCAGCACCCGATCGAGCGACCATTCGTAGGCGCGCAGGCAGCTCTTGAACAACGCCTCAAAAATGCGCAGCACGATGTTCTGTTTGTCGCCCTCGCGATGCGAATGCAGGACGCGCGCACACAGCATCGGCGTGAGCGTCAGCGAAACGAAGCCCGACACGATGATCGCGACCGCGACCGTCACCGCGAACTCGCGAAATACCCGGCCGACCATGCCGCCCATCAGCAGCACCGGAATGAACACCGCGATGAGCGAGAACGTGATCGAAATGATGGTGAAGCCGATCTCGCGCGCGCCCTTGAGGGCCGCCTCGAACGGCCGCATCCCGCCCTCCACATGGCGCACGATGTTTTCCAGCATCACGATCGCGTCGTCGACCACGAAACCGACCGACAGCGTCAGCGCCAGCAGGGTCATGTTGTTGATCGAGAACCCGAACACGTACATCGCCGCGCAGGTACCGATCAGCGACACCGGGAGCGCGAGTGCGGGAATGACGGTGGCCGAGATCGAGCGCAGGAAAAGGAAGATCACCAGAATGACCAGGAAGCAGGCGATGATGAGCGACTCCTGCACGTTCATCACCGAATCGCGGATCGAGATCGAGCGATCCATCAGCACTTGCATGCGGATCGACGGCGGTATCGACGCCTCATACTGCGGCAGATGCGAACGAACCGCATCGACCACCGCGACCGTATTTGCGTCGGGTTGGCGCTGAATGGCCAGCACGATCGCGCGCTCGTTGTTGAACCAGCTCGCGATCTTGTCGTTCTCGACGCTGTCGATGACGCGCGCGACTTGATCGAGGTAGACCGGAGCTCCGTTGCGATAGGCAACGACCACCTTGCGGTATTCCTCCGCCTTCGTCATTGCCGACGAGGCGGTCAGCGTCACGCTCTGCTTGGGGCCGTTGAGCGTTCCGACCGGCGTGTTGGAATTCGTCTTGGCGACGACGCTGCGGATGTCGTCGAGCGAAATGTTGCGCGCCGCGGCAGCCACCGGATCGACTTGCACCCGCACGGCGAATTTCTGCGCGCCGAACACCAGCACCTGAGCGACGCCGGTGAGCTGCGAAATCTGTTGCGCCAGCGTGATCTCGCCGAATTCGTCGACAACCGACAAAGGCAAGGTTGCCGAGACCAAACTGATATACATGATCGGGAAGTCGCCCGGATTCACCTTGCGAAAGCTTGGCGGGATCGTCATTTCCACCGGCAGTTTTCGAGCGGCCACGGTCAGCGCCGTCTGCACGTCGAGCGCGGCGCCGTCGATGTTGCGGTTGAGATCGAATTGGATCGTGATCGACGTGATGCCGAGCGAGGAGGAGGAGGTGAGCGAGGTGATGCCGGCGATGGTGGAAAGCTGGCGCTCGATCGGCGCCGCCACCGATGCCGCCATCGTTTCCGCGCTCGCGCCCGGCAATTGTCCCTGGATGCTGATGGTCGGAAAGTCGACCGCAGGGAGCGCCGCGACCCCAAGCAGCCGGTAGGCGAAGACGCCCAACACGATGATCGAGGCGGTGATCAGGGTGGTCAGCACCGGCCGCCGGATGCAGGTCTCGGACAGCATCATGGGCTAGGATCCGACCTTCGGGGCGCGCACGGCAACCTTGGTTCCATTCGAGAGCAAGAGCTGGCCGTTGCTGACGACCGTTTCTCCGCCCTCGAGGCCGTCAGCGAGGACCGACTCGCTGCCGAGCACGCGGGCGACCTTCACCGGCCGCACTGTCGCCACGTCGTTGTTCACTACGAACACGTAAGTGCCGGTCTGGCTCACCTGGACCGCGGTCGACGGCACCGTGACCGCCTCCTCCTCGCGGAACGTGAGTCCAACCGTCACCAACGTCCCCGGCCAGAGCAACTCGTCGGCGTTCGGCATGGTAGCGCGAACCGGCACCGTGCCGGTCGGCGCGTCCACGCTGTTCTCGATCATCGTGACCTGCCCGCTGGCCCGGCGCGGATCGCCGGGAATGATCGCCTCGATGGACGCGCTCTCGTTGTCGAGCGCTTGGCGCAGATCCGGCAGGTAGCCCTGGGGAAGCGAGAACGTGACGTAGACTGGCGCCGTCTGGATGATGGTCGCCAACGGCGCGGAGTCGGCCGCACGCACGAGGTTGCCGACCTTGACTGCGGCCATGCTGGCGCGCCCGGTAATCGGCGCCCGGATGGTGCAGTAGCCGAGCTGGATGTTGAGATTTTCGAGTTGCGCCGTGTTGGAATCGACCGAGGAGCGCCAGATATTGACCTGCGTTCGCGCGTTTAGCAGCGTGACCAGCGTGGTCGCGTTTTTCGCGAGAAGTTCGGTGTAGCGCGCGACATCGCGTTCCGCCTGCTCGAGGTTCGCTTTTGCGCCGGCGAGCAGGCCTTCGACCTGCCTTGCTTGCGCTTCGATCGTCCGGCCGTCGAGCGTGAACAGGAGGTCGCCTTGATTCACTAATGCGCCGTCGCGGAAGTGGACCCCCGTGATCTCGCTGTCCACGCGCGGCTTGACCGCGACGCTGGCGATCGGGGTCACCGTTCCAAGCACCTCGATGCGGACGGGAACGACTTTCTTGACGGCGGTCACGATTTCGACCGGGACCGCGCGGGGGGCGTTCTGTCGCGGAGCCTGCGCGATCGCGCCGCCGGGCCATAAGCCGCTGCGCGTCGCGGCGACGGCACAGCCGGCTGCAACCAGCACCACCACCGCCCCCGCCACCAGGATCCGCTTCTTCATTACCGCGCCGCGGGGGCCCTTTGTCGGCCCACCCGGACTCCCTCTGTGTTCCGGTGTCCCGCTCATACGATTCTTTTTATTACGCGGGAACAATCTTCTAACATATCCCTATGAGCGGCCATCGTAAAAACCGTGTAACCTCAGGTTAAAACTTGGTCACTCCGGCGCCGCATGCTGCCCAGTTAAACCACGCGATCTTACACCATCTTGCCCACCAATGCGCATCGCCACCTGGAACGTCAATTCCATCAAGCAAAGGATCGACAATTTGACCGCTTGGCTTGCGGAGCGGCGGCCAGACATCGTTTTTCTGCAGGAGACCAAGTGCGTGGATGAGGCCTTCCCGCGCGAGCCTTTCGAGGCGTTCGGCTACAACGTTGCGGTGCACGGGCAGAAGACCTTCAACGGCGTCGCGGTGTTCTCCAAATTTCCGCTCGAGGAGGTGACCGCACGGCTGCCAGGCGATGAGACCGACACCCACGCCCGATTTTTGGAAGCGGTGGTGTCGACCACGCAGGGGGTGCTCCGCCTCGCATCCGTTTATTTGCCTAACGGCAATCCGCCGGGCACGGACAAATATTCTTACAAGATCAGTTGGATGGACCGGCTCATTCACTACGCGCGCGAACGCCTGCAATGGGAAGAGCCGCTGGTTCTCGGCGGCGATTTCAATGTCATCCCCACCGAGCTCGATGCCCGTTACCCCGAGCGGTGGGTGAATGACGCGCTATTTTTGCCGCGCACCCGGCAGAAATTCCGCACCCTTTATCACCTCGGACTGCTCGACGCGGTTCGCGCCGGAACCGACGGCCCCGGCCCCTACACGTTTTGGGACTACCAAGCGGGTGCGTGGCAGAAGAACGACGGTATCCGCATCGACCATCTGCTCCTCTCGCCGCAGGCCGCCGACCGGCTGATCGCCGCCGGCATCGACAAGCACGTGCGTGGCTGGGAAAAACCTTCGGACCACGTGCCGGTGTGGGCCGATCTCGAGCTCAGCGCTTGAAGAAGCTGTCCAACACGTTCCACGGCAGCTTGTAGTTCACCCCGACGCGGACGATGTGATCGTCGAGGTGCAGACGCTGGTTGCCGGGAAGGACGGGACCCGGCGTCGGGTTGAAATAGGATTTGTCCTGCAATCCGACGTAGAGATACTCGATCTTCGCCGACCAATCCCGATTGAGCTTGACCTCGATCCCGCCGCCCGCGGTCCAGCCCCAATGCCACTGCTGGTCGGAAATCGTGCCCGCAGGAGCAACAATGCTGTTTGCGACATTGGCAAGCGCGGCACCGCCCGTGGCGTAGACGAGCCAGTTATCCCGCGCGTAACCGACACGCCCGCGCAAAGTCGAAAGCCACTGCTCCCGCACCTCGTTGCTGAAGGCCGCATTGGGTGGGAACTCGGACGTGCTGCCCTTCTTGCTCATGGCCGAGATATCGGCCTCCAAACCGAGCACGCTGTTTGCGCCCTGCGCGTTGATGCCCGCGGTGACGCCGAAGAGGCCGCCACCGAGATCAAACCGTGGCGCCTGATCGGCGCCGGTTGCATTATTGCGCAGCGCTGCACCGCCCCATGCGCCGCCGCCGGCAAGCCCGATGTAAGCACCGGCCCAGGTCGGCAGCGCGCCCGCAGGTGCTTGGTAAATCGGCGCAATATTGAGGTCAGCCGCAAAGGCCGGCGCCAGCCCCACCGACGCCGCTACCAACGCCAGTGCCGCCGTGCTTGCGCACAGCGATGTCCTCATCGCACGCCTCAACGCGACACATCTCGCATTGGCGCAAAGAGATAGGCGCGCCCGGCCTCGGGGTCCATCAACTCGCGAGCGCGGTGAGCAGATTTCCGGCGAGTGTGGCGCGAACGCCACAGATTCTCATTCGCGGCGATTTTTCAGCCAGTCTTCCAGGTACTTGCGGGCCATGGCCCGCTCGCTCTCGTTGGCCTGGGCGAGCGCGCTCGTGTACATATCGGTGATCCAAGCCTCGTCCGGTCCGGCGGCGTCCTTGGCAACGATGAGCCAGAACAGGCCGAGCGCGGCTTGCCGGGACACGTCTTCGCCCTTGAACAGCATGCCGCCGAGCAGCGCCTGCGCGCGGTGCTCGCCCTTGTTGGCGGACAGCCGCAGCCAGCGCGCCGCCTGGATCGCATCTTTCGACGCGCCTTTGCCCTGCAGATAGAGCCGGCCCAGGTAATATTGCGCCTCCGGGTCCGCGTAATACGAGGCCGCGTAGCGGAACATTTCCCGCGCGACGCTGGGATCGGCCTTCAGCGTTCCGGGAATGCCGTCGAGATGATAGAGCCCCAGCGCGACGAAGGCATTGGCCAAGTAGCGAGCATTCGGCGTGCCGGCGCTATCGTCGCCGTGCATCGCGGTGAGGCGTCGGAAGTAGTCATAGGCGCGCGCCTCGTTCATCTTGACGCCGTCGCCGTCGGCATACATTCGGCCGAGCTTCCAGATCGCGCCGGGTACGCCCTGCTCGGCGGCGTATTCGAGATCCATTACGCCCTGTTCGGTCTTGCCCTGGCGCAGCGCCTGCGTGCCGGAGCGGAACGCTTCGAGCGGGCTCGGCATGGCCGAGCGCGGCGGCAGGGTCAGCGGCGCGACCGGCGGCGAGGACGGCACCGCGACGAGCGGCGTCGCATTGCCGAGCGAGGTGCTTCCCGCCGCCGGACTGACGGCATCCGGGAGCGGCACCGGCATCGCTTCCGGGGCGCGGCTGCCGTCGAAGCTGATCGCCGGCGAGAGGCCGATCGCAATCCCCAGCATGGCCATGCTCACGATGAGCTTAGATATCCGCATAGCACGCCCTTTCGGCCGCCGCGCCGGGATGGGTGACCGCGCCCTGGCGCGCCGCTCCCACCTGCTGGGCGTATTTCCACAGATATCCTGAGGTGAATTGGGGCGCCCTCGGCTTCCAAGCCTTGGCCCGTGCCTCGAGTTCAGCCTTGCTGAGTTCGACCTCGAGCGTGCCCTTCAGCGCGTCCATGGCGATGATGTCGCCGTCGCGCACAAGCGCGATCGGGCCGCCGACGGCGGCTTCCGGACCCACATGGCCGATGCAGAAACCGCGGGTTGCTCCGGAGAAGCGCCCGTCGGTGACCAGTGCGACTTTGCCGCCCATGCCCTGTCCGTAGAGGGCGGCGGTCGTCGCCAGCATCTCTCGCATCCCGGGGCCGCCTTTGGGCCCTTCGTAGCGGATCACGAGCACGTCGCCTTCCCTGTACTTCTTCTTCTTGACGGCCTCGAAGGGTGGCGGAGAGCGGCTTGTCGGCGGGGCGGACCACGTCCTGGTCCTTGTTCCACTTCACTCGCTTGAGGTTCTCGGCGACCGTGCGCCCAGTCACGGTCAAGCATTCTCCATGAAGATAACCGTGATCGAGCAGCGTCCTCATCAAGAGCGGAACGCCGCCTGCTTCGAACATATCTTTGGCAACAAAACGGCCGCTCGGCTTCAAATCGGCAATATATGGCGTCCGCTTGAAGATTTCGGCCACATCGAAGAGGTCGAACTTCAGGCCGCACTCGTTGGCGATCGCGGGCAGGTGCAGCGCCGCATTGGTCGAGCCGCCGGTCGCCGACACCACCGCCGCGGCATTCTCCAGCGCCTTGCGGGTGACGATGTCGCGCGGGCGGATGCCGGCTTTAACAAGATCGAGGACCTTCTCGCCCGCAGTCATGCAGAAGGCGTCGCGGATCTCGTAGGGCGCCGGAGCCCCCGCCGAATAGGGTAGCGCAAGCCCGATCGCCTCGGAGACTGTCGCCATCGTATTGGCCGTGAACTGCGCGCCGCACGCGCCCGCCGAGGGGCAAGCATGCTGCTCCAGCGTCTCGAGATCGGCGTCCGAGAGCTGGCGCACCGAATGTTGCCCGACCGCCTCGAACACGTCTTGGATCGTCACCGGCTTGCCGCGGAAGGTGCCGGGCAGGATCGAGCCGCCGTAAATGAAGATCGAAGGCACGTTGAGGCGGCACATCACCATCATCATGCCGGGCAGCGACTTGTCGCAACCGGCAATGCCGACGAGCGCGTCATAGGCGTGCCCGCGCACGGTTAGCTCGACGGAATCGGCGATCACCTCGCGCGAGGGGAGCGAGGACTTCATGCCCTCATGGCCCATGGCGATGCCGTCGGTGACGGTGATGGTGCAGAACTCGCGCGGCGTGCCGCCGGCTGCGACGACGCCCTTCTTCACGGCCTGGGCTTGGCGCATCAGCGAGATGTTGCAGGGGGCGGCCTCGTTCCAGCAGCTCGCCACGCCGACGAAGGGCTGATGGATCTGCTCGCGCGTGAGCCCCATCGCATAATAGAAGGCGCGGTGTGGGGCGCGATCCGGACCTTCGGTCACGTGCCGGCTGGGCAATTTCGCTTTCAGAGCAGTCTTCGCGTCCATGGCGTCTCGTCCGCCTCCATCCTGAGCCACCTGCGCGGCCCGGACCTCGGTCACGCTCACGGCCGCGTATGGCCGAATCGCGGCGGGGCCGGTCCGGATTCCTGTCAGCAGGTCAATGTTTTAGCCGTGTTGCGCGCGAGCAACAGGATTAATAACAGGTTAAGCCTCGTATGTCACACCTTGGCCACAAGCGCGTCTCCTTTTCGCAGGAAATGCTACCGCGCGTGTCGCATTTCACCGCAGCCGAAATTGCGGATCAAATCCGATTTCGGCACGCGCTTTGGCGATGGCGACTACGCCATCGTCGTCAGCGATATT
>WNFI01073181.1_pt1 | contig 12021 bp, 12 predicted proteins | sample 5400471 | NCBI WGS metagenome assembly WNFI01 (sample SAMN13153348, study PRJNA577476) | soil metagenome | isolation source: 100 cm saprolite on Douglas fir-dominated hillslope | place: USA:California | collected 2013-09-17 | reverse complement strand
GAATCCGGGCGCGGGCCATAGAAGGGGCCGATAACGGTATAGCGCGAAAAGCTGCGGCGGACGAAGCATGCTTCATCATGGATCCAAACATAAACTTCATCGCGGCCGCGCCAGACCAGGGCAGCTCCCAATACGAAGAGCAGATAGCCCACGATTGTGAGAACTCCGAGCGCTGAGCCTTGACCCCAACCCATATTTCCTCGCAGAGACGGATCCTTTTGACTAAGACGCGAAAATGAGCCGCGGCGTTACTCTTCTTCGTGAATTGTGACGAGGCGCACGACTTCAAACTCCTTAGGGCCGGCGGGGGTGGTGACCTGGACTTCATCGCCCACTTTACGGTTGAGCAGAGCACGGCCGATGGGTGAGGTGGTGGAAATAAGTCCCTTTTCAGCGTCCGCTTCTTCGGTGCTGACCAGTTTGTATTCGATTTTGATGTCGCGCCGGGTATCCAGCACGACGATGCGCGAGCCGTAGCCGGCGCGATCCTTGGGGATGTTGGTGAGGTTGAGCATGCCGAGATCGCCCATGCGCTTTTTGAGTTGGCCGATGCGCGCGTTCACAAAGCCCTGACGTTCCTTGGCGAACTTATACTCGGCGTTTTCCGAGAGATCACCGTGGGCGCGGGCGACGGCAATTTCCTTGGGGAGGTCGACGCCGAGTTCGTGCTCGAGCGCGGTAAGCTCGTCCTGGATCTTTTGCTTAATCTTCTTCAATGGGTCAGACATGGCGAATTGAAACCTATCCAAGCAGGGCCCAAGTAAGTGAGAACAGCAGGCCCAGCAAGGTTAATTATTATAGATGGGGGCGGATTACGGCTACAAGAGACGTAACGGTCTGCAGCGCAGGAGCGAGAAAGAACGCTAGAGTGCGGTCACAACGATGCCGGACGGCGACCTACTCGACCGTGACGCGCAGTGACTGCGTCTTGGTATTACCCGAGGCATCGCTGATAGTGAGCGTGTAGGTGGTGTTTTTTGCCGGCGAGACGGTGACGCAGCGCGCGTAGGAGGGCCAAACCGCATTTGGCTGAGGTTCGAGTTTCACCGTTTTAGCATTCGCCACTCCGTAGCAGAGTTGCGCGCTTTCTCCTTTGTGGATGGCCCCGGGACTCGCATAGAAACTTTGGATGGCAAGCCCCTTTCCGCCGAACTGTTCCAGTGCGACGCGGTCGTCTTCCAATTGTTTTCGGGTCTTTTCCTCGCGCCACCGGCGTTCAATCGCGAGGTTCTCCTGCCAGCGGGAAAACAAAGTCCAAACCACAAAGAGGAGAACGATCCCCACTAGCAGCGAAGAATAAAGCAAGGGGTTCTTGAAGGCGGTTTTGGTTGTCGCGGGAGGCTGGGGGCCCTGAGCGTCAGTGAGCATGCTTGCCTGTCTTAACGATCAAAGAGGTTAGCATTTGACTTGATTCTGCCTCAAAACCGATTTCGCCGCCGATAGAGATTTCACGTGGCCAAGTGCACCACTTCAAGCAAGTGAATACGGTCAAGATTTCGTGAACGTCCAACGGGTCACCGCCTCCGCGAAATTTTCTGCGTGCTCATCCTGGCCGAAGACGGTTTGCGGGTTGACGCGAAAAACGGAGCCGCCGGAAGATTCGAGCAAAGGCCCGACGTCGCCGCCATACTTGCGGTTGTAGAGCCCGACCAGTTCCTTCCAGACGGCGCGATCGGTGACTTCTTGCACCATGCCTTCGAGGATTACGGCCTCGTCCGCTTTTTCCGTACCGACGGCGCAGCGAGGGTTGTTGGCGAGATTTTTTGCTTTGCGCGTTCGAGGCCCGGTGCTGAACCAGAAGGCATCTTGCCACCAAATGCCCCAGACCAGCATGAGATGTGGACGCCCATCGAGCCGAGAGGTGGCGATCCAGTAGTTGTGAGAATTTTCCAGGCGTTCGAGCGCCCAAGACCAGGGTTTGAGGTCGGAGGCGGCACCGCTGGCCTTGTCCACCGCATCTGGCCAGTAGGGATGACTCGCTTTTGGTGCAAGCATGGTGTGCCCTGCCGAAGGAGTAGATATGAGCACATTTTAGCAAGTGGGCTGGGAATTATGAATTCGTTTTGCGAGCCCGGCAAGAAAACAGCAAGAGCTTTCTTCAGCTTGTTGGAGCACGCAAGATTTATGAGACGAAGGCGCACCCGACGCGGAAGCTGCCCTGCGTGGTGCGTTGAAACCATACCGGCTTGAGGCTTACGCGGACGGGCGGAAGAATGGGGACGTGCAAGACCGCCAAGACGTTTTCCGGAAGATCTTCCTGGGTGTCAAGTTCGATGGCGACGCCCCCGAAACCGAGGTCGATAACGCGAGCGCGACGCGTGCCTTGTTCGCCGAGCGTGGCATAGGCGTTGGTGCCGGCCATCGAGACACGCTCCGCCTTACGCTGCACTGTATAAGCTCGAGCGGGCGGAGCTTGTGAAGGCGTGGCCATTTCCGGGGGAACGGGGGCCTCGGGAGGTTCGGACTTGGACTCTGAGCGTTCCGGCGTGCGCCCTGATTCAATGGAAATCGGAGCCGGCGGCGCTGCGGAGCGCTCTGGAGTTGAAACGGGCTCCGGTGGAGCCGAGGCGGACGGCGCGCGCGTCCCACCGTTTGCAGTCCTGCCGTGATTTGCGTGCTTTAGACGATAAAGGCGTTCGTCGGCGACGCGGATTAGCTGCTCGGCCTGCTCGCCATCTTGCGGGAAGGTGGCGACACCATGGTCCATGCTGACGCTTACGTTCAGCTGCAAGGGTTGCAGCATTTCGGCAAAAACCGTTTCCACGCGACGGCTAAGCGCTAATGCTTGTTCCGCGTCTGTTTGCGGCAAGAGAAGGGCGAACTCATCTCCTCCGATGCGGAAAGCAGAATCGGAAGTGCGGAGGGCCTTTTTGAGGGTCGCTGCGGCGACGCGCAAAACTTCATCGCCACGAGGATGGCCGTGCTGATCGTTCACTTCCTTGAAGCGATGCAGGTCCAGAACTACAAGGCCCAAAGGTGATCCGTAGCGGCGGCTGCGATTGAGCTCTTTTTCAAAGGTTTCGCTGAAGAGACGACGGTTGTAGAGACCGGTGAGGGGATCGGTCACTGCATTTAGTTGCAGGATTTTTAGCTCGTCGTATTCGATGACAATCGGGACACGAAAGAGTCCTGCGGAAGCGAGGACGTCCATCAAGGCGGTTTTCAGCGCGACTTGGCGGCCAAGGTTTTCACTCAGCTCGCGTCGACGCAGGAGCATATCGTCCCAGAGCTGAATGCACTGGCTCTCACGCAGATCGAGGTGAGTGATGGCGCGAATGTAGTGTTGCAGGAATTGTCCGCGCGCGGATAGATCAAGACTCTCGAGCGTGTCTGCAAGGAGCTCGAGATAGGAATCCTCGACTGGCAGACGAGGTGGCACAGAGGCGCCAGGGCTGGACATAGCTGGGTAGTTACCTGACCTCTACCTATCCCCGCGGGGTATGGGGAGAAAACGAAACCTCGGCGCTACAAGGGAGCAAGTGGCGGTCCATCCGTACTATGACGGCAATCCCGAAGCACCGCCCGAATCGGGAAAAGCACAAGGTCAACAAGTAATGCTATCCCAAAGCAAACAATAAAGATAGAGGTGCCCTCGAACTTCCGCGTTGGAGGGGGTGTGGAGTAACAAAACTACCCCAGGGGCATTGAAGTGGCCAAAAGGGGCAGTTAAATTACTCAAGTGGCCTTAGAAATTCCAATCCGAATAGGCGGATATCGCCGACGGCGGATTGCCGGAGGATCTTAGCAGAGATAGGGGGAGTCTCGTTGGGAACGACGCTGGAGGAGGAGTGCGGTGACGGAGCCGGAACGGTGATGCTGACGACCTGGTCGGGGCGGAGGTAATGCGTCGAGGCGATACATGCGCCCGTAGCACTGATGTTGAGAGTCTTGGTAAGCTCAATGAACTCAACGCCGGCGTTGTCGACACCGCGAAGAAACACGGGTACTTGGAGGCGGATTCGCGGGGATCGACGGCGTTGAACAGGGTCCAAGCGCTCGCCCTTCTTGTCTATTTCGATTTCCAAGCTCTCCCCCAGCGGTACTACCGAACTAGTACGTTTATGCATATTCGATGCCAGGAAGTACCGTTTGGATGAGTTCTTGTAAGTAGTTAGTGACACAGCAGGTTAAGCGGCGAAACAAGGGGAGGGGAGATAAGGTGGTCTACAAAGGTTACTTTACGGGCCACGCAGCTTCCCCAAATGTGCAAATGGAACGCTTTTACCATTGACAGGCGAGTGGGCGTTTGGGAGTATGACGAGCATTAACGAAGGGAAAATTTTTTCCTACAGCGACTAGGTGGTTCTCAAAGCACAGTAATGACTGGAACAATTGCAAATCCGCCGCTGGCCGATTCGCGTGGCGCAGTAGGGTTCTCCAGAGGGCTGGTTGTCGGACTTCTTGACACGGTGGAAACTGCGCTGGTGGTGGCGGAACGCAGCGGTCGAATTGTGCTGATGAACGCGCGAGCGCGTAAATCGCTGGGTCTTGAAGGCAGTGCGGAAGCGGGGATCAACCTTTTTACTGAACTGTTAGAGACTGATGCGAAGCAAATTTTCCGCGAGATCGAAAGCGGAAAACAGGAGGTCCGGCTGGAGGTGGAGCGCGGCGAAAAATTCTTCGCCAACGTGCAATGGATCCCGGAGCCGGACTGGGTGGTAGTGCAATTTCAACGGCAACAAGACATACAACAGGCACCTGATCCGGCGACGCAGATTACGGTGCAGGAGCTTCTGCAAGAGCGCGAAATAACCTACCGCAACCTTCTTGCGGCGTATCTGAAATTGCAGGAAGTGAACCGGCAAAAAACGGTGTTCCTGGCTTCCGCGGCGCACGAGTTGAAGACGCCGCTGGCAGTGATCAAGGGCTATTACGATTTGATGCTCAAGGGTTCGCTGGGAAAATTGTCGGACAAGCAAACGGACATACTGGAAGAATCGAAGGAAAACTGCGAGAGGTTGGTCCGGCTGGTGTCGATGTTCTTGAATTACTCAACGCTGGAAAGCGGAAAGCTGGTGCTGCAGCTTCGCGAAAATGACTTACGCGATTGCCTGGATGAGGTGGCGAAGCGATGGTCGGATGCATTTCAGCGTAAGGGAGTAAAGCTGGAGGCGTCCTTCGATCCGTCGATCCCAAATTTCCGCTTTGATTACCAGAAGGTGCAACAAGCAGCGGCGAATTTGCTGGACAACGCATTAAAACACACGCCAACCGGGGGCATGGTGACGCTAGATGCCGGGCCGCACTTCTGGGAACGGCGCGTGGCGGAAGTAGCGCCGATCCAGGAACGGAGGCGATTTCGCTTGCCGCGGCCCAATAGCGTTGAGATTTCGGTGGCGGATAGCGGTCCGGGGATTGCAGCGGAACATCACCAGGAGATCTTCGAGGATTTTGTGCGGGTGGACCGCAACACCACGGGAATGGGTTTGGGACTGGCGATTGCGAAGCGGCTCATCCAGGCGCATCGAGGAAAAATATGGGTGGAGAGCGAGCCGGCGGGCGGCAGCAAATTTACGTTTCTACTGCCCATGGATTGGAGTTGATCGGCGGCAGTAGTGTGGAATCCTGACGATTTGAGTGAAGGAGAGATCGATGGCTGTGAAAGAAAAGATTCTGGTAGTCGATGATGAACCGAGCATAAGAAAGTATTTACAGACGCTCCTCGAGGTGGATGGTTTCGATGTGGAGACGGTGAGCTCTGGCAAGGAGGCGCTTGGGAAGATTAGCGCCGGGGAGCGACCGGATTTCATTATTTTAGATGTCTTGATGCCGGAGATGAACGGGCTGGACACGCTGAAGGAATTGATGCAGCTGGACCGCAGCCTGAACGTAATCATGTTGAGCTGCTCGAATGAGGTGGGCACGGTGGTAGAGGCGATTCGTATCGGCGCGCATGATTACCTGACCAAACCCTTCGAGGCAGATCCTGCAGATCGCGCCCGTCGATGTGCCGGTGTTTATCTGCGGGGAAAGCGGCGTGGGGAAAGAAGTGGTGGCGCGGATGATTCATCTGCGCTCGTCGAGGCGCAACCAGCCATTCGTGAAGGTGAACTGCGCGGCGCTGCCCGGAGAGTTGCTGGAATCCGAGTTGTTTGGTTTTGAGCAAGGAGCTTTTACGGGTGCGGTGCGGGCCAAACCCGGGAAATTCGAATTGGCCAACAAGGGCACCATCTTTCTCGACGAGATCGCGGAGATGAGCACGCACTTGCAAGCCAAGCTGCTGCACGTCCTTCAGGACCACCAATATTCGCGACTCGGTGGGCGGCACTTGATCGACACGGATGTACGGGTGCTGGCGGCGACCAATGTGGAGGTTCAGGAAGCGATGAAGACGGGGCGCTTCCGGGAAGATCTGTATTACCGGCTGAATGTGTTGTCCATCAATGTTCCCCCGTTGCGCGAAAGGACGTCCGAGATTCCGCTGCTGTTCCGTCATTTCCTAGAAAAATATAGCGAGAAGTTCGGGAAGGCGGCACCAGGACCTTCCAAGCACCTCCTGGACGCAGCGGCGAACTATCCCTGGCCGGGTAATCTGCGTGAGCTGGAGAATTTCGTGAAGCGCTATGCGCGGACGCGCTGGAAAAGACGCGCTGGTGCCGCAAGGACGCCGCGAAAATGCTGGGCATCAGCTACAAGGCCCTGCTCTACAAGATGCGACAGTTCAACCTGGACACGCCGCGGTCCAAGCGCTCCGCCGCCGTGAGGGCGGTGGAGGAACCGGCTGCGGTCGGGGCAACTCGCAACGGGTAGCCGGACGAATGGGTTGGCGGCGAGACGCGGAGCAAATGCCGTGGCGCTGCCAGTGGGGAATGCCGCGAGAGGATTTTATCGGGTGTTGTCATTCTGGCGTTGCAGTTTTCAGTTGGGACGGTGAGAATTGGGGGAAGGGGGCGCGGCTAAGCGAGTAGCGGCCGCGGACGCGTGGAGGATGGGAATAATGACGGAACGTCGTACCGCTCGACGCTATGATCTGAGTTTGCCTGTAATTATTCGCGTCCCGGCGGAACGCTTGGCGGATACCCAAAAAGGCAAAACTCGCGATATTTCCACCCGGGGCGTCTATTTTGTTCTCGACGAAGATCTGGAGCCGGGTTCCGAGCTGGATATTACCCTGACGCTGCCTGCGGAGATTACCCACGGATCAGAAGTATTTGTGCGAGCCCTCGGAAAAGTAGTGCGGGTCGAGAAACGCCTTGAAGACGGCAGCGCGCGCATGGGGGTAGCTGCGGTAATCGAGCGCTATGACATCATTCGCGGAGAAAATGGCAGAGCCTGAAGTTTATCCATTCCGAAAGCCGCCATCACTGGCCATGCGGGTGCTTTGCTGGAGACCACTCCTTTTTCACCGGGCGCGATCGGCTGCACTCTTAGACTTCAATCCTTCCAAGCCTAAAGCGGCGTCGCGACCGGGCGCTCTTTAACTGTTTGGCGTACCGGAGATACCTCAGGAAAAACGAGCGCCGGTAAGTGAAAAGATTTTCCTTTTGACCCTCATTTTTGCCCTTCTGCCGGCATGGGAAGGATCTTACATGACCCTCCGGTTCGATGTAAGACGATAGAAAGACTAGACTTAACAGTAGGTCGGTTACTCGGGGCAGGCCTCGGGGGCTCGACTCACTTGGATTTAAGTGTGCAAGGATATGCGACATTGGCGAAGCGAAGTGATGCTTCTGCTGCACAGGACGGAATCTTGTGGGCGTTCCGGTAGGCCCCAACGCAGATAAGGTGAAATTAGAAGCAAATGTAAGCGTTCTGCCGGACGTTTTGGTATTCGGTCAGTCGGAGGTCATGCGGGCGGTCCGGCAAAAAGTCGACAAGGTAGCCGGTGCCAACGTGCCGGTACTGATCCAGGGCGAAAGCGGTACGGGGAAAGAAGTCATCGCCCGCTTAATCCATGCGCGCTCACCCTGGGGAGCCGGCCCGTTCGTCAAGGTTAACTGTCCGGCGATTCCTGGAACCCTGGTTGAGAGCGAGTTGTTCGGGTACCAAAAAGGTGCTTTCACGGGAGCGAACGGCACAAAACCCGGGCGTGTGGAAATGGCTCAGCACGGAACGTTGTTTCTTGACGAAATCGCGGAGCTCGAATTGGGTTTGCAGGCCAAGCTGTTGCAACTGCTTCAGGACGGTCAGTTCTGCCCAATCGGAGGACAAGAGGACAAGCAAATCGACGCGCGGGTGGTGTGCGCAACGAACCGTAATCTGGAAGACGAGATTCGAAAGGGAAACTTCCGGCAGGACCTGTTCTACCGAATTAACGTGGTGAGCATTCACATGCCGACTTTGCGAGAGCGCGCCGCGGACATTCCCCTTATCTGCGATTCGCTGCGCAAGATGTACGCCGAAAGATTCGACCGCCCAACGCGGCCACTCTCAGCGCGGAAGGTCGAAATGTTGCAACGGTACCACTGGCCGGGCAATATCCGCGAGCTGGAGAATTTGATTAAGCGGTACATTATTTTGGGATCGGAAGACGTCATCACCCTGGACACGACGCACGGCAGCGCAGATTTGCCGGACTCCGAGGCGGTGACCAACAACATGCTTTCGCTGAAAAAAGTCACGCGCGAGGCCATGCGCGAGCTGGAAGGCAAGATTATCGTCAAGGCCTTGCAGGCGCACAATTGGAACCGCCGGCGCGCCGCAAGCGCTCTGGAAATCAGCTACCGCGCGCTGCTCTACAAGTTGAAAGAAGCCGGCTTGCCAACACGCAAGAGTCGGCAGAATCCGCAAGCCGCCGGACTGAGCGAGGAGTGAATTCTGGTTCAGAAAAGGAGAGGGAAATGGGTGTCCGAATTTTAAGCATGGGAAAGTGGCTAGCAGCGGCGTCGGTGATGATAGCCGTTTCCGCGATGGCTCAGGACCCGAAGAAGACAACCGATAGGCCGGCCGCGGAATCGCCAGCGCCGGCAAACACTGCGCAGCCTGCGGCGCGTCAGGGCAATTCCCAGGTGGATAACAAGACGTATGTGATCGGTGAGAGCGACGTTCTGGATGTGGACGTTTGGAAGGAAAAAGAGATCTCACGCGCGATCCCAGTGCGGCCCGACGGAAAGATTTCCTTACCTTTAATCGGGGAAATCCAAGCAAGCGGGATGACGCCCTTGCAGCTGCAAGACGACATAGCGCGACGTCTAAAGGGTTTTCTTGCGAACCCCGAAGTCACGGTGATTGTGACGGATCCGCGGAGCCACCATTTCAATGTGGTGGGTCAGGTGGCGAAGCCGGGTACATATCCGTTGACAGAATCGATGACTGTGCTGGATGCGATTGCATTGACCGGGGGATTTCGGGATTTTGCCAAGCAAACGAAGATTTACGTGTTGCGGCCGATGCCGGATGGCACCCGGGCAAGGCTGCCGTTTAACTATAAAGACGCCATTAAGGGCAAAAATCTCCAGGACAACGTCACCCTCAAGCCCGGCGATACGATTGTCGTTCCGTAAATGGAGAACTGAGTGATGTCACAAAGAATCACGCAAATCGCGGCGGGCCTTTTGTTGTTGCTGATGCCAGGTACGCTCTGTGCGCAATTTGCCGGCCCCAACGTACCGATGGTGGCGAGCGGCCAGATGCCAAGCGCGGTTCCCGGAAACGAGGCCAGGCGCTCAAATATATTTTCGGCGAGCTTTGCGGCAGGGGCGCACTACGACGATAACGCCTTTGGTTCATCGAAGGGGAAGCGTTCGGATATTGACTACTACTTCAGGCCGAACTTTGCCGTGGTGCAAACCTTTCGGCGATTTGACTACGGGCTGAGTTACAGCCCGGGAATCGACATCAGCCAACATGGATTTTTCGGCGATCAGTTTACGAACATGTTCGGCGGGCATTTTACGTGGCTGTTGTCGAAACACAGCGCCTTTTCAATGATGCAAAGCTATATCCTAAGCACCGATCCGTTCCAGCAATTTGGTTCGCAGCCATTTACGACGGCGCCGGGGCCCGTGGTTGCTCCGAATCAGTCCGTATTTCTCTCCAATGTGCGCCGGACGTCGAGCATCTCGCAGGCGCAGTATTCTTACCAACCGAGCCAGCACACGACGCTGGGTTTAAGCGGGAACTACGACCTGAGCCATTACGGCAGCACGTCAAGCTCTCCGACAAATGCGACGCTGCTTGGTTTTCAGATCGCTTCTGGACAAGCTTACGTCTCCCAGCAAATAACGCCGCGAAACCAATTGGGCGTTCAGTACAGCGGCCAGGTGCTGAAATTCCAGCAGGTAAACGCGCGAACCACGACGCATTCGTTCTCGGTTTTTGATGAGGTTCGGCTGACACAAAACACGAGTTTTACTTTGTATGCCGGACCACAATACTCGCTGATTTTCAATCAAGCGGCGTTGAACACAGGATTCGCAATATTGGACATACCAATCAGGGAGAACACTTTGTCCTGGTCGGGCGGAGCGATCTACAAGATGACCGGGCGCCGCGGAGCGATGGTTTTGAATTACTCGCACGGCGTGAGCGATGGAGGGGGCGTTACGGGAGCAGTGGACCTGAATGCCGGTTCGGCACACTTTAACTGGCAAGTGAGCCCAAACTGGAGCATGAAAATGGATCTTATGGCAGCGGACAACCAGCTGCTTGCCGTGAAAACCGGCGCAGTGGAGCTTCGCACTTATTCGGCCACCTTGGGATTCGGCAGGCGAATTTACAAGAACGCGTCCATGAATCTGTTCTTCGAGAGATTGAATCAAGCCGGAAGCATCATCGGGCTGAGTAGCGGAAACCATAACCTTGCCGGCGTGTCCATCTCATACGATTTTTCAAGACCAATCGGGAGGTAGAAATGTTTGAGGAAGTACAAGACCCTAAGGCAGCCGGCCTGGATGATTACTGGGCCATTGTGCGGCGTCGACGCTGGTGGATTTTGCTGCCTCTGTCGGTGTGCTGGCTCGTGGTATGGGTAGTGAGCTGGCTATTGCCCGCAACGTTTCAGTCTGACGCGCTAATCCTGGTGGAACAGCAAAAAGTTCCCGAGCAATACGTGGTGCCGAACGTTTCCGTCAGCCTTCAGGAACGCTTGCAGAGCATGACGCAGCAAATTCTCAGCCGCACGCGTCTCCAAGCGACCATCGACCGTTTTCATCTTTACGCGCGGGACGGCGGCTTCCTGAGCAAGTGGCAGGTGGCGGACCCGGTTGATCAGATGCGTAGGGACATACAAATTGAACTGGTTAGTGCTCCTGGCCGTCCGGGGGAGCTTACGGCCTTCAAGATTCGATACTCCACAGGCTCGCCGGAGCTCGCGCAGCAAGTAAACAGCGAACTGACCACGCTGTTCATCGACGAAAATCTTAAATCGCAACAGCAACTGTCCGAGAGTACCACCGCGTTCCTTGACGGTCGAGTTGCCGACGCTCGAACGAAACTCGCAGAGCAGGAAGCGAAAGTACGGGCGTTCAAGGCGACGCATTTCGGCACCCTGCCCACTCAGCTCGGGAGCAACGTCCAGATCATGTCGGGCTTGCAAGCTCAGTTGCAAGCCACGCAGCACGCTGTCGAGAGCGCCGAGCAGCAGAAGCTCTATCTACAGTCTCTTTTGCAGCAGTATCAGTCAGTGCAGGACGGCCTAGTGAGCGGAGACTCGACAGTGACGGCTCCAGAGGCGCTGGAGGCCGAACTCAAGACCCTGCGCGTGCAGCTCGCGGACGCGCAATCAAAGTATACCGATAGTTATCCAGACGTCGTTGCGCTCAAAGACATGATCGCCAAGACGGAACAACTGAAAAAGCAGATCGAGGACGAAATCGCCACCAAGCAGCAGGAGGTGGCGGACTCGGCGGCGGACGCTTCCGAATCGCGTCCAGCATCGATGCGGAATGGGACACTGAACCCGATGATGCAGATTCAAAGCCAGCTCAAAGCGAACCAATTTGAGACTGAAAATCTCAAACAACAGGAGAGGAAAATCCAGTTGGAACTGTCCGAGTATCAAGCCCGCTTGAACGGGACTCCCCAAACGGAACAGGAATTGGCGGACATTTCGCGTGGCTACGAGGAATCACAACTCAATTA
>WNFI01153948.1_pt1 | contig 12023 bp, 13 predicted proteins | sample 5400471 | NCBI WGS metagenome assembly WNFI01 (sample SAMN13153348, study PRJNA577476) | soil metagenome | isolation source: 100 cm saprolite on Douglas fir-dominated hillslope | place: USA:California | collected 2013-09-17 | reverse complement strand
CCTTCACGGGAACAGAAAAAATCCAATATCTATAAAGGCCGGATCACCCGCGTAGAGCCCAGTCTCGAGGCGGCATTCGTCGAATACGGCGCGCAGCGCCACGGCTTCCTGCCGCTGAAAGAAGTCTCCAAGGAATACTTCCGCTCGCAGCCGGCCAACCAGGGCAGGCTGAACATCAAGGACCTGCTGCAGGAAGGCCAGGAGCTCATCGTTCAGGTGGAGAAGGAAGAGCGCGGCAACAAGGGCGCGGCGCTCACCACCTTCATCAGCCTTGCCGGCCGCTTCCTGGTGTTGATGCCTAACAACCCGCGCGCGGGCGGAGTGTCGCGCCGCATCGAAGGGGAAGACCGCGATCAAATGCGCGAGGCCATGAACGGCCTGCAGATCCCCGACGGCATGGGCGCCATCGTACGCACCGCCGGCGTGGGCCGGTCCACCGAGGAATTGCAGTGGGATTTGAACAATCTCAAGACCGCGTGGGACGCGATCGTGGCCGCTAACGACGGACGGCCTGCGCCTTTCCTGATTTTCCAGGAGAGCGATGCGGTCACCCGCGGCCTTCGCGACTATTTCTCCGACGATGTCGGCGAATGCCTCATCGATCAGCCTGAGGCCTTTCAAAAGGCCCAGGAATACATGCAGCGCTTCATGCCGCCGGACGCGCAGCGCAAGCTCAAGCTGTACCAAGACCCGGTGCCGCTGTTCACGCGCTACCAGATCGAGAGCCAGATCGAGTCCGCTTATTCGCACAAGGTCACCCTGCCCTCGGGCGGGAGTCTGGTGATCGACCATACGGAGGCGTTGGTATCGATCGATATCAACTCGGCCCGCAGCACTCGCGGCGGCGATATCGAAGCGACCGCGCGCAACACCAATCTGGAGGCTGCCGAGGAAATCGCGCGGCAACTGCGCCTGCGCGACATCGGCGGACTCATCGTCATCGACTTCATCGACATGGAGTCGCAGGCCAACCAGCGCGCCGTGGAAGACATGCTGCGGGACGCGGTCAAGATGGATCGCGCGCGCATTCAACTGGGACGACTGTCGCGCTTTGGCCTGCTCGAATTGTCGCGCCAGCGCCTGCGGCCCGCTCTGAGCGAAACCACGCATATCAACTGCCCGCGCTGCAGCGGCATGGGCACCATACGGGGCGTCGAGTCGATGTCGCTCGCGTTATTGCGCTTGATCGGCGAAGAGGCCCGCAAAGAGCGAACCGGCCGCGTGATCGCGCAAGTGCCGGTCGATGTCGCAACCTACCTCATCAACGAGAAGCGCGATTGGCTGAACCAAATCGAACAGCGCGACAAGGTGTCGCTGGTGATCGTGCCGAATCCGCATATGCAGACGCCCGCCTACGTACTGCGGCGAATCCGCGACGACGAGAAGGAGCTGCCGGAAAATACCACCGTCAGCTATCAACTCGCCGATCAGCCCACCCTCGACGATTCGAATATCGGAAATCGCGACAAGAAGCCTCAAGGTGACGTGCCCCTGGTGCCCAGCATTTTGCCGGCATCGGCGGCGCCCATCATTCCGATGCCGGAGCCGGCCCCGGCGCCCGCCCCCGCGGCGGTTGCGGCTCCGCAAGCGGGAGTGTTCGTACGCCTGTGGCGCTGGCTGTTCGGTGGCGGCACGAGCGTCGCCACCCCCGCGGCCTCGTCCTCGTCCGCGCAAACCCAACGCGAACGGCCCGCGCATCGCGATGCGCGTCACGATCGTTATCGCAGCGGTAGCAGCAGCGGCGACCGGGATCGGCACCGCGACCGCGGAGACCGCGACCGAAATCGCGACGTGCGGCGCGACGGTCCTCGGGACCCGCGGCGCGATGGACGACCGCGCGGCGAAAATCGCGGCGATTCCGCGCCGCGCCGCGCCGAAGGCACCGCGCAAGCAGAGCGCAATCCGGGCGGACAGCGTCCGGAGACCCCGCGTGCCGATCAGGTGCCCCGCCCGGAACAGCAGCCGCGCAGCGGCGAGCCGCGTTCCGGCGATTCCGGCGAGCGAGCCGCCAGCGAGCGCTCAGGTGGTGAGCGCTCAGGTGGCGAGCGCTCCGGGAGTGAGCGCAGCGGGCGAAGTCGGCGGCGGCGCGGCCGCGGTCGGCGCGAAGGAGGAGAAAACACCGCCAACGATGCCGGCGCAAACCAGGGATCAGGTCAAGGGCCGGGGACAGGTCCCGGTACCGCCCAAGGCGGGAGCGAAGGCCGTGAGGGCGGCGGTTCGCCGCCGTCATTCGAAACGGCGGCGCGCGAGGCGCCGGCGCGTGCACCCGAAACCTCGGCACGGCCCCCCGAAACGCGGCCTTCCGAGCCACCGGCACGGGCGCCCGAGCCCCCGGTAGCCAGCACCGGCACCGACAACAAGTATGTGGTGTGGTCTTCCGCACCGAGCGACGTCCCGCGCACCGGTCCAGACGACCGGTAGGATTCGACGCTGATCAACGCGTTCTGCGCGCGCTCGATACGCCGAGCGCGCGCAGACGCCAGTCCAGTGCGAGGCTGGTGCACAAGAGCGCCATGGCGAGGCCGCGAAGAGCAGCCACGGCCATGCGGTTGGCCGCCACCGTCAAGGAGTGCGTCGCGGGCTCCGACAGCCACCACAAGGCGCTCAGGCCAACTGCGGCGACCATATACGCCGCTACCCATACCCGGCGCTCCGCCGCCCGTAAGGGCCGGGGCCGCGCGGGCTGATCGCGGCCGGGGCGCAGTCCGTACACAACGAGCCCCAGCACGACGGCAAGTCCGATCAAGGAACTCCCGTCCTGCAGCAGCCGAATCCCTGCCATGTGATGAGCACCGATGTCGATCGGCTCTTCGAGCCACGGGATCAGCCGAACACCCCTTGCATTTTCGTGAGTGAAGGCGTCCCACACGAGGTGGGTCAGCGCTCCGGCCAACACCCCGAAGGCAACCAAGATCCACTGGCGAAGGCTGGCGAAATTCGCGGGCGAGGAATACGGACGCCAGCGCGCATACGCGCCCTCGGGCAGCACTTCCAAAACCGGCGCCTTGATCAGATATTGGAACAGCCAATAAGTGGCCATACCCACCGGCAGGCAAAAGGCAAACAACGCCCCCGCGCTGTGCGATTCGACGCGGTGCATGCGCCAGGGAAAGAACAGGCCGAAATCGGGAACCATGGCGCCGACGATGACCGCAGACAGCAACCGCCACCGCGCGAGCAAACGCGAGAAAGGCAGAACGACGGCGGCGTGGGAAATGGTGAATGGCATCAACGAACCTTGGTTGTCACGTCACGTTCATATTACGCGGGCGTACCCATATATTGCTCGGCATTGCGCTGTTGATCGCCTTGGGTTTCGAGTTCGTCAACGGCTTCCACGACACCGCGAACGCGGTCGCCACGGTAATTTACACGAATTCCATGTCGCCGAATCTCGCCGTCGTCTGGTCCGGCTTCTTCAACTTCACGGGCGTACTGGTCTCAACCGGAGCTGTCGCGTTCGGCATCGTGTCGCTGTTGCCGGTCGTTAGCCGGGACCATGGTGGCGAATCGGTCGGGCTTGCAATGGGCGACGGTGCGCAACCTATTGATGGCCTGGGTGCTCACGCTGCCGGTCTCGATCGCGCTCGCCGGCGGGCTGTACTGGCTGCTACGCAATTTCCTGTAGGTCGGGCATCTCAGCGCGACGCTTGCGCGGCCGCCAGGCAGGCGTGCACGCGCTCCAGGTCGTCCGGCGTATCCACGCCCGCGGGTGGCGCCTCCGACAATGTCACCAAGTGAATCCGCATGCCGTGCTCCAAGGCGCGGAGCTGTTCGAGACTCTCGGTCTCCTCGAGCGGCGTCGGCGGCCATGCCGCGAACTGCAGCAGGCTGCGCACGCGGTAGGCATAGATGCCGATGTGCCGCCACGCGCCGGCAAAGCGGGTGGGCCGGCCGTCCGTGACGCCGTCGCGCGGCCAGGGCACCGGTGCGCGGCTGAAGTACAGCGCTAGTCCGTCGCGCGTGCGCAGCGCCTTCACGCAGCTGGGATCGAGAAATTCCGCCAGCGATAGTATGGGCGCGACAGCCGTGGCGATGTCGATCTGCGGCCGCGTGTTCAACGCTTCCGCGACTTCGTTGATCACCGCCGCGGGCATCATGGGCTCGTCGCCCTGCAGATTCACGACAATATCGTCCGCCGTAAAGCCTTTCGCCCGCACCACTTCCGCGATCCGATCCGTACCCGAAACGTGCTCGGCCGAAGTCATCAGACAATCGGCGCCGAAGCCTCGAGCCGAATCGAATATGCGCACATCATCGGTGGCAATGACTACGGATGCCGCACCGCTCGCCCGCGCGCATTCCCACACCCATTGGATCAGCGGCCGGTCGCCTATGGTGCGCAGCGGCTTACCCGGCAGACGCGAGGCAGCGTAGCGCGCCGGTATGACTACATGGAACATATCTCGCGCGTCACCGGTCCAGCAGAGGATCGTCGGCGCGCAAAACTCGGGCTTCCTCCGGCAACATCACGGGAATGCCCTCGCGCACGGGATAGGCCAGCCGATCCGGCCGACAGACGAACTCGAGGGCATTGCCGGTACCGAAGGTCCGCAACGGTCCTTTGCAAATCGGACATACCAACAAGTCGAGCAGACGCTTATCCATAACACCCCTAACTTAGCGCGGCGCGCTTTGCAATGGCCTGAGTCACGATGTCGAGCAGCACATTGGATTCGCCGCCGTCGAAACTCGCGGTCACCGGCACATACCAATGATGTGGCCCGGCTATCCGCTGACATTTTACGGCATCTTTCTCGGTCATGAGCACCGGACGCTGATCGGCGAAAGAGATGTCGGCGGACTGCAAATTCGCGTGGTCCGGCAGCGGATGACCTAGAACTTCGATACCGTGCGCACGCAGCATATTGAAGAATCGCTCCGGATTGCCGATGCCGGCGATGGCGTGCACCGAGGAGCCCGCAAACTCGTCCAACGCCTTGGAGATGCGTCTCGCGCAAGGGACCGGCCGGCAGCAGCCAACCATTGCCGAAGCGCCGATCGCCGTCGATAACGACGATTTCGCAATCGCGCGCCAAGGCGTAATGCTGCAATCCATCGTCGCTCACGACGACGTCGCACCCCGCGTTCACCAGCAGTTGCGACGCGGCGGGGCGATCGCGGCCGATCGCCACCGGCGCGCCCGTGCGGCGCGCCAGCAAAATCGACTCGTCGCCCACCACGTTGGGATCGTCGAAGGAATCGACGAGCCGCACGTTTCCCGAGGAACCTCCATGACCGCGGGTGACCACGCCAGGCTTGAACCCGATATCAGTCAAGCGAGCGACCAGCCAGCACACCAGCGGCGTCTTGCCGGTTCCTCCCACGCTCAAGTTCCCGACCACGACCACCGGCAATGGCACTCGAATCGACTTGCGCAGCCGCTTGGCGTACAGGTAGCGTCGCGATCCCGCCGCGGCGCCGTAGATCAGCGACAGCGGCAACAGCCACCCCGGCGGCGCCGCGCGCTCGTACCAGATTCGATTGAGCCAAGATTGGACCGACATTCTTCGTCGTCTCTAAGAGTTGGCCAGCATTCCGTGCAATCCCGCATATAACCCGCCGCGCGCCAACAATTCCCGATGCGTGCCGCTCTCCACGATTCGTCCTTGGTCGAGAACGATGATCCGATCGGCGCCTTCGACAGTGGACAGTCGGTGAGCGATGACCAATGTCGTGCGGCCCTGCATCAGAATCCCCAGCTCTTGCTGCACCCGCCTTTCCGACTCGTTGTCGAGCGACGCGGTAGCTTCGTCCAAGATCAGAACGGGCGAATCCTTGAGCAGCGCCCGTGCGATGGATATTCGCTGCCGCTGGCCGCCGGAAAAATTCTGCCCCCGGTCCGTCAACGGCGTATCGAACCCCTCCGGCTGCTGCGCCACGAACTCCATCACATTGGCGGCGCGCGCGGCGGCTTCCACCTCGGCATCCGTTTTGCCGACCGCATTGAAGGCGATGTTGTTGCGTATGGTGTCGTTGAACAAGACCACATCCTGACTGACCAGGCTCACCTGGGCACGCAAGTCCGTCAGCCGGTATTCGCGCACATCGACCCCGTCCAACAGCACCGAACCCTGCTGCACGTCGTAGAACCTCGGCACCAGGCCGACCAGCGTCGTCTTGCCGCTGCCGGAGGGCCCGACGACGGCCACGGTCTCGCCGGGACGCACATGAAAACTCACGTCGCGCAGCACGTCGCCCTTGTCGCTCCCGTAGGCAAACGACACGTTGCGGAATTCGATGTCGCCGCTCGCGCGCCCGAGCTCGCGCGTCCCGCCCTTGCCCTCCGTCGGTTGATCCAGAATCTCGAATACGCTTTGGCCTGCGGCGATGCCTTGCTGCAAGGGTCCGCTCATGTTGACCAGGCTGCGCAGCGGCGCCGGAATGAGCATCAACGCGGTCAAGAAACCGAAGAACTCGTCGACCTGCAGGTGGTGCGTGAACACCTGCCGTATCGCCACATAGAGAACGCTTCCGAGCGCCACCGACGCGATGCACTGCACGACCGGATTGCTGACGGCCCTGGCGCGGATCAGCTTCATGTTCGAGGCGCGATTGTGTTCGTTGACTTGTTCGAAACGTTCGGTTTGATGGTCCTCGGCATTGAAGATCTTGATCAAGCGATGCGCATCGATCGCTTCCTTGGCGACGCGCGTGATGTCGCCCATGGATTTTTGAATTCGTTCGCTGTAGCGGCGGAAACTGCGGTTGGCGATTTTCATCAGCCAGGCGATGATGGGCGCGGCGACGATGCAAAACACCGCCAGCCGCCAATTCATGTAGAACAGCGTGAACAGGAGCACGAGGATGGTCAGGCTGTCACTGATCAGGGAAATGGCCGCGCTGGTCGCCGCCGCCGCCACCAGCTCGATGTTATTGGTCAGTTTGGACAGCAAATGCCCGGACTGCTGTTGGTCGAGAAACGCCGTGGGCAGCCGCAAGTAGTGCGAGAACACATCGTGCCTCAAGCCCTTGATGACCTGTCTTCCTACCCAGCTGGGATAGTAGCTCTGCACATAGTCTCCGATGCCCCGCAGTGTGAACAGCACCACCACTCCCAGAGGCACTTCCCACAAGACTGCCGGGTTCTTCACCACGAATGCACCGTTGAGGAATTTCTTGACCAGGTAGGCCAGCGCGGCATTGGACGTCGCGAACAAGCCCGCCCCCAGCACGCCGATCAGAAATACGCCGAGATAGGGCCTTGCGTACTTCAACAACCGCCGATAGATCGCCCAAGAATCGCCGGCGGCTTTCAAGCCCGCAGCGGATGCTGTGCTCAAGGAGCGGCTTCCGAATGGAAGGTCGCGATATTGAGCTGGGCGAACCCCAGTCTGCCCGCCACATCCATGGCGGTTACCACGGCTTGGTGCGTGGTGCGCGCATCGGCGCGAATCGTGATGGGACCCCGGTCGGCACCGGCTTCCTTGACCAGCGCAGTCCGCAAAGTGTCGGGACTCGCATTGATCAGGGTGCGCTCGTTGACCCGGTAGCTGCCTTCGGCCGTTACCGTGACCACCAGGGGCTCGTGCGGCCCCCGCGGCACCGGTATCTGGCTCGCCTGAGGCAACTGAACCTTGACGCGTCCTTCTTGATTGAACGTGGTCGACACCATGAAAAAGATCAACAGCACGAGCATGACATCGATCATCGAAATCAAGTTGATTTCCGGGTCTTCCCGGTGGCGCGGGCGCAGGTTCATCAGCCGGCCACGACCAGCATCCCGCGCTCGTGTTCATGTCAGCCGGCCACGACCAGCATGCCGCGCTCGTCCAACGCATCGACTAGCTTCATGGCTTCCTTCTCCATGCGCACCACCAGGCGCTCGACCTTGCCCCGCAGAAAGCGGTACGCGATCAGCGAGGGAATCGCCACGGTCAAACCTGCCGCCGTCGTGATGAGCGCTTCACCGATGCCGCCGGACAATATTCTCGGGTCGCCGATGCCATTGGCCGTGATCGCATTGAACGCATGAATGATGCCGGCCACCGTTCCCAGCAGTCCCAGGAGCGGCGCGACCGCCGCGATCGTGCCCAGAGTGTTCAGAAACCGCTCCAGCTCGTGCACCACGTGCCGGCCGCCGTCCTCCAGCCGCTCCACCATCAGCGCGCGCGGCCTGTCGCGATTGGCGAGTCCGATGGCCAGGAGCTTGCCGAGCGGCGAATTCTGCTCCAGGGCAGCGACCAGTTTGTCGCTGAGCTGATCGGCTTCGATCCAGTTCCAGACCTTTTGGGACAAGTCACGGGGTATCACCCGGCTGCTTTGCAAAGTCCAAATTGCGTCCTCTTTGGTCAGATTTGAATCAGCCGGCATGATACTTGACCGCCGACGGTTGAGATACCGCCATCGGCCGGAGGCTAACCCGTTGATTTGCAGTGCGGTCATGGATCACTGTCGCTGACTGGCGAAAACGGCATAATGGCGCTGGGTGGGAGTCAATCGCAATCCATGGAACGCTGGCTGAAACGCATCACACCGGACCGCTACACGCTGGAGAAACTCTGGTGTCTGAGGCCTTTCAAGAGGCTGGTGGTCAATCGCGGATGTTGGGCGTTCAACCGGCTCAGCGTGACTCGTGCGTTTGCCCTGGGCCTGTTTATCGCGTTCATTCCGCCCACTCCTCTGCCCGTGCATCTTGTGACGTGCGTCACGCTCGGGATGCTGTTCCGGTTGAACCTGCCGGTGCTGTTCGCCACGGTTTTCGTCAGCAATCCCTTCACCTGGCTGCCGCAGGTTGCCGGCTCCATTTGGGTCGGCGCGAAACTCATGGGAATGGATCTAATGCCCTATTTGCATGAGCTCCATCATCGGCACATATGGGCGCAGGTCTGCCAACTGTGGGCGCCGCTGCTGCTCGGCGCACTGGTTCTGGGAATGGTCGCGGCCGGATTGGGCTATGTGCTGGCGCAATTTGCATGGCGCGCGCACGTTCTCCTTCAGCTGCGGCGCCGGCGCGCGAGGTCAAACGGCCGCAGTGCGGCGCTCGACTAGAACTCCGTCGGCGAGGACCAGCACGCGATCGAGCCGCGCCGCCAACCGCTCATCGTGGGTGACGATGACGAGACTGGTGCCGAGCTCTCGATTGAGCTCCAGCATCAACTCGAACACCTGCGCCGCATTCTTGCCGTCGAGGTTGCCGGTGGGTTCGTCGGCGAGTACCAGTCTCGGTTGAGTGACGAGCGCGCGGGCGACCGCCGCGCGCTGCCGTTCGCCGCCGGAGAGTTGCGAGGGGCGGTGTGTGAGGCGTTCGGCCAGCCCGACGCGCGCCAATAGAGCGCTCGCCCGCTCCTTCGCGGCGCGCGGGCTCATTCGCCGCACCAGGAGCGGCATCGCGACATTTTCCAGCGCGGTGAATTCCGGCAGCAGGTGATGGAATTGATAGACGAAACCCACGGCGCGATTCCGCAAGAGACCGCGCTCGGTATCGTTCAGGCGGTTCATTGCGGACCCGGCGATCTCCACCGTGCCGCCGGTCGGCAAATCGAGTCCTCCCAGCAGCTGCAGAAGCGTCGTTTTGCCGGATCCGGAGGCACCGACGATGGCGATTCTCTCGCCCGCGCGTACGCTGATGGACGCCGCCCGCAGCACCAGGATCTTCACGTCGCCCTGAACGAATTCCTTGGCAAGATCCTTCCCCTCGAGCACCACCGCATTTGAATTCGGCATCATCTTTTCCATCCTCAATCGTTTCGCAGCGATTCTGCGGGCAGCAGGCGGGCGGCGCGCGCCGCCGGATACAGGGTGGAGAGGCAGGCGAGCACGAATGCGAAACCGCAAATGCGTACCACGTCCGTCGGCTGCACGCGGGCCGGCAAGTCGCTCATGAAGTACACCCGAACGTGCGCAAGATGGCGATGTCGCGGCGTTTGTCCTTCACCACCATGACCATGGTCGACACGATGTTGAATGCGGCAACGGCCACCATCAGCGACAGAATGAAGAATAGTATGCGTTTGGTGATCGAAATCGAACGAAAGAAATTGGCGTGCTCGTTGGTCCAATCCTGGACCTCGAAGTCCCCGCCCAACGAGATGGCGGCGGCGCGCGACAGCCGCGGCGCGGCATACATGTCGGCGAGACTCAAGCGAATACCCGTTACCTCGTCGCCCATTCGCAGTAGCTTTGCGGCGTCCGGCATGGCGACGATGGCGATCCGCCGATCGTATTCGTACATGCCGATGGACAGGATGCCGGTCACCTCGAACGCGCGCATCCTGGGAATCACGCCCACCGGCGTGACGTCTCCCAAGGCCACGAGCAGCACCACGCGATCGCCGACTTTCGCACCGAGTTCCTCGGCCAGCGCCGACCCCAGTATCACGCGGTACTTGCCCCCGGTCAGATCACTCAGGCTGCCGCGGAGCAGATGCGGCGCTAAATCGACGACGCGCCGCTCCGCCTCCGGCAATATGCCGCGCAAGAGCACGCCGGACGATTTGTCGCCGTGGATCAGCATGCCTTGTTGTTCGATATACGGCGCCGCACCCACGACGCCCGGGAAGCGCTCGAGTTTCTCGAGATCCGCCCGCCAGTTCGTGATCCGCCCTTCGAGCCCGGAAATCGTCGCGTGCGCCGTCAGGCTCAAGATTCGCGTCCGCAACACTTCCTCGAAGCCGTTCATCACCGACAGCACCACGATCAGCACCGCCACTCCGAGCGCGAGGCCCAGTATCGCGATGCCGGCGATCAAAGACAGGGAACCGCGCTTGGGCGATGCGCGCAGATATCGCAAGCCGATGAATCCCTCGTACCAGTAGCGCATCATTCGTATCGCAGCGCTTCGGCAGGCTGGGTCCGTGCCGCCTGCAGAGCGGGATACACGGTCGCGACCAGTGTCAGAATGAACGCCGCCAGCCCGATCCTCACCACGTCGCCGGCATGCACCTCACTCGGCAGACCCGATATGTAGTACACGTCCGGATCCATGAAATGAAACCCGAAGGTCTGTTCGAGGAAGGGCACGATGACGTCGACGTTGCAGGCGAGCATGAGGCCGAGCGCCACGCCGAGGGCCGCGCCGATCCAGCCGATGAGCACGCCTTGCGTCATGAACACTGCAATGATGCCCCGGGGACTCAAGCCGACGGTGCGTAGAATCGCGATATCCGTGCGTTTGTCGTTGACCACCATGATCAGCGTCGCCACTATGTTGAACACCGCAACGGCGACGATGAGCATGAGCATCAATCCCATCATGGTCTTTTCGATGCGTATGGCGCGAAAATACGCCTGGTTGTCCTCCGTCCAATCGCGTACCTGCAAGCTTGGGCTCAGCCGCGCGGCGGCGCTGCGGGCCAGCTCGGGCGCCTTCAGCACATCGTAGAATTTGAGCCGTATCCCGGTAGGCCCGTCGATGCCTCGAAAGGCCTCTGCATCCCGAAGATTGACGAGCGCCAGTACGCTGTCGTGCTCCTGCAGCCCCACCTCGAAAATACCCGCTACATAGAAATCCCGCAGGCGCGGCACGATCGCATCGCTCGCGCCGGCGGCGTTCGCGGCGTTGCCGGGGATCATGACCGTCACCTGATCGCCCATGCCCACTTGCAGCTGGTAGGCGAGCATGCGCCCCAGGATGATTCGATTCGAATCGGGCGTAAGATCGCTCAACCTGCCTTCGCGCATCGCATCGCCGATGGATGACACTTGGGCCTCGAGCGCGGGGTCGATGCCGCGAACGATGGCGCCGCTCATCGAGGGCTGCCGGCTCAGCATGGCATCGGTGTCGAGGAATGGCGCGGCGGCCGTAAGACCGGGCGATCCCTGGAGTTGCCGGATGCGGGTTTGCCAATCGCCGATCGGCGCGCCCGCCGCGTTCAAAGTCGCGTGCGCGGTCAGGCTGAGAAGGCGGGTCCGCAACTCGGATTCCAGGCCGTTCATGACCGACAGCACCGTGATCAGGGCGGCCACGCCCAGCGCGACCCCGACCAGCGAGACCCAGGTGATGAAAGACACGAAAAAGCTGTGCTCGCGGGCCAGCGAGTAGCGCAGGCCCACGAAAACTGGAACGGGCTGGAACATGCGCG
>WNFI01246358.1_pt1 | contig 12026 bp, 11 predicted proteins | sample 5400471 | NCBI WGS metagenome assembly WNFI01 (sample SAMN13153348, study PRJNA577476) | soil metagenome | isolation source: 100 cm saprolite on Douglas fir-dominated hillslope | place: USA:California | collected 2013-09-17 | reverse complement strand
CATCACAATCTCCTGATCATCTTCACTCATTGCAATGGGGTCCGGGGAGGAGGTAGTGGAGTGATCGCGCAGCGCGTTCTGCGCCCGGCTATTCAGGATCCGGCCATTTGGGGGGACAGTGTTCGAGGAGGGGGGGACGGTAGACGCGGGCTGCTGACCAGACGCACCGCTATCGCGGTGCATCTGGGCGTAGAGATCCGCGAGAGACGTGACCGCCGCTGGCGTTGACATCGCCTTCCCAGGAGCGATAGCAGGGACCCGGGCCGCAATCTTCGCGCGCTTCTGCTCCACCTTTTCCTGGGCCTCGCGCAATTGCAATCCATTCGGACTACGAGGCTCAGAATCTCGTTTACGCTTATTGTTGGATACGTGGGGAGACCATCGTCTCGAAGAGCCGTTCATTGACTCTGGCGGCGCTGTCGTCGGGAGGGTATTTTCATCTGGCTTTGAGGAAGATGGTGAAAGAAGAAAAATGGATGTATGAGAAGACTTTGAGGGTATTGTCGAGCTCGAGGAAGTGGACAAAGAACTGCAGCGGCCTGAGTTTACTAATAAAAAATGTCATTGAAGAAAGGATATCTGTGGAGGAGGGAGCATTACCTGGAGATGGGATCATCAAATCAACAGAGGGGAGACATTAGTCATGAATGACAGCAGTAAAATGCCAAGCACGCCGCTTATGTAAGCGATAAAATAAAGTCACATGATTTAAAACATTGCAAGTTTTTTTCTTTGATTTTTTTTTCCCCTGGTGATGTGAATCATGTGATGAATGATTTCCAGCTTGGTGAGGAAAAGGCTGTGAAATATCATTGGTTCCCACACATTAGTATATAGACAAGATTGTGAAATGTGCCAAATGTGCTGACATAAAGGCTATAAGATGTTTTCTAAAGACTAAAGATTGCATATCTGAATGAATGTCTAGCCAGCTAAGCCTAAGCCCAGCTCAAAACCATGTCCATGATCCAGCATTCACCACAATCACCAGTGACAACTTATTTCCTACATTTGATGCACCTATCAAAGCACCTACAGTACCCCTTCCTTCATGCTTACACCAGAGAAATTAGCATCCTGCAGAAAATCAGTCCATGTAAAACATGTGAAGCCTGCAGATGAGTCAGCCTCCTTTGCAGTTTACACTTTCCCTTTCCCCATGATCAGAGCTCTACACTGTCTCAGAATATATACCTTGTAGCCATCTCAGGTGCTTCAATCATTGATTAGAGTGTGGTCAACACTCTGGTCCTTCCACCTTGCCAGCAAAGCAGAATAAGTCTCTTCCATGCGTTGTTGTAGTTCGAGCGAGCCTTGCAACGCGAGTTTGGCTCTCCGGAACTCGCGTTCGGCTTTCCGGGACTCGAGTTTGGTGAAATGCAACTCGAGTTCGACACTCCGGATCGCGCAGTCGGTCGTAATCGCGTCGTGAAGCCGAGCCTCTGCATCGCGAATCATGTTGCTCTGAACCCCACACTTGGCGGCAATCAACTCGTGAAGCCGAGCCTTTGCATCGCGAATCGTGGCACGCCGATCTACTTCCACAGTATATTCCTCTGGTGAAAGGGCGGGCATTACGATGTCTTTACGGTGACTGGGCCCGGCGTGGCGTGGATGGTGACGCAGCGACGCACCTGTGGCATTGTTGGCAATTTTTGACGAGGATGCAGTTGGTACTCACCTGATGGTCTGCGGTCCTTCTTCTTGTAGGGGATGCATTCCCGCTCACCATCCTCGCAGTGGAAACACCGATACGGCGGCTGCGAGCTGACCCGTGGGATGCACTTGATCTTTCGGGGAACGCACCATGCGCACTGTCAGAAACATCAGTATTGTAACGCCGATGTAACCAACAACGGAAACTTACCCTCTTCCAGTCGGGGAGATCCTTCTTACTCATGAGTTCCTCATCGTGTGGACGGGAACGCTTCGTGGTGGCGTGGCGTGTTGGAACCGATGTCTAAGAAGAAGGGGTAAAGCGAGTGATGGTGTGAACGTTGGTGTGAACATTTGTCCAAGTTTTCGAGCTTCACTCACCTCTAGCACCTCACGAGGGTTACTGCCTCGCTCATTCCAGCAGTCCACCTCGTCTGGAGTATCCACAAACCGCGCTCTCTTCATCTTATTCAGCGTTGTCTTGCCCTTCACCAGCGAGGGCAATGTGGCCGTCTGGGCGATTGCCTTGCTCTCGCTTAGGCCTTCGTTCGCATCCTCGACGAAGACCACGCCATCATCGTCGGGAGGATGCATGACCTCATCCGCCACGTCTTCGGGAGGGGGAGACCTGTCCCACGATGGTGGCTCGAGGCAACGGGGAGGGGTGGAGCTGGGTGAGTTCGCAATGACTACTTCTGTATTAATATCATTCTCGAGGTGCGAATTATCTTGTTCCGTAGCGGACCCCGGTCGCTGCAAACAGAGATGTTATAGTTAGCGTTACTGAATTTGCAAAGGAAGAGGGGGAATCTTGTCGATAAAAAGACGTACTGTCACTCGAAATGGCTTACGGGCCAACCCACGATCCAGCGGGCCAGGTCCAAACGCATCCTCCAGTCGCTCCGCCCAAATCCGTGCTCCGGTCTGTCTCGGACGCACCTCGGCCTTCCAGCCAGCCACACCTCGCAGTGGTGATGGCGGGTCCTGCGAGGGATCATTAGGAAGCAATGCACTCAGAGAGCGCCGGATGTCCGCCTTGGCGCGTGCCTCGAAGATTGGGTGATACCACCACAATGAGCTCTCGTCACTCTGTTCATCGTCCTCGCCGTTTCCGCGAGACGATGTGCGGCGACGAGACAGAGAAAAGTCAAATGGGAGAGGAACAGAGTCAAGGTGTACGTCGATATCCTGTGCTGTGAAGTCCTCGGATAGGCCTGTGACACGAGGAGAACGTCTTATTCCATACTCAGGTGTGGAGTCTGGCATGGTCTCTGTGGGTTGCGTGGGTCGTGCAGGTACGCGAGCGAATGGGGTAACGTGTTCCATAACCTTGCTATGCATACTTTCCGTTGAGTTCTGTTGCTCAACGGGACTTGGTTTATGCATTGGACTTCTGGATGGCGAATAGTTCAAAAAGCTTGCAAGTAGGGACGGCGAACGGAATCAAATGAGAGTAAAATTCGAACATGGAGTGGACGACTAATGGACGGCAGAGTGTACCATCGATGGATCAACATCTTGAAGCGAATTTGCAAAAGGGCCGGATCCTGTTGTGCAGAGGCACGTGACGTATGGAAACGGAACAAGTTCAAGTTGCCGACGCTTCCTCCTCGCTCCCAACCTAACCACCTCACTTCGTAATAACTTAATGAAATGTGTAGAAGTTACCTTTGTTCATTCTAATCATACATATCATAAAATAAATGGTATGAATACACAGAAATTCAGTCGTAAGTGTCATGGTCATGTACATCAAATAAATGAGAGATATTCCTATCATCAACGTCTTTCGGACCGCATAAATGTAATCCTCACTATTGCGAAAAGTATGTCCTGAGAGTAGATATCCTGCCAATTATGTCCCTCGCTTTCTCCTCAGGAGCCTGTGGCCGGGCTAGAATACGACCGCAGTCCTCAGCCGACAGGTCACTCGGGTAGTTCTGTGCCTCCACTCCCACAGGCTCTCTCCGAGCACATATATGTTTTTACTGCACGGGACGCCCCCATAGACGCCATCTTATCACTCCCAAACGGATCACCTTCACCGGTCGATACACACGCGCTTGCCACCCGGCGTATACAGTTCCTGGATGCCCAACCCCCGGCTTGCCTTACGCTTTAGCGCTCTCGTACCTGCCTGTGAGGTTGGACCAGCACTGCCCGATGATGGGTGGCTGGGGCGAAGATCTGTAGGATGCGGTGATGGGCGCAGCCGCTTGTTGATGGGATGTAGGATACGTGTGCCAGGTACTTGAGGGTCAGACTCGGGTGTGCCCTCGGTTGTGTCCTTTGGCGGTTTGGCAACGTGAGAACATCCAACGCGGCGTTCCTTGCAAGGAAGACAGGCGCGTCCATCCTTGCCAATGCAACTGCGACCTCGTCGTGCGCATAACTCACAGGGAACAGGTCGTCTCCTGACGCCATCCACGAGTTCTTCCTAAAGCGGGCGTTATGATTGTTCCTGGTGAGCGTAGGCAAGTACTGACCTGAAGTACATCGTGGCCCTTAACAGAAAAACCAACGCTCTTGAGTATGCTACAGTGCTCATCCTGTGAGGCAGAGGGCAATAGTCAAATATAGGATGACGACGCTGGGTTGACAAAGACTCGCCTATTGTGTATCGGTGTCATGCAGCCAAATGACTTCGGAGAACTCCATTGATACTGTAGAGAAGGACTCACCGCCAGTCGACATGGCTTACGACCCAACCCACGATCAAGCGGACCAGGTCCAAACGCATCCTCCAGTCGCTCCGCCCAAATCCGTGCTCCGGACTGTCGCGGACGCACCTCAGCCTTCCAGCCAGCCACACCTCGCAGTGGTGACGGCGGGTCCTGGGAGGGATCACTAGGAAGCAATGCACTCAGAGTGCGCCGGATGTCTGCCTTGGCGCGTGCCTCGAAGATTGGGTGATACCACCAGAGTGAGCTCTCGTCACTCTGCTCATCGTCCTCACCGTTTCCGTGAGATGCTGTATGGCAACGAGACAACGAAAAGTCAAATGGGAGAGGAACGGGATCAAGGAGGATGTCGATATCTTGCCCCGTGAGTTCCTTTGGTAATTTCATACCACGACGGGAGCACCCAGTTCGGTCAGTTGGAGAGTCTGGAGCGGTCTCTGTGGGTCGCGTGGGCCTCGGAGGTACGGGAGTGGGTACGTAGGTAGCGAAGGGCTCCGGAAATTCGTTATTCATGATATCCCCTAATTCCTCAACGTGCTTAGAGAAAGAGACTCTAGCTGGATCAAGAGCTCGTGGTTGCGATGCATCCTGTTCGGGGGTATCTTGCTCAACATGAGCTAGTTCGTGTGTTGAATTTGTGTGCGGCGAATGAACCACGACAGAACGGCTCGGATTGTGCTTGCAGTTATCCACGTTGGCGGCGGCAAGAATTTTCGGCATCAACGTCCTTGACTGGACTTCTGATGACGATTTCAAGTGGGTGAAAGGAGAAAGTCGAGCTTCCTCGACTTTCGTGTGTTAAATTCTTACGTTCCTAACGTAAGCTTGGTATAAGCTCCGTCATTCCACAAGCTCCTCATCCTCGCCTAATGCAATGTGATTCAGAGAAGAGGCGGATGAGAGACCGCGTTAGGTGTTCTGCGCCAGGCTATCAAGAACCCATCTGTTCCCGGGGCCGGTTGCCAGAGAGGGGACGACGCTCGATACGGGCTCGTCTTGACTAGCCTGAGACGCACAGCTGTCACGGTGCCTGTCCATAGATCAGCAAGAGATCAAAATGTGATGCGAAGTTCTGTAACCCAGGTGCACTTGAATAGACTCAAAAAAAGGAAAGACAACCGGAAAAAGCGACGTGATGGATTGATATCGATTGATCGTTGCAGAAGCGGAATTCCCGTTGCTGCTGAGAGCCATACGATTACAGTACGTAGCACTTGAAACTCGGGCCGTAGTCTTCGCATGCCTTTGCTCCACAAATTCACAGTCCTACTGGCCAGACTCGCAGAGACAGGTACAAGTAGAAACGGCAAGACGTAACATCACCGCCACCACCAACTCCGCAGGTGTTGGCCAGTGATGCACGTGGCTTTGGCCAACCATCGACAGCTATTTTACGTCTCTTTTGCGGGGCCCGGTGGGTCATTCGGTGTTGAGGAAGTGATGGAGAACGACAGGTATCGTGGGACGTGGTGGACACAGATGTACAGATGCACTGATGGCGGCGCGGACACGGTAGCCTAACTTGGTCACTACATCACAGTAATCCCGCCCAAAGTCTCCTAAAGTCTCCGTACATCATGCTCTTACATTCAGGTACGACGCAATTTAAATTTACAAAGTATCCTAGTCGGTACGATTCACGATTATTTTTGACATTCTCCTGCCCACTGTTGCTCATGTTTTTCTACGACTTCAGCAGGATCGTATTCAGGAAGCGTACGCGGGCGTGTAATGGATATACCACAGAGTCGTCCACATCGCTCTAACCGCCATCTCCCTAGCTAATACCATCGCCTGCAGATTGATTAGCTCATAGCCATGGTTAATTACAGTAATTGCTGTCGCTCTCGCACGTCATATCTGTGTGATATCACCTTTCCAAGATGGCAGGATGCGGGGAAGGGTGAAGAACAACGGGTGTAGCGTGGATGCACTGAGCCACTGGCAGATGGCCGCCATGAGCAATTACGTCGGAACGTAATCATGGAACTTCTGCCAGTGGATCGACTTGATACCTGCCCCCGAGATTGACGCAAATCCCCTCTATGTGCTCGAAAACGAGCTGGCGAGCTCCCAAACGGCATAGCATGAGGATGGCTCGCGCTCGTGGTCCTGCCGTACGAGGGCTTCACATCCAGGGTTGCTTTGGCGACTACGATACGTAGAGTCCAGGGTCCACCTTAATGTGCACAGAACCATCATCAGGAGGATCATTTCACTGCTAATGAGATGTGCCAAGTTCAACAGCCACCTTGTGCAGTCCGATTCAATCCCACTATTGGCATGACTAGACAATGCTATAATTCTTATCATACCTTTGATTAAGTAAAAGTTATGTTACACGAAAGTTCATCATAAGTGTCATGTACATCGAATAGATCTAAAAGACTTTCCAATGAATGCCGAATGCCTTTCGAACCGCGTAAATGTAATCCTCACCTCAATGCAAAAAGTAGGTCTTGAGAGCAGATATCTCGCCCACAATGTCCCTCGCCTTTTCCTCAAGTGCCCGTATCCGGTCCAAGATACGACCACAGTCCTCAGCGGATAATCCACTCGGGTAGTTCTCTGCCTCTACCCCTCTCTCCCAGCCGGTAGATGTCCTTGCAGCACGCGCAGCCTCCATGAACTCCTCTTCATCGCTACCAAACGGATCGCCTTCGCTATCCCCATTCCGATCGACGCGCACGCGCTTGCCGCCCGGCGCAGACGCTGCCTGGAGGCCCGGCCCGCGGCTCAGCTTACGCTTTAGCGCCCTCGCCCCTGCCTGCGAGGCTGGGCCCGCGCTGGCCGATAATGGGACGCCGGGACGAAGATCGACAGGGAGCGGTGGTGGGCGCGGCCGCTTGTTAATAGAATGTGGGGTGCGGGTGTCGGGTACTTGGGGGTCGGACTCGGGCGTGCCCACGGTTATGTCCTTTCGTGGTTTGGCAACGTGTGAGCATGCAACGCGGCGTTCCTTGCAAGGCAGACAGGCGCGTCCATCCTTGCCGATACAGCTACGACCTCGCCGTGCGCACAGATCGCAGGGAGCAGGTCGTCTCCTGATGCCATCGGCGAGTTCTTCTTCCTGAAGCAGACGTTATAATCATTCCTGGTGGACATGGGCGACTACTAACCTGGAGTTCATCATGATCCTTGACAGCAAGACGGGTGTCAGAACTGCAATGATCCCCAAAACGTAATGGCACACACTTCTGGAACTGGGCTAGTCTTTGCTCTGCTCTCGCCCTGGGGCTCCACCATTTGGGTCTTTTCTCCGTTGGCCGTTTCAACTGCGATCGCAGGCACGGAAGTACTCGTGTCGGGTTCTCCCTCAGCGTCTGTGCTGTCGTTCACCATTGCTGAGTAATCCATGTCTTCGGTGCTCCCTAGAGCGGATCCTAGTCGGTCAAGACCCTTGGAAGCCCTCACAGCCCCATGGAGTCGGTCATAAATTATTTCCGCTTCCTTTTTACGGCCCAGGGCCCTCTGCTCCCTTTCGAGGAGCTCCCCTGTCGGTGCCTCTTGAAAACCAACGCTCTTGAGTATTGCGCGGTACTCGCCCTGTGAGGTAGAGGGTAGGGGTCAGATATAGGAGGTGGTGGCACCAGAAAGACAAAGACTCGCCCATTGCTTATCCATGCCACGCAGCCAAACGTCCCAAGCACGGATTTCTTCGGGCTTGTTTTCAGGCTGGAGAGTCAAGGTCTCCTCCAGGAATCCGAGCTCGGCATCAATGCGATGCAGGTTCCGGGAGTCAAGTGTGGGGGAGGTCATTCTTTGAAAATAGAATCAACCTCCGAGTCAAAAAGAGAACCTGCTCTGTGGAAGAATAGGGGACGAGGCTCAAGAGAGAAGATAGAAAGCAGGCGGGAATGCAGACGAAGGACCGGAAAACGACAAGGAGGCGCTGCGGTAGAGGGGATGCGGGTTTTGAGTAATGTTGTTGATCAACCGCTGAACTCGAATCTTGTTGGACGTTGAGCGCTTCTCGCTGCCGACGGCTAACTAAGGAAGAGCGAACGCGCGAACCATTAAAATCTACCTGTCCGTATCAGGCGGCGCGGGCGCAGTTTTTCGGCCCGCAGATTGGCGGCGTTTGGCCCCCTCCGCCACTCCGCCGCCGCCTCTCCGGAACGCCAGAGAGAGAGCCGTAGAGGCCGGATCGGGGTGCAGCCAGGTCTTCGCTCTCGTTTGCGCCCTAGAAACCGTAACTCTGATAGTCCGCGACTTGCGCTCTGGGAAATCCGCCGTCATCCTTGCCCACCACGGTTCACTGCCTCTGATCATCGGAGGCAACTATTTCCGCAGTATGCCCGATATGCTAGTCTCGCTTAGCTCAAAGGCGTTGTTCTCCCCGATGCACGCAGATCAAACTAGTGGGGCATTCGATATATCCGGCGAAGCGCGAAGGCGAGCATATGCTAGGAACGTCGCGGCAATAAGGTGCATTCGCACGTCGTCGCCTTAACCCCGATTGGCACCATGGCCTCCACAAATTTTCGCTTTCCTTTGAAATCAGTACGGCAATTCAACCGGTTCACCCGTACTCTGGGGGCGTGAGCCTTGGTCATATGATGTCAGGGTCATGAAATACGTGTATTTGGTCAGAAGACTGGCTCTTTGGACAAATTTCCCGATAGCTTCAGCCTCTCCTACGCCCCATGACCATTCTGGCGGCAACCGTCAGTCCTGTCAGAAGAACACGGCGGCGCCACGCAGACGCATCCAGGTACTCCACCGGAACAAGTCCGCGGCTGAGAGCGAGGGTAGGGTAGGGGTTCCATCCTTCACCCCCTAGATTCCACCGTGACAGCACGTCAAACCTCAGCAGCCCAATGGCAGCTGTCTGTACCTCCCCGGGCGACCTGCATAACTCGCGGAACCGCTTGCCCGCATGCTGGGTGTGTGTGATCGTTGTCGTCCAGAAACCGCAGGTACCCTCAGGTCAAACTACATGCATCACTGTGGGCATTTTACCATATAAACCAATTCAGTCGGCTAAATACTGGAATCTGATTGGTTGGTCAAGAGTAACTCACTGTAAAATGCCCGCAGTGACAGTAGCATGCTGGCGCACTCAGCATCCAATTGCCTTTTACCCCTGGACTTCCGCCCAAGTTGCTATAATGTGGTCGTAAAGGCCTCGAATTACCATTGCTCCCGGCCCTACGGAAGGTCTACTTGTAGTCATCTGAGCACATCAATTGCTTGAGACACATTTCCTCTGAGGTGAATTGTTCCCATATTGTACTCGAAAATTGGGAGTACGTAGTGTTTTCACGACAGCCCTAGATACGGACATCTGACGGGTTATCGATGTATAATCCACTCATAATCCTTGTTGAACAGCATGTTCCAGATGAGAATGGAGTGCCACGATTGTATCCACACTCCACGACGGGCACTATATTTCGCAACAAAGGCTACAGTCTCTACCTTGAGGTCTAACAACAATTGGGAGTGATAGAGCGATCGAGTCAAACGTAAATATACCATACTAAATAATCGTTCCACCACCCCTAGCGCAGGGACACACACTTCTCTTTGTGATTGAGACCAAGGAATATAATTGTGCAGTCGTGGACATCATGAAGTATTGTGGTAGGGCAGAGAGTATAGTCGCGGAGAAAGCCGAGATGAAAGGCGTGACCTGACCAGACAAAATATCAAAGTCGTAACCGCGCGTGGTTTTGTTCTTCACCCCTCGCCCTCTCGTCGCCGCAGTCGACTCCCGCATTTCACCATTTACCCCCTAAAATCATCCAGAAAATGCAGCAGCCATCCTCTAGACCTCCATCTGCTTCAACCCGCCTTGGCCCCAGTCCTCGCCCACACCAGGTCAACACGCAAACCAAATTAATAGACACCGTCCATGGCAGAATACTTTGCGTTGCTGACATCCGCGGTCATCTCTCTTCCCTGAATGACCTGGCTCGAGATGAAGATGCAAAGGCCGTCATCCACACCGGTGACTTTGGCTTCTTTGGTGCGTTTCGTCATCCCTTTTTTCCTTCTCCTGACTTGACAATCGAGCAGAGGGATCCAGTGTCGAGCGCATACACGATCGGACTCTCCGTCACCTAGTTATGTCCTCTCCTCTGATACCAAGTGCACAGCGCAACCACTTGCTTTCCTCTGAGAATACGCCTGCCGCAATCCGCAACACCGTTAACATCAACATGTTGTCCGAATTCCCACTCCTCTTGTCCGGTCAGGTCAAGCTACAGGTGCCAGTCTTTACCGTTGCAGGTGCATGCGAGGACATCCTCCTCCTCGAAAAGCTGCGCACCGGCACATACGATATCGAAAATCTCCACCTCATTGACGAGGCCACCACCCGCTGCCTTGACATTGGCGGCATCAAACTACGGCTTCTTGGCCTCGGTGGGGCCTTCGTTCCTCACAAGATGTTTGACAATGGAGAAGGTAGTGCCACAATTGCCGGCGGTAATGGTACCATCTGGACTACTGCGCTACAAATTGGCGAACTTGTTGATACCGCCCAGCGGGTTTATGATCCCACAGAAACCCGCCTCCTCATCACACACGCTAGCCCTGGCCGCGAAGGTATCATGGCGTCCCTTGCTCTGGTCCTCAAAGCGGACCTTACCATTTCAGCTGGACTCCATTTCCGCTATGCCTCTTCATGGAACGAGTTCAGTGTACAGGGTGAGTATGATGGCTATAGAAGCAAGCTGCGAAGTGGAAAGGACCATTTTTATCGTGTTTGGGACTCTGTCAAGTCACAAGTAGACGCCGTTATCGATGATCATCAACGTGTCCTCCTCGACAAGGCCTTGTCCGTCGTTGACCGTGTGCCCCTGGCGCTAGGCCACCCTGCTCCCGGAGGGGGTCCTCCTGGGACAGAGGAGTCTGCGTGGAAGAACTGCTGGAACTGGAATCTGTGTGATGCAGCATATGGTTCACTGCTTCTTGACATCAAGGAGGGTCGTGTTAGCGCGGAGCTTAAGAGCCAAGGTGTGTTACTTGACCTCAATGCCGTTCTCTCCTTCATTTGTCACCACTCTTAGGCTTCAATTATGGCTATCGGCGTTCCGCAACGCCAAATACTCAGCCCACACCGACCTCCACCAAGCCATCCTTGCCGCCGCAAACCGCAACATCGGTTACGCCTATCAAGGCGCAAACACCAGCTCCTGTGGAGAAGGCAGCGCCACAGGGGCCTGACGCACTATCACCTCCACGCGCTGTAACTTCTACTTCTGAGCCTACATCTGGTAAAGAGACACCACCCGTCTCCAAAGTGAACGGTAGTGACTCTGCGTCGGCGTCTACCCCCGGCTCCGCAGAGAAGGACAAAAGCGAGCGTGACCGTGAGAGGTTCGAGAAACACAAGCCGAAAAGGAAAGACCGCAATCATGATCGCGACCGGGCCGGCAAAGATGCGGCCCGCGATGCGGATGCGGAGGGCAGTGGTGGTGAGAGGAAGGACGACGCGACGGGACCTCACAAACCCGAATTGGACACGACGGGCTCACCTGCCCCAGGTTCTGATGCCGGCCCGCAGAGCCCACGCACCGAGAGCACAGGTACCCGCACGCCAACTACCCGCAAGCACGGTCGACACCACCCTTGGACGCTTTTCGTGCGCCTCTCAAACACGCCAAGTGAGAACGATCTGCGTGACTTTTTCGGAGAAGCGAAAGGAGGGGTGCGTGTTTCCGTTCAACTTCAAAGATTGCA
>WNFI01107072.1_pt1 | contig 12026 bp, 11 predicted proteins | sample 5400471 | NCBI WGS metagenome assembly WNFI01 (sample SAMN13153348, study PRJNA577476) | soil metagenome | isolation source: 100 cm saprolite on Douglas fir-dominated hillslope | place: USA:California | collected 2013-09-17 | reverse complement strand
GAACCTTCAACAAGGCCAGCCGCGTGACCGCCTTCTTCGATACGGCCCCGCTCGACGGCAAAAACCTGCGCGTGATGGGCCTCGTTCAGGAGATGCTGTTCGATCAGCCCAAACAGGCGCCGCCGGAAAAAGTGCGAGACGAGTTCCGCGAATTCATTCTCCACTACTTCATGCGCGTCAGCAGCTTCCGCCAGCCTGAAGTATTCATCAGAGAAGGCGCCCTGCATCAGCAGGATGTCAGACCTTTGCTGCGACCGCTGAGTTGGTGCCCGCCGACCGAAGACAATAAAGCTGGCTTTGGTTACTTTCAGATTTACTACAAGCTGCGCGAATCCGGACTCGTCGGCAAGTTCCCCGCGCATCTCGAGGACCGGATTGTTGACCTGCGAGAGATTGGCGACAAGTACGAATGGATTGTGGTGAAGAGTCGTATCTTCAACTTCAATCTTACCTTCAGCCCCTTCGGACCCGAAGTCTTTTCGCTCTCTGTGCCCCAAAACGAGGAGACCTTTCTCGCCATTAGTCGGGATTTTATCTCGAATCAGGATGATCCTAATGACGATCTGCTGGGCAAGTACGGTCTGGGCTACGCGCTGCTAAAGCCAGGTCCGGAAAAGACGATCTTCGCGTACGGCCCAGGACATTTCTCGGCAGGGTTTCAGCTCATAGACTTCGAGGTCCGCGCGGACGGCCAGACGCACGCGCGTCTGGTTTTCGTAGCGAACCGACCCGACCATGTGCTCGCACTCAATGTGAACCCAGTTGACTTGAGTTTCAGACTTGCGGATCTGATGACGTTTGGTTTGACCTCTCGGTTCTTCGGACCGGTTAAGAGCGTCTTCGAACGATTCTCTCCCAGCCTTACAAACTTTGACCCGGTGACGCTTTACATTTCGCTGGTCAATGTATTGACCGCTGGTCTGGCGGACGAACGGTTGTGTGTCTCATTGGAGACGCTGGAAAAGAATCCCATGCTGGTGACGCACTTCACGGAACACTACGAGTTGATCGTAGGTGCGCTCATGACCTGGAGACACGTTCAGGACTGGCTCGATCGCGCCCATATTCCTGAGGGTGTCATCGAGGGAACAACCTCATGAAAGAAAGGGGCGCTGGCAAGAACGCGGTGATTCTGTCTGGTGGTGGGGCCAACGGGGCTTACGAAGTCGGCGTGCTCAAGGCCCTGTTTCGCGGAGAGTCGGCGTCAACTAATCACCGGCCGTTGAAGCCGGAGATCTTTGCGGGCACCTCGATCGGCGCTTTCAACGCGGCCTTGATCGTCTCGCTGTTGGTGAGTGAAGGCTCTGGGGCAGTCGATCAACTTGAAAGGATTTGGATCGATGTAATCCCTCATGACAAGGAAACCGGACAGAACCATTTCTTTCGTTATCGAGCCGACCCGTTGCCGTTCCTTGACCCTGAGGTCATGTTTAAGACCCCAATCCGTCCCTACATTCAACTCGCGGAGGACTCGGGTTTCTTCGTCAGGGATTTCTATCGAAGGGGACTAAATTTCTTTCTATCTCCAGGGAGGTTGGAGCAGCGGGCGCTGAGATTAGTCAATCTGAGCACCATCTTTTCAAACGAACCAGGCTACCGCCTAATAAAGGAGAAGATCAATTTTGAGAACATCCGCCGCACGGACACGGTGCTGAAGGTTGCAGCAACAAACTGGAGAACTGGTGACTTAAAGGTATTTGCGAATGCCGACTTAACTGATGACATTGCACCAAGCGCAGTGTTGGCTTCGACCGCACTACCTGGAATTTTCCCGCAGGTCGAGGTGGCGGGGGAATATTACGCTGATGGCGGAGTCGTCATGAATACCCCACTGAAGCTGGGAATAGACGCCGGCGCGGATGTATTGCACATTGTCTATCTCAATCCCGATGTACGGGCCATCCCCGTGCTGCCGGTGGCGGACACGATTGACACTTTGGGCAGAATGTTCGCCATCCAATTCGCTGCCACTGTCGACCGGGACATACAAGTGGCTGAGAGTATTAACAAAGGGATAGAGATACTTGAGAAAGCAGCCGGCGGCGACCTCTCTTCGGCAGACCTTGGACCCCGAATCATGGCCGCGAGCAAGCTGGCGCGCCTGAAGGGCGCCGACGAATACCGAAAGACTACGATCCATCGCTACCAGCCCGTCGATGTGCTTGGCGGTGTTCTCGGGATATTGAACTTTGACGCGGCTAAAATTGGCGATCTCATCAAGCAGGGCTTCGATGACGCCGTCAATCACGATTGCACAGCCAGTAGGTGCATCTTGACCTAGCGGTGACGCAAAGCCACGTTCGTCAGCGAGGTTCCAGAGTGACCCAGAAAATAGGCAACGACCAAATCGATCAAGTCGGCAGCGACACTCTGAACGACACAGATCTTGCCATCCTCGGCGAAGTTGATAGCTCGCTCGCCAATGGCCTGCAGCTCAAAGCGTGGTGGGAGCTGACGAATTCGACCAATAGCTACGCTGATAAATTCCCAACCGCGATCGCGTTCAATCGACCGGACACGAGCTTCGCCTTTTTTGATCAAGCGCCGCTTAACGGCCAGATGCTTCCCGTTCTGGGCGATTTGCAAAATTTATTCTATGACCGGCCCAAATCACCAGGGCCAGCGCCATCGACAGCGGCGGAGTGGATGAGGGAACAGGTTCGCGAGTTCGCCCTTCACTATTTCATGCGGATCAGCGCTTCCCGGGTTCCCGAGGCAGCGGTTGGGCCCGGAACGCCATCGCCTCCTGCTTTCTTGAACCCTCTCGGCCTGTGTCCTGAGAGAGAAATAGATATGGAGGGCTTTGGCTTTGAGCAGCTTTACTACAAGTTGCGCGGGGCTGGTTTGATCGGCAAGTTTCCGCCAAAGCAGAGACTGGCGATCGTCGATATGCGCGAGATTGGCGAGAAGTACGAATGGATTGTGATCAATAACCGGATATTCGACTTCGCTATCAATTTCGCACCGGCTGGGGATGACTTGCCGTGGGCTGAAATTCCCCTGCGTGAGCAGGAGCTTGGCGTCATTAGCGGAGATCTGATCTTGAACAGTGACAACCCTGAGCCGGGTCTGCTGGGCGAGTATGGCATGGGCATAGCAACCCTCAAAAATCCCGACAAGAGCGTTGTAGCTTACGGGCCGGGGTATTTCGACGCGGGCTTTGAGACGATCCGGTTCCGCGTTCTCGAAAATGGCGAAGTGCGGGCGCGCCTGGTGTTCGTCGCCAACCGGCCCCAGACATACGCGAACGTTCCCATCAATCCAGCCTACTGGGGTTTCAAGCTGGCGGACACTTTGTCGCTTGGATTGACGTCGCGGGTGTTCGCGCCCTTGGATACCGCGCTCGATCAACTGCGGCTGCCGCTCAGCAGCGTGAACGTTTACACGGTCGACCTGATAAACCTGTTAACCGCGGGTCAGGCGGGTAAGCAGCTCTGCATCTCGAATGACGACATACAGAAGTATTTCCTGGTCAAGCACTTTATGCAGAACTACACCTGGATCGTGAACTCGCTTCTCACCTGGAGACAGATTCCCAACTGGCTCGACCATGAGGCGATGCCTGACTGGGTCGTCAGAGGAGAGAAGCGCATTACCGTTCCAAACCAGCGAAACTAAATATGCGAACCGTGAATCATTGCGATGTAGTAATTGTCGGCGCCGGGCTCGCCGGGCTTTCTTTATCGCGGCAGCTCTTGCTCAACTCCGACAAGAAGATTCTTCTGCTCGACAAGCGCTCACAAATTCCGTCGCCTCATCAGAAAGTTGGCGAAGCCACGGTGCAGTTGAGTGCCTATTACTTCTCAAAGGTGCTTGATCTTGAAGAACACCTTCTGAGCGAGCACTTCATGAAATACAACCTGCGCTTTTATTGGAAGACCGCCGGGAGGGAGAATCGCAACTTCGAAGACTACGGCCAGGCTTACATACGCAATCTTTCGAATATCGCCAGTTATCAGCTCAACCGCAACCAGCTGGAGGGCGAGATGCTCCGCCTTAATCTCGAGCATCCGAACTTTACTTTCTGTAAATCGGTTGCCGATCTTAGCGTTACCCTCTCCGACGACGGTCCGCATTCGATCAGTTTTAAGACCGAGGGCGCGGAAGTGTCGCTCGATGCCGACTGGGTCGTCGATACGTCGGGCCGGGGAAAGTTTCTCGCCCGCAAGGAAGGATTGCTCAGAGAAAATCCCATTCGTCACGGGGCCGCGTTCTTCTGGGTCGAAGGTCTCGTCAACATTGAGAAATTAACTGACCGTTCGCCGCAAGAGATTCGCTTAAGACGAGAGCGGGCGTCGATCGGGCATCTACCGATTTGGCTGTCCACGAATCATTTTTGCGGCGAAGGCTTCTGGTTCTGGGTGATTCCGCTGCAGGGAAAGACGAGCCTGGGCCTCGTCTATGACAATCAGACTTTCCCTCGGGAGCGGGTCTCTTCGCTGCCGAAACTAATTGACTGGATTTGCGAAGAATTCCCGCTTTTCGCGCGCGACCTGCCGTACCGAAAAGTCCTGGACCATAGCTCGCTCAAAGATTTTTCGTATGACTGCATGCAGACCATCAGCTCATCGCGTTGGGCGATTGCCGGAGAGGCTGGAAGATTCACCGACCCGCTCTACAGTCCAGGCGGCGATCTCATCGCGTTGCATAACACGCTTATCACGGACGCAATCCTGACTGAAGACAAGAGCGAACTCGCGTCCAAGGTCGGACCGTACGAACACCTGATGAAGTCTTTCTACGGCGCGTACGTGCCGAGCTTTGCCGTTAGCTATGACGTGCTCGGAGATCAGGAGGCGATGACGCTTAAGTACACTTGGGAGCTGTGTGTCTATTTCGCCTTCTATGTTTTTCCATTCATCAACGACTTGTTCACAAACAAGAGATTCATCCCTCTCTACTTCAGCAAGTTCGCGCATCTTGGTCTGGTGAATAGCAATCTGCAACTCTTCATCAAGAACTATTACCACTGGAAGAAATTCGCGCAGCAGCCCGTGCCTGCGCCAGTCTTCAACGATTTCACTGAGCTGGGAGCGCTGCGGACCGCCGAGAGCACGTTCTACCGCGTCGGCGTTTCGGTCGAAGAGGCCCGGACAATTCTCGACACACAGGTTGCTAACCTGCTCGAACTGGCGCGTTATGTCGTGGCGCATGTCTGCTCAGTCGTTCTGGGCGATCGGCGAGTCCTCATCAATCGTCCATTTGTCGCGAGCATCAACCCATATGACGTGACCTTCGATCTCGACGAGATGCGCGAGCGTTACGCAAAGTTTGCGGACTCGACCGACGAGTACCAATGGTCATTCGACCCGTTCGTGCTCGAACGGACCCAGCCAGAAGAGATGGAATCGTATGAGGCGCCAACGGAAGAGATCGCGTTGCGCGTTGCCCAAGGAGGCGTTCGATGACCGACCACGCGCCTCTGATCGAACGCGCGTTCGCGCTTGAAGCGCGCGAGGAGTCATACGTAATCGACAGTGTCGAAGGCGAGATTCCAGAGTTCATCCGCGGCTCTTACTACCTCAATGGCCCGGCGCGGTTCTCGCGCGGCGGCCTCAGCTATCGTCATTGGCTCGATGGAGATGGCATGGTTTGTGCCCTGCGCTTTGAGAGCGGCGGCGTGAGATTTACGAATCGCTTCGTGAGAAGCGCGAAATTCGTCGCCGAAGAGGAAGCAGGCTGTCCGATGTTTCGGGCCTTTGGCACAAGTTTCGAAACTGATCGAATGAAGCGAGGAATCGGGCTTGAGTCTCCGGTTAATGTCAGCGTTTATCCATATCAGAACATGGTGCTGGCTTTCGGCGAGCAAGGCATGCCCTGGGAATTGGATCCGGTTACGCTTGAGACGCGCGGCGAACATAACTTCGGTGGCGCTCTCAACGACATCAGCCCTTTCGCCGCTCATCCGAAATTCGATTCAGTCACCGGCGAGATGTTCAACTTTGGCGTAGCCTACGCTGCCGTCGGGCCACAGCTGAATCTCTACCGCTTCGGTGATGGCGGAAAGTTGATTTATCGCAAACGCCTGCCCCTCGATTACGCCTGCTCAATTCATGACTTCGGCCTGAGTGAGCACTACGTCGTTTTCTATCTCAGTCCCTATGTCTTGAACATGGAATCGCTGACCCGCGACGGCCGCACGTTGATGGAGGCGCTCAACTGGGAGCCAGAGCGAGGCAGCCGTCTATTAATCGTCTCGCGTGAGACGGGCGAACAGGTGGCGAACATTTCTCTGGGCCATCGCTATTGTTTACACCTCATCAACTGCTATGAGGATGAGAGCCGGCTGATGGTTGACGTCTTAGAGCTTGACCGTCCGATCTATGACCAGTATCAAGTCGTGCCCGACTTGTTCACGGACGTATGCGAGGGCCAGCCCGTGAGATTCGTCATTGACGTGAACGAACGTGAGTTGGTGGAGACCGCGGCGATTGATTATCTGCTGGCGCCGGACTTTCCTTCGGTTGCTCCACGTCAATTTACACAGCCGTATCGGGACTTCTGGATGCTGGGCATCTCTGCGACGGGCCATCACGGGCGGAAATTCTTCGACCAACTTGTTCACGCGAATTGGACGTGTGCAAAGGCCTGCGACGTCTATCAGGCGCCACCGCTGCATTACCTGGGTGGCGAGCCGATATTCATCGCTGACTCTCGCCATGCAGGGGAAGGTGCGGTGATTTGTCAGACCTTCAATGCCGAGCGAGTGTCGAGCGCGTTTACGATTTTCAATGCCTTCAAGGTAGCAGCAGGACCAATAGCTACTATTCGACTAAGGGAACCCATTCATCTGGGCTTTCATGCGGCGTTCAGTGCGGAGAACTAAGAGCGGTGCTGAGATTCATTCTAAGAAAAGTCATCTTCATTGGCCTGCTCCTGCTGGTCGCAGCGGCTTGCGCCGGAGGCGGCTTTTATCTTCGCTATCCGGGATTTGCGCGCGGATTATCCAATCAGGTTCGTTATGCGACGGTCGGCGAAAACAAGAACCTGTATTTCTGTATTGACTACTGGCTCGAATACATGCAGCTCCTCAAATTTGACGACGCGACCGGCTTTTACAGCTTTGATAACGTTGACGAGAGCGGGATGAATCCCTTTGAACGCGCCAAGCTTGCCTACCATCGGGGGGATTTTGCCGCGGCCGTCTCTCTGATTCAGCAGGACATCAACACGAGCGGCGAGTCCGAGGAAAAATTGTTCTGGCTGGCAAACAGTTACATGCGTCATGCCGAAGCGGAAAACTGTCTCGCTCGGCTTACCGCTCCCGACCCGCAAAAGAAAGACGAGCTGCGCATGGAGCGCGATCATGAAAGCCAGGCTGACGGCATGCAGCAGCTTTGCGCTTTGCCGCTCACGCAATTTCATCAAAGGGCTGAGAGCGCCCGCGCGGCCGCGAAGAGTTTTGAAAAACTGCTCGACCGCTACGACCACAACAACCGGCTGTACCAGTGGCTTTTAAATTTCAATTACATGACTGTCAACGGATTTCCGCAAGAGGTCCCCCCGAAGTATCTCATTCAGACAAGATTCATCGACTCCTTTTACGGCGAGAAGAAGAAAGAGACCGAGGCCCAGTTTGCTTCGCTCTCGTTTGCCGACCGCGCGCATGAGCTGGGCGTGGACACATTCAACTCGGGGAAGGGTGTGGCCGTCGAGGATTTCGATCGCGACGGCTATCTCGACATTGTGACGGGTGGAAATTTCGACTCTTTGGTCTACTACAAAAACGATCGTGGCACCCGATTCATAAATCAGACTAAGGACGTTGGATTGGAGCAAGTCACGCAACCCTTTGCCATCACTGCGGTAGACTTTGATAACGACGGTTGGGTCGACCTCTTCGTTTCCCGTCCCTTCGGGAGCTTCAAGCTCTTCAGAAATAACGGCCCGGACGCCTCGGGCCAGATCTCATTTACCGATGTTACAGCCTCGTCCGGACTTCTCGACGGCAAACCTGACGATCAGATCACAGCTACTTGGATTTCCTCCTGGGCCGACGTGAATAACGATGGAAAGTTAGATGTGTTCGTCGCGCAATGGGGTTTCAAGATGCCATTCGTGAAGAACCTGATGGCCCGGCCCAGGATGGATTCCCGTCTCTACATCAACGAGAACGGGCATTTCGTCGACCGCACGAAAGAGTACGGTTTGGCGGACATCGTGGAGGACCAATATTTTATCGGCTCGGCTTTCGGCGATTATGACGGCGACGGCTTTCCCGATCTCTTCCTCTCAAGCCCTCTAAGAAATACCAGCGTCTTGCTAAAAAACGTAGCCGGCAAACATTTTGAGAAGACGAATCTAATCAATAGAACCGAAGGTGGATTTTCCTGCGCATTCGTCGACGTCAATCACGATGGAAAGTTGGATATCTTTCAGGCTGGATTTGCAGACGCGAAAACAAGCACCGAAATGGCGGTGTTCGGTGAACACCTGGATACGTATCATTCCGGACACAGTACGATATTCTTGCAGACTCAGGATGGTCACTTTCAAGAGCATAACGAATTCTTTGATACGCCCATGAGCACCATGGGAGCTTCCTTCGGCGACCTCAATAACGATGGGTGCTACGACTTTTATCTGGGAACCGGCGATCCGGAAGGTTGGTTTGTTTTGCCGAACTTAATGTATGTCGGGCAAACGAATGGCACAAAATGCACCGGGCAGCTAACGAATATCTCGATGCTTCAGGGCTTTGGTACGATCCAAAAGGGACACGGCGTCGTCTTCTTCGATTTCAACAATGACGGAAACGAAGACGTCTATTCGAGCCTGGGCGGGATGTGGCCTGCCGATAAGTGGCCCAATCAATTTTTCGTCAACAGCAGCAAGACCGGAAATCGCTGGGTCGACATTCGTTTGCGCGGACGCCGGACAAACTATTACGGAGTAGGTGCGAGGATCAGAGTCATCGCCGAGAATCAACAACAGGAAGAGATCACCAGGTATTACCAGGTGGATAACAAAACGGGGTTTGGCAGCGCGCCTTACTTAGCCCACATCGGCTTGATGAATGCTACGCGCATCAAGAGTGTAGAGGTTAACTGGCCCGTTTCCGGATGCCGGAGAAGTTATCAGGCTGATCTGGATAAGTTGAATACCTTGGACGAGCAAGACTGCTTTCAAGATCTGAACAAACCGTAGCTTCAAAGCGAAAGAACGGCCGCATGCTGAAAGATAGTTTGGGAATGTTTCGCTCGACTCGCGCGCAAACCATGGCCATGGTCGATGGTTTGACGCAGGTGCAGATCGATCACGTGCCTGCACGAGGCAAGTGGTCCATTGGAGAGGTCTTGGACCATCTGATCCTTGGCCAGAGACTCAATGTTTGTTACATCGCGGAAGTGATTGAAATGAAGAAGGCGGGAAGGCCACCAGTACGCAAGTTGAGTTTCTCTGATGTTGACGTTTCCGTAGGCCATATCCCGAAGAGCATGCTACCCGCGCTCGAAGTTCCATTCAATGTGCTGAATCTGTTTCTTCCTAACGGCGTTCGGGATTTCATGACGCGTAACAGGGTGGTCCCGGCGCAGAATCCGAACCTCACCACGCCGCGTCATGGCCGCTCGGCGACCGATTTGAGCGGCGATCTCATTTCTTCTTTAAAAGAATTGGAAACGCTGTTGGAGTCCCACGCGCATTTGGACTTCAGCGAGATGGTGATCACGCATCCGTTACTAGGGAATAACAGTGTTCCTGGACTGCTGCGCTTTCTTGCTTTGCACGAGCAGCGTCACCAATCTCAAATTGAAGAAATCTTAACGAGTCCTCGATTTCCCAAGTCAGACTTAGGCGGCGCTGGAGATCCTCATGTCTAATAACGATCTTGCGATTCGCTTCTTCCTTCAGTTGGCATTCATCGTGGCGACTTGTCGGATAGTGGGTTTGCTGGCGAAGAGAGTCGGTCAGCCCCAGGTTGTGGCGGAAATGATCGCGGGCGTCTTGATGGGACCATCGCTGTTTGGCCTGCTGCTGCCCGGAGTACAAGCCCAACTGTTTCCGAAAGCTTCGATGTCCATCATTTACGCCGTGAGCCAGGTAGGATTGGTTCTCTACATGTTTCTTATCGGCCTTGAGTTTCAGGTCGATCTAATTAAGCAGCGATTGCGCAGCGCGGCCACCGTTTCAGTTGCGGGGATTCTGTTGCCCTTTGCGCTGGGCGTCATTATCTCAACCTTCCTTGCGCGCAACCATAGTTTCTTCACCGAGGGCGTAGCAGCCTGGGAAGCGGCTTTGTTCCTGGGAGCGGCGATGTCCATAACCGCATTCCCAATGTTAGCTCGCATAATTTATGAACGTGGCTTGACGGGAACGTCGCTGGGCACGTTGGCCCTGGCCGCCGGGTCAATTGACGATGCTGCCGCCTGGTGCATCCTGGCAATTGTGCTGGCCAGTTTCAGCGGTAACGCCACAATTGCCATCTTCGCGATCGGCGGCGGGGTGCTCTACGCTTTGGTGGTTTTGTTTGTCGGCAAGCCGCTGCTGCGAAGGCTTGGCACGAGAGCTGAAAACAATGGCGGCGTGAGTGGACGAATGCTCGCGTTCGTCTTGATGCTGTTGATGATTTGCGCGTGGTACACCGACGCCATACGCCTCTATGCGGTTTTCGGCGCCTTCATTCTCGGAACAGCCATGCCGCGCGGCGTCTTTGCTCGTGACGTGCAACGGCTGCTTGAACCGTTGACCACTAACTTCCTGCTCCCTCTGTTCTTTGCAACCGAGACGCGATGGCGATTGGCACCTTGATGAACGCGCGTGGCCTGATGGAATTAATCATTCTCAACATCGGACTTGAGCGGGGCATCATCACGCCTACACTCTTCACGATCATGGTCATCATGGCGATCGCAACAACCCTCATGGCCTCGCCCGTCTTTGAGTTTGTTTACCGGCGACAGCAGAAACGCGTTGCATCCGTAGTTCTGCAACCTGTTATCAAGGTCGTGCATTCGCCTGAGTTTAATGGCTGAAATTTGAAACCGCGCGCGTGATGGAGTGTTAAGTCACGCGCGTTTTGAGGATAGTCAAAGAGGAGGACGCAAATGAAAAGAATTCCGCTGATTGGTTTTGTTTTGATTGCCGCTGTTTGCTTCGTATTTGGCCAGAAGGATCGCAGCCAAATGACTACTCGTGCGGACGAGGATAGTCTGAAGCAAATGGTGCATGAATGGGCAGATGCTGCCGTTCATGCGGATCTCGCCAAGCTGGAGAAGTTTGCACATGAGAACTTTCGTGGTAGCGCCGAAGGAATTTCTTTCAACAAAAAGATGTTGCACGACGCGATCAAGTCTGGACAAATGAAAGTAGCACGCTGGGACTGTAATAACGATGAATTGAAAGTGAGCGTCAGAGGTAACTCAGCGTCAGTCACTGGACGTTGCACGCTTTCAAACGCAACGTACATGGGCAAGGACTTCAGTGGTAGTTGGGACTTTACTGATCGGTTCGTGAAGGAGAAGGATGGAAGCTGGCGAGCCGTCAGCGCGCAAGCAAGAAGGATCAAGCAATGAGCCTTCGACGCCGGAACTGAGATCCCGGCAGGTTCAAATAGAGCTAGGCCGTCAATCCTCTCAGCCCAGCAACGCGGTTGGCTTGACTAAACTCGCGTTGACTGCCTCGCTCGTCTTCGAGTTTGTTTACCGACGGTCATCCGACGGGCTGAGTCCTATTTCTCACAGAGCCAGAACCTCCGCGCACCAACGGAGGCACCGCGCGGGCGCTACGCTCAGGGCGCATGAGGGAGTTTTTCGAAATAGAAAGGAATATATTCCATGTGTTTATCCTTACGTCTCGCATTAACTGTCGTTCTCTTGTCAACAGCTTCTCAGTTTGCCCGAGGCCAGGATCAAAAACCAGGATCACAAGCGAGTGGTCCGATCGCTCAGCCTGCTAACGGCAGGAGCCTTGTTCCTGTCGACGACAAGACTGACAGAAACAACAACGACAATAAGAAGGTGCCGGACGAGGCGCCGGGCGCCAACGGGGTCTCCAAGGTGAATCCCTCGATCGGGGATCCCCTTGTG
>WNFI01395281.1_pt1 | contig 12027 bp, 12 predicted proteins | sample 5400471 | NCBI WGS metagenome assembly WNFI01 (sample SAMN13153348, study PRJNA577476) | soil metagenome | isolation source: 100 cm saprolite on Douglas fir-dominated hillslope | place: USA:California | collected 2013-09-17 | reverse complement strand
AGGAAATTCGGATAGGAAATTGACGCGCGTTCGAGATGCACTCGATTTGCGTACAGCGCCACCAACCGGTCAGGTGCAGAGAAGGGAAGCGGATTCAGCAGCACTCCATTGACCACCGAGAAAAGGGCTGTATTCGCGCCGATTCCCAGCGCCAGCGTAACCACAGAAATAATCGTGAATCCTGGGTTCTTCACCAGCATCCGCACAGCGTAACGAATGTCTTGCAGCAGTGTTTGCATAGTCGACTCCACTTACAGCACGTTATCTTCCAGATTGATCTCCGCTACTCCGCTGATCTCACACAGTTTATTGCGATCGTTAAGATGATACGCGAGCGAAAGGTGTTCGAATGTGGGACGCTCGTTTTGTGCAAGAGGACCAGGACGTGGAGGTGCTACAGTTCGTAATCGGCACGTTCACGAGATCCGACTAAATCCGCCAGCCGGCTTTGACATCAGTCGCCGTGCGGAGACAAGAAGAGTATAATTCGTCACGGGAACCTCACAGACCACGCACGGTGTCACCATTCGCACGAACCGATCTCTCCGCATCATGACAGTCCCTCTATTTCAAATATGAAGACTCAGCACGTAACTTCGGTTTCGGAGCGCGCCCTGCTCGTCGGCGTGACGTGGAAGCGCGCGCCGCGGGTGCCGGGCATGCCCGCGGGTGAGCAAGGCCGCGAATCCCTCGCGGAATTGGTTGAGTTGGCGCGCAGCGCCGGTGCGGAAGTCGCCGGCACGGTGTACCAGGTCCGCGAGTCCGCCGATCCCGCGACTCTTGTCGGCCGCGGCAAGCTCGACGAGATTCGCGCGGAAGCCACCGCGCACAAAGCGCCACTGATCATTTTCGACGGAAACTTGTCACCCGTGCAGCAGCGCAACATCGAAACCGCTACCGACCGTCGCGTCATCGATCGCACGCAGCTCATTCTCGATATTTTTGCCCGCCACGCGCGCAGCCGCGAAGGCCAGCTGCAAGCGGCGTACGCGGTCCTGGCGAAAAGAAACTCGAGACCGATCGCCGCCGCATCCGCGACCGCGTCAGCAAAATTCAGGCCAGCATCGAAGAGGTGCGCAAGCAGCGCGCCCTGCGCCGTGAAGCACGCAACGCGGTCCCGCTCGGCACTATCGCGCTCGTCGGTTACACCAACGCCGGCAAATCCACATTGTTCAACGCTCTCAGCCGCGCCGAAGTGCTGGTTTCTTCACGTATGTTCGCCACCCTCGACCCCACCATTCGCGCTATTCGCCTTCCATCGAACCGCCGCGTTCTGGTTTCCGACACCGTCGGCTTCATCCGCGATTTGCCCAAGGGCTTGCTCACCGCATTTCGCGCGACTCTGGAGGAAGTGCAAGAAGCCGCTCTGATTCTCCACGTCAGCGACGTTTCCAATCCGCACCATGAGGAGCTGGATGAAGAGGTCGACAAAATCTTGCAAGAACTAGGCGTAGCGGATCGTCCCAAACTACGTGTCCTGAACAAAGTGGATCTGCTCTCCGCCGAACAGCGCGAAACTCTGAATCGTAGTTTGGCCCGCCTTGGCGAAACCGGGCCAGTCCTCGTCTCCGCCATGATCGGTCAGGGCATCGAAGATCTGCTCCGGCACATCGATGCCGCTCTTCCCCTCGATCCCTTGGTCAACTTGTCCCTGCGCCTGCCGCTCACAGAAGGGCGAACGCTCGCCCTCATTCACGCGCTGGGCCGTGTGCTTGACTCCGCCGTGGAGGATTCGCACATGACCATGGACGCCGAAGTCCCCGCCTCTATTGCCAAGCGTCTGCGTTTAAGTCAGTATGCTGTCAAGGGAACTTCTAGCACTCCGCGCGCGTAACTGGATCAGGAGGTCGAACATGGCCGCATTTCTGCTCTGGTGTATCTTGTTCATCTTGTGCTGGCCTCTGGCCCTGCTGGCCATTGTGCTGTTCCCCATCGTTTGGCTCATTACCCTGCCGTTCCGCATTGTCGGCATCGCCGTAAACGGCGTCTTCGCTCTGCTCGCGGCCCTGTTTTTCCTGCCTGCGCGGGTTCTCCGTGGTCCGCGGGCAATTTGAAGTTAGCCATGCCCGACTCCAGGGGTAACTTACGAGTTAAAAGAGCGAGAAATCTTCCTCTTTTGGGATAGGTTCGCGTCCAGCTCCGCGCCGGAGGTTGTCTCGAGCTTGCCACCTCCCCTGTGGAAATTTCTGTGGAAACTGAGAAGTCCAGCAAAATGTGGAGTTTCCAAGCCTCGGCTAAATTTGCAGGTATTTTGCACCGCATTCGGTCTAACGCCATTGTTTTCAATACTGTACCCGTCGTCAGCAACTGTCGATAGTCTGACAACCCCCCGCGACCCCGAAACGGGAACTTTCCGACATTTGCACAGCTTTGCAGCACAACCGTATCCAACTGGATACCCTTTTCTGCGTTTTTCGCCGCCACTCCATATTAATCACAAGGTAGTATCCACATCTCACTTCGCCACCCGCTCCCCTCAACCCGTAGGGAAGTCTGAGGACATTCCTTGTTATCCGGCTCTGATTTGCTGGACCGCGCACCATTGCTCTGCCAATTCCCGTCTCCTTTTTCCTTGACATGGGTCTTGGCTACATATATATCGTGTCGTAAATATTCTTAAACCATTATCTTAAATTATCGGACTGCTCGGAAATCGGCACTCGGGGAACCCGTCCCCGCGTGAGGCTTTACGATTCTTCATCGCCAATTTGCCGCGGTAGCGGCGACATCTTTGCTGGCTGGCGGACCCGCGCCGGCTGACATCCGAACGCTAGGCGTGGTCACACACNACGCTGCAGCTTGACGCGCAGTCGACGCTTGTAGTCAAACGTCCTCTCGGTCCGGAGGCCGGCGTTGTGGCTGAAGTCGGCTCCGGCACTTTGACTTTCGCCGCAGCATCCACCGGTAAAATCGCTATCGTAGCAGACGACGCTTTCATCCGACCGGCAGCGAACGTCCCCACCATAGCCCACATTCACGTCGTGAGCAGAAAAGAGCTGCGCGTTTATGCGCAGCGAGGCACTCTGGAATTTTCGTATCACGGTGAAAACGAAACGATCGCTGAGGGCGCGAGGTGTCGCGTGCTTCTCGATCCATCCGAAAGGGAAGCGACTGTCGCTGTAGCCGCGGAATCAGAACATGATAAGAAAAAGCTCACAAAGCACCATAAATTCCTCATTGTGGCGATCAGCATGACCGTCCCGGCGGTCACAATTCCCTTCCTGATACACGAATTCGAGAGTCCCGACAGACCTCAACCACGATGACGGTCAAGGGCGCGTGCGGAAAACACTTGATGCGGAGACGCGGCTGAGCTGGCGAACAGCTTGCCAAATTGGGACGCGGCAGCGTTGCGCCCTTACCGGAATCGCGGATCGCACTAGAGGGCGAGGAAATTTTGGAGGAGCTGCTTGCCGGATTCGGTTAGCACCGACTCCGGGTGGAATTGCACGCCTTCCAGTTTGTGGCGCCGGTGGCGGACGCCCATGATGATGCCGTCGTCGGTCTCCGCGGTAATGGTCAGCTCGCGCGGAAGCGATTTGCGCTCGACAATCAGGGAATGGTAGCGCGTGGCGGTGAAGGGGTCGGCTAGCTTGCGGAAAATGTTCTTGCCGTCGTGGTGAATCTGGCTGGTCTTGCCGTGAAAAAGTTTGGGGGCGCGAATGACTTTGCCGCCAAATGCCGCGCCAATGGCCTGATGGCCCAAGCAGACGCCCAGGATCGGAAATTTTCCCGTGAGGCGGCGAATCAGGTCGATACAAATTCCGGCATCCTGTGGCGTACACGGGCCGGGCGAAATCACAATGCGTTCCGGCTTGCGGCGCGCAATTTCTTCGACGGAGATTTTGTCGTTGCGATGGACCTCGACGTCGCAACCTAACTCGCCAAGATACTGCGCCAGGTTATAGGTGAACGAATCGTAGTTGTCGAGCAGCAGAACCATGTCGTTGCGCCCTAGCGGCCTGCACGGTGCGCGGCTTCCAACGCGGCGAGCAGCGCGCGGGACTTGTTGACACTTTCCTGAAATTCGCCTTCGGGAGTGGAATCAGCGACGATTCCTCCGCCGGCCTGCACGTAGGCGACGCCATTTTTCACCACCATGGTGCGCAGCGCGATGCAGGAATCCAGATTACCAGCAAAATCCATATACAGCACGCCACCCGCGTAAATGCCGCGGCGCGTGCGCTCCAGCTCTTCGATAATTTCCATGGCGCGCACTTTAGGTGCGCCGGAAACGGTGCCGGCGGGAAAGCAGGCCATCAGCGCATCGAAGCAATCCACATCTTCGCGCAAACGCCCGCGCAGGCTGGAGACGATGTGCATGACGTGGGAAAAACGCTCGACGGTCATGAGCTGCTCGACCTTTACAGTTCCGTACTCGCAAACGCGGCCAAGATCGTTGCGGCCAAGATCGACGAGCATGATGTGCTCGGCGCGTTCCTTTTCGCTGGCGAGCATTTCCTTTTCAAGACGCTGGTCCTCAGCTTCGTCTTTGCCGCGCGGCAACGTGCCGGCGATGGGACGATAGAAAACATCGCGGCCTTGGACTTTGACGAGCATCTCCGGAGAGCTGCCGACGATAGAGACATCGTTCATCTGCAGGAAGAAGAGATAGGGAGAAGGATTGAGGGCGCGCAGCTCGCGATAGATTTCAAACGGCTGAGCTTTAGTTTTGGCCGAAAAGCGCTGGCTGAGCACGACCTGAAAAATGTCGCCGGCGCGGATGTATTGCTTGGCCTTGCGCACGGCGGCAAGGTATTCGGCGCGCCGAAAATTCGAGCTGACTTTGGGCTTGCTGTTCTTTCTTTGTGATTCCTTGCGAGGACGCTCGGCGTCGACGGGTTGCTCGAGGAGTTTGCGCGTGTGGTGAATCTCGCGCACGGCGGCGTTGTACCTGGCACGGAGAGTGCCGCCAGGGCCGCCGGTAAAAACGTTGCGTACGATCCAAAGACGATGCTGGACGTGATCGAAGGCGATGAGTCCGTGATAAAAGGCGAGCATGGCATCGTACAAGCCGATTTCGTCGCGCAGCCGCTTCGGCAAGCGCTCGATGAGCCTCACCATGTCGTAAGAAAAATAGCCGATGGCGCCGGCGACAAGCGGTGGGAGGCCGGGAACACGGACGGGCTGAAAGCGTTCCATGCGCTCACGAAGGAACGAAACGGGATCCCGTTCTTCCCAGACGATGCGGTCCGGGCCTTCCATTACGCACGCGCCCGCGTTGTAGCGAAAAACCTGCTCGGGATGAGCGCCGGCGAACGTATAACGAGCAATCTTTTCGCCGCCTTCTACGCTTTCCAAAAGAAAGGAATAGCGGGCGCCCTGCGCAATGCGCAGATACGCGCTGACTGGAGTGAGTAAATCCGCGGGGAAGACCTCGTAAACAGGGATGAGATTGCCTTGTTTGGCCAGGCGCTGAAACTCGCGGAAATCCGGACGGATCACAGCGAACTCCGCCGGCGTTCCTCGTTGCGCAAAGCAGCAAGGACCGCGCGCCGCATGGCCTTCTCCGGAGCAGGACGCTTCATCCAGAGCTCCCATTGGGCGACGCCTTGGGCGAGAAACATTTCGACACCGGAAACCGTGGCGATTCGCTTTTGCGCGGCGAGCTTCAAGAGTTGCGTCCTCTCAGGGCGGTAAATGAGATCCATGACAATCCGACAGTGTAACTCGCTGGGCTCCAAGGGCGAAATTCCGGCGTTGGGGTACATGCCGACTGGCGTGGCATTCAGAACGGCGTCGAAATGTTCCGTTTTCAGCGCACGGCGCGGGACAACCTCAGCGCCCGCGGCGCCGGCCAACTCGCGCGCTGCGGCGTTGCGCCGCGCGCAGATGCCGACACTGGCTCCGGCGCGAGTCAAAGCGAAGGCGGCGGCACGCGCCGAGCCCCCGGCGCCGAGAATCAGCACACGGCTTTTCGGCAGGCGCACTTTTCTTTCAAGGGCGCGCAAGACGCCAACGTAGTCCGTATTGCTGCCATAGAGAGAGCCGTCGCGGCGCACCACGACGGTGTTTACCGCGCCGATTTCCGCGGACAGGGCGTCGCAGTCTTGCAGATGCCGAACGATGCTTTGCTTGTGCGGCAGGGTGACACTGAAGCCGCGCAAGCCAAAGTCCGGCGCAGCCTTCAGGAAATCGCGCAGATTTTTGACGAGAAAAGGCACATACACGGCGTTGATTTTCCGCGCGATGAACGCGGTGTTGTGCAGCAGTGGAGAAAGAGAGTGCGCGATAGGGTCGCCGATGACGCCAAACACCTGCGTCTGTCGATCCAGCGCGTGAGCGCGATAGAGATGCTTCAGTTCCCGAAGCGAGACTTGCCCCGGAGCGGTTGCCGCAGAGACAGGGGCATAGGCCAGCGCACTGCCCGCTCGCAGAGCCAGGAGACGCGCTGGCAGGCCCACTTCGCCCATGGAGACTGCCACAACGTTGCGCGATGCCGACGCTAGAGTGGAGGCATGCGGTCAAAATCGTGCACCGAGAGCAGGATGCGCCGCGGCAAGGAGAGCTGGCGAATCGAGTCTCGCGGCAGCCTGCGCGCGGTTTCGACCTCGAGATCGCACCATAAACAGCCCGCTTCGGCGGCCTGTGCCAGCCAATAAAGCTCGTCCTGGACATCGCCGGCAAACAGGCCTCCGCCCTCGCGGAGGCGGCAGGTGGCGAGCAACACCGCGCGCTTTGGCCGGTTACGGCGCAGCCAGGCGAGAAAGCTCCGTCGTTCCGCGTCGCTGTTCAGCCAGTCCAGCCGCAGTTCGACCGTGGGCGTTTCGCGCCAAGCGCGGCGGAGCTGCGCAGCCATTTCCCTTGCGGACGAGGCCGCGACCACAGCGCAAATGCGCGCCACACCCTTGCCAAAGAGACCCATGCCCATTCTTTCTATGTGGCTATTGTGGCTCGTCCGACGCCTTCCGGCGGAGTTCGCCGCAAATGACTGAAAATACGGCTTGTAACATGCCGTATCAAAAGTGTAAAGCCCGGCTGGCCAATTTGTTGACGGCCGCGGGGGTGCTTGCTAATTTGACCCGTGGGACTTCTTTCGCACGACTTTCGCACGACCCGTCGGGGCGTGATTTCAAGGAGCATTTTCAATGCGCGTTAATCTAGCTGCGTTGTGCCTGGCTGCCTTTGCGGGCGCGGGAGTTTGCTACGGCCAAGCGGCGCCGCCGAATGCCGGGTCTACCCTGCAGCCCGGCTATAGCACGGTGTACTGCTCGGGTTTTCTGAAGGATACGAGAGTGCCGGAGGAGCTTCGTGTGGTTTCCGGCGAAGAGTCCGGCTACAAGCTCGTCTGGACCCAGCGGGAAAACGTGTACATCAACGCGGGCAGCGAAAAGGGAGTAAGGATCGGTGATCGGTTCCAGGTCGTGCGGGGAACGGGAGATCCTTTGCCGGTCGACTGGTTCAAGGGGCAAAGCCGAATCGCAAGCGCGATGGGGCTTTGGTACACCGATGTTGGGCAGTTGCGAGTGGTGAGTGTGGAGCCGAAAGTTTCCGTGGCGGAAGTAGTTTTTTCCTGCAAGGACATGATGCGCGGCGATATCGTACGACCGTTTGAAGAGCGTCCAATTCCCCCCTTCAAAGAGCCCGGCACGTTTGACCATTTTGCGCCGGTGAGCGGAAAGCCGGTGGGTACGATAATCACCTCTTTGGCATTTCAGCAAAGCCAAGGGCAAGGGACGACGATGTACGTCAACCTGGGTGCGGCGCAAGGAGTGAAAATCGGCGACTATGTGCGCATTTTCCGCTACCAAGGAAAAGATATTGACTACGTGCCGCAGACCAAGAACTATGCGTATCAAATTTACGGTTTCGGGAGTTCTCCGACGCGCTACGAATGGAAAGACTTGCCGCGTGAGATACTGGGTGAAGGGATTGTGTTGAACGCCAGCCGGAACGCGGCGACGGTGTTCATAACCTTGAGTTCCTCAGACATCTACCCGGGGGACAACATCGAGATCGAATAGAATCCCGGAAATTTGGCTATTCACGGCCCGTGGCGAATGCCCGCGGGCCTTTTTTGTTGCATGATGAGCGTTTGGCGAGTTCGCGCCTCACAAATTGCGCCCGTCGCTGGAAAAAACCTCGCAGGTGAACCCAAAAAGATTTGCGTCGGGCTCGCGCCACGCGTCCGGCGGCAATTGCGCTTTACGGCAGGTCTCGGCCAGGAATTGTTCGGCGCTGAAACGGTGGTCAACGGCGACCCGCGGCAGAAGGAGCCCACGCCGATCTCCTCGCGAAATTAGGAGACCATGGCTGCCAATTTCGATTTCTTCGAGGCGGATGGGCACCGGCGCAAAAAGCAGCGATATCTCAATCCGCAGAGCGTCGAGCTCCTCGCGACGCACGGCTGGGAAGCGCGGGTCTTGTAGCGCGGCGCTTGCGGCGCAACGAACGACGCTTTCGCCCAAAGGCTCGCTGGGCTCAACCACGCCGATGCAGCCGCGCAGACGCTTGCCGACGTGAAGAGTAACGAAGACACCGCGCCGTTGCGAGAAAATGCCGCCGGAGGGAATCTTCGACAGGATTTCGCCGCGCGAGACAGCTTCAATTACCGCCTGGCGCGCCAGATTCAGCAGGACCTGGCGTTCGTTTTCACAGAGAGACGGCATCTCCGGTTTTCTTGTGACTTTCAAGCATGCGCAATTTGCGGCGCTGCTTTATGCGGTCGTCGAGATGGCCCCAGAAACGATGGAAATATTGCGCGGCGGACACCAGCGCGCTGATAACGACGAGCCAGAGCAGAAATAGGGCCAGCGGCTTGAGCGAGGGATGCCGCGCGCCGACGATGAGCACAGCAACGGCGCAAACCTGCAAGACCATTTTAGTTTTGCCCAGAACGGACGCTGCGATGGTGAAGCCTTCGGCGGAGGTGCAGGCGGCGGCGCGCGAAGTAGCCGTCGGCCCAATCCGTGGCAGCCGCGAGCAAGAGAATGGCCACTCCAAAAACCTCGAAGTGCATGGGAAAGCCCCAGAGTTCAACGTTGGGACTGCGCGTTAGCAGGACGACAATGAGGACGGGAACGAAGAAAATGCGCAGCAACGTCAGTGTATTCGGAAGATTCATCAGGGCTTACGGCAAAAAAGCCGCCATTTGCGCTCAAAAAACCAGCCGCGACTCACTATAGACTTGGCGTGGGCGGGCGTCAACGGGTCGAGGAAAAGGGGGACGCCAACCAGTGGTCTGCACGACTCCCTTGCTGCATACTACATCGCCGATTAGCATGCCTTTTGCCGCCCCTCGCACGCCGGGGTATAGTGACAATGGCCCGTTTGCGCAGCAGCGCAGGGCTAACGCTTCACCGTTCAAGTACACCGCAGAGGCAACCGCAACGGATGGCCGCAGACGTCAGCAAGCATCTGGATCGCGCCAAGCGATTCCTGGAGAAGAACCGCGTCGAGGATGCAATCGCGGCTTACAAAGCCGTACTCGACGAGGCTCCGCAGCACCAGGAAGCCACGCAGGCATTAGGGGATTTGTACGCGCGCGCGGAACAACCGGACCGCGCCTCGTTCTATTACGGATTGTTGTTCGACATGCTCGTCGAGCCGCGTGACGAGAGCAAGGCCCTGGCGATTTACAACCGCTTCTTGCGCAGCGCCGCCGCCCCAGAGCCTCCTGAGCGCATCGCTCGCTATGCCTTTCTGCAGCAAAAGCAAAATCGCAACGACGAAGCCATGGAGCAGTACTCCAAGGCCGCGGACTTGTTCGCGGAGGCCGGCCGGCAAGAGGATGCGCTCTTTTGCCTGGAGCGCACCGCGCAACTCGACCCGGAAAATTCAACCCGGCAGCTTCGCGTGGCGGAAACAGCCGAGCGGCTGGGCAAAAATGCGCTCGCGGCGAAGGCATTTCTGCGCGCCGGGCAATTGGCGACAGCTGGCAGTGCCCCGGACGAGGCGCTGCGTTTATTCGGCCGCGCGCACAAGCTGGCGCCGCAAGAGCGCAGCGTTGCGCTGCTTTACGCCGAAGCGACCTTGCGAGCGGGCCATGCCAAGCAGGCAGCTGCGCTGCTGGAGCCATTTGCCGCCTCGGACAACGACGCAACCTTTTGGGACACGTTTACCGACGCTTTGATGCGCAGCGGCAAGTTGGACCGCGCGCGCGAAATCCTAGAGCGACTGGTGAAGGACAAAAATCAAGGGCTGCCGCGGCTCTTTGATCTGATCGATGCATACGGGCAATCGGGGCAAGACTCCAAATCGGTGGAAATCCTGCAGCTCATCAAGAATCGAATGTATGCGGACCGCAAACAAAACGAGTTTATCGCGCAGCTGGACAGCGTCGGAGCAAAGCACCCGAATTCGCAGGCCATCCTGGAGTTCTGCGCTGCGTTTTACAGCGAGGCCAATCGCGAGACGCAGTATTTCGAGATTCTCATCAAGCTTTTTGACCTGTATCTGAACGCGGGCAACGCGCAGAAAGCGTGCGATGCGCTCGAGAAGCTGCTCGACATCGATCCGTACGATCACCGCAACCAGGAACGCCTGCAGCAGTTGCAGGGGCGTGCCGACGAATCCGTTTTGAGCCGCCTCAGCGGCCGACTCAGCAAATCCGGAACTGCTGCGCCGCCCCACTCGGTTCAGACCCAGTCCTCCACGGCCGGTAGCGTTGGCGCATCATCCGGGTCAGGCGGGGACGGACGCCATTTGCAGGCGCTCGAAGATCTCATCGTCCAGACGGAGATTTTCTTGCAGTATTCGCTCCAAAATAAAGCGCTGGAGCGCCTGCAGAAAATTGCCGCGACATTCCCAGGCGAAGAGGAACGTAATACGCGTCTGCGGAACTTATACCAAACAGCGAATTGGTGGCCCACCGGCTCTTCGCGTCCTAAAGCGGAACCAGCGGCGCCGATCCGCCAGGTGGAGGCTGTGCCGGAATCATCGGGCGCCGGCATGGCTCAGAAGACCGGAGTGTACACGGCGGAGACGCTGCGCGACCTCGCGAAAATCTCCGAGATCAACCAGAAGATTTTCCGTCAACAGACGCCCCGCGCCATGCTGAACACCGCCGTTAACGAAGTCGGCGCCTATTTGCATTGTTCGCGGGCGCTGGCCGTGTTTGGCGCGCCCGGACGTCCGCCAGAGATGGCCGCGGAGTTCTGTGCCGCGGGCATGCGCGCAACCCCTGGCGCGCAAGTCGTTCTGTTGCTTGCCCAGATGGAAAAAGCGCAGCCGGATGAGTTGGGCGGCTTGACGCTGACGGGCACCGACGGCTCGATTCTGAAAGACATGGGCATTAATACCGCTCTCGGAATCAGCCTGAACGATAAAGAGACGCAGAGTCAGGCGGGCATGCTAATTGTCGCTCACGCTGAAGAGCACAAGTGGAAACCCAACGAAGCCTATTTCCTGCAAGCCATTGGCGACCAGATGCTGATGAGCGTCAGCCATACGCGCCTGCGCTCGCTGGTGCGGCGCATGGGCGTTTCCGATGAACGCACCGGATTGCTCAGCCGCAGTTCTTACCAGAGCTGCCTGCTGACCGAGGCGGATCGCTCGCGCACGCAAGGCACGCCGCTTTCGCTGGCCATCCTGCAAATCGACCGCGGCGCGGAAATTCTGCGTCAGCAAGGCGAATCGCCGGTCGAGCGTTTTCTGGAGCAGCTCGCCCGGTCCTTGCAGCCTATCGTCCGCCAGAACGATGTCGCGGTAAAATATACCTCGTGGTCGCTGGCCTTTATCCTGCCCGATACTAGCCTGGCCGGCGCCCGGAACCTTGCCGATAAGCTGCGCCGCGCCGCATCCGGGCTGAGGCCGCCGTGGGATACTACGCAAGTCACCCTCAGCGCAGGAATTGTCGAGGCGGTGGCCAAAGCGGATTACGAGAGCGAGGATATTGTTACAGACCTGATCAATCGCGCCGAAGTCAGCGTGGAAGAGGCGCGCAAACGGGGCGGCGACACCATCGTGGCGTTGGAAAGCCCCAAGCTCTAAGCTGCGAATAAGAGAGGAAAATTATGTTTCCGACCGACGTTGTGATTGTTGCCGGGGCACGCACGCCCATGGCGCGCTACACCGGCTCGTTCTCCG
>WNFI01688798.1_pt2 | contig 12029 bp, 11 predicted proteins | sample 5400471 | NCBI WGS metagenome assembly WNFI01 (sample SAMN13153348, study PRJNA577476) | soil metagenome | isolation source: 100 cm saprolite on Douglas fir-dominated hillslope | place: USA:California | collected 2013-09-17 | reverse complement strand
GCCTTGCACGCGGAGAATCAACGACAGATCATGGCCACGGCCTCGTGGGCGGGTCAGCCGCTCTCGCCGTCTTTCGCCGCGCAGGGAGCCGAGGTTGAGGTTGATACCGAAACTGGCGCGGTGCGCGTCATCAAGGCAGTTTCGGCGATCGACGCCGGACGCGTGCTCAATCCGGTGCTGGCCGAGGGACAGATCGAGGGCGGTGCTGCGAAAGCGCTGGGCTATGGCATCTGCGAGGAGATGCTCTATGATCAGCGCGGCGCGCTGCTCACGGCCAATCTGAGCGACTATCGCATCTTCAGCGCGTCCGATATGCCGCTGATGGAAACCGCTCTCGTGGAAACTGACGAGCCTGCTGGCCTCTTCGGTGCCAAAGAGATCGCGGAGATCTCCACCGATGCGATGGCTGCGGCTGTAGCCAATGCGGTAGCCGACGCAATCGGCACACGCGTGCGTCAGATCCCACTCACGCCTGAACGCGTGCTGCGCGCATTGCGCGGGCAAGCTCAAACGCGCGGATAGAAAGAGAGGAATACACATGGCCGTTTATTTTATCGTGGATGTCAAAGTAGAAGATCCAACAACCTACGAAGAGTACCGCAAACTGGTTAATCCAACGCTCGAACGCTATGGCGGCAAGTTCCTGGCACGCGGCGGTGCAACAGAGACGATCGAGGGCGACTGGCAGCCCCAACGGCTGGTCGTGCTGGAATTCGAGAACACCGAGCACTTCAGACGCTGGTACGACTCGCCCGAATATCGCGAGGCCAGGGAGATTCGCTGGCAAGCATCGACTACGAGGGCGGTGCTGGTCCAGGGTGTATGAGCTGGTTTGCTCTTTGCCGAGAAGCTCATACATACTGGCCAGAAGCTCTCACGTGAGAGCTTCTGGCCAGTATGTATGAGCTTCTTCTGCTTTTTCGGGGTAACTCATGTTTAGAAAAAGCAGTCACAAACCTAGCGCATATTCGTGCGAGCCAGCAAGGCGACGCACTCGATATGATAGGTCTGCGGGAACATATCGACCGGTTGGGCGGCAACCAGGCGATAGCGTCCACCGCCGCAGAGCGTCGCGATATCGCGAGCCAGCGTGCTGGGGTCGCACGAGACATAGCAGAGTGCGCGCGGGGCCAGCGATTGCAAGGCCTGCAACGCTTTGGGATGGCAACCGGCGCGCGGCGGATCAACCAGGGCAAGATCAACGCGTTCGCGGCGATAATACATCTGCCCAAGCAGGCGCTCCAGGGTGCCTTCCAGCGCGGTGATATTGTTCTGATTGTTCAGCGTCGCATTGGCGCGGGCATCCATCACCGCGCTGGGCTGCGACTCAACCGCGATGACGCGCGAGACGCGAGGTGCCAGGAAAGCCGAGAAGAGACCCACGCCACTATAGCCATCCAGCACGATGTCCGAGCGCTGGGGTTCGAGCATAGCAACAGCTCGTTCCGCCAGCACAGGGGTCTGCACCATGTTCACCTGGAAGAACGAATCCGAGGAGACGCGGAAACGTCGCCCGGACACAGCGTCGGTCAGGAATTCCTGGCCAGCCACCACGCGGCCATAGCGACCACCAACACGTTCGATAATCACCCCAACAATGCCCGGCGCCGTCGTGATCAACTCGTGGGCCAGTTGTTGCGGGTTCTCCATATCCGAGCCGGGACGCGCGTGGATACTGAGCAGGGTCGGCGCAGCCTTGACGGGGACCGCGCCAGGAGTGCTCACCGCGCCAATCGCGCCACGGATGGTAAAGCCCTGGATCATCTCAGCTAATGACTCGCCAAAATAATTTTGCAGCTTGCTGCGCACACGCTGATAGACCATATTCAGGGCGGGGTGCAGCAACTCACACGATTCCAGATCCTGGACCTCGTGGCTATCGGTCAGTTTAAAACCAATCTCTCCCTCAGGGCCAACAGAAAATAAGGCAATGTTGCGATATTCCCAGGGGGAAATGTCGCTGGGCATACCAATGGTCGGATGGACAAGCGCGTCAGGCTGCTTCCCAATACGTACCAGGAGTTGACGAACGATATGGGCCTTCCACGTCAATTGAGCGGGGTAGGAGATGTGCTGCCACTGGCAACCACAATCTCTAAGGAGAGGATATTGAGGCTCAACGCGCTCAGGCGCTGGGCGTAGGATCTCCAGCAGGTCCGCGCGCGCGTGCCCTCTTCGCTCCTCTACAATCTCGACGCGTACGCGTTCACCAGGGATGCCCCCTGGCACAAAGAGTACACGACCCTCGTATCGGCCTACGGCATCCCCTCCATAGGCAAGGTCTGTTAGTTCAACGTCAATGCTCATGTTCACCTCGGCGGCCACCTTGCAGCATAGAAATCATCCGTTGTCGCCACGCGGAGAGCGCGGCGCGGATGGGTTCAGTACTGTCTCGCGTGTGTCCGTCCCATCTTTCCAACATAACATAATACTGCTCTTACAGAGAGTAATCGCTGGAAGAGCCAAAACATCGCAGGTGGCATCTCAAGCGTTACCTTCGTCCAAACAGCGAGCGTTGTCTAGAACTTCAGCGGGTGCCTGGGCTGACTATAGAGTCGTGTGCCAAAACGACTTAACAAGACTGCACCCAGGCCAAGTAAACCAGCACCGAGGCTAATAAGCCAGCCAATGTAGGGCAGAGACCCTACCAGCACCAGGACTGTTAGCCCCACGATTACTTGAGCCAGGCGCGTATTATGCCTGGGCGCGATGGCCCGCATAATATACTCTCCCACCAGCCAACCAATCGCTATCGTTCCCAACGCCCATGCCGCAATCAACCCGATGGCGATCAGAACCGCCAGCGGAATAGGAAGAATAAGTGCGATTAAAACAAGCAAGACTGCCGGCGCCAGCAGAAAGCTGAGTAAGCCAAGCAAAAGACTACGCCTCGCCCTACTTGCCACTGTCGTACGCACAAACATCACATGTTCAGGCAGCAATGAGGTGAGCGCCAGGCCAAGAATGACCCAGATCACCATTGGCCAGAACGGGAAAGCAAACCCGTCACTGAGGCCCGGCAACCAGAGCGAGACACGCTGGCTCCGATTGTTGACGACTCCAGACAGGTGTGATCCTGCCTCCAACCGCTTACTCCCACCAAACAGGTTGATATTTCCACGTACTTGAGAACCGGGCTGTAAGGTAGCCATACCACCATACAGATTAAGGTCCCCATCCACAGTTCCTGCGATATTTATGTTCGAGCCAAAAGCGCGGATCGTGCCATGTACCTGGCCTGCCACATCCAACGTGCTGCCCCACAGTGTGAGATCCCCACACATCACCTCTTTCCCATCCACACTCAGAGATTGTCCAACCAGTGGGCCACGCTGTGTGGCGGTACAGGTACTATCCTGGGAATAATCTGTCTTGCCAGAAGTCTGGATAGCCGGGGTAAGCCAGCCCCACAGCAACCCCACCCTATTACCTTTCCCGCCATCTACGCCTCCTGTGGATAACGCATCAGGCGCACCCATAAACCCATCATCAAAACAATCACCAGCGCCGCTCCTGAGAGCAGCCAGCTACTCGATGGGATCAGTGACAGTCCCAGCTTGATCTCTTCTTCTACCATAAGCAGCGCCGCGATGCCCCCACTGAGAGCATCAAGCGTGCGCGCCAACAACTCCGGGCGTACGATGAGTAGGATAATAAACGCCACAGCCAGCACGCCACACACGCCACACAGAGCAGCTAAAAACTTCAGACCCGTCGTGCGCAAAATGGCAGCACGCTGCTTTTGCTGAGCACGCAGATCCTCAAGCTGTTGCGAGACTCGCCTCTGCTGCTCTACAGCCTGCATAATCCGCTCTGTCGAGATACTGGGATAGAGACGAGAGGCCGGGGTTATCGACGGCGACGGCTGTTCACACGACCCCTGGCTCGAATCGCAGTGATTCAGATCGTTCTCTCCATTATTCTCTGTTGAGCGGGCCAGATGCGCCGCGCGCGACGTAGTGAACTGGTCCTTAGCGTCACTACTGCGCATAGACCTGCTCCTCTTGCACCTTATTCTCGCGCATAGCACGAGCCAGCAGTTCACGCGCACGATGCAGACGAGCCTTGACCAACGCTGGCGTCAGGTTAAGGGCCGTCGCGATCTCCTCATAGGAGAGATCATACCAGTAGCGCAAGACGATGACTGAGCGATACTTGCTATGCAAACGCCCTAAATACGCCTGGATCTCGTCCTGTTGTTCGCCGGTCAGAGCCGATTGTTCGGGGCCAGCGCCAAGATCGGTGATCCACTCCAGGAAAGGCACATCTTCCAGCGGCAGAGCGAGAAAACGTCGCCGCCTCAACTGGTCAATCGCCAGGTGCGACGCGATCGAGAGCAACCACGTGCTAAACTTATGCGCTGGTTTATAGGTAGCGAGCTGGGTATAAGCCCGGACAAAGACCTCCTGGGTCACATCCTCAGCCTCGGTCACATTGCTCAACATACGATAAGCCAGGTTCTGCACAGCATCTTTGTAGCGTTCGACCAGAATGGCGAATGCATCCTGCTGTCCTGTGAGTGTTAGCTCAACCAGATTTACATCGCTCAACAGCTCCACACCCGCCCCGCGTGCATACCCAAACGCTGCGCTCTGGTCGTCTGTAACGGCCTGACTACGACTATTTACGTGTTCCCCGCTGATACTGACCTCACTTGAGGCAGGCTGCGCCTTCCTGCGCCGCGTTTTGCGGGCAGGCGTGCTCAGCGTTCCCAGTGATCCTAATGGACCGGTAGCTCCTAACGTTGATGCCATTGTTTTTTCACCGCTCTTTTATCTGTCACTTTTTTCATAATTTATCACGCAGAGACTATCTACTCAGGATTACGAGCGATGCAAAGAAAAGTTGTAGCCTCCACGTGTCAGTGTAACATGACTCTTCCGAAGAGGCAAGTCCACGGTACTTCGTGGACTTACCTCTGCTTGCTCGCCTCTCCAGGCACGCCACACGCTGTCTATTCGTTCATTTTATCACCCGAGTCAGTGACGAAATGTTCATATCGTTGTGCGCTCGATATGCAGGTTCATGGCGGTCAACCTGGGCACGATGTCGCCATAGCCGCGCTCCAGGAAATGAATGCCGGTGACCAGCGACGTACCGCGAGCGATGGCCGCCGCGATCACATAGGCCAGACCTGCGCGCAGGTCTGGAATGGCAATCGGCTCCTGCGAACTGGCCTCCAGTTGCGTCGGACCAGTAATAATTGCACTATGTTCATGACTGGTTTCGCGATACCGGCAGGCAGTGCCACCGAGACAGTTCGTCGTCAATTGCGTTTTCGCGCCGAGCGCGTCCAGGGCCTTTAGATAACCGAAGCGCTTCTCATAGACCGTCTCGTGAATAATCGAGATGCCATCAGCCTGGGTTAAGAGAATTGCAAACGGCTGCTGCCAATCGGTCGAGAAGCCGGGCCAGACATCGGTTTCGATAATCGCCGGACGCAATTTCTCCTTGCGGAAGAAACGGATGCTGGACGCATCTTTCAGCTCGACACCTCCGCCAGCCTGTTGGAAGTACGAGAGGAAATTGCCCAGTGTATCCGGGCGAATGCCATGCACCGTGATATCGCCATCGGATGCGCCGGCCAGAGAGGCCCAGGACGCGGCCTCGATGCGATCACCCAGCACTGCCATATGGGTGCCTGAGAGATGCTTCACGCCCTCGATACGGATCTCGCGGCCAGAAGAGGTAAAAATGATCGCGCCCATCGAGCGCAAAAGGGTAATCAGTTCGAAGATCTCCGGCTCGATTGCGGCATTGGAGATCAGCGAGCGGCCCTCAGCCAGCACGCCCAGGTACAGGCAGGTTTCGGTCGCGCCCACGCTGGGATAGGGCAAATCGATATGAGCGCCCTTGAGGGGGCCCGCGCGGCTGGCAATATAGCCATCAGGCGTCTCCTCAATCTGGCCGCCAAAGTACTCGATCGCCTGCAAGTGGAAATCAACCTTGCGCGCACCAATCTGGCAGCCGCCAACCACCGGAACCATCACGCGCGAGAAACGATGAAGCAGTGTACCCAAAAGCAAGATCGGGATGCGATTCGCCCCGCTATGGGGCATTAGCACCTCTGGCTGACTAAGCGACGTCGGGTCAACGATCAGCACTCCATTATCCGGCGCCTCGACGCGCACGCCAATCGAGTGTAGCATCTCTCTGGTGATATCCACATCTCCAATGGGGGGAACATTCGTCAAAGTAGTGGGTGTATCGGCCAGGAGAGCCGCCACCATCGCTTTCGTCGCAAAATTTTTCGCGCCCAGACATTGGATTTCCCCCACCACCGGCTGTCCCCCCTCAATCATATATGCATCAGTCGACATGGGTTCACCCTTTCTATTCACGTACACTTCACGAGACGTTTGTTTAGAAAGTTCGCAAGTCCTTTCCCTTAGTATACAATACGATAAACCTGGGAAATAGCATACAAAAGTGATGATATTCGATCTATAGAGAGCCGGGAAAAATTTCGCGTAGGAGGAATGGGCTATGTCCACGGAAACTACGAAGCTGTATCGCGGCTATTGGTGGCGTGCAAAAACAGGGGACTTTTTGCTTTGCTTTTTGTGTTATTGCCTTCATAACACCGAGGGAGCTTGTTCACCCAATGAGTGGGTGAGTGGACAGGGGATTTTTTGTTTATCCACCATAGCCGCTGGTTATCGATCATTTCCCCATAGTTCTTGTCAGGGTTCCGATATCGGACGAGTTATCGGACAGGGGACCTCTCACCCCTGCCTCGTCGTTATTTCACCACGAGTTCGATAATTTCCTCATAATTTCCTCATGATTCGGTATAGCTAACAATAATTTCCTCAATAATTTCACCATAGCTAACGATAATCTCACTACAATTTCACCATTTTGTATTACAATAAATTAGCGATACAACAAGGGAAGAGGTTCTATTATGGAGAAAATTAGACGCAAAAGTATTATTTGACCTCGGCTTTTGTCTACCGCATCATTTCCAGTAGGATTGACGGTCACGCTGGCTACGCAGATAGATAGTCGAGGATCGGTCCACGATTTGATTGCGTCGAGCGGTATATCTAGCTCTCGGATCTTATCTTCTAGCAATGGCAGGTAGGATGTTTTCGTCGAGAGGCATTAAGCTAGAGTAGGCTACGACTCTGTCTTCGTCTTTTACACTCATAAACATCTCTTCATTGATATCACGCCATTCTAAAAGTATTTCATATGGCACAATATCATCATCCCCATAAAGTTCTCGGTCTATCTCTACTTCTGCCTATAAATCGCTTACGGTAGAGTATGAAAAGACGAGTTTGGGAGGCTTACCATGGCCATAGCACGGTGCAGGTCACAGAGATTTACCTCAAGGACTATCGAGGCTCGGAGGCGCGCAAGAAGCACCCAAAGTACTCGCCGGTGGAGTCGATCAAACTGCCCTCAAAGGGGCGATGTGGCCGCAAGCAGAGCGACTAACCAACGATCCCTTACCCATGCAGGTACTCTCAGATGCGCGACCGGCTCATGTGAGAAGTACCTGTTTCTATGTGAGAATACCGCTTTTGGTTTGCTTGAGTATGCCAGGATACGCCCATGTTATTGCAAAGTTATAGGAAGATGGCGAAAACACCCAGGCTGCTCTCAGATGGTAGTTTCGCATCGTATAGAGGGTATTTGTTACTCAACAACACAGTTTTTCCCTTTTCACTTGGGACGCGATCCGTCCACCACGTCCATAAGCAGAGCGCAAGGAAAGCGAGGTACGAGCGGCTTGCGCGGCGCGTTGGCTGTGGTAGGATTGGCAGTCCCAATGAAAAAGGGAAAAACGCCTTGATCAAAACAAAAAAGAGGTGTTTCACGAATAAATTTGTTCTATTCCTGCCCAGGATGTTCGTACATATACAAAGGAGCTTCGTGGGGAATTGCTTGTGCCTGCTTTTTTTCACAAGAAGCGACTGCTCTCAACACAAGGGATATGGTCAATGCTGGCAAGATCAGCACGACTATATCAGATACAATCATTTGTACGTACATACCCAAACCGCCAGGAAAGCCCAATATTCCCCCCAGGAGTACCACCGACGCAAGGCTGGCACATGCCAATGTCCAAAGTATCCTTGCTATCAAACGCCATACTTTCTTGGCTTTGTTGCCCATCTGTATCCCCTTTTGCTGTGTTTTATGGTCCTACTATACAACAACGAAGATGGGGTTAGAATACCCAACATACTGCGGGCGATAACGAACTATCAGGCCACCCCTGTACTAATAGGTGGCCTGATAAATCCAAACCACATCAGTATTCTGCGGGAGAAAAATCTCAATGAAACGGCTGGCGCGGCCATTTCTTACGGATTGTTTGCGCAGTTATTATGGCCAACACACAAGATACAATCGCTCCCGGTATACTGATCCATACTAGAGAGGGAATATGTGCATCAGACTCTATCATTGCAGGAACCCAGCAAAGAATGATAAGAACACTCATTTTAAGAGCGTATCGTTCTCGGTCAGTTTTAAACATCTCGTTCTCCTTGAGGCACGACGTGTAGCTCTAGTATACAACAATAGGGATAACTCAGGATACCAATGTGCTGCCAGTGAATGTGAACCGTTTGGGTACCCCCATACTAATAGGTACCCAGATACTTTCATAAGCACTACCATAATTGGCAGGAATTGCTCTTTCGCTGGCTATTTTAGGCAAAATGAAAACGAAAATGCGCGTTTTCCGGGGCGAGCCTGGGGACTTTCTTTGTCTTTAGGGTTTCAGGCGATGCCCTGGCCCTGGGGATTTTGGGGGTCTTTTGGGTTTCAGATGAAAATGAAAGACTGGGGACTTTTAAAAAAATGCACAAAAATGGGCGTTTAACCACGGCCATACAGGAAAATAGCCCTGCAATGCCAATGGGCTTGCAGAGCGGAGCTATGTGGGAAAGTAGGGCGGGTGGGAATCGAACCCACAAGGCCTCATCAGCCGGGGGATTTTAAGTCCCCTGTGTTTACCATTTCACCACCGCCCCAAGGAGTGAATTAACGCCCTGATAGTAACACGCCCAGGGCCATCCCGTCAATCATTTCGGGCATATTCTGTCGATGTGTCCCGCCCGTTGCATAAAACACTGAAAGCGCATCATATTCAGGCGATCTCAGGTAGAAGGTGAGGTTGTGTCGTAGAGGTAGATAGTCAGCGTGCTGGTGACCTCTTTGGAGAGCAAGTGGTAATGGGTGTTGAGCCACTGAATGGTCGGCTGGGCCGAGGGATCAGTGGGATCAACGCGACCAACACTGAAGAAGAGGCGTGGATGTTTGGTCGCATAGAGTTGGATAGCATTGATGCTGAGCGCCTGGGTGTAATCGCCCAGTTGATTGGTCTCATCGTAGCTAACCCAAGGAAAGTAGCCGGGCGAGTCTGCGTCGAAGTGGGCAGCGCCATGAGGATAGGCGCGCAAGTAGTATTCAATACCGGTCGCGCAACCTTCCTCATTATCGTAACAGATCAGGCCATCGCCGGATTGGTAGTGGTGCTGGAGCCACAATGTCCCCGTGCGCCAGTCCTCGACCTGGGCGTTATTGTAGTAACCGGGCACAGAAAAGAGGCAGAGAAGAACCAGGCAGAGGCCAATTACAATCTGCACCGTTCGCCAGCGCAAAACTGAGACAGAAAGGATCTCGTCAAACCAGAGGCTAGGGCTGCCAATCTGGTAGAGGTTAAATCCCATCGCTACGAGGAAAAGCCCAAGGCCAATCAGAGCAGCCTGTGTAAGGCCGAGCCGAGACAAACTGAGCACACGCGTTCTGGGATTAGGAGCAGTCGGCGTTTTTACCGTTAAAGGATCGGCTACTTCTTCCACTGGTTTCGCTTTATTACGCATCCGAATCACGATAAGCTCTCATCTCTTCCATTTACAACAGATTGAAGTAATTGAAGTATTAGTAGGATAGTTAGAGGTATAAAATTACGATCGTGGCATATAGCTCTCGGCTGCTGGCACGTTGCGTCCTCTTCCATTCTGGATACTACGCTACCAAATTCATTGATCATCGTCAATTAATCACGGAACGTAGGCTATGTATTTATACGCAAAGAGATCACATTTCTGTTATAATAGCGAGGCAAATTACCATTTTTTAAAGAAGGTGTTCATAACTATGCCCCAACAATATAAAGCGTTGCAGGGATTCAAAGATATCCTGCCCGACGAGCAGCCCTACTGGCGACTGGTTGAGAGAATAGCGGTCGAGGTAGCGGAGACGTTTGGGTATCGGCGCATCGACACGACGACGCTGGAGGAAACTTCGCTGTACCGGCGTACCTCTGGCGAAGGCACGGACGTGGTTGAAAAAGAAATGTACAGCTTTGATGATCGCCCCGACAAAGAAGGGCGCAGCACCAATGTCACGCTGCGTTCTGAGGGCACGGCGGGCGTTGTGCGCGCCTACCTGGAGCATGGCATGTTCCAACAGGCGCAGCCTGTCAAGCTCTACTATCTAAGTGTGCCTATTTTCCGGCATGAAAAGCCCCAGGCAGGGCGGCTACGTGAACACCACCAGTTTGGTTGTGAGGCGCTGGGCGATGAAGATCCGGCAATCGACGCGGAGATCATTGGTCTGCTCTACCAGGTCTATACGCGCCTGGGTCTGAAAGAGATTCGCGTGCGCGTGAATAGCATTGGCGATGCCAACTGCCGCCCGCAATACATAGAGTTGCTAAAGGATTACTACCGGCCACTGCTCGACGCTTGCTGCCAGGATTGCCAGGTGCGCTTCGTCAAGAACCCGTTGCGCTTGCTGGACTGCAAAGATCCGCGCGATCAGGCGAAAATCGTGAGCGCGCCCAGAATCTCGGACCACCTCTGCGAGCCGTGCCAGGAGCATTTTGCGGCAACGCAGCGTTTCCTGAAGCTGTACCATGTGCCGTTTAAGCATGATCCGCTGATTGTGCGTGGGCTGGATTATTACACGCGTACCGTCTTCGAATTCATGCCTATCGGCAGCAGCGCTGCGCTGGGCGCGGGCGGACGCTACGACGGACTGGCCGAGATCCTGGGTGGCGCACACACGCCGGGGATCGGTTTTGGCGCGGGCGTTGAGCGCATTATCCTGGAATTGAAAAAGCTCGGTATCAAACCAGAGGAAGCAGAGAAGCCACGCGCCTTTGTGGTCAACCTCGGCAAAAGCGAGGAATGCCGGGTATTGATTGGCGAAAACGAGCTAGCAGGCGGCTTTGTCACGGTGAAGAATCTCCAGGCAGGTGGTATGGAGACGGAGAGAAAGCAGATTGAGGTGAAGCGAGAGGAGCTGGTGGAGTTTCTCCAAAACCAGAAAGAATCGTCTAGTGAGGCATAATGGCAAAATCCAGGGACCAAAAGCGCTTCATTTGACGAAAGCTTCAGGGTTATTCGAGGCGCTCACGGATTAGCTGGCGACCTTTCCGGTTCTATCCTTCAAACAGAATAAACGTGGTTTCACTCCATCTGCCGAGGCGTGCTGGCGGCGTTCCCCCAGTAGAGCGACCATTCCGGTTCTGTCTGGATCGCCGTCAGGGGTTTTTCACGCCTCAGCCACTGGCGGAGCAAGCCGATAGACACGTGATAAAGAGCGCCGTCAAAAAGACTCTCCAGGTGGACGCCATCATTCGTTTCCACCACATCTTCTGCCCAGAGCGTTTTGAGCGAAGCAACCACTTCATCTCGATGATAGGGGAGACGATGCTGACGATAAAGATTGCTAATATCATCAAGCGAAAGCTGGCGTCCCTCATCTCTCGCCCCCTCGGCAATGACCCGCAGCAAGATCTGCCGCGAAGGCTCGATCTGATTCCAGAGCCAATCAAAGTGAACTGTGCCCGTTGCCATGACATCACGCAATACCAGATTGACATCGTTGATCGTCGCGTAATTCTTGCGCTGCTGATTGCAGTGATCGATGAGTGCACGACAGACCAGGTGGATCAGATAAGGCTGGTCAGCGGTCAACTGGCGAATCTTGGCCACTGCCAGAGGTTCGTATTCCAGACTGCCAGCAACCGGCCTGGTGATCAAAGCTTCAGATCCCGA
>WNFI01246247.1_pt1 | contig 12029 bp, 17 predicted proteins | sample 5400471 | NCBI WGS metagenome assembly WNFI01 (sample SAMN13153348, study PRJNA577476) | soil metagenome | isolation source: 100 cm saprolite on Douglas fir-dominated hillslope | place: USA:California | collected 2013-09-17 | reverse complement strand
AAAGAGGCAAGTCCAAGATCTATTGGCGCGTGCATTTGAAGGCGAACTTGCGGCCGGTCCTGATTGAACGAGGATTCGTCCAGGAGTCCACGCAGACCGTCCGCACCACGCTTTACGATGGCGTCCAGGTAGCCCAGAAAGTGCTCAAGCGGAAGTCGAAGCGGAAACCGATCTATACCCTGACCCTATTCGATGAAAAGGGGCAGCCGGCGAAGATCTACGATCTAGCCAAGGCGAAGAAAATCGTCATGCGGGCGACCGGGTATTATGTGGGCGAGAAATACGTGCCGAGCGATACGACGTACTTGGGATTCAAACTGCGACGCGGATTGGTCGCCGTCGATCCGACCGTGATCCCCTTGCGCACCCGGCTCTACGTCAAAGGCTATGGCTACGCCTACGCGGCGGACACGGGTAGCCGGATCAAGGGAAACCGGATCGATCTGGCGGTGAAGGGCAAAAAGGAAGAACAGGCGTTCAACCGGCAGCAGATGACGGTGTATATTTTGGAGAAAAAGCGGAACTGGTGACCTCACCCCGGGCTACGCCCGACCCTCTCCTGATAGGAGAGGGAAGTCGAAAACAGGTTACCCTCTCCTATCAGGAGAGGGGGGACCCGCCAGATGTCTGGCGGGTGGGTGAGGTTAGGATTCTACGGCGCTGCCGGTCACGGGTTCGACGGCGACGCCTTTTCGGGTGAGGAACTGCACGGCTTGGTCGAGGGTTTTGTCGTCGGCCGCTTCGAGCTCGAGGACGATCTCGCCGATCTTCGCGGTGACGCGGGCGCGGCGGATGTTGAACACCACGTCGATGGTCTTGGCCATCTGATGGATGATCGGTTCTTTGATCAGGTTGGAAGGGTAAATCAGTTCAAGCTGTCGTTTAACCACAAAGCCTCTATCGCGCGCCTCCGGCGATTGCCGGGATAATCGAGATTTCCGCGCCTTCCGTCACCGCCGTCTTCGCGCCATCCTTGAAGCGGATGTCTTCTCCATTCACGAATACGTTGATGAACCGGCGGATTTGGCCGTTCTCGTCACAGATACGTTCTTTGATGCCGGGATACTGCTTCTCGAGGTTCGCCAGGACCTCTTCGATGTCCTTGCCTTGGCAATCCACGACCGGTTGTTCTTTGGTGAGTTTGCGCAGCGGGGCGGGAATACGGACCTTGGCTGCCATAAATCCTCCTTCAGGGGTGAGGGGTGGCCTCACCTGGTCGCAAGCGATAGCTGGTTGTAGATCTCGCGGAATTCCGCGATGGATGGGTTGATGACGATGGGCTTGGCCGCTTTGTCCAGCACCGCTTCCTGCGTTTTGTAGCCGTTCCCTGTGATGAAAACGACCGTCACCTCATCCGGACGGATTTTACCAGAAGCCGCCAGCTTTTTCAACGCGCCGACCGTCACGCCCCCGGCGGTCTCCGTGAAGACTCCTTCGGAGCGTGCCAATAGCGAAATCCCTTCGACAATCTCCTCATCGGTGACCGTTTCTCCGGCGCCGCCGGTCTTCTCGATCAATTGGCGGGCGTACATCCCATCCGCGGGGTTGCCGATCGCCAGGCTCTTGGCCAGGGTGTGCGGCCGGACGGGCTTGATGATGTCGGACCCTTCGCGCCAGGCCGTAATCACCGGGCTGCAGCCTTCGGCTTGGGCGCCCGAGATGCGGGTCTTGTGATCGGGGATGAGTCCTAATTTGATGAATTCCTGCAGGCCTTTGTGGATCTTGGTCAAGAGGGAGCCGCTCGCGATCGGCACGACGCAGTGGTCCGGCGCCCGCCAGCCGAGCTGCTCGGCGACTTCGAACCCCAGGGTCTTGGACCCTTCGGCATAATAAGGGCGGATGTTGACGTTCACAAACGCCCATTTGAAGGCGTCGGCGACTTCCGCGCAGAGGCGGTTGACCTGGTCGTAGTTACCCTCGATGCCTATGATCGTGGGCTGGCAGATGCCGGCACCCAGGATCTTCCCCTGCTCAAGGTCCGCAGGGATAAAGACGAAAGTCCGTAACTTGGCCACGGCGCCGTAGGCCGCGACCGCGCAAGCGAGGTTGCCGGTGGACGCGCAAGCGATGGTGTCAAAACCCAGCTCCCGGGTGCGGGTCGCAGCGATCGAGACCACGCGGTCTTTGAACGAAAAAGTCGGATTTACAGAATCGTTTTTGATGTAGAGCTGGTTCAGGCCTAGCTCGGCTCCCAAGTTCTTCGCATGCCAGAGCGGGGTAAAGCCTTCCTGGATCGTGATGACGTCCCGGGTCTCTACCGGCAGCAGGTCCCAATAGCGCCAGAGGCTGCGCGGGCCGGCCTCGATACTCTTGCGGCTGATCCGGCGCTTGATGCCTTCGTAATCGTAGACGACCTCGAGCGGGCCGAAGCAGAATTCACAGACGTGAATCGCCTTCGGCTCGTAGGGCCGTTCGCATTCCTTACATTGCAGCGCTTTGATCTTGCGTTCAGACATTGACGGTAATTATATCAATATGAGGGACGAGCGGGTTCGGAAACAGGTTGTTTAATGAGCCAGATCGCTTTTTCAGCCTTTTCGCGGACTTCGGGCGGGCGCTTTCGGTCTGCAGCAACCTGAGTAAGCAGCGGTAAGGCCCTTTTGGAGCGCCAACTGCCTAGGATATCGCAGATCTCCGCGCTCAAGAAGCCGCCGCGGGATAATTCATCTTGGAGTTCCGGGACCACGGTGAGATCATGCCTTTCGCGCAGCAGGTCAAGGGCGGCCTGGCGGCGTTCCCGGTACTGCTGATCATTTTCGCCACGGATATTGGTCACAATAAAGTTGGTGGCGTTATGCGACAGCCATTCGTAGTCATGGTCATAGATCTTTTTCGCGGCGGGATCGGTAGGGGGCGCTGCGAAGAGAGCGGTGGAAATGAAAAGCAAGAGAAACAAACGGGAATTCATGGAGATTATTATACTCGATCCCCGCTAACTACATGCGGGGATGACGGCCGCTACGCGATCGTCACTGGCCCCAGATCTTGCGGAAGTATTCGTCGCGGCCGGAGTGATCGTGATACTGATGGTAGGATTCCGGGCTCTTCTGGTAATACTTTTGGTGGTAGTCTTCCGCCGGCCAGAATGCCGTGGCAGGGACGATTTCCGTAACGATCGGCCCGCCGAAACGCTTTGATTTATCGAGCTGTTCCTTGGATGTGACCGCCGCCTGCCGCTGCGCTTCATTGTGATAGAAGATGGCTGTCCGATATTGGCGCCCCCAATCCGGGAATTGGCGGTCTTTGGTCGTCGGGTCGATGTTGTGCCAGAACACATCCAGCAGCTTCCCATAGCTCACTTTGAAGGGGTCATAGAGCACTTCAATGGACTCGGCATGTCCGGTTTTTCCGGCCGAGACTTGATGGTACTCCGGATGCGGCTCCGTTCCGCCCGTATAGCCCACCGTGGTCTTCACAACCCCAGGGATCTGGTCGAAAGGCGGCTGGATGCACCAGAAGCAGCCCGCCGCGAAGGTCGCCTTTTCCAGCCGGGGCATGTCCGGCCGTTCCTTCGCCAGAAGAGTTGATATGGAAAATACCAGCGATAAAAGCAGCAGGAGTCTTCGGTACATAGGAGAAGAATTACTGGAGTTGATGCAGCTTGGCGACTTTTTCGTTGTACTGATCGGCGAGATTTTTGACCTTTTCACGCTCGGCCACCTGATCGGCCGCCAGTTTGTTGTACTCCGCGACGGCTTGGGCGTGGTCGGGGACCTTCCCGAACTTCATGGCCTGTTTTAAGGCCTCCAGCTGGTTGGTCATATCGAAAACCTTTTGCCGTTCTGCGTCGAGGGTTGCTTTGTCTTTGGTAAGTTGTTGTTCCAGGGCGGTTACCGAGGTGGCGTGGCCCATTTGATAGGACTTCCCGCGAATGATCCAGAAAGCGGCGGCGGCAATCACGACAACAATGACGAGCACCCCGATCCAGGGGAACCCTTTCTCTTCGTCGTCCACCTCGGGTAAATCGAGCTGGGGATCCTCGTCAGCCATACCCGTAATATAGCTCTTTATTTAATGAAGGACAATCCAGGTGGAATCAACGGCGCCTTCCTTCAGAGTGGTCATCAAGGAGATATCGAGACAGGAATCTATATGGGGTCCACAGACCTGTTCCTCGGGATGGTCCACAGAGAGACGAAGCGCAGAGGCCCATTCCGGAGATCGTTGAATATCCAACCAATGAGTCCCTACAACATCTATAGGCAGATGGAGTAACTCCCCAGACTTTCGATTAAAGCCAACAATTCTCTGCTGGTGATCTAATAGAACCAGCCCCTCCGGGCTCCATCGCATTGCCTGGCGACCCCAATCGGCATATCTCGCTTCTGTTTTCTGGCGTAATTCCTTCAATAAGAATTGGTGATGCCGATGGCGTCGTTCCAACAGACTGTTCAATCGTTGTAGATGTCTGTGTTTTGCTCGATGATAGCTCCATCCAGCCCACCCCCCAACAATTCCCATCAAAACGGCCAATGTCCATATCCGTTCAATGCAGATGTAACGCAATCGCTGCCAGCGGGATTGCGAGAGATGAACTTTTAGCCGGGATACCCCATCTACTTTCGCGGATATGACACCAGGCAGTTTCTGTAGGCGGTGTAGTTGATCGATTTTTGCTAAATCGTCCCCTGTGGCTATCGCTTCAGCCAGCGGTTGCTCAAAAGCGTCCTGCAAACGCTGGGTCTCTGCCACATGACCCTCATGCAGAATGGTTGAAAGCGGGCCCCACATCCCCATCAGGAGGCTTGTCGACATCAAAGCGCTAAACAAAGCAAAAGTGGTTATGGGATATCTTCCCAGCATTAAAATCCTCCCCGCGCGAACTGAATCGCCATCGGTCCTAGAAGCACAATGAAAATCGTCGGAAATATGAATATAAAGAGCGGAAAAAGGATCTTCAGCGGCGCTTCGGCGGCCTTTTTCTCAGCGATTTGCATGCGCTTAATCCGGAGTGCGGCAGCTTGTTCCCGCATCCAGGGAGCTAGGCTCGTCCCTAATGAGAGGGCTTGGACTATCCCCCGGCCAACGTCTCGAAGCGGCGGGAAGCTCGTTCTTTGAGACAAGTTTGAAAAAGCTTCTAAGCGTGAACGTCCCATTTGAATCTCATATTGGACTCCTTTGAGAAGGTTTTGGAGCGGGCTCGGTGTACCCTTGTCCAGATAATGCTGGATGCCCGCGTTCAAGTCGAGGCCGGCTTCCATGACGAGCGCCTGCAGCTCCAGACATTCCGGAAGAGACTTCAGGAGAGCCGTGTGGAATTGTGCTTGTTGATACTTCAGCCAAACGTAAGGCAACGGCGCCCCGGTTCCGATGCAAAGGGGCAGCAGAAGAAGTGTGCTGCTTGGAAAAGCAACAGCAGCTAGGATCCAAATAGACAGTCCCACCAACGCATGCAATAGGATGAAGAATGGTAAATCTATAGAGGTCGGCAACGGAACCTCGTTTAATAATGGAGCAACGTGGCGCACATAAGGGGAAATCAAGGTGTTCTCTCGGGCCAAAAGCTTCTGCACATTACGGCGCAAAGAAAGAGTAATGAAATTAGCGGAAGGATGGGTTACTTTTTCCGCCAGATAAAAGGCGCCGTGCACAAGGCATCCCGCGCAAACGCCTGCGAATAGAGAAGCCAGCAACTTCATATTAGACCTCAATCGTGACTATCTTTTTGATTAGGACTGTGCCGATCGCAACCATGACAACGACCGACCCCAGCATCATCCAGCCAAGCGCCGTCGTAAATAGCGGACGCATGAGGTCCGGAGCCAGAAGATCCAGTACGACCAGAAGAAAGAACGGTAGAGCACTGACAATATAACCTGATAGTCTGCCTTGGGCGGTCATCGCCCGCAGCTTTCCCTGAAACGCGATTTCCTGACGCAACGTCCCGGCCAGGGTCAGCAGCACACCCGCCAGATTACCGCCTGTCTCCTGGATGATCGTGACGACACTGACGAGAGACCGAATGGCGGGGATTGGGAGCCGAACTTCTAAATGCCCCAGCGCCTGAGATAAGCTGGCTCCCATTTGAACTTCTCTTAGTAAGACATTCCAATCTTGGCTCAACGGCCCCTCCCCTTCTTGAGCGGCGACTTGGACGGCCTGAATAAAGCTGGATCCCGCCCGCAGCGCACTGGCCAAGATCTCAAGATCCTGGGCGAGGAGCGGGGGCAGTGCAGCCAATTTTTGGCGAGCCTGTCGCTTTGCCAGAAACCCCCTCACCGTCACCCCCGCGAAAGCGGGGGTCCAGTTAAATAAGTTCATTCGACAAATCCTTCCAAACTGGATTTACATCTTCAATCAGTTCCAACTTCCAAGCCCTGTTCCATTTTTTGATTTGCTTTTCACGGTTGATTGCACTCTGCATTGTTGGATGGTGTTCATACCAGACAAGAGTATGAACTTGATATTGCTGGCTAAACCCTTCAACGACATCCTGCTTATGCTCTGTAATACGCTTGCAAAGGTCAGCAGTCACTCCGACATAGAGAGTTCCATTTCGATTGCTGGCCAATATGTAGACGATTGGATGTTTCATTTTGATCCGACATCTGGATTCCCGCTTTCGCGGGAATGACTGGAAAAAGGAACGGATTGAGAGACTAGGCCCGTGGATTCAAAACGTCCTGCTCGGTAGCGAAAGAGTTCCGCCGTCGTGAGAACATCCCCCTCCATCCCGGTCAGTTCAGTGATCGACATGATTTTCCGGCTGCCGTCAGAAAGGCGCGCGATTTGCACAATAAAATGCACCGCGCTTTTGATCTGCTCGCGCACAACGCGAACGGGAAGGTCGATTCCCGCCATGAGGACGAGCGCTTCCAGGCGGCCTAGAGCGTCCCGAGGCGTGTTTGCATGTAATGTGGTCAGAGAACCATCGTGGCCGGTATTCATCGCTTGGAGCATGTCGAGTGCTTCTCCACCCCGACACTCTCCCACCACAATGCGGTCAGGCCGCATCCGTAGCGCATTGATGACCAGGCGCCGGATGGGGATGGCTCCCTGGCCTTCAGCGTTTGCCGGGCGACTTTCGAGGCGGACCACATGCGGTTGCTGAAGCTTGAGCTCCGCGGCATCTTCAATGGTGACGATGCGTTCGTCCGGCGCGATAAACCCCGAAAGGATATTGAGTAAGGTTGTTTTCCCGCTGCCCGTTCCACCGGAAACGATGATGTTTTTGCGCGCCTGCACGCACTTCGTAAGAAACTGTCCCATATCTTGATTGAGAGCTCCAAACTGGACAAGGTCATCAAGTCCAAGACGCTTTTCCATGAACTTTCGGATCGTGACAATGGGTCCTTCCAGGGCGAGCGGCGGAAGAATAATATTCACGCGCGAACCATCGGCCAAACGAGCGTCACACAACGGTGTACTCTCATCCACACGGCGGCCGATGGGCGCGACAATACGGTCAATGATTGACCGGAGTTGAGCTTCGTTTTCGAACCGCGCCTCGGTCGGGTAGAGGCGTCCTTTTTTCTCTACAAAGATAGTTCGGGGGCCGTTCACCATGATCTCCGCGACCTCCGGATCCTTCAGCAAGGGCTCCAAGGGGCCCAGACCCAGCACCTCGTGAAGCAAATCGGTGAGGACGCGTTCTCGGGCTTCGCGGGAGACTGGAAGGGCGGTTTCTTCCGCGACCAATTTCTCGAGAACGGTTTGTGTTTCCTCGCTAGGCCGATGATTCTCCACCGAGGTGGCATCCAGGAGACGATCGTGGATGCGATTTTTTGCCTTCTGCGTGGTCTCTTCGCTGATCTCCTGCTTCAGGCAATAAAGGTCGTCTTGTGTGGCCAAGCGTTTTACTAGAAGACGTGCGTCGGTCTCTCTCGGAATGACGTGAGCTAACGCTTTGGGGAATTTGTATTGGGCGAGGCGGTCAAAATGGATCGCGAGGCCTTCCTCGCCAGGCCTTGCGATTAGAAAGAGCGCGTGCGTGGAGTCTAGAAGGGTCAAATAGTCATCAGTCCATGTGGGCGCCGCTGCAAGGAGGATGAAATCGAAACTTTCTTTGACCCACGTGAGAACATCATTAAGAGCGAGCGCATCGAGGTTAGGGGGCCCCTGCAAGACGCATAAAGACTCCTTTTCATAGCGCAGAAAGTTACGCAACAGGGCTGGCGAAAACACCTTACGGTAAGGAATGATCTGACTAAAGGTCTTCGCGGAAGACGGCCGGCAGGAGACCCTATTCCAGAATAAAACGTTGTGTTGCTCAGCAAGCCCCCGCGCTACTTGGAAAGCCAACGCATCGCTGTCATCATTCGGATGAACGCGGCTCCAAGTGATCCAACGCACCGTCGAGCTCATGGCGGGGTCTCCCAGTTTCTTGAATCTCCCGGAGCACGCAAGGTCACGCTTAAAATCTCATTTTCTCGTGCTTCAGCGAGTTTTACGGCCGCCAAAGGATTGAGAAGCACCGTAAGAACGGTAATCTCGGGATCGTCTTTATCGGGTTTCATATCAGTCTCTTTATCGCCATGAGCATCCCTCTGGCTGGGTGAGTTCCACTTTTTACCCACCGCTATAACCGGGACCGCTTGGTATAAGGCACTCGTAGGGAGTCGCTTCATATCCATTTCCTTCCCCTTCGGCGTATGCAATACATCAATAAGATCGCCGGGTTGGATATTTCCACCCAGGCCCCGTACAGCATCGAGTCCAAAAGAGACTGCGACATGATTTTCAGGAATGACTTGCGACAAGGCTTCCCCTCGGGCGATGGGCGCCAAGTCCCGCTGGGTCAGTTGGGACCCTTCCGGAATGGATAATAAACTCCGGAAACGCGGATGACCGGGCGAGGAAACTAAGACGTCGAACTGAGAAACGGCTCCAGGTTCGACGTAGGCCTTCGGGATCCGGGTTATCTGGAAAAAAGCCGGATCTATCGGCGAGCCGCGCGGGATATAGCGCTTTGCCACAAGGACGGGGACTGTCTCGCCCGCTTCCTGGTAGCTCCCCTCCAGGTGATGTAGGAAAAACCATATGACGAGCCCGGTAAGAACCGCCGTTCCGGCCGCCGCCGGCAGCCAGAATCGTTTTTTATCGGTAACAGACACAATAGCCTTTCAATGGAATGCTTTCAGGAAATCCTGGAATGGCGCGCAAAATCGGGGGCGTCGTAAAGGCATACTCCACTTTGACAGATGCAGGTTGAAAATGGATAAGGCCCGCCTCTTTTTTAAATTTCCCCCTCAAAGTCATAAGGAGTTTAGGTATGTCTAAAAGAATTTTAGGACCTATGGCTTTCCAGCGGTCACCTGGCTGGATAGTGATAGTGATACGGCGCATGTCCAGCGACGGAGCTTGGCTGTACAAAAAAGCGGTGCATTCATTTCTGACGGCTTGAATTTCGTCCGTTTTGCTCATTTTCGAGTTGTTGTAAGCAAGCCAGAAAACCCCGTGACGGGCCGTGTGCATTAATTCGATGGACACGATAGATATCTGAGAAAACCAAACGAGGCTGGCCCAAAAAGCAATCATCACAGGAAATACCACGATAAGTTCTATTAAAGATTGCCCTTTAGTGTTCATAGATTCCCCCCACCGGAACCAATTGGCTTTGCCAACACTGCGAAGCACGTTTGTAAGCTTTCTGAGCCGCCACACCGCCAAAAAATCCCTCGGTTTCGCTCGCTTTGGGAAACATGGGTCCTTTCGTGTTGTATACACGCGCGGCGGCAACGGCGTAAAGGTCCGGCATTTGTATTCCAAGCAGATTGCGTCCCAATGGGAAGGGGCCATTAAAAGGAGAATGCGCCCTGCGATAAACGTATAGCCGCAGGGATTTTTTGTAGAACCGTGGACCTTGTTCATACCACCGTTTGGTGCTAGGGTCCTCCTCCATCAGTTGAGGCACGGGAAGGAAAGGGACAGGAACAGGCACTCCGTAAACGATGATATGACGAGTCGACAAATACCAAATGGGCCCACGGTTTCGTTGAAGGCGAAGAGAATAGGAACCCGCAGGGACATAGATGCCATCGGCGCCTTGTCGACGCGCGAGTCCACGAACGAGCTCAGCCGCACGACCTCCCCCATAAGCGCGGTTATAGGCTTCTTGGAGATCGCGGATAATGGTAACGGAATATTTCTGCAGTCGAGCGGCGTCTGGCCACCACGCCGCCTTTGGCGTGCCAATTCCTAGCCCCGGTGTCCCCAGCCAGCTGTTCATACGGCCGATCGCATTCAAACCGCGAGCCCGGATAGCACAAGCAGTCTGCGCAGAGGTATCTGCTGCAATTTGGAGTTGGATCCGATCCTTCACTAACTTCCCCACGTTAATGACCATAATCCAGAAAAGGGCCATGATGAGGATCAAGACCAACGCTAACGGCAATATTTGTCCATGGGAAGATTTCATCCCTGTTCGGCCTTCCGAGTTTCTTTCACATCATCCACCGCATCCCAGAGGTTGTCCCGATTTGATAGAACGCGTCCTTTAAGGACGGCTTCCTCCTGGGTCAATCTGCTTTCCCCGGCCGGAGCGTCTTCCAAAGCATCCGGCCAGGAACGGTTCAAGAAGTCTCTCTGCGGCAAAGCGACTCGCATCACGCTGTGCCACGGTTGAACATGAGTTCTGAAGGTATGAGGAAAGAATTGAAAAACGGCCTCATCGATAGCGGGTCCTGCTGCATTGTGAATGGGATTGATTTGAGATCGGCCGAATCGTCGTCCGAAACATAAGAGGATAATGCTTGATTTCGCAAGCGTGCTCGTTTTTTGAACCTGATGAGCCCGCGCCAAGTGATACGCGGTATCCAACGAGCGTATTTTTTCTATCGACATGAGAAAGATATAGAAGAAGCAAACGAAGAACAAAAACAAAATGCCTAACACGGCCCCGGCTTCTACCATGGCTTGCCCTTTTTCATTTGACGCTAAGCTCATGGGAGCATTCCGTGGATATCGCTGCGACTGTGACATAGATGGGTATACATGTGCGTCAATGCGGGCCGGAAGGCCTGCCAGCCGACGACGGCTACCGCTGTGAAGCACGCTAAAAGAATTACATACTCCACCATCGACTGCCCCTTAGTGCCCTTTGGAGTGACTTTACAGATCAGAGTGATCTGCAATCGTTGGGTTGATGCCATCGAGCGCCTCCAATAAGTCATCTTGCCGTCCCGAAGAAACCGTCTTATTCAAATCGAGGATGGTCGGGGTAATAAAAACGACAATCGATGTTCGCTGGTTGATTAGTGTTTTGTGACGAAACAGATATCCCAGCAAAGGGATGTGCATCAGTCCCGGGATCCCTTTGACTACAGATTGCTTTTGATTTTGAATGAGTCCAGCCATCGTAAGTGTACTGCCGGCGGCCAAGGTCAGCTCTGAGCTAAATCGGCGCGATCGCAGGCCTGGGACTGTGTTACCTGCTAAGCTGACGCTGTTTTGATCATCAGGACCGCTCACTTCGGCATCCACGGCCATGGCAATTTGATTGTCGCTTTCAATGCGTGGGTTTATCCTGAGATTGACGCCGTAAGGTTTGAATTCGATGGTGACCGTCCCTAGTGTGCCTGAAACAGCGTAGGGGAGTTCCCCGCCTGCATGGAAAATAGCCGTGGTCCCATCACGGGTGACAAGTTTTGGATTAGCCAATAGGTCTGCCGCGCCTTCCTGCAGCATGGCTTGAAGGGTCGCCGTGATCTTGTCGCGCGCGAGAGTGCCTAGCTGGAGAACGGCGGGAACCTGGGATTCTGACACAAGCAAACTGTCCAGCCATTGAATTCCCAGCTTCTGCGTCTTCTGTTCGTCGACCTCGATGACTTCCACACCTATTTGGATCAAGGCTGCGGTTTTAGCTTCTTGTCTGATACTTTGAATTGCCCCAGCTTGGCTTGCAGCAAAAACACAAAACCAGACGGCCCATATAAAGCTGGGATGTAGTCCTGCGCGAGCATGAGCCGCCTGGTCTGCCTCTTTTTTCATAGAGCCGAGATTTCCGTTACAGCGTCGTTAAATTTCCCATGTGTTTTTGTCTTCAACGACCTCACCACAGCGATCAGTGCAATACCCATCAGGGTAATGAG
>WNFI01163850.1_pt1 | contig 12029 bp, 15 predicted proteins | sample 5400471 | NCBI WGS metagenome assembly WNFI01 (sample SAMN13153348, study PRJNA577476) | soil metagenome | isolation source: 100 cm saprolite on Douglas fir-dominated hillslope | place: USA:California | collected 2013-09-17 | reverse complement strand
TGGTGCTTGTACTGGCACTGCTGGGTGACTGAGATGCTTGAGACAACCTGGAGGCCGATGATGACAATATGGATTCAGGGCTCACAGGATGGGGCTGGCGGTGGAGGGTGGATGACCGACGATGCCAATATGCCCTTCGGGTATGCTGCCAGTACAGGAGGAGCTCATGCACCACAAGCTGATGTGCTGATGTCCGGGGCATGTTTGAAACTGCCAGGCCACACGTGTATTTTGCCTGTAGACATTACAGGATTTGTGGATATTTTTTGGGGCTACCGTGAATGCCCCCCCAAATCACTCTCAAATTACACTCAAATAATTACAGGATTTGGGTGCTACAGGGACTCAAATTTGGACGATTTGGGTCACGATTTGGGTCGGATTTGGGCCTACCGTGAACGCCCCTATTGTTCGTGCACTCTAACTTTTGTACATTGTATGTGCCCCCACTTGTACTATTTTCTTGCCCTTTTTATATCTTTCCCTTTTGTGCTTGTAACGGAACACATACTGCCCCAATGTGCCCGTAAGCCTTTGGCCATTATGCTATCAATCCGGACCGAGATCGAACGCAGTCAATGCGCTACGTTCTGGAGGTATCTACAAAGATTATATTTACAATGGTTGAAATCCGAAATGTCCAATTGCCCATCTGGAATCCATACTATTAGGCATTATGAGGAGCCTCAAACGGTCACAGCATCCGAGGATTCTCAAACAAGTTCACCAGCCTCAAAACCCCACTTTCCGCCGCATCTGCCACAAATTCCACATGCCTGAACACATGTCCATTATCCTTCAGATGGCCAATGACCATATCTCGGAATTCTTTTACGCTCACAAGGCTTCCTCCGAAGCAGAGGATGCATTCTGATGCTACAGGTCCACCGTCGACGATAGGCGCCATATTTTGGACCACTAGGCGTGCAGTGTGTAGTGAGGAAGTACGCAGGATATCTAGAGCAGTAGGGTCTTTATCCGAGAGCGCTGAATGGAAAACAATAGGTGTCAGTGTCGAAAGGCGCGCCTTGCGCTCCATTTCGAGATAGAAGGGACCCGGCGATGTGCCGTGAGATGATTCATCGGATTCTCCCGTTTGCCCACCTAGATGGGATTTGCAGGAAAGCGTAGCGAAGTCGGCTGATGAATGAGTGAGGGGATCGGGGGCATAAACAACGTTCAAGATGTCTAGAGCCGAACTTATGCCAAAATGCTTGAAAATATGATCTTGTAAGGAGGGAGTACGACCATTGGATGATTCACCGTGCCGCTCATTTGTGCTCTCCAAGGACGTAAGTGGAGACGGTAACAGAGAGGGCGACGTGGTCAATGAGACATTCGCTGACCATGGGGCTAATGCCTGCGAAGGTGCGGGTGAGACGGACGAGGAGCGTGTCTGTCCAAGGTCTGAATTGTGCAAAATCCGCCGTAAAGCCTCCCGACCAATATAGCAACCGCTGCCTTCATCCCCAAGGATCCAACCCCATCCTCCAGTGCGACTTAATTGTTGAAGACGGCCGTTCTCTTGTACCCCGAAGCTCATGGCTACACAACCGGTACCAGATATGGCAACAATAACACTATGAATCTCGGGATACTTGTGTATTGGAGACACGAGGAGCGTCGTGTCATTTGCAATGATGAGACGGGGGCCAGCGGGGACACAAAGAAGGTCAGATAACAAAGGAGTAAGATCGAGGATGTCTTGCTGCCGATCTACACCAGCCACCCCGATCCACGCCGCCTTGAATAAGCCCCGAGAACCAATGAGAGACAACTCATCGTGTTTCGGACAGCTCTCGGATTTAAACGACTGCTGCGGAGTTCTTGTGGGCTTGGAGACTGAGGAAGAGTGATGAAGATTGGAAGGGGAAACCGGGATGACTTGAACTCACCGCCATCGGTGTTCAATCGTAGTTGTTTGTTAACAATATTGGCGGCGGTGGGTTCAATGGTTGCAAGTGCTGCTTCCACTGCATCCCTAACTGAGGAGACAAACCTTGCTGAGCTAACGTCTTTAAAATTTGCCGGGCCCCCTCTCCCTCGACCCAGAATGTCACCCTTGTTATTGGCGACAACGGCTGCGACTTTGGTACCGCCACAATCAATGCAAAGATAAAGTGCCATGCGCGGAATTACGTTGCAACAGAACGTCGTAACTGTATTCTTTCAAACAGGAAGGCGTCAGACCACTGATGATCGTGAAAGGTTCAGATCCGAGTTCTTGCTGGAAAAGTCCGGCAAACTGCGTGTGTACATGATAAGGCGCTGGTTCTCAACAACCACGTAAGTATCTGTGCGGACAAACTATAGCTAGTCAAGTCCTAAATTTAATCATAGGGTATGTCACGTGTTGACCCGAGGAGAGTGACCGCGAGATGTCCAAGAGTGACTGGGGCGTGGGGCGCCAGAGGGGAGTTTGAGTCGGTGGTCGAGTCACCGGATTATTCATGAAACGGAAAATTCCCACATGGAGAGCAACTTCTCGCTATCGCCCAGTAGAGAATGGCTGACGAGGACCTCATCTGCTTTACCAATTGCTCTCTTACTCTTGAGAATGGCTCGCAAGCCAATCGTGACCTCTGGGTGGACGCCGAGAAAGGAACAATCATTGATTCTCAGGTATATTCTGTCCTCGCCTCTGTTCGAGGCCATCTATGCAGGTGCGGCATAGGATTGAAACAACTCTTTAGCCCAGGACTCCTTGACATCCAGATCAATGGCGCATATGGCTTCGACTTCAGTGTCTATAAGGATGATGGTTCTTACGTTGATGGTCTCAAAATGGTTGCTGAACGAATCGTGGAAACTGGAGTAACTGGGTAATGCAACTTTGATGCATTGCTGATGGTATGTCAGGCTTACCCGAGGTGGTGTCAACCTGTTTTGGGACCGGGAATGTAGATTGTTGCCAACCATTATTGTAAGTGGCCTGAGTTCCGCCTTGCGCTGTTTCCATGTGCTCGCAAATGGTTGATTTCACGCGGCACATATTATACATCTCTTAAGACGCAACAACGGGCTCTTTATCCGAAATTGCTCTCATTATTGTCCCAATGCTCGTTCTCTGGTGGTGCCACCTTACTTGGTTGGCACTCAGAAGGGCCTTTCCTCCAGCCAGCTAAACGTGGTGCACACGCTCAACCCCTTCTTGCGACAGCCCCAGATGGCATTCGGTCCTTTGAAGGCGTCTATGGAACAGAGAATCTTTCCAAAGGTTTGAACGGAGTGCGGATGATAACCGCAGCCCCAGAACTGGAGGGTGTCATGAGCAGCATACGTGAACTTTGCGAGAGAGGTGTCATCTTCTCCATTGGGCACAGGTATGTATTCTTGTTCATTGCTTAAGCGCCTGATCTAGTTATTCTTGGCCGTTTGGGTGCTGCTGACTCCTGATCGATGCTAGCATCGCATCTTCCAGAATAGCCACGGAAGCCGTTCTCAATGGCGCGCGAATGGTTACACACTTGTTTAATGCTATGCCCCAACTACATCATCGAGATCCCGCAATAATTGGTTTACTTGGCGCTGGCGGTCCATGTTCAACGGGCGCAGTTCCTTCAGTAGGCAACATAATCGGTTCAGCAATCACCCCATTATCGCTTGATTCTTCAATTCCGTATATGCCCGTTTCTGGGGCATCGACTCCCTTCAGACCGGGTCATCTCCCAAGGCCACCTTCTGTCTCCATGTCTGAGGCACTAAACGAATCAATTACTCCTCAAACGCCCTCCAGCATGTCACCCTCTCTCAGCCCCACGGGGAAGGAACGTAAAGCTTTGAAGCATATAACTCTCCCCGAAATGGACGAATTTGAGAGACCATTCTACGGAATAATCGTAGATGGCATTCATTCTCATCCCAACAGTGTTAGGGTAAGTTCTTGGTGGCATGGGGAATCAATTACTTGTGGACATTCCTATGTAGCTTGCATACACCGCTCATCCAGAAGGGTGCATTCTAGTAACTGATGGTAAATTACGGCAATTTGTCTTAGCCAGATAATCGTTCAGCCCCCCACTAGCCATGTCCTTCCTCGATCCTCACTTGCCGGATGGGTCTCATGACTGGCGTGGTCGCCGAGTGGTTAAACAAGGATCCAGGCTGTTCATTGAAGGTACAGACACTCTAGCTGGAAGGTAACATGCGTCGATTTTATCCATTTCCGAACTGTTGAATAATACCACTCCTAGTGTTGTGACACTTGACACATGTGTGCGGAACTTCTCCCTCTTTACTTCTACCCCCCTTTCCTACGCCATCAAGTGCGCGACCTACAATCCGGCCAAGTGTCTTGGGATCGAGAACTCGAAGGGGACTCTTCGACCTGGTGCTGACGCTGACCTCGTCGTGTTTGATAAGAATGATGGCAGCGTCCTGAGCACATGGGTGGCTGGGAAAAAGGTTTGGAATAAATGAGATTGCTAACTACATTGTTTACTGCCAGTTGTAAATAGCCGCTGGGAGTGATGCTAGAGACACGGATCAAACAAATACTCAGAGTAGTACTGCATTAGAAGATTGCGGATTCCCAGACTTGAGTGAGAATCCGGAAAATATAATCCTATGGATCTGCTCGATGTCAAGACGTACGTCCGCGAGCAACATGACTCACCCGGATGTTCACCATCTCACGAGGCTTTCAACCTTGCATCCTCGAAACCCTGATTCTTCACGAAATGGGCTGATTCGTTAAAATATTGATGTTTTTCTGCACAATAAGCTATCCAAATTAATTTTGCATCCGTGCCGAAGTGCGTACAGCAGAGCGACTGGGCTGCTCGCAAAGTTCTCTGGCCCGAGCTAACAACGGAATGTCTGTTCGTACTACAGTGCAGACATCATTCTTGACGCTTGTTCGGTGCGTGGACAGACGCCGTGAAGTTAGATGACCTGAGTAGACGAGCCGCATTCATACATATTAGAGCTTGTCTTTACTTATCCTGTCGCAGATACCTCCTAAGATCACTCGTTCAAGATCTCCGTCAATTATCTGCCCCATCCTTTTCATTTGTTTCTGGGGTATCCAATGTCTCCAATTCGCCAGGATTGCATCCCAAATTTGACACTGACTCATCGGACTCACCCTCTGGTAATTCTCTGCCGCAACCCATCACTATACCTCCTGGGGATCCCGAGGTCCATGGCGGCGCAAAGCCTCCATGGCACTTACAATGGTCTCGCACAGCATTCTCCCTCTGTTTTTCAGAGAGCTGTACCTTATTTTTGTTAGTCGTCTTTCAAAGCATGGATCTATTTTCCGAAAGGTAAGGAGCGTGATAGCATCTAATATGCCCCGTTGTTGGTCGACGATGTTTCACGCTATCTTTCCAGTACTCGGCTACTGAACTGGGAGCTCTCTTTATCGCTGGTCGTGGCACTCATCATGCTCTTTATCCCGCTATCGCAATGCGTCCTCATTATGCACCCCTTATCCAGCCACTCCACTGTACCATTTAGAATGTTCAAACTTAGACATCTCATTGTGCCATTATCTCTCTATCTGGCCTATCTCTATGCCTTATCCTACATACCTCTTCCAGAAACTCAGTCTATGACTTCAACCTCGTTTCTTTCACTCTTGTACTCGATCACTCTAGGTCGTCTGGTTGTTCTTGGCGTGTTCACTCTTGGAATACTCTCTGGTTTTGGTGCTGCTAGGAATGCCTGTGCACTGGGCAAACTTTTGTACCAGAGTGGCATTCGCCGTAGAAAGGGGACAGTAGCAGGAGTGGGATATGTTAACGATGAGGAGAGGGGATTGGCAAGAATTGAGAGTGAACTGGAGGACAAACGGAGGGCTTTGATGAAAGAGGAAGCAAGCACGACTCAACAGGTTTGGAACCCTTCTTCTGGGGCATCGTAAGATTTTCGGCTCTGACAGGCCATTCTGATCGGTAGCCTCAAGGAACATGGATGTCACGTCTCTTAGGGCGCTTAGGGAACGACGGTATGTCGGGGCTTTGAAGATGAGCCGATGGACACTGTATTCACACATGAGTCCCTCTTACATTAACTCGCAGCGACCTTCGGTCTTCGTCAAGAGGTTTCTGCCCTGGAGTCCCTTAGAGATCAGATGTCTGGCAGACTCGAGCAAATAAAGGCTCGCCAAGCTCAAGAGACATTTGACCGTTCGTTACCTGGGAAATTATGGAAAGCTATCCGCCCCGCTCTGGGTGTATATTGTGTCTACAGAATTCTGGCGGTAAGCTATAGTGTCCGACTTATCTACCTGGTTCTGAATGCTGGCTAGGCTATGGTTGTCATATCGATACCCTCCCTTCGGTCGCCATCATCCCAGTCAGGGCTCTCACCAATGGACGTTGCAGTGCAATGGCTGTTCACTTTGTTTCCTTCCCTGACATCGACCATCCCACCGGAGCAGGCGGTATCACTTTCAAGACAGTTGTCGTTGTTGATGGTTGGTATCATAGTCCTCGGAAGTATTAGAGCCATGTTCAAAGGTGTCAACAAGGTACTCAGTTCCCAGTCTAGTTTAGGGTCATCCGCTGACATCTGAACATCAGATGCTACGCATGACAAGCAAGAAGCTTGCTGCCTCTTTCATGCTTTTAGCCCTGGCTCAAATCTTGGTATTCACTTTACTATCAGATTTTTTTGAGATTCACACACATCTTGATATAGGGGATGTACCTATTGTCAACGCTAATTCAACTTCGCACATCGTTCCCACCGTCACCAGACGGTGCAAGCAAGTCATTGTTCGCCAGCCTCCCCGATTTTAACGTCTTTGGCCCACTCTTCGATGCTTCCTTCCTCGTTTCTGCTTTTATAAGTGCATTGGTGAGCGTATGGACTCAAGGTCTAAAGGGATGGATAAATGATGCCGGCATGTCGTACCACGGAGACGACGACTTGAACAACCGGAATGATGACTGGGAGCTAGTCAGTGTAGGAAGAGTGATCCCTAGATGATGGCCTGTGTATGTATCATTTCACATTTATCTAGAACAGTGGCAGAATCAAAATATCCATGTCCAGAATGAATGTCCCTATCCAGAAGCCGGTCCCTGAATGGGGGTGGGGATTCGGGTGCTGAAGAGCCGATCGCGGTGAAGGTCGGGGTGAGCACTCGGTAGGTTCCATATGAGTTTTCATAGGTATAAAGTCCCCGAGGGAGTCGGTATGTAACATATGATGTCACCGTAAGGCAGTGGCGATGATGGCGAAAATCGCCGATGGCCTCCTCGGGAGTTCGTTTATTCCCTGGGGAAAAGGCTTTGTAGTTCGGGTATCATACAAGAGTATCTCAGCTTCATTGTCTTGCCTTCACTCGCCTCCTCTTCCCTCCCCTCGTTGAGAAGACACCTTTCGAATTCTTCTCTGCAATGCGTGAGCAATTTTCTTGTAGCGCGGAGGCGACACTTCATCCACTCACCAACACGGATGTTTATCCACTCATTTTATCCCGTTCTGTGCATCAGGTTTCATCATTCGTGATGACCCTCAGGCAGTTGGTGCTTACATCGGCGATTATATCGCCAAGCGGTGCGAGGACTCAACATTCTCACGCCCCCGGCCATATCTGATGGACTAACTCAGGATTAAGGCTCAAAAACCAACCGCTGAGAAACCGTTCGTCCTTGGTTTACCTGTGTGTGCCACTAGATCCTCAACAGTGCCTACAAAATTAGCTTTGCATAGCTTTAAGCATGTTGTCACATTCAACTTGGACGAATATGTGAACCTCCCTCGAGATCACCCAGAGTCATACCACACCTTTATGTTTCGCGAATTCTTCTTCCACAGTACGTGTGTTACTTCAGCGCGATGACTGAGTGACTCATTTCCTCACTTACGCCATGGTATATATGTTGGTGCCGCCGTCTTGCAATCCTAGTTGATATCGAGCCCTCGAACGTCCACATCCTTGACGGAAACGCTTATGACCTCGTGGCTGAGTGTAAGGCATACGAGGCCTCGATCAAATCCTACGGTGGAATCGAACTTCTCTTAGCAGGAATTGGCGAAGACGGACACATTGCGTTCAATGAACCTGGCTCATCGCTTTCTTCGCGAACACGAACCAAGACTCTTGCATATGACACCATTCTTGCCAACTCTCGGTTTTTTGACGGAGATTTGACAAAGGTGCCAAGAATGGCGTTAACAGTTGGAGTAGCGACTGTTTTGGATGCTCGTGAAGTTGTCGTGGTGGTTACTGGACAGAGGAAGAGCTTGGCGCTCAGCAGGGCAATTGAAGAAGGAGTGAACCATATGACGACTCTTTCGGCCCTGCAACTTCACCCAGAGGCCTTGATCGTGGCAGATGAGGATGCAACAGCTGGTGAGAAAGTTTATCCACTCGTAGTGCTCCAAATCATGGCGCCACACCCTAATGCTGTCTATGGATAGAACTGCGGGTAAAGACGGTCAAATACTTCAAGTCGATTGAACGGGTACAGGAGGAAGTAGAAAAGGCCCACAAAAACTTTGATGATAGTCACATCGGGATCGACTTCATCGACAGAACCATCATGCCAACTCTATCCCAGAAAACCGTAGAGAGGAAGAACTTAGGTCACCTACATTGATCAAGGAAGCCGTAAAGTCCGCGAATGAAAAATACCGTTCTCCGCCTGCCATGTGTAATTTCCATTGCCGCGATCGTGTAAATACTAGCTTTCGATGTATAACCTCATCCAGAGACGACAAGTACGAAACTGGGTCCAGTAGTGGTGATAATGCCTCAAAACTGAACACTATCAGACTTGAGTACCGGATTCGTTCTCAATGTCATGTTATACATCAGGAGTGATGGGCCAACGTACATAATGTACCACCACCCAGTCCAGCTTTGGAAGGGAATCCGCTTATCCGCTCGCCCAGTAAAGTCACAGTGCCATCATACAGAGCGCCGGCCGATCTAGAGACTATCGAGTTAGCTCAACTCCAACTCTGCAAAGCGAGATCAGTCTGATGTACCCATTGGTTGAGGAAATAATGAATGATCCAGGCCCTCGAAACGGCTAGTACGACATATACGTATTAATGCGCCAATACACGATATGAGCGCGCTAGCGCTATGAATGACGAGTGTTTTTTCCATGAAGAGCCCTAGCAATTGACTTTGAAAGTTGGCAAACTAAGTAGCCGCCAAACGTCGATGACGAAGAGAGCACTTCAAGCAACGCCTCTTATACGATTCACGCAGACATTGACTAGGAGATTGACTGTGCAAAAGTCAGATGCTCGCAATCCAAGCCCTTTCGTGCAATTTCACTAAGGGACGAGCTTAAGGGCCTCGCACTCTCGCCAAGTAATTATGCAATTGACTGATACAAGGGACGCTCAACATCCGTGTTCATACAACGCTCTCTAACGTAATGCAAAGATGAGTACACGAAATGTCAAGTTCTACATTGCGAGCGACAAGGCGTTCCCCCCTCGGCTGCTACATAGAGCGGGGGAAGAACTTCGTCAGCGAAGAAAGCCTTAAAGAGAAGAGATGATGGCGACGCACTTATATATAGGCGGAATAAGGTGGAATTGAATACCTATGAAGGCCATGAAGCGGTTTATGTTGCCCTCACGAAGCTCGTGCTCAGTTAGACCAAAGTCCTTCACCAAAGCGCGTGCATTGTCCACTAAAAAAGGAGTCAGGCTCGCAAACAAAGTCGAGTAAGGGGGCACTTACTGTCATATGCGAAGAGCGTACGTAATGTCTTGGGCCAGATGATACTCTCACTCCCGTCTTTCTTGAGAACAACAGAAAGCTGCTCATCGAGGTTCGTCGATTTAAGGTGACTGTTGTGACGCCGAGCTTCACTGCCGGATGGTCAAACATTGGGATGAATGCAATGATATCCGAACGTACCTGTTCTTGAGTTGTACGCGAACTTCACTCAATTGCTGTTGGCTCTCCTGGGCCTGGACGTGCAATGGTATGGGAAGGTGTTCATGTATCTGATCGTCCACCTCATCCTTGGTTTGCATCGCAATTTCAGCCTTAATTTGGTCCTGAATTTGGACGCTGAACAAGTGATCCAACAAACGTGAAATCGAGTGCGAAAGGACTTCTACCAGGACCTTACTTCATCAAGTCCGCAATTTGGACCTTGAAATCATCTTTGACGAAAGAGCGGATATCCGTTATCCGTGCATCTTGATGCTGGACGACGGCGTAAGTGCGAAGTCCCCGGTCAGCATAAGGAGCGGCATGTAGGACGGGTAAAATGCTTCACCTTCTCTTGAGCACGCATTTGCCTCCTCAGCTGATGTATTTGATGGGCCGAATCAAGTGCTGGACCAAGACTAGCGACCTTGGCACTTTGCTCCCCAAGACTGTCGAATGTTGCTCCGAGGGTGTTGAGGGTACCCTTCATCATGCCCAGCAGCTCATTTACCGCCTGTGAGTTGGCCGCGGGGTACGGGGTACCCGGTGTTTTTGGCGTCTTTGGGGACATCGGCTCTGCATCACCAGACATATTGAATGCGTGTATTGAGAGACGTGGGTGAGTGGAATGAGGAGTTAGAGGTCGAGCAGATGCTTCACTAAGGTCTCACTGAGGGAAGAACAGGGTTGAGCGCGGAACTGAGGTGATCATCCTTATAAGCAGGGATGCAGATGTAGTAGAACCTGAACATGAGGCACCCACGCCTACCAAACACGTTGCCCCAGCGCACTCAATCGAGATTCTTATTAATGAAAACGGTTCGGAGGGGAAGAATAAGAAGCAGCCGCTCGAAATGTCCAAATTGGTCCCTTGGTAACGTGGGTGCTTTGCCTTGTAGCGGGGAAGTCGCATGGTATCGCATCGTCGTACGTCTACCTCGCTGACAATATGTAATGTTGCTTGGCCACATACACGTAGATCCCTGCACGTCGACAGTGCCACTCATCCGCACGACAAGGAAACCGCTAAGGGGCTGTAAGGCATGGACATCAGGGTCCGGTTCTAAGCGGAACCAAATCCTGTGCGGATTCGGCCACAAAAGATCGGCAGGAGAATGGCACATTCCGCACCCGGGCAGCGGAGACTTGGTCTGAAATGGTAGCAAGGTCCTACTTCCATTCATTCCAGGCCCATTTACCACAGTTTACCACCTGCCATGCACAAGTTTGATTATAGGAATACTACCTCCTGAATTCATCCAACTATGCATAAGCGACCGCACTCAGCCCTGGATAACGCATCGTCATCCTCTGAGGCTTCCGGTGCCCCCCACCCGATGCGTCATAGGCGAGCGCTTAGCCATCTCAATGTGCACATAATTCGTGCAAAATTAGCTCCAGAGGAGGTCGATGAGCTCTATAATCAGGCCGAACGTCTAGGTGCGAATTATCAAGCACCTATCGATGCCGCCGACGTCATTATTACTCGCATCCGTGTCGGAAAGAGATTGGAAAGACACCTCGATCTCAAGGTAGCAGTGAGTACCGGGATTCTTTATACCTGCCTCGGTGAAGTTATCAGTTGAATTGCTATTACAGTCACGGAAGATTATCGTTGATCCAAATTGGCTCCGAGCATGCGCCGAAACTGACGATTGTGTATCATTTGAGCCTTATTCCTTTTCTCCTGCCTCTGTCTCCTCCAGGCCGCCTCAAATACAGGAAGTTTTTGATATAGTGCCCAAAACTAGGCCAGACGAACGAGATACATCATTTGATACAGAGGAACCAACTGAAGATCCTTCCATTTCGTACAAAGCTCGACTATCGACCCACAGATTGTCCACTCTCATATGTCCTAATCAGGAATTGGCACTAGAGCTCGCTGTAATAATGAAATGGAGATATCTGGAAGGGGACCCAAGGAGTGAATTGAGCTATTCCCGGAGCATCGCTGTGAGTTGCCATATGGCAGTCGCAACTCATCTTAATCTTCTCCCCACATAGGCCCTGAAAGGTAACTAAAAGCGCCGGTAACTAGGGCGTGACTTCATCTCGATTTTTCTAGCGTATCCTTCCAAAATAGATCGTGCGGAAGATATCGCGGATTTATCGTATATCGGGCCAAAGACTCTGAAGATGGTACGACGGCGAAAATCCTCTTAATAACACT
>WNFI01475599.1_pt1 | contig 12030 bp, 12 predicted proteins | sample 5400471 | NCBI WGS metagenome assembly WNFI01 (sample SAMN13153348, study PRJNA577476) | soil metagenome | isolation source: 100 cm saprolite on Douglas fir-dominated hillslope | place: USA:California | collected 2013-09-17 | reverse complement strand
TGGCCGGCATCGCGGATCCAGTGACAATGGCGCTGCGCCGCGGTCAGGCAAACGCGTTCGTCGCCCGCGCCCCGCGCGACGCACGGCGGCCCGGCCCAGTGGTGCTGCTGCTGTCGCCCGACCTCGAAGTCCGCGGGCAGACCCCCCAGACGCAGGAGTACCTGCGGATACTCGTTCCTCCGGCGGAAGACCATCCGCCGATCCCAGCGAGTGCCTACAATGTCGCCGCTCAGTTGCTGGCCGTCGAGGCCGACGTCGACCGGAACTCGCCCTCGGCCCGGGTGCACCTGTCAGACGGTCTTTGGGTGACCCTGCGCGCGGCCAGGATCGGGGACACCGGGTCTCCTGAGGAGCGCGACATCGCCGTCACCATCGAGGAGACCTCGCCACCAGAGCGGGTTGCCCTGTTCGCCCGGGCATTCGGCCTCAGCGCACGTGAGAACGAGCTGCTCGGCCATCTGATGAGCGGAACCGACACCCGGGAACTCGCACGCCGGATGTTCCTTTCCCAGCACACAGTGCAGGATCACCTGAAGTCGATCTTCGCCAAGACCTCCGCGCGCAACCGCCGCACCCTGTTGTCACGTGCACTGGGCACGTGACCGGGTTTAGCTCGGCCTGGTCGCCGCTCTGCGCTGATGCCCACGGCGCCTGGACGGCCGTTCCGGGCAGAAGATGGCAAGCCAAGATGGAAATCCTGAAATGCAGGGCTCCCGTGACGGGTAATCAGGCGGCTCCACTGTAGTCGCGACGCCCTCCTACACCCCGCAAGGTGGCTGGATCCTCTCCAACCAGGCTATCGACAAGACCGGCCACGCGTTCCACGGCGCGCTCACCCGGGCCTGCCAGAGTGGCAACTTCCAGGCGTGCCTGGCCTCGATCGGCAGACTTCACCTCCGGCAGCTGATCACCTACCAGCCCGCCAGCCGCTTCTGGGCCTTCCAGTGGTATGAGACCACGATCTTCCTCGTCCTTGCCCTGCTGCTCGCCGGGGCCTGCATCTGGTGGATCCGACGCCCCCGCATCGCCTGACCGGCCCACCGCCCGGCCCCCTCGGACCGGCGCAAACAGTCGGCAAACATCCCCGCCGCGGCCGCACATAACAGCGCGGCACCCGATGACGGCACGGCCTTACCTATGAGCGCAGAGTCGGGCGATCCGGCGAAGGGATAGCGCTGCTTCCCTTCACGCTCCGTAGTTTCGCCCGGCAGCGCGGCGGCGATCACCGGTGCGAAACGCCGTGGGAGTGGCGGTACGACGCCGGAATGATCACCGAGGCTGGTCGCGGCGGTCGAGCACCTCGTAATGCGCCGAGCGCTTGTCGAATTCCGCAAGCACCGCCTGTGCCTCCGCTGGCACGTGCGCCACCTCGTAGTCCTCGCCCATGAACGCCTTCACCGAGTCCAAGGTGTCGAACCACATCAAAGTCATGAACTCCACGTCGTCGTCTCGCTCGCGCCGGACCAAGTCGATGGAGCGGAAACCCGGAATGCGAAGCGCCTCGATACCCGGGATGACCTGGCCCCGCACGATGCGCTCGTAGGCGTCGGCGTTGTCCTTGGTGGCCCAGCCTCGCCACAGGCGGCAGATCACAGACAGGAGTGTACGGGCCAGTCGGCGCCACTGACAGGCGCTCCCGCCGCGGGTCCGCGCCTTTACCGCCGCAGCGCACGGTCGACCTGGTCGGCCCTGACCGCGAGCTCGGGGGACCTAGCTGGCAGGCAAGGCTGGCAGGACGCCGTAGGCGCCCCATTCGGATGTGGCCGCGACGACGACCGCCTGGGCCACGGCTAGGCATACCAGCTCGGCGTCGGAGGGCTTTTTCGGCTGGCCGGGCCGGCGGCCAGATGAAATCACGCGGTCGCCGATTTCCACGTGCAGTGCCGTCAGGAGGGCATCTAGGTCAGGCGTCACAACCGATCATGGATCCCCTCCACCCAATTCATGATCAAGCCGGCACGCCGAGCCGACCGGGATCAGGAATCACTCGTCTGGCGGCTAGCGGGGTGCCCGCACCGGCCGCCGGACAGAGCGGCCCGGACACCAAGCGCGCGACCAGTCCCGGAACCGAAGATGCAGGAAGCGAGCTGATCTGTAACGACAGGAAGCACAAATAGGGACGTGTGGCAGGGCTCTTGGCTGGGCCCTGCCGCTGCTCTCGTGCTGACCCATAAATGGCAAGCAGACTGGTTTCTGCCACGCCCGCCGATAAGGTGGCTGGCTACGCCGAGTGCGCAGATTGCAGACCCGGATATCACTAACGTCTAAAGGAAGTGCGTCAGTGACAGTCATGCCTTGGGTAGCACACGGCGACGCCAGCGCCGATGGCGAAGACAGCCGTGCCGACGGCGACGACCATAGGACCAGGCGGCTGCGGATAGCGATGATCGCGCCGCCGTTTTTCGAGCTGCCGCCGACCGGATACGGAGGTATCGAGGCGATGGTGGCCGGCTTGGTCGATCAGCTCACCGATCGCGGCCACGATGTCCTGCTGATCGGGGCCGGCCGGCACCGCACCCGGGCGCGCCGTTTCTGCCCCGTGTTCGACCGGCCGTTGTCGGAACGCCTCGGCACGCCTCTGCCTGAAGTGATCCACGCTGCCCGTGCCGCCGCCGTGCTGCGTGATGCCGACGTCGACATCGTGCACGACCACACCCTCGCCGGCCCGCTGCTCGCGCTGTGCCGTCGTATTCCCACCGTTGTCACCGTGCACGGCGAGGCGGACGGCGAGCTGGGCAGCTATTACGCCGCGCTGGGCGACTCGGTCGACATTGTCGCCATCTCCGACGCCCAGCGCTCGCTGAACCCGCATCTGAACTGGGTAGGCGTGGTCCACAACGCGATCGACGTGGCCTCCTTCCCCTACCGCGAGCGCAAAGGTGACTACGTGCTGTGGCTGGGCCGGTTCTGCGAGGAGAAGGGCGCGCACCTTGCCATCGACGGCGCCCGCGCGGCCGGGCTGCCCATCGTGCTGGCTGGCAAGTGCCGCGAGCAAGCCGAGCGCGCGTACTTCGAGCGCGAGATCACCCGCCGGCTCGGCCCGGGCGTCCGCTACGCCGGCGAGGCAGACGCAGCGCAGAAACGGCAGCTGCTGTCCCGGGCGCGCGCGCTGGCGTTCCCGGTCCAGTGGGAAGAGCCATTCGGCCTGGTCATGATCGAGGCCATGGCCTGCGGGACGCCGGTCGTTGCGCTACGCCGCGGCAGCGTGCCCGAGATCGTCGCCGACGGCATCACCGGGATAATCGTTGACAATCCAGCCGCGCTTCCGGGAGCGCTGGCAGCGGCCGGGCAGCTCGACCCGGCGCGCTGCCGCCAGCATGTGCTGGACCGCTTCGACTTGCCGGCCATGGCCGCCGGTTACGAGCGGCTCTACCGGATGCTGGCCGAGGGCAGCCGCCAGGTCAACGCTCTCGCTGCAGGCGTCGCCACGCCGGGGCCTCGCCATGCTGCCTCGGCACGTCACGCCGCACTGCCACGCCGTCCCGTGCTGCCGAAGTTTGTCAGCTGGCCAGCCGCTCGGCGATGAGGAACTCTCCCAGCAGGATCAGCGCGAATAACCCGTTCAGATCCCGTTGACCGGCGTGACGTCAACGCAACACTTGCAGGATCTTCAGGCCGAGGACGGACGGCAGGTTCCTGAATTTCGCGGGCACAACATTCGTGAAGCACGACACGGTCACGGAGTGCTCGATCTCGAGGAAGCCGGCTTCCCGGCTGCTGGCCGGGGGGAAGCCGGGCCGTCTTTGGCCGACGTCACCACCAGGAGTGTGACCAGGCGGCATAACTCCAACATCCTGGGCGTCTCCGAGCACGTCGTGATGATGATCCTTTCGCTGGGGCGGAACTGCATCCCCTCCACCAATGGTCATCTGTGCACCTCGAGCAGCTCGAATCTGTGCGGCCCGAGCGGTTCGCGACGTCCTCAGGCTTGGCCGAACTGGACACCAAGCCCGGTGGTGTCGGCGGGCCTGCCCATCCTCGCGGGGATGCGGCCGGCCGAGCGGCTCATCAACTCGAGCGCGGCGAGGATCTCCCTGCTGACCTCCCCGGCGGGGCGCATCGCGTCGACGGACACCAGGATGCCGCGCTGCGCGTACCACGCGACGATCGGCTGCGTCACCTGGTGGTACAACTCGAGCCGGTGCCGGATTACCTCCGCGGTATCGTCGGACCGGTGCTCCAGGGCGGCCCGGGCCAGCAGCCGCCGAATCAGTTCGTTGTCGTCGGCCCTCAGGTGCACCGCGACGTCCGCGCTCATCCCCCGCTCCACAGCGATCTTGTACGCCGCCCGCGCCTGGGCCATGGTGCGCGGCACACCGTCGAACACGTATCCGCCGCCGGCCGCCCTGGCGGCGGTCAGCGCCTGGCGGACGATGTCCAGGATGATCTGGTCGGGGACCAGTTCGCCTCGGCCGAGGTGATCGCGAACGGCCCGGCCCAGATCGGTGCCCCGGGCGACATGATCACGCAGCAGGTCACCCACCACGATGTGCGGGATGTCGAAATGGGCCGCGATCAGCGCCCCCTGCGTCCCCTTGCCCGCACCCGGCGCCCCGATCATCAGAATCCGCATTTGTCGTCTCCTCGCCCCGGCCCTCACGCGCCGGCCGCGTCGGCGCCAGCGCCACCGGCTCCGCCCAGTTCATCCACGACCGGTTCGTCGGGCAGGCCCACTCGGTGCAGCACTACCGGACCTCCGGATGTTCCCGACCCTGGCCGTTCCCCGCCTGGCAGTAGCCGTTGCCGACCAGATCGGCCCGCACAGTGGGCAGCGAAGCTCGGTCCCTCCGGGAACGGGCACCACGCCACGTACTCTCGCAAGGCCTGACCTGGAGCTGCACCTAGGCGAGAAGAATCCGCCCGGCACCGGCCTCACGAAATCGACAGACAGGACGTCTACCAGGTATGGAAGGCAAGCAGCCGTTCGACGTAGTCGTCGCGGAACACGGTGCCACGGTGCTGCGGGTCTGCCGCGCCGTGCTCGGACCGGTCGATGCGGACGACGCGTGGTCGGAGACCTTCCTGTCGGCCATGAAGGCCTATCCCGATCTGCCAGCCGACGCCAACGTGCAGGCCTGGCTGGTCACCATCGCCCACCGCAAGGCCGTTGACGTCACCCGCGCGGCAGCCCGCTACGCCATCGCGGTCGCTGCGCCTCCTGAGACCCCGACCGCAGCCGCTGCCGACAGCCGCGATCTCGATCTGGCCAGCGCCTTGACCGAACTACCCGAGAAGCAGAAGCAGGCCGTTGCCTACCACTACCTGGCCGGACTGCCCTATACCGACGTCGCCGCCATCCTCGGCGGCAGCACCGATGCCGCCCGCCGCGCCGCGGCCGATGGCATCGCCGCCCTGCGCCGCTCCTATCCAGGCGCCCCTACCAGGAGAGCAGAGCTCCGATGAGTACCAACGACCTGATGGGCGCGCTGATACGCGCACTCGCCGACGACGCCGATCACCTGCGCCGGCTGCACGACCGGCTCGCTGCCGCGGCGCAAGCCGACGGCATCCTCGACATCGCCTACCAGACCGTCGACAGCCCCGTCGGCCCGTTGCTGCTGGCCGCCACCGACCTCGGTCTCGTCCGAGTCGCCTACGCCAGCGAGGACCACGACAAGGTCCTGCAGGCCCTGGCCGACCGGATCAGCCCCCGCATCCTGCGCGCCCCCGCACGCCTGGACACCGCGGCCAGAGAACTGGAGGAGTACTTCACCGGCCGCCGGCACAGCTTCGACGTCCCGCTGGACTGGCGGCTGGCAGCAGGATTCCGCAGCACCGTGCTCCATCATCTGCCTGAAATCAGGTACGGACACACGGCCACCTACGCCGCCGTCGCGCAGCTGGCCGGCAATCCCAAGGCGGTCCGCGCCGTCGGCACCGCCTGCGCTACCAACCCGCTGCCCGTCATCGTGCCCTGCCACCGTGTCGTGCGCTCCGATGGCGGGCTGGGCGGATACCTGGGCGGCGTCGACGCCAAGCGCACCCTGCTCACTTTGGAGGCAGCAGCATGAGTCCCGCCGGCACGACCCCCAGCTCAGCAGCTGCGGAAGCGAGCGAACCGGGTAAGCGCGCCGTCAGCACCGAGGACACCGCCCCGTGGCGCGAGCGGGCCGACGCCGCTGACTGGGCCGCGATCCGGGCCGATCTCGACGCTTACGGCTGCGCCCTCACCGGACCGCTGCTGACCCCGGACGAGGCGGCCGAGATCGCGGCGCTCTACACCGACGACTCCCGGTTCCGCTCGACCATCAGCATGGGCAGGTACCGCTTCGGTGAAGGCGAGTATCGCTACTTCTCCGAGCCGTTCCCCGACGCGGTAATCGGGCTGAAGCGGGCGCTGTACCCGAAGCTGCTGCCGGTCGCCCGCGAGTGGTGGACCCGGCTGGACCGGCCGGCGCCGTGGCCGGACAGCCTGCAGCGGTGGCTGGACATGTGTCACGCTGCCGGGCAGACGAAGTCCACGCCGATCCTGCTCAAGTACGGCGCAGGTGACTGGAACGCGCTGCACCGTGACCTTTACGGGCAACTGGTGTTCCCGCTGCAGGTCGTCATCAACCTCAATAGGCCCGGTGTCGACCACACCGGCGGGGAGTTCCTGCTCTACTAGCAGCGCCCGCGTGCCCAGTCCCGCGCCACTGCCACGCTCATCCCCCATGGCCACGGGCTGGTGTTCACCACCCGTGACCGGCCGGTGGAGTCCAAGCGCGGCTGGTCGGCCGCACCCGTGCGGCACGGCGTATCGGTGATCCGTTCCGGGCAACGGTTCACTCTCGGCCTCGTTTTCCACGACGCAGCCTGATGCCCGTACCGGCACCCGCATCGAAGACCGCAGCGGAAGGCGCGACGGCGTGGAGCGGCAAGTCTACGGGCGGCTCAACTGCCGCACGGCCATGCGCGTGATCTCCGCCGGCGGCTATGTCACCCACCGTGTGTTCTTCGCCGACGAGGGTGCCGCGATCGCTGCCGGGTATCGGCCCTGTGCGGTCTGCGTGCCCGAGGCCAGCAACGCCAGCCCACATCACGGCCACGACTTCCCCTCCCGCCGAGTGCACCTCCTCCGCGTGAGGAGCCTCCACCCGCGCAGCCCCAGCCCACAAACGTCCGGTCTTGCCGCCTGTGGTTCACGGTGCCCCTGGATCACGTCGGCGGTGACATGGCTCGCAGGTCGCGGCGGAGCGGATGATCGGCGGGGACTTCGACAAGAACGATCCGGACGCCGTCCGGGTCTTCGACCCACATCTCGATCAATCCCCAGGGCTCGGTCGCGGGCCCCCGGAGAATAGGCACGCCGGCCGCAGCTAGCCGTTGTTCCTCAGCTCGAACGTCCCGCACCTGAAGCCAGATCATCACCGAGCGTCCTGGCGGGCCCTCAGAATGTCCGGATAGTTCCAGGAATCCCGGGCCGAGGAAGAACACCACCCCGGGATCAGCCACAGAGCCGAACACTCGGTAGGTCGCCAAACCCAGCATGTTCCCATAGAAATGGCGGCTTCGGCCGAAATCGGCGGGGCGCAACAGAATCCGGCTGCTCAGTACGTCCACGTCAATATCCTGGCAGCCCGCGGTGGGCAGGACGGAACGCCCTCTGCCACTGGCCGATAGTTGCTGGGCGATTCGCATAGGGACCTTCTCCTGCTGCGAAAATGCGCTGAATTGTGCTTAAGTACCTAGCTAAGCGCCGACCTGAGGAGGTCCGCAATCATGTCATCTCTCCAGGCGTCGCCATGGGGGCGACATCCAGCAGACCACGCTGACAATGCGCGGCGCGGATAGCGCGGCCCAGGCGCTAGGCAGCGTCTTCATTGGCAGCGTGCGGGTTCTCGACCGCTCAGGCAGTTTCGATGGCCCGCTTGACGTCAGCGTGGTGGATGGCAGGATCACCGCGATCGGCCCGAACCTGAGGCCGCTGGCCGGTCAGCTGAGGCTTGACGGCGCCGGGCAGTGGCTGCTGCCGGGGATCTTCGACTGCCATCTGCACACTGGCCTGGCCTCTTACGACACGCTTGAGTTGCTGAACACGCCCATTTCCCGGCGTGTCCTGCAGACCGCGCAGGTGCTCCGGCAGACCCTGGAGGCCGGCGTCACGTTCGTGCGGGACGCTGGTATCGCGGACGCCGGGGTCCGCGATGCGGTGGCGGCAGGGACGGTGCCGGGACCGGAGTTGCAGGTCTCCGTCGTGCCTATCGGAGCGAGCGGCGGTCACGGCGACGGGTTCCTGGTCGGCCCGGGTGCGGACTGCTCGGTCGACTACAGCCTCCCTGACTACCCCGGCCGCCCACCTCACCTGGCGGACGGTCCGGAGGAGATCAGGAAAGCCGTGCGGCTCGTCCTCCGCGCCGGCGCCGACTGGGTCAAGCTGCTCGCAACGGGCGGCGTCTTGTCGACTGCAGACGGCGAATTCGGCGCCGAGCTCAGCGAGGAAGAGATCAAGGTCGCGGTCACCGAGGCCCGGCGGCGCGGTAAGCCGGTGATGGTGCATGCACTGGGAGGTCCGGCGCTGGCATGGGCTGTGCAGGCCGGGGTGCGGTCGATCGAGCACGGAAACTTTCTCACCGAGGCCGACGCCGAGCTGATGGCGGCCAGGGGCTGCACGCTGGTGCCGACACTGGCCATCTACGACCGGCTGGCCGCGCTGGCGCGAAGCGGAAACCTGGACGGGCGGCGTGCCGCACGGGCGCTCGCGGCCGGGGAGCGGCTGGGCGAGGCAGTGGCCATCGCGCGGGCGGCGGGCGTGACGATCGCGCTGGGCTCCGATTTCGGCCATCGCGACGACCACGGTGACAATCTCGCCGAGATCGGTCTGCTGTGCCGCGCTGGCACGCCCATTGAGGAGGCGCTGCTTGCCGCGACCTGGTCCGGCGCGCAACTGTGCGGCGTGCAGGACCGCCTCGGCCGGCTCGTGCCGGGTTATCAGTTCGACGCGGTGCTGCTCGCCGACGATCCAGCCGACCCGGCTACCTTCAGTAGGCCGACGAGCCTCATCGGCGTCTTTCGGCTCGGCACTCCGGTGGTTTGTCCCCCGACAGGCGAACAGCACGGAACTTCGGTTACCTGAGCGTCCGCCTGTTTAGGTAGCAAAGGCTATCTGATTAGGTAGAAAAAGCTATCATGCCATCAACGACGTTGCGGCAGACCTGGCTGGCGGCTGCCGGCGCCGTCAGGGGAGGTCGACGGTGGCTCAGCGGCTCTCGGCAAGCGATACCCGGACTACGGCACGGCCGTTCGCAATTACGCGGCGCGACCTTCTCCGCAACGGAGCGGTCGGCGCCGGGCTCCTTGCCGCAGGCCCGGTGATCGACGCCTGCGCCTCAAGCTCGCCTGGCCCGTCAAGCAGTCCAGCGGGAGGTGCCGGGAAGCCAAAGCGTGGCGGGACGCTTAACTTCGGCCGCGATACTGGGCCGACGCAGCTTGACCCGGCGAATTCAATCGTCGGCGGTGATGTGTACACGCTGGACAAGATCTTCGAGCCGCTGTACATCACCAGCCCGGCCGGCCAGCTCGTTCCGTGGCTGGCGCAGGGCCACACTGTGAGCTCCGACGGGAAGACCTGGACCTTCGCGCTGCAGCCCGGCATCAAGTTCTCCGACGGCCGACCGGTCACAGCCGATGACGTAGTCTTCTCGATCTTGCGGGCAGCGACCGACAAGAACGGGCCGCTCAGTTTCCTCGATTTCGCGACCGGGCCTTTCCGGCTCAAGAGCTTCACCAAGGGCGGCGACGTTTCGCTGGAGCGGAACCCGCATTACTGGCAGCCGGGCAAGCCGTACCTCGACGCGGTCAACTTCGTCTACATCAACGACGACAATCAGCGGGTACTTCAGCTGAAGGGCGGCCAGGTCAACATCATATCGGCCGTGCCCGCGGCGCAGGTCACGGCGCTCAAAGCCGATCCGGCCGTGGTCCTGAGGGAATTCGCCTCATGGGCAGTTGACCTGCTCTTCTTTAACGAAAAGGTCCCGCAGTTCGCCGACCGGCACGTGCGGCGGGCGATCAGCCATGCGCTCGACGTCGCTGCGCTCGCCAAGGCGACTACGTACGGCACCGCGGCGTCAGGAAACTCGTTCTTCCCGCCGAGCCTGCAGTACTACAAGCAGGTCCCGACGCTGGCGTTTGGCCTCAGCGCCGCCCGGGCCGAACTCGCCAAGTCCAAGTATCCGCACGGCTTTTCGTTTTCGATCCTGGTGCCGAGCGGGACTGTCCAGTACGTGGCCGCGGCGACGATCATCCAGCAGCAGTTGAAGCCGCTCAATATCAACGTCACGCTTAATCAGCTCGACAATGCCGCCTACACGGCCGCATTCCAGGCGTTCAATTACCAGGCGATGATCAACGGTGCCACGAACGACATCAGCGATCCCGACGAGATGGCATCATTCCAGGTTGATGTAAAGAACGGTGGCTCGCACTCATTCTGGACGTACTATGACAATCCGCAGGCGATCGCACTGGTGCGCAAGGCCGAGATGGAGTTCGACAACGCCAAGCGGGCCGCCCTCTACGCGCAAATCCAGGCGATCGTGGCGCAGGACGCTCCGTATGTCCCGCTGGACTACCCGCCCAACATCTACGCGTGGTCGCCGCGGGTGCATGGCTTCGCCGTGAACCCCGGCGGCGCGTACCGGCTGGAGGATGTCTGGCTGGAATAGGGGCCCGGCTTGGCCGCCCGGCGTGGGCCTACACGGCGCGGCGCCTCGCGGCCGCGATTCCGGTAGTGATCGGCGTGGCAGTGGTCACTTTCCTGCTCTTGCGGCTGATACCCGGCGACCCGGCGCGGGCGCTGCTCGGAATTCACGCCAGCCCGTCGGCCGTAGCCGCGCTCAGGCAGCGCCTCGGCCTGGACCAACCGCTGTACCGGCAGCTGTGGTCATTCCTGGTCAACCTCGCGCACGGAAACACGGGCACGTCCATCTACTACAAGGTCTCGGTCAGCTCGCTGATCGCGGCACATGCGGCAGTGACGGCCGCGCTCATCGCCGTGGCGACCTTGTTCACCGTCGTCATCACCGTGCCGCTCGCCGCTCTCGCGGCGGCCCGCCAGGATCGTCCCGCTGACCACGCCGTCCGCATGTTCTCGCTGTTCGGGCTCGGCATGCCGTCGTTCTTCTTCGGCATCATCCTCATCATCGTGTTCTCTGTTGACCTGCGCTGGTTCGCGGTTGGCGGATGGGGCCTGTCGGCGACCGATCATCTGCGTTCCCTGGTTCTGCCAGGCCTGACCGCCGCTATTGCCATCGTCCCGGTACTAGTCAGGAGCCTGCGGGTGGGGATGCTCGAGGTGATCGACTCCGATTTCGTCGCCACGGCGCGGTCCAAGGGCCTGAGCGGCTCACGGGTTCTGTTCGCGCACGTGGTCCGCAACGCCCTCCATTCCGACGCTCACCTTGCTCGGGATCAACATCGCCTATCTCATCGGCGGCACGGTAGTGATCGAGAGGGTCTTCGGCCTCAACGGTCTTGGCAACCTCATGCTGAGCGCGATCGGCGTCCGGGATTTCCCTGTGGTGCAGGGCGTCACCATCGTGTACGCCATCGCCGTGGTGGCCATCAGCCTGATCACCGACCTCGTGGCCGCCCGGCTCGACCCGAGGATAAGGCTGCGGTGAGCAGGGTCAGCGCGGTCGGCGGTGTCCCCGTTGACGAGAACCTGGCACCGATCGCGGCACGGCGCTCGTTCGCGGGCCGCGCCGCCCGGACGCCGACCTTCCTCGCCGGCCTGGCCCTGATCGCGGCGATCGTGCTGCTCGTCCTGCTCGCGCCAGTGATCGCGCGCTACGGCCCGCTGCAGCAAGACCTGCTGGCGCCGCTGCGTGGCCCGAGCGCGGCGCACTGGCTCGGCACGGACGAGTTCGGCCGGGATATATGGTCCCGGCTGCTGTACGGGGGACGCACCGATCTGCAGGTCGGCGTGCTTGCCGTGCTCTTCCCTTTTAGCTTCGGGTCGCTGATCGGGACACTGTGCGGCTATTTCGGCGGCTGGCTGGATGCGGTCGTGATGCGCCTCGTGGACGTTGTCCTGGCATTCCCGTTCTA
>WNFI01246026.1_pt1 | contig 12030 bp, 13 predicted proteins | sample 5400471 | NCBI WGS metagenome assembly WNFI01 (sample SAMN13153348, study PRJNA577476) | soil metagenome | isolation source: 100 cm saprolite on Douglas fir-dominated hillslope | place: USA:California | collected 2013-09-17 | reverse complement strand
TATTAACAGTTGATAATAATCTAAAAATTGTTATGTCTGGTGTGGAGAAAGTATTTCCGAGTGGAAAGAAAATGGTTTATGAAATGACTCTTAAAAGTGGAAAAATAATTAAAGCTTCAGGAAACCATCCCTTTTTAAAAGTTTTTGGTTGGGAAAGGTTAGATAAATTGATTGTTGGAGACAAAATTGCAACTCCACGCCTTTTAAATATAAAAAGAATAAAAAATAATATTCTTAGTGATGATAGATTAATTTTACTAGCTCACTTGATTGGTGATGGGTGTTTTGTTAAAAAACAACCTTTACATTATACAAATGGCGATATGAAATTAATTGATATTGTAAAAAAATCTGCAATGGCAGAATTTAACATAAAACCAAGAATTGTGAAACAGAAAAATTGGTACAATTTATATTTAACAGCTGCTGAAAAATTGACTCATGGAAAAAGGAACCAAATCGTTAAATGGTTAGATGAGGACCTTAAAATATATGGACAACATTCAAGAGAAAAACAAATCCCAGAAATCGTATTTGGGCAATCAAATGAAAAGATATCGGTTTTTCTAAGAAATTTATGGTCAACTGACGGATGTATTTTTATATATAAGGGCAAAACAAAATCTAAAGTTAGTATTTATTATGCGTCAGGAAGCCATAAATTAGCAGAGAATGTATCACATTTACTTCTTAGACTGGGAATTTTATCAACCATTACAATTTCTACTAAGAATGGATACAAAGATATGTATAATGTCCAAATCCAAGGAAAAATTGAACAACTTAAATTTCTTGAGAATGTTGGTTGTGTTGGTAAAAAATCAGATAAAGTACGTGATGCAATTGTTTTTCTAAATAAAATAAAGGAAAATCCCAATAACGATATTGTTCCAAAAGAAATTTGGCAATATATTGAGGAATTAAGAATAAAAAAAGGATTAACAACTAGAGAATTTCATAAAGAAATGGGTTGGGCATATAGCGGTACAAGAAGACACCGAAATGGAATAGGCAGAGTTAGGTTGACGAAAATTGCAAGATTTTTTAATGATGAGAAATTAAAATCTATTTCTGAATCTGATCTATATTGGGATGAAATTGTCAAAATTGAGAAAGTGGGTATTCGTGATGTTTATGATATGACAGTCCCAAAATATTCAAATTTTGTAGCTAATGATATGATAGTTCATAATAGTATTGAGCAGGATGCTGATGTTGTGATGTTTTTATGGCGCGAGGATGAAGAAGATGTGGCTCCTGGAAAACCAATGAATTATACGCTTGATATTGCAAAACACAGGAATGGACCACTTGGAAACGTGAAGCTTTCATTCCATGGAGATAGAATTAAGTTTTTTGGCAGGGATATGAAAAGAACAAAATAGATTACAATAATTTCTTTGCTTTTAACACTTCGTAAAGAGCAAATTGTGCATGGGGTGACCAAATATTTTCTTTAAGTAAGTTTTCAATTGTTTGTAAATCAAAATTTTCTGCACTAATACTAAATCTTTCCCATTGCCCACGAGCCTTTTGAGCTATCTTAAGAAGATCTTTTGATGATTGATTTATTTCTGTTAAAACTACAAATTCAGGTTGTAAAAACTCTCGACTTATACCAAGAGCTAAAACTTTACTTTCACTGTTTTCTTTATCGCTTTCTAACTCTTCTCTCATACCCCTTTTTGCAGTGATAAGAGGATTAATATAACCTTTATTGTCAACGTCTTTTTTCTTCATACCTTCTGCAAGACTAACGTGCATTTGTCCTGGGACAACTGCAGTTTTTTGTGAGCGTTGTTGTAGTATAATTTTATTATCATTTGTAAGAATTACATTTGAAACTCCGACCATTTTGGCATATTGATTACTCGTGTAACCCTTTTCTGTAACCATCTCTTCAAGATCACCGAATTTTTGCCGGACTGTGAGACCAGATTGTAATTTTTCATCAAGTGCGAGATGTGTTCCTACAAATGAAAAATAGTGAGTGGGTTCGTAATAAGCTGTAAAACTATTGGGTGTTGTAATGAATTTATTCAAAGCAAGAGCTTCGTTGTTGGTTGCTTTTGCGTTACGCGCAATTAAAGCTTCTACTTTTTTATCTCGAAGTGGAATTAAGTCGTCAGGAATAGAGCGTTCGCTATTTGACCATACAGAATAATATCTCTCGATATCTGTAAACTCTAGAAGTGGAACCATAGGGATAATAATATCTCTAATATTGGGATATTTAATTGATTGTGGATTGTGTTCTTTTGTCACGTTTTTTGTGCCGAGCTTCATAACTCGAACTTGTTCGGTTACTTCGATGATAACATATCTGAAGCTGGACAGCTGGAGTTACTAAAAAATTATTTGGCAGAATATTCCATAGTTAATGCGGCTAGTGGGATTTATTGACTAGTCTAATAAATCTCTCATGGAAGGTTTCAGAAAAAATGGTTAAACCCGATTTTACAATTTCTTTGCTTAATATATTTAGCTGTGCTTGAGAAATATTGGTAAAACAATCTCTAAGTTGGACTTTTGTTAATTGATTCTCTTTTCCAAGAGTAGCTTGAACTTTGTCTTTTAACAAATCTAATATCACTCCTTCGTTATTAAATGCCCCAGATGAAAAAGTGATCCTTACATCTTTATCAGGCACTAACCCTGCATCAACTTTAATGTTTATAATTCGAGGTAGAAACTCATAAAAGTTTAACCAAGAATGAATAGCATAGGGTCCGCCTGGAAAAGATGGAGGAAGCATCTCGGAGTCCCAATGTTTCTCTAACATTTCAGCTCTAACTCCTAATTTTTTTTCAGTCCATGTTGAGATTCTATTTTGTAGGGCAATTTCCAATGTCTCTTTCCTTCTCTTGGATTCCTCTGTTTCAATTCGTAACCATCTTTCAGGGATATAACCGCTTGATATTTGAGCCTCAATTTGTTTATCAGTATCGTTTATTTGAAACAATTCATCTGGTAGTCTTTTGATTACCTCTGACATAATATTGGGCTTATTGTAGCTTAAAATTCACATTGGTTCAAATTAAAGTATATAATTCAGATCGCTTTCTCGGTCAAATCTTTCTGAAGCTAAACAAACTAAAACAAATCTTTTGGCTCGAATTGCAAAATAGTTCATCTTCTCGAACAAAAAGAACTTTTTTATTTAGAGAGTTTCTTTTGTGCCGGGGGAGGGAGTCGAACCCTCACGAAGTGTTAACTCCATAGGTTTTTGAGACCTAAGCGTCTGCCATTCCGCCACCCCGGCTAATTCTGGTATATTTTAACTTATTAAGATCTAATTGACAAAGACTGAAGGCTAAGTGTTATTATCGACTTATCAATGACTACAATAACTCGGTGTGATATTTGTAAGAAGAAAATTAAACACAGTGATTTGATTCGGGTTGGTTGGGAAAAAGAATATTGTAAAAAATGTTGGCTAGATGAAAAGAATTGGGTCCAAATTCATAGTGTAGAAAAATCATTTCATATTGAGTTATAATACACATATGATAAGCGTAGCTTGTCATAAATATAATTATGATTAATTCCACAGAACTTAAAAATGGTGTTACATTTTTACATCACGACCAACCCTATAAAGTAATTGAATATGCTCTTATTAAAATGGGGCGAGGTGGGGCAACTGTAAAACTTCGTGTTAGAAATATGGAAAATGGCTCTGTGGAACCTGTTTCTATGAGCAGCAATGTAAAAGTTGATGAAGTTATAACTACTAAAAGGCGTTTGCAATATTTATTTAAAGATAATGTTACAGCTACTTTTATGGATCCAGATTCTTTTGATCAGGTTGAAATCCCAATTAAAGTTATTGAAAATGAACTTCCTTTTATTAAAGAAGGGGATAATGTTGATGTTTTATTTTGGAATGAGAAAGCCTTATCTGTTGATATTCAGCCAAAAGTAATTTTAACTGTTACTGAAACAGACCCTGGGGTAAAAGGGAACACTGTCAGCAATTTATATAAACCTGCAAAACTTGAAAATGGACTTAACATTAAAGTTCCTCTTTTTATTAATGCTGGAGAGAAAATAAAAGTTGATACTCGCACTGGAACCTACATCGAAAGAGCAAAGTAGTATTGCTATTTCAGAATGAAAATTAAATCAAATAAAACCAAATTTTCAATCTTTACTTTATTAGGAATACCAAACCTACTTGTTGGGTTGCTTTGCATTGTGTGTATGTCAGCCTTTATATATTTTTCTCTTCATTTTTCCCACTATTTTGTTAATTATCCTTGGAAGAATTTAGTTTCGGAAATCATTATATTATTTATATTAGCTCTAATAAGCTTTGTAATTACTTACAAGATAATAATTAAGAGTAGTATTTTATATCTTTTTTTAGGGGCGATCGCATTAGTATCAACCCTGTTTTTTCTTTATGTTTTTTCAGAATTCATCGTTCTTTTGCCTTATCCTAAAGATATTGCTTTTGCACAAAATTGCGTAAATCTGAACGGTAAAAATTTAGATTTGCAATCGATCCAATCGCTACAGGGCTGGTGTTATGACTCAGGCGCTTTATTTGCAAAATATAAGTCTCATCAATGTACAAATTACGACGTTGATCAATTTCAATCGCTTTTTAGTACTTGTAATCAATATTCTTCCGTAAATGATTCAAGAAATTGTATTATTAACCAACAAAAGAAATCAAACACTCTACTAGATTTAGGAGATAATGTAGTTATTCCAAGTATAGATGTTGGTGAAGAAGAAAATCGTTGGTGGGGTGGGTACTTTTGTAGAATGAATCAATCCTCAAACGGTTTAGTTAGTAAACTTTATTACCACGGTATTGAATAACAACTAAATAGTCTTTAACTAAATATCCACCAAAGTGAAGCTATAATAATTGCAGCTTGTGTGCTTAGACCAAGCCAAGGAGTGGCATCAGCTTGAATTGATTTTTGCCAAGCAATCCATTTTTCTATAATATTGTCTTTTCGATGTAAAAAGTAATACGGTGCTTCTACGACATCGGGAAGGACCGAGACTAAGCTACAAGCCATAATATTTAAGAATTGATGAATGTTGGGAAGAGCGTGGATTGCAATTAAAGTCCCAAGTAATAAAGCAATAGTAGAATCAACTCTAATTATATTGACGCTTTTTTTTGTTGGTTTGCCAAATTTCTTAATTTCGCGATTGATATGTGGATTCCAATGGGGAGTAATATCAAGAAGAAAATGACTCGCAAAAGCTAGAGGAATGGAAATGAAAGGGTTGGGAATTTTACTTGCAATAGCTACTCCTACTGCTACATGTGGTGTCTCAAGCATCGGCAGGATAATGATATAATTAGCTCAGCTTTATGTCAAACCTAGCTATATTAATCAGTTTATCGATTGCTGTTTTGGGTTTTTTGTTTTTATTTTGGCGACGTTTAAAGGAGGATTACCCGTCTGAGCAGATTTTTACGTTTGGATTCATTGTTGTTGGGTTTATTCTGACTGGATTTTCTGTCGGCCTTTTAACAACTGGCCTTAAAACTCAGAATCAGGACCTTTTTTATGTGAAGAATTTATGGTTCTGGTTTTCTTTTTTATTTGGAGCTATTGGTTTTTTTGTTAGTTTTTTCAAGCTTAGGTTGAGATTTTTTGAAACTTTAGAAGCAACTGGGCTTGGATTTTTATTTTTGTGTTTTGCTATTTCTGTCATAAATGCTATTCAAACTGTAGATATAAAATTACTTTTTTTTAGTTTATTTCAGTTGTTTTTGATTTTCTTTTTCTTTTTTGTGGATGCTCGTTATAAAAATTTGAGCTGGTATAAATCGGGTAAAGTTGGCTTTTCTGGGCTTCTTACTCTCGCTCTATTTTTTTTGGTTCGCGCAATTGTTGCATTAATTGATCCCCACATGTTATCCTTTGTCGGTAAGATTGACGCGATTATAAGTATTCTTGTATCTTTTATTTTTTTTGCAAGCTTGTATAATTTATCAGAACAATGAAACAAAAAACCACAAAAAAGACTGAACACATTCGTTTTCCAGCTTCTGTTTTGCAGCCTGTTAATTCTTTTTTTAAAGATCAATTGAAAAAACTTGAGAAACAAAAGAAGAATCTTAAAAAAGAGGATCCTTTTTCTAACTCTGAGCGGGTAAATGATAATGCAGCACTTGATACCGAAGCTGAGGAGCAATTTGGTCATGCAAGAACAGCAGCACTAAGAGCGGAACTTAATAAACAAATTATTGAAATTAGGAAATCTTTATCGAGAATAAAAGTAGGCAAATATGGTATTTGTGAGAATTGTGGAAACATGATTGATACTGATAGGCTTACGGTTTACCCACAGGCACTTCGCTGTTTGAGTTGTGAAAAGAAACGTTGAAGATGGAAACCCCTCAAGTAATCTATGAAGATGATTACATTATTGCTTTAAATAAGCCTGCTGGATGGGTTGTGAATGACTCTATTACTGCACACGGAAACCCAACTTTGCAAGAATGGTTAAGTAAAAATTTTACTTATGAAATATCTGACAATAAACTTCTTAGAAACGGAATAGTGCATAGATTAGATAAACCAACTAGTGGAGTAATAATGGTTGCAAAAACTGAAGGGGTGTTTTATGCGCTTCAGAAACAATTTGCTGATCGTGAAACTGAAAAAGAATATATTGCTTTGGTTCATGGAAAAATAAAAAATGAGGAGGGAGTGATAAATGCACCCGTCGGACGGCTTCCATGGAAAAGAACAAAGTTTGGAGTGTTTGAAGGAGGGAAAAGTGCAATGACAAAATATAAAATTGTGAAAAGTTTTGATGAATATACTTTAGTAGATCTTTATCCGAAAACGGGGCGCACTCATCAGCTTCGTGTTCACATGAAGCATATTGGGCACCCGATTGTTTCAGACAATTTCTATGCTGGACGAAAAACATATCGGTCGGATATAAAAATCTGGCCTAGGCTATGGCTTCATGCTAAGAAGTTGACGTTTACTCATCCAATCACAAAGAAGGAAATAAATATTGTTGCTCCTCGACCACCCGACCTTGTATTTGATACACTAATTTAGTGACTACAACACTTTTTTTTATACTACTTGCTGCGCTAATTGGAGGATTAATGGCAAGACTTCTCAAAGTCCCGTCTTTGGTTGGTTATATTGTTGCAGGAGTTATTGGAGGAGTTCTTTTTTCATTTGACCCAGCTACAAATCAAAGTATTGCGGAGCTTGGTGTAATTTTACTTTTATTTTCTGTTGGGCTTGAGATATCACTTGAGAAACTGATGAAAGTGGGCAAAGTAGCTGTAATTGGGGCGATTTTCCAAATAATTATTGTTTCTGTGATTTCATTTTGGTTTATGGTATTTCTTGGCATAGCTTCCACATCTTCTCTTATTTTATCTTTAGCGTTTTCTCTTTCATCAACTGCTCTTATTGTAAAAATTATGGAGGAAAGGAATGAAACGGGGACTCTCCACTCTGAGATTTTAACCAGTTGGTCTCTTGTTCAAGATCTTTCTGTCATTCCGATTGTTGCATTAATTCCAACTCTTATATTAAGAAATCAAACTTCCTGGATAAATGTTGCAACTGGTTCAGTCCTTACTACATTTCTGGTTCTTGGAATTGTTTTACTTATTGGTAAATTACTTGCTCCGTATCTTACTCATTTGATTGCTGCAACTAATAATCATGAACTTTTAATTCTTTTGGCTGTGACTTTAGCTCTTGGGACGGCAAGCCTTGTTACTTTATTTGGAATATCGGCTGCTTTTGGGGCATTTTTAGCAGGAGTTGTAATTTCAAAAACTCAGGAAAATCACGCTATTTTTTCTGAGACTAGGCCGCTTCGGGATATCTTTTCAATTTTGTTTTTTGTTTCTTTGGGATTTTTGGTTACACCAATATTTATCATTACTCATATTTTTACAATTTTAATCTTAGCTATTTTTGTCATAATACTCAAAACAATTGTTACCTTTTTCCTTTGTCTAGCTTTTGGATATAGAGGGAAAACTGCAGTTGCAGTGTCTCTCGGTCTTGCTCAAGTCGGTGAATTTGCTTTTGTTTTATTCTTGATTGCTCAAAAGCTTGGAATAATAACTACCGATTTGTCTCAAATTGGAATTTCTGTCACACTCGTCACACTTCTTATTTCACCTTTTCTATTCAGAGGAATTATCCCTATCTGGAGAAAATTGAAAGAATTGACGGAAAACTCTTCTCTTAAAAAATATTTCTTAAGCTTCAGTCTTACTGAAAAAGAAGAGAAGAAAACACTTACAAACCATATAATTATTTGCGGATATGGAAGGATGGGGAAATGGATTGGTAAGGCACTAAATGAAATTGGAGTTGATTTTATTATTGTTGATTACAATCATAAAACTGTGCGTGAGGCAAAAATGAGCGGCAAAAATGCTTTATACGGTGATGCTTCTTTCCCTGAAATTTTAGATGAAGCTGGAATACAAAATGCAAAGGCAATTATAATAACAATTCCAGATCATATTGCGCAAATTGAGATAATTAATTATTGTCAAAAGAATTTTCCTGAAGTTAAGATTATGGCGAGAGCTCAAATGGAAACTGATTTAAAAAAACTTAACGAATTTAAAATTCAAAAAGTTGTCCAACCAGAATTTGAAGCAGCTTTGGCTGTTGTTAAAAGTATTTTGGTGAATTCTGGTCGAAGTAAAGAAGAAGTAAATAAAAAAATGAAAGCTCTTCGAATGTCTCACTCAAATATATGAAACAGTCACGTCTTGCTCAAAGAAAATTGGGGATTAAGCCAACTAAAAAAGAAGGAAAGTCTTATTTAAAATTTATTTTATTTTTGGCTTTTATTTTTATAATTTGTTTGTTGATTGTGATTTGGTTTTTGGGATTTGGAAGTCGTTGGGATGGAAAATCGAAATTTGCAGTTGTCAGAGAGTCTCTGAATGGAGATGCCCTTGTCCAAATTTTAGACCCAATAAATTCATCTGTTACTAATCTCACAATTCCAGGGAGTACTGAAGTTCAGGCAGCAAGACAATTGGGGACATGGAAATTATCAAGTATTACAAAACTCGGAAAAGATAAAAATGAAGAGAAAGATTTTCTTAAAAATACTATTATAAAATCTTTTAATTTTCCAATTGATAATTCTAACGATCTTTCATTTATAGATCAATTGAGAATAAAACTATTTTTGTTAACTTTATCTAATACTAGTCAGATTAATTTAAACTTAGAAGACACTGATTATTTAACTAGAGCCCAGCTAGTTGATGGGTCATTAGGCTTTGAGATTAAAGAAAGCATACCAACAAGAGTTGAATCTTTATTTGATGAAGATTTGGGCAAAAATATGACTGTTACAATAATTAATTCAACTGGAAGCCGGGAAGAGGGGAATATGGTTCGTAAAGTGGTCGAAGTATTGGGATTAAATATTACTTCGATTCAAAATACTGATAAACAAAATTTTGATTGCGTTATAAAAAGTAATAATAATCAGCTTGCCTTAAAAATTGCCAAAATATTTGACTGCAATATAAATTTAGGAATGCCTGCTAATAATTTTGATATAGAAATTAATTTGGGGACAAATTTCGTACAAAGATTTTAACTTGTGACTCATCAACTGATTTAATAATTGCATCGTATGAATTTCCAAGTCTCATTAATTTTATAAATTTAGCTGCTAAGTCATCAGGAAACCTTCCAATAAGTTTATTATCGTTTGTCACGACATTCACTCGGTGCATGTGTGGAATGAGTTTGATGCTGTCGCCGCAAGTGAGATTCATTATGTTTATTGTACTTCCAAGATTAATAAGATTAATAGTTTTTGTTCTATTGGGATCTTCTATGAAAACGCTTGGTGTAGCTATTGGTTTTATTTCTCCACTATTTGATTTAAAAGTTTTCCATTTATTGAGGCATTTGAGTGCAATGGGGTTAAGTTTATCTATTTTTAGAACTTTTTGTGAAGCAGCTTTTGCTTTGAGGAGATTTCCTGTTTCTGCATAAGCGCGAGCGAGCCTATTTAATGCATCGATATCATCACTATCCAATTTAACAATTTCAGAATTGAGGAGAATTGCTTTTTTCCAATCACAAGATAGGGCAGCGTTAATCGCTTGTTGGGCAAGATCAGAATCCATATAACTTGAACCAAGTATAGATTGTTCATGTTTATTGTCAAGAAGATCTCAACGATGTTAAAATCTGTTGATATGGACAAACCAAAAGGTATAGATTTTTTAAGAAGAATATATCCTACACTATCTACTAGTTCGGAAGTTAAACAAGCTTTTGGTCGTTCTAAGGCAGGAATAAATGAGGATCCTATTCAGATTTATCTTGATCGTATTAAAGAAATTACAAATCGAGAGGATCCGAATAAAAGACAGCGTGGTGTAGAAGCGATCAAAAAAGTTCTTTATGGTCAGTTTATCATTGCATCAGAAAATGTTCCTTCTTCATACTCCACTGACACAGTTATTAAAGGGCAAAAACAAACGCTCGATACTTGGGTTGATTATCTCACGGGGGATGATGCTAAGTATCCAGACTGGCTAAAATACTGGACAATAAGGAGTGTCTTATCTATTGGAAAGTACGATAAAGAACGACATATGTTTGCAGAGCGCAATTTTAAGGAAGGAAAAAGTAGAACGGTGAGCCCTTTCCCCGAACTTAATCGTGAAGCTTTGAGTTTAGTTGTAGATGCTATGGAAAAAAAGTATGCTGGAAGAAATAAATACGAAATCGAGTTTAGAAATGATATTTTACAGGAGGATAGGCAAATATTTTTTGCATTACTTGATCAGCCAAAAGAAAATTTTGCCAGACTTTATGGCTGGGCGATTGATCACATTGTGATGGTTCCAGAAGAACTACGAAAAATTACAGATGGAGATTGGAAATCATACGAACAGGGAATGGAGCCCAAAGATTTAGTTCGTGATCTTTTGAAAAGCGGATACAGTAGTGGATGGTGCATTGCTGGAGAGTCTTATGCCAAGAGTTATCTGGCTAATAATAATCTTTATGTGTATTATTCAAAAAATGAAAGAGGAGAGAATGTTATTCCTCGTGTTGTGATGGTTCAAAACAAACAAAGCGGTCATTTGAGTGAAGTCAGAGGTATTGCAGATTCTCATGAGAATCTTGATCCATATATTACAAATAAAGTTATGGAGACTTTGAGAAAGGATTATCCAAATGAAGGAGATATTCAACAAAGACTTAAAGATGTGCAGATGTTGATGATTATGGAGCGCAAAATCAAAAACAAGCTGCCTTTGACTCGAGAGGATCTGGTTTTTATTTATGAAATTGATCATAAAATCAAAGGTCTTGGATATGGAGATGATCCAAGAACTAATGAAATAAGAGCTTTTCGTGCATCTCGTGATCCGAAAGTTGATGCTCCACTTGTTTTAGGTTGTGATGAAAACCAAATTGCTTGGGGAAAAGATGAATTGAGACAAAAGGGTGAAAAAGTGAAATTTTATATTGGTTCATTATTTGCAGGAATTTTTGAAAGACAAAACTTAGAAATTTATACATCATTTCCAGAAGGTAAGATTAAGCAAGATAAAGTCATGATTGGTGGAGAAAATAAGGACCAACTTCTAAAGAAACTGGAACAAGCTGGAATCCAAATAAGTTCTTATGCAAAAGATATGCTTAAAAACAAGGATTTCACAACAGAAAGAAAACAAACAGAAACTGGAATTGTAAGATTAAAAGTAGGAGATCTTGGTTTTCAGGGTTCGGCTACAACTGATCAAGTATACGCAAAAGCAAAAGAACTTGGACTTGATCTGTGTCCAGCTGAAATCGGTCCTCATTTAAGACTTAAATATCAAGATCAGCCTTATGGAGATTATTTCTATATTGGAATGCCACAAATTTCTGGCTCTGATGGTGACCTGGACGTGTTCCGTGTGAGTCACGGCGGTGGTGGGTTGTGGTTGGATGACAGTTGGGCAATTCCCGCTAACGAGTGGAGTCCCGGCATTGAGTTTGTCTTCTCTTTATGCAAGTAATTTTG
>WNFI01188392.1_pt1 | contig 12032 bp, 17 predicted proteins | sample 5400471 | NCBI WGS metagenome assembly WNFI01 (sample SAMN13153348, study PRJNA577476) | soil metagenome | isolation source: 100 cm saprolite on Douglas fir-dominated hillslope | place: USA:California | collected 2013-09-17 | reverse complement strand
TTTTTATAGAAGACGGGGCCTTGGGAGAGGCAGATGCAAGGAGTTGAGTAAGTTTAGAGGGTTTGTTAGGAACGATCAATTGTGGCAGATCAGCCATGGGAAGGTTGGGTATCTGGGTCGCATCTGCATGGAGCTACAACAGCCATCAGACTGATTTTGTTCTCACAAGACTGAGAAGTATAACGTGCCTCAACCCATCGCTGCAGCTTTGACAGGACAGTTTGCCTCCTCTTTTCACTGTCGGCCGTCCAGCGTGCGACGGAAGCCATACCACTACCCATGTCTTTGTCCAAATCCATCTCCACTTCAATGCCGATGCCGTATGCTGGGATTCGCGACTTTGACGTCTTGGAGAAGTGGCTTGTAGGGCTGATCACAAAGCCCATAGACCCACGGGTCCAGTCCTTGGGTTGTTGGGATACGGAGGGGCCTTCCAAGAACGGATTAGAATTGTCATCTTTTGCGTCAGATGACGCTTTCGTGGGTGGAAGCACATGCCCTTTCCATTCCCAGAGCCAGCATAGGCGAGAGAGATCATCCATGTCCAGCTTAACTGTGAGACCGGAGTATGCATTCAGGGAATGGTGATTCACTACATTTCGCAAAATCCCAGTTCCGGAGGAGGGTGAAGCAGCGGATGAGGCAAGAGCATGGGAAATAGCATGCTGCAAGGCAGTCTGAACCGTGAAGAGTCGTGACAGATGTTGAGGAAGAGAGAAATCGGAAATGGTTTCAGAGGCACTGCCAGTCTTTGACCTATTTATTTTGGTCGTCTTTGGAGGTGAGAGTGGACTTTGTCCCTGTCAGAAGAAAATCGGGGAAAGAGTGGAAGATAATTGACGTACGCAGGCCTGAGTCTCTTTGGTGTCAGACTGGTGTATCTAGGTTGAATCTTGGGTTTCGCCGCAGCATACCGCAATGCCGTGTGATCTCCTTGTGTCGTATTCACGCAGCAGCCAGCTGATCTGGCAAAATCACTCCCTAGGTCAAATAACCCACACACGAGGAGCATCGATAAGAGTGAGATAAGCTGGTCTTCTTGGGATAATGGCTTGCTCCTTGAACGCGTATCGTGGCATCAATCCAATGGGATGGCGCCTTCCTCAGCCTCATGCTGGAGTGGTAACATTCGCCATATAGGGGCATCCTCGGACTGATATCTCAAGATGTCAATCGTACCTAGGGTTAGCTACGCTCAACTCGTATTGGGACACGGGGCGCCCGTGTATTTGGGTTCGCGAGCGCCAGTTGGGGCCTTCACAGAACCTGAGTCACTGCCTAGTCCTTACGCCTCGCCACGCCCCCGTCCGCAGTGTTATTGCTGCGAACATATATAAGGGGGGTTCTTGAAATCCTTTCATCTGTTGGCTTTCACTTCCTAAGCCCCACATAAGTTTGCTGCCTCCACTGCGCCATCATTTTTTCACTTTAAGCTGGTCCCTCAAATGGTATCCGCGGTTAACGCAAGTAAGCACGAACAATGGTGAGACTTCTACACCACAGAAGGTGTCTATCAATTCGTCGCCCACTAAAGGAAAATATTTCAGGCAAGGACTTCTGTCTAGGGTTCAGGGTAAGCGCCCCGAAGACGTCGAGCTTATAGTCTATTCAACCACCGATAGACCTCGCTAGGGCGACGTCCGATGAGAACACTCAGTTGGTCAACAGAGTGAAGGAATTGGAAGTGGAAGTAACCGTTTGGAAGCAGGCCCACTCTACTGCGAGCCGCGAGAACAAACCGATGGGACAAATGAACCTCGCAATTTGCATGATTGACGGAACTCGCAGCATCTTTTCTACAGGATACATTACTGAAGGCGAAGCAGGCGGGAGAAAGGCCGGACAGGATATTAGTCGCGGCATTAAGGATTACCTTGCCGATGCCAGTTCTCCCCAAGATTCAACCGTCAAGTTTTCTATCGCCATATACATTATGAAAGATCGGCTCCGAACCGATCTGACTAGCATCTGTGTTCCCGAACAATTTGACAAGTTTTTTGTCGGCCTGAACGATACACCCTACGTTAATATAGTTGAGGTGAATAGCAAGAGGGAGGCTGATAAGAAGATAGAAGGTGAGCAACCTACAAGTCAAGTTGATCTGTCCTACTGTCCTAATATCCCTCGTCAAGAACAATTGCAGCTGCTCGCCGGTCTTCCTCAGACCGTTCGCGTCTTCTTCAGTGGTTCGTACCTTCCTTGCGGTTGATTCTGATTTCAATTGATCGTCGTCGTTGACCGTGGTCAGGTGGAAATGGGTCAGAGTACCTGTCCATCATGCCCTCCCTTGAGGCGTGCAATGCCAAGGACAAACTAGTCATATTGCGAAGCTACGCCAGCTTATCTAACGGCGCATTCGCCCGCATTCCCTCTTTGATGTTAGCGGGACTGTTTATGAAAAACATTTCTCTAACAGCAACTCCATCAACAACTCCATTCTTTGACCCTTCTCCATTTCCTGTGCCAGAGGCCGATGATTTAAGCGCTCGTACGCCTTCTCCAAAGACTTACAGCCTGGCGCGTAGGCCGAGTTTCATCGACCCTACTCTCGTAAGTGTTTATGCCCTATTATGAGTACGAGTGATGCTGAAAGAGTAGCACAGCCCCTGTACAAGCGTGAGTTTTCGATCTCAAACGTCGTATTTTCCCCTTCAACGATCTCGTTTCAGAAAACCCGCCTCCGTGCAATGAGTACTACCTCATGCAGGCTTGTTCTAAAGAGGTGAGGAAGCGAATACGGAATACTGGGAAATCACGCTCAAGGGCCATACATCAGGGTCGCTGCCGGTACTCCCATGAATACGAGTTGACAGATGAACAACTCGCCACGCTCACCAACAATGCACAGCAGTCTCCGTGCTGGTTCTTGAACAATAGTCTGCTGCTGTCTCTTTATTGAATGGAACCATTGATCATGACGACGACGCCTAGATCGCGAGTGTCCGCATGGGACGAGTTGCTGCTGGGGCCACGTTTGTCCATTTGGTGTGAAGTGCGCATATTCCTTCAGGGACAAATGTCGCTTCAAAGGAGGTGAGTAACCCATGCCAATCACGACGCGAAATCACAGTTGATATTGTCCCAGAGGGAATGCATCGTCCCAGGGGTGACCTCATGTCCTAAACAAACGCACATAATGACTCGGCTGCTAAGACCAAAGACTGAATATCGAATACTGAATACGGAGAAAGATGGTTGGACTATTGACCAGTATTTTGTTTGTTATAAGACCACACGATAGGGTGTTTTGATTGACTCGAATTTGAATTGAACTTCTTGATTTTTATATTGGCCGGGATATGCCGCAAGTAGCCGTGGGAACAAGTAGCCGTGGGAACATCGATTGCGGTTTTCACCCCAGGCCACAGACATTGCATCGTGCTCCGACTTTCTTTCCTGACCGTACCACCAATTATTGGGCAGCACATCAACAACCAAAGGACCATCAATGGCAGACCACAACGAAGACACTGAAGACTTCGCAGCCATCAACACCCCAGGTTGGAGCGCCCTCTCTCGTGGTTGTCACTCTATTCTGATCATCTGCGCAGGTTACAAGCCCGCTGCGGGCAAGAGTGTGGACGAATATAAGACGTTAGATGCAGGTGATGAGAGTTTGGCGCGTTGGAAAGCTAGCCTCGGGCTTGATTCAGCTACTGGTGGGGATAAGAGTGGGCCCAAGGTAGCTCTTTGTTTGTATCATTGACTCGCTCTTTGATTTTCATTCATTCCTCACCCAGCTTACCATCCTGAGCCTGGAGTTGACCTCTCCTACACTTCCCAAGGACAAGGCGATTAAGCTTGATCTTAGCAGCGAGGAAAAGCGGAAGTATTATGAGAATAACCCCATTCAAGTGAAGGAAGGAGCACCATATAAGTAAGTATGGTTGCTAGTCCTTCGTACGCAACAGGGTCACCGTAGGGCTCGAACAGGGCTACTATTTCATATAAAATCAATCACTCTATCGTCACCGTATGCTCTAATTCAAATGCGCTATCACAGAGGACTGACAGCAGGACCAGGGTGCCCGTTACATTCAAGTGATTAAGCGCTCCCTTTTTAAAGGTATATTGATCAGGATAGTGATCACCTCAACAAGTCCTGACTCATGATGCAGAAAAGGTGGAAGCGATGCTCGGCTCATACAGTGCAGACCCGAATCCACGTAGCACGGAGGTCATAAGTGATGATTTTCCTTCGGGCATGGTCGCCAGGGGGACATACACGGTCGTCAGCAAGGTCGTTGACCTTGATGAGAAAGTGTGGCTCGGTGGGTCTATTTGTTATTTGCCAGAGCCCCATCAGAATAACGAGTGATCGTCCAGATTGGAAGTGGCAGCTCAAGATTGCGAAAGACTGGTGAGAATCACGTCCGGTACTCAATCATTATCTCTGGATTTGCGCATGTCGTCAGTGTAGTGTAGCTCCCACCTGTTTTTATCTTGGTGCCATGCATAGCTCGTTCATCTCTTTGGTACCACGATAAGATAAGATTGTTTTGTGATTAAGGGCACATTTGAATAATTACACTTGTATGAGGTGTCACTGACAGCCATCGCGTCGATGGCACTTAGGGCATGCCACGGCTCTATTTCTCCTCTACGAGTGGCCTCCCTGAGGCCCAAAGTTAGTTTATTGCAGACGCATCGCTTCTGCGTCCCAAAAGCTCTGGCGTTATACCACAATACACAGTCGTCAACGACCTCGATAACTCCAAGTCCGACGACATGGGTGGACCGGCTCCCCCCCAAATTCCAACCATATCTTTATCTCACTCGCATTGACAAGCCCATCGGAACCTTTTTATTATTTTATCCGTGCAGTGCGTCTCCGCAGCGTCCTCTTCTGGTCATGTGGGATCCAACCATCCGAGTTGTTCTTAGCCTGGTCAATCACCATGGCCTCATACGCACTTAACACACCTCCATCCGTCCCTCTAAAATACATACTTCTTTTCGGAACCGGCGCATTGATCATGCGCGGGGCGGGATGCACCATCAATGACCTGTGGGACCGGAATCTGGACAACGCAGTCGGTGCGTACGCTCTAAATCCTGCTCCTCCTCCTTACACGCCTTTTCAACCCCGCTAACGTTTTCCTTTTCCTTTTTTTTTTTTTGTGAATATCTACCGTGCACACAAAAGAGCGTACCAAGACGCGTCCGCTCGCGCGGGGGGATCTCACACCGCGTCAGGTACCCCCTCCCCCTGGTACAGGCTTCTGCCGAAAACAAATAAATAAAAACGGCGAGAGAGCTCACATACACACGCACCTCATATTGTAGCATCTTCTTGGGCGCCTCCTCGTTGTCCCTGGTGATAACTTACCCACTCATGAAACGTATCACCTACTGGCCCCAAGCAGTCCTCGGTGCGTGTCTCCTCATCATCATCTTAATTACCGTACCCCAAATCGTAATATTGTCCCTGTCCCTGCACCGGGCCCCCGTCTCCGTCTCCGTCCACATCCACATCCCCGTCTCCCACGAACCAACAACACTCGCTAATCGCTATCCTCCCCTTCCGGTTTCCACCCCAAAACTGCGCTTCCGTGCGAAACCTATTTTAGGTCTTGCGTTCAATTGGGGTGCGCTGCTGGGCTGGTCAGCCGTGTCCGGCGCCGTCAATTGGCCCGTCGCTGGTGCATTATACGCGGGCGGTGTATTCTGGACGCTCGTATACGACAGCATCTACGCGCATCAAGATAAAACAGACGATATGCGCGTGGGCATCCGCTCAACGGCGCTATTATTCGGCGAGCATACGCGTTCTATTCTCGCTGCCTTCTCCGCATCCTCAATGAGTTGCATCGCCCTTGCGGGTTATCTCAATTCACAAGGTGCACCGTTCTTCATCGGAACTGGCCTTGCTGCAGCACAGCTTGCGCGCGTCATATACAGAACGGATTTCGATGACCGTGCAAGCTGTGGGAGGGGATTTGTCGCATGTGGCTTCGTAGGCTTCTGGATATGGATGGGTGCTTTGGGAGACTACATTTGGTTGCGAACAGAGGAAGAACCCCATGATGCCAGCGTTAGTTCTGCTTCGCAAAAACCGTAAAAGTGCATTACATTATAATGAATTCTAGAGCGGTGAGAACGTGAAAGGTCGTAGACGAGTAGATTAAAATGGCAAGGGAGGGGTGTGGTGAATGTGGTACAAAGATACGAAAACAATTGACTTCAGCAAAGAGAAAACACAACTCTCGGATGAAATAAGACATACAAATGACAACTGAAAACTACACTTAGTTTATGCGGACGGATGGAAAGATACAGCAGTGTGAGTTCTGGACTTGACCCAGCCTTTGAAGCCGACGACAAGCATGGTCCAGCAGAATGCAAAGCACGTAATAGCAACAGCAACATTAAGAAACATCATTTCGTCTGTCGAGCGCATTGTTAGCCACAAACGTATCTATGAAAGAAGACAAACTGGAATACCATCGTAACCTCTACGCATGGCAGCAAACGTGATCTCTTCATCGCTCATGATAAAGATGAGACCTCCGCATGCAAGGAAGAAACTGGCCAGGGCTTCCGACGGCGGACGGGAGGGTAGGATGGAGCGCGGAGGGTTGAGCCAGATAAAGAGGTAAGTCAAGCAACGCAGGAAGGCAAATCCGATGAGGCAATAACCCCAGAGGGCATGTATCTGAACCTTTCCTCGCGTTGGTACATGCATTGACCATGGATGTGAGTAGCACTCACCTGGAAGAGATAGGTCTGGAAGTGAGCGCTCATCGCCGCTCCAGTTATGCCGATCACCAATGCGGGGAACGGATTGAAGCTGCCGCCGTAACTGGCAGGCTCCGCGACGGCATCACTATTTCTCCTCGAGGCTTTCAAGGATGCGGTGGATATCGCCGCAAGCCAACGTCGCAAAAGACGAGATTCAAGACCCATCCCAACCAGACCCGCGAACCAAAACATGACAGCAATACTTATGTGCTGGATCTGCTTGGTGGTGTAAGGGTCGCCACGGTGTGCGCCAAAGCGCTCCATCCACGTATTGGTAATGCCATACACGAAAATTACGGAAGACTCGACAAATTCTGCGGAGACACAGCGGCTGAAGGGTGCACGGTTCCATGCCCAACCCAATTCGGAGAATGACCCGAGGAAACGAGCAAAAGTGACAAGACAAGCGTCAGAAACCAGAGAAATTAATGATGAGCTCACTGATTATGTGGGCCAGGCACCCATTTAAATAATATCCACGGCAACCGCCGGTATAGATTACGACGCCATGCATCAATTGAGCGAAGCCCGCAAAGACCAAAAAGCGCTCCAAAGTTCCAAACACTAGTGGGCCGACGCGACGCAAAAAAGGAATATCCTTGACAGCGCGATCTTGATCCTGTAGAGTGTCGTCGGATTGCTGGGAGTCTCTTGAGAAGCGGTGGTGGTGGCCAACAAATGTATGGTCGGACAGTGGTGACCCCGACAAAGCTTCGGTGTCGAGACGAACTTTGTCTACCCACTGTTGAGTCTCATTATCATGCATAATCGCATCATCTGTGGCAGCAATAAACCGATGATCACAGTAGGCGCGGGTCTTAGGAACCTCCTCCAACCCATCCGATTCTTCCGTGACCAAGCTGGTGTATTCGGCGTTATTGATGTCAGACACGTGGTCTGCGCCCTGACTAAGAATTACGCGATTCCAGAATGACCGAAATGAGAACCCTCCATGTCGTTCGATGGACCTAACGTAGGAGAACACGCGGCTAGCCGCAGCGTAAAGATCAATCGCCGAAAGAGTGAAGGCCAAGGCAAGCACGAGGTATCCATAAGAGCAGTGCATCTGCCCCTCGTACCTATATAAAAAGGATTATTCAAGAGTCTAACAGGAGGAATGGACTGCGGGAACCAACATAGTAGGCGTGAGTTTCCGATAAATCCCGCTTGCCCCACAACCCAAAACGATGAATGTCCAGAATAATATCATGGAAAAGCCATGCCAAGCATGATTAACGGAACGAAGAGCGATCCCTGTTGTGAGGAATCAAAACAGAAGTGACGATATGGCGTGCCAGGACGAACCAGCTGGAAGGGCGCCAAAGAAAACCAACATCATGAACAAGGAGTGTGAGAGCATGAGACTAGGATGTCTTGCGCTTTCGGAATCGCGATCATCGATGTCGATCGACCAATAGGATGGTGGGGTCGGGCCATGATGTAGAAGAACCTCCGTTTCATTGAACTCAACTAGAGGTGCCACATGTCCATGACTGTGGCCATGACCAGGTTCGTCGTCGCGTTCGAATAGGAGGGGGGGAAAGGAGTCATCTACCCTATTGGACAAGTCCGTGAGATCTACGGGAGATATGGCAGTGACGGGGTCAGGAGCATATAGAGCGAGGGAGGGCAGGAGAAAGGTGAGGGTGAGGCCGCAGAGGTGCATGAGGGCAGGGAAGAGGGGGAGAGATGGAATGGATGGGCTCAGGACCGTCAGACCATCATCATGCGTGATTATTTTATAAGACGATCCGCTCTACGTTACTCAAATCTCGGCGCGGCGGCAGATCTCGGGGGCGAGTTCAGTTGCTACCGTGGCCAAGCCAAAAGAAACTTAACTTCCCTCATCCGAAATCCGACCGCTTCTCGTAAATCATCCGATTTTCATTATCAACTACTAGTAACACTCCAGAGATAGTAGGAATACCTCTCGTGGCCGCAGAGCAGTGCGGGTGTACTGGCCACATGCGGGATGAACGTGGATCCGGTCGTCTCGATCACATGTACGGTGACGATGAGGCGCCAAGCCAAGTCTTATTCATCTTATCTTCTGTTCGGCCTTTGGAATGCAAACCGTGCGAAATAGAACACAAAAAAAGCCCATCGGGCCGACCCAAACTCGAGCGTCGTAACCCATTTCTTCTCAGGGCCTGGCCTGCAAACATCCCCTTCTTGGACATGTCTGTGCAACTGCTGAGATGAGTCAGTACTGTTTATCCTGATACCGTGATCATGATGCACTGTAGTGCGTGATGCAAACACCGCACTTGTTGCCAAATTTGATACCCCATTGCAAGATTGCGGCAGAACCATCACCCGCCTACCCTAGAACTGAACACGTGTCATCCAACTTCAAGAAACATTTTTCCTTTCTCTCACATGTAACTTGCTGGTGATTGTTGGGGGCATTGCCTATCCACCGGTGCATTCGAGTCCTTTTGACGTCATTCAACTCAGCAGCGGCTATGGTTCAGCTAGACGTCATTTCTGCTTCGGGTTCATTCCCTAAGTCAGATAGAGTAACTGGATTCTCTCCTTTTGTCGATTCCCTCCCACAGCGAGGGCTGTGATGAGCCCAGAGTTGGTGCTTTTATCCGGGTACAGGTGCAACGAAGCTGGTACCTTGTGCAGTTTAGTCCCACTAGGGTCTCCTGACTGTCTTTCTGCCGACCAGGGACTTGGAGTCGTCGAAGGAGAGACAAATCAAGCAATTAATGTTGTGTTGTCACCATCTAGTCGGACTTAGCGCCAGAAGCAGGCAACCTTCTGCCGTTTTCAAATCGTCGCCTTTGCTCCCGTCGGTATCAATGTCATCTTTCTGCTATGCTCATTCCAAGGTTCGGAAACTTTGCATGCAACCGAGCCAATGGCTCGTCGTCGCCAAGCCTCAGTTTATTATTCCAATATTTCTGAAGCAAGTGAAGATTCCCAGTGTCAGCGTTGACATAATTATGGAACTCCTACAATTCCAATGCCTCCTATCTGCAACAAGCCCTTCTGTAGATCAGTCTGCCCTGAGCGGATTTGGTAGCTCCCACTCCATCGAGAGGCAATGAAGGCCTTTTCTTGGAAAAGTGGGCACTACTGGACACTACCGTACATCTCCGATCGTTCCAGCGATGCGTCCAAACTTGAAATTAAGCCGCAAAGCCGCCGCGCGGGTTTGCCTCCGAAACCGACGCCACCGCGACTTCGGATGACTCTTCACAGGGGGTATGTTTTGACAGATTGAGACTGTTTACTATGGTTCTTCCTGCTGTTGTCGAAGAAATAGAAAGTCAGGGTGATCAGCGCGAGATTCTGCAAGTGTTGCAGGCGTCGCCAGACGTGGCTAAGAAGATACCCTCTACTCGAATGTGTATCTGACTACTCGCACCGTCTTTGCCATGGGCATATTGGAAGGGTGTCTACTTCCTCCTTGTCCCCTGTCATATCATGTGTATGCTCTTCTCGTTAAATCTCTCTGCCAGAGGCTGATCCATCTTCATTCTCAAGTGCTGGTTCGTGTTGGATGAGGTGATATGTTTCTTTTTTTGTGCGAGTCTCTGCCAAGCTTGAAGTGCATAGTATCCACTTCGGTTCCGCGGTGCAGGCCTTTTTTGCTCAACATACAAATTGACGTTCCCGGCGTCGCCCTAACGCCTCGGAGGTGACACTTCGAGGCGAGACACTTCTTGACAAGGAAAAGGCTAAATTCATGCTCGGCTAGGCAGCATGGGGGAAAAGCTTTGAGCACACATCCATATATGATGACATTAAGCCCATTTTCGACGCGCTTAATTAGCTTGAAGGGCTGTCATTTCGACTTTCCTGGATACGGGTTTCACAAGACGTTGTCACGTTATCCCTTGTGTTCTACGACATTTCCTTTTGGCGCCTTATGTCCGTCAATCGTGAGGTCACTACGCATTGCATCGATATGATGAACTGCACCGACTCGGAACCACAATGTCATCAAGATTATGGAGTTATGGTCAATTTAGGTATATCCACCGAGGATGAAACATATTGCAGCTGAAGCTGCAGTTTCAGGATATCTACCACGGCTCTGTAAAAGATGGTGGTATGTTTTTCAAATATATGTATATATGGGTTAAACCCCATACTGTCCATCTATCTGACTTACCCCATCTCACTAAAATCCCACGTCTTCCAGTCACGTACTGCTAGGCTCTCCATTCCTAGGACCCTGGGCCTCGGATCCGGATTGACCCTACAGCGCCTATATTTGGGTCTTGATTTCTGACTCCCTGCGGAAGTACAGTCATGATGGGACCTAGATGTTGCCAATGCATGGCCGTTGCTAGTATCCCTTGCAAGAGACTGTCGCAATAGGAGCAGCCACGCGCTGGGACGAAAGAGATATGACGACATCCTTACTTTATTCACAAAGCTTCGTTTGGCATTAGGCGTCGACAAACGCCCTGCCACCTCAGTCTTTGCCCATATCAGACTGAGCCAACGCCTCTGTTAACAGGATTATGAGACCTGGGCTCTAAGACTGAGCACGATATAACGAACCCCACGAACCTCACACACAAATCCACACGAGTTCTCCAAACGCTTCTTCATCATCTAGAGGGAGAGCCGGTTCGCGGGCCAGGGGCAGCGGGACTGCCACTGGTAAACCTCCCACTCGCCCTGCCTGGGGGGTTTGTCACTCGTGTAGCGGCGTCAGCAGCAGCAGCATCGCATCGCGCGGCACCGCCCATAGAAAACGCAATTGAACCAGTGCGTGCAACCACACGTTCTAGGGCAAACCCGGGGAGCCATCCGCGCTCTTATGACACAATGATGGTAGCAATCTCAACGCCTGGAAGATCTATGAGCGCGGGCGCAAATAGTCTTTACCCTCGAGGACGAAGCCCTTGACACGGTGATGGACGCCACAATAGCGGCGGAATGTTGGGAAAGGCTTCTCGAACGAACGATACGAAGGCAGGGGAATCCAGAGAAAAAACGCAGCTCCTAGACGACAAATCCGCTTTGCTGCGTTCGGTGCGCGCCGTACGGAAGATTCAAGACGGTGTTGGTGTGGGGCTGTACGACCGCGTACGCGAGCATGAAAATAGAAGGCTATGAGGGCCAGCAGCGCAGTGTCGATAATGCATGCGAAGTTAGACCCAAAGACCCTAAGGTCCAAAAATTGCATTAGTCCACCGGACATGCGACGAAGACTACATGATACCCAATTACACCCTACTGTTACAGTACTCTACATTAACAACAATAATAACATCCTGTCATCAAGCCTCATTCATAACGGCGAACGCATGCCCAGCATGCGTTAG
>WNFI01680122.1_pt1 | contig 12033 bp, 12 predicted proteins | sample 5400471 | NCBI WGS metagenome assembly WNFI01 (sample SAMN13153348, study PRJNA577476) | soil metagenome | isolation source: 100 cm saprolite on Douglas fir-dominated hillslope | place: USA:California | collected 2013-09-17 | reverse complement strand
GATGGTGCAGAGGCGGCAATTCGTGCACGACTATCTCGGCAGCCCGGACATGAACATGGCGCAGATCGCCAAGGGGTTCGGGGTCGACGGGGAAATCGCGGAGTCGCCCGAGCAGCTCAGGGCGGCCCTGGCGCGCGCGCGCAAGGCGACGGTGGAAGGCAGGCCCTATCTCATCGACGCGCAGGTGGCGCGCGTGGGAGTCGCCTGGGCGGAGAAGCCGTGGATCCCGCCGATCAGCATCGCGCGAGAGCGCACCAGGAAGGTCTAGATCGCTGCGCCGCGATGCCCAAAGCCGACGACATCGAAACGCGGTTCCGGACCGCGGGGCATTTCACAGACGCGCTGAAAAAAAACCTGTTCGCGCTGTTTTGCCAGCCGATCGTGCCCGTCGAATCGGCGAAAGTCGATTACAAGTATCTGGAGATCTTCGTGCGCTTTCGCGAAGAGGAGGACAAGCTGCTGCCGCCCGGCACTTTTTTCCCGATACTCGAGGCGAATCATTTGACGCCGCTATTGGACAGGTGGGTGGTGCGCGAGGTCCTCAGGTGGGCGGCCGACAAACAGAGCTCGCAGCCCAACTGGCACATTCCGCGCTTCAACCTCAACCTCGCCGACGACACGATTCGCGACAAGGATTTCGGGGGCCAGGTGCGCGATCAGCTCAAGGAGACGAAAATCCCGCCCAACCGGCTGTGGTTCGAGATGACGTCACAGCAGATGGCGAGGCTTTCCGACGCGGCGAAGCAGACGATCACCCGCCTGAAGTCGCTCGGATGCGCCATCGCGATCTCGGATTTTTCCAGCACAGAGATGATCGCCCGGGGCTACAAGGACGCCGGCGCGCAGGTCGTCAAGCTCTCCGGAAGCGTCGTGCGGAACATCCACAGGAATCCGGAAGCCCTGTCGAAGCTGCTCGAGCTCAACGGCTACTGCCAGAAGCTCGGCATGCAGACCATCGCCGAATTCGTCGAGCACGCCGATACGCTCCCGATGCTGCGCAAAGTCGGCGTCAACTTCGCCCAGGGCTTCGGGATCGCCGAGCCCGCGCCGCTCAGCCTGGTGGTTTGAAGGGAGTGAAGAATCAGAAGCTCATGCTGAAAACGAACCCAACGCCGTTGGTGCTGGGATTCGCCGCCGGTGTGGTCGCTGAGAGCGCCGGGTTCGTTCGAATGCTGTTTGCCTTGTAGTTCACGTTCGTATAGCGCAAGCCGAAGTTGAATCTATTTTTCAACACATAGTCGGCCTGGAGCACGAAGCCGAGTGCATCGTCGTATTTGGCCTCCAAGCCGTTCGCGGCTCCGCTGCCCTTAAGCGTCGGGCCCAAGTGGTACGTCAGGCCGCCGCCCAAGCGGACATTAGGCATGCGATAGAAGACGAGCGCATCGAGCGGCAACACGTTCCAATCGATGTCGCCGTTCTGGGCGTGGATCGTGAAGAATTTGTACGAGGCCGAGAGCTCTACCTCAAGGACCTTTGAATCCATGAGAATCGAGGCTCCGCCGCCGACGTAGACCCCGTCGTTGGCGCTGATCGATCTCGAGGAGCTGCCGCCGCCGGTCACGCCCACCGAAACCAAGGTATCCCCTCCGAAGTCGACGCCCGCCTTGATGATCGGCCTGACGTCGGCCGCGTGCGAACACACGGGAACCGCCGCAGCCGAGATCAATGCCAAGACCGGTAAGGATTTCCGTATTGCGCTGAGTGCCATTGTTTTCTCCCCTGGTGAGTTGATGAGCTTGACCCCAGATTGTGAGCCAGCCTTTCTTGCTAGCATATCGTTCAGCCTAGATCATGCAATCGCATCCTGTTCAGCCGAGCCGACGGGCTACCGGCGCCCGAAGAAGAAGCTGAGCCCGGCAAAAAGACCGTAGGTGGAGGCGTCTATTTTTTCCCCGTTGTTGTCCGTCAGTCGGCCACGGAGATACATGTACTCCACGCGCATCCCGATCCGGTCCGAGCGCAACTGCATCCCCAGGACGCCCTGGTACCCGATTCCATTGGCGAACCCGTGGATCGGCCCTTCGAAATCGTGCGACCACACGGTGCCGATCCCACCACCCAGGTAGGGCTGCAAGGCTTTCCCCGGCCTGAAGTAGTACTTCGCCTTGGCGAGGAACGCGTGCGTGTACATCGTGTCCTCGAAACTTCCGCTCGCCGTGCTGGCCCGCCTGAAAGGGTTCCTGTACTGGAGGATTTCGCCCCCGAAAGAAACGTTCTCGGCCTCGCGCTGCAGCCTCGTTTCGCCTTCGATCGCAAAGACGGTGCTCGCGGATCGCTCGAAGATTCTGTCGTTGCCGGAAATCGTCTGAGAATCGTCCGCGAGCCTGAGGTCGCCCGTCTTGATGGTCAGAACAAAGGCATTGGGCTGCCAGACCCGTTCCGTTTCCCCCGGCGCCTGGCCGATGGCCGGCAACGCGATCCCCGCGAGCAGCACGATCAGGAATGAACGGTTCATGGGGCGATCATGCGCACGCGAGCCGCCGCGGGTCAAGTTCGGGGAGAGCGGCCGGCCCGGCGCTCCGGAGGCTCCTTATGCCATACTTCGGCGTCTCAATCCGGCCGGCCGCATTAGCGGGTCCGTCCCGGCGTTCGGCACATACGGGGATTGACATGGGACAGCCGGTGGCATACGCATGAAACGCGCGCTCGCCGCTGCGCTCGCCGCCTGCTCCGTCGCCGCGGCCGCCCCCGCGCTCGCGCAAACGAAGACCGTGCTGCGCATCTCCACGCCCGCGGTGCCCGAGGACTGGCACGTCAAGATGCTCTACGTTTTCAGGGACGAGCTCAACAAGTCTGCGCCCGGCCGCTTCGACGTGCAGGTGCACCACTCGGGGACCCTCTTTCGCCAGGGCGCGGAGGCCGTCGCCATGCAGCGCGGCAATCTCGAGATGGCGCTCCTGTCGATGCAGGACATCGCGCGGCAGGTTCCCGAGTACTCGATCTTCACCGCCGGCTACCTGATCCGCGACCCCGATCATCTCGCGAAGGTGTACGGCGGGCCGATCGGCGCGGAGGTGAGCCGCAGGGTCGCCGAAGCGATGGAAATCCAGCTGCTGCAGGCAGTCTACCTCGGCACTCGTCAGGTAAGCCTCGCCCGGCAGAGGCTCGTAAGAACCCCGGCGGATCTCGCGGGGGTGAAGCTGCGAATCCAGGACAACCCGCTGCCTACGCTGAAGTCGGCGAAGTTCTACGAGGTGACGCGCCAGATCGTGCTCACGGGGCACCTCGTGGACGCGCTGCAGCTCGCAATCTCCTCGAAGACCTGGCACGCGCTTTCGGCGGCGCACAAGGCCCAGGTGAGAAGAGCGGCGGCGAAGGCGGGGAAGTTCAACGACGAGAACCGCGTGCGCGAGGAAAGAGAGCTCATCGAATTCTTCCGCGCGCAGGGCATCGAGATCACGACGCCGGACGTGGAGGCGTTCAGGAAGACCGTGCAGGACGCGTATCTGAAGTCCGAGTACGCGGAAAAGTGGCCGCGCGGCTTGCTCGAGCGCATCAATGCGGTCAAATGAAACAAACCGCGGACAGACCACGGTTTCCGCAAAACTGTGGTCTGTCCCCGGTTTTCAGCGTTGGGCCGATCTGATCGGTGCGGGCGTTTTCGCCGTCCTTTTCCTGAGCCTCGTGGTGCAAGTCGTGCGCCGTTTCGTGTTCGGCACGCCCGCGGCCTGGACCGAGGAGCTCGCGACGATCGCCTTCGTGTGGGTGATCTTCTGGGGGACGGCGTTCGCCCTGCCGCTCTCGGCTCACGTCGCCGTGGACTTCGTCGTGCCGCGCTTCGCGCCCCGCGTCCAGCGTGCGCTTTACGCGCTGGGCCTTGCCGCGCTCGGGGGCTGCTTTCTCTGGGCACTGCCCGGCATCGCCGATTACCTGCGCTTCATGATGCGCGAGCGGACGCCGGTGCTCGACTGGCCTTACGGCGTCGTCTATAGCGTGTTTCTCGCCGCCGCCGTCATGGTGGTGCTGCGCTGTCTCGCCGCGATCGTCCACCCTGAAGCTTCCGACAAGGCATGAGCGCCGCTTTCGGGCTGATGCTCGCCGTATTCGTCGCCATCGCCCTCCTTCGCGGCCCCATCGGCCTCGCGATGATCGCGGGCGGCATCGCCTATCTGGGCGCGACCGGGCAGGACATGGGCCTTGCTGCCGAGCAGATCCTGAACAGCCTCTTCGGGAGCTTCGTGCTGATCGCCGTGCCGATGTTCATCTTCGCGGCAAACGTGATGAACTGCGGCACCCTGAGCGAGCGCCTCTACGGGCTCGCCCACGCGATCATGGGCCGGTTTCGCGGAGGTCTCGCGCACGTCAATGTGCTCGCAAGCGTCATCTTCGCGGGCATGAGCGGCAGCGCGATCGCCGATGCGGTCGGGCCCGGGATGGTCGAGATCGAGATGATGTGCAAGAACGACCGCTACTCGAGGCCCTTTGCCGTCGCGGTGAGCGCGGCCTCGGCCACCATCGGGCCGATCATCCCTCCCTCGATCCCGATGGTGCTCTATGCGCTCGTCTCGGGAGCGTCGGTGGGCGCGCTCTTCCTCGGAGGCGTGGTGCCCGGCCTGCTCATGGCGGGGGCCATGATGCTCGTCATCGTCTGGATCGCCCGGCGGCGCAATTTCCCGATGGAGACGCCGGTGCCGTGGTCCGAGGTCCCCCGCATCTTCCTGCGCACGCTGCTCCCCCTTCTCATGCCGGTCGTGCTCCTCGGTGGAATCTATTCGGGCGTATTCACCCCGACCGAGGCTGCGGCGGTCGCCGCGCTCTACGCCCTGGCGCTCGCGCTCTTCGTGTACCGGGCGCTCGACTGGAAGGGGCTCGTGTCCGTCCTCGCCGACACCGCACGATCCTCGGCGGTGGTCGGGATCATCATCTGCGGCGCGTTCCTCTTCAATTACGTGCTGGCGACCGAGCAGATGCCGGCGCGCCTGGCCGGATGGTTCCTGTCGCTCGACCTCGGGCCGCTCGGATTTCTCGTCGTCGCGAACCTCGTTTTTCTCGTGCTCGGGTGCCTGCTCGACACGACGACGCTCCTGCTCGTGCTGGTCCCGCTTGTCCTGCCGGTGGCCAAGGCTCTCGGCGTCGACCTGGTCCATTTCGGCGTGGTCATCGTCCTGAACATGATGATCGGCCTGCTCACCCCGCCTTACGGAGTGCTCCTCTTCGTCCTCAGCGGCCTGACCGGGACGCCTGTGATGGAGATCGTGCGCGAGCTCGTGCCGTTCATCCTGGTCCTCGTCGCGGTCCTCTTCCTCATCACCTTCGTGCCTTCGCTCGTCCTCGCGCTTCCCAGGCTGGCCGGCTACCTCGGCTGAGCTGCGGACGCCGCCTCAAGCATCGCGCAGGCGAATGCGCCCGCCGAACGTCGGAATGCGGTTGGCGAGAATCACCACGGCGAACGTGACCACCAGCATGATGATTCCAAGCACGGAGATCGCGCCGAGGTCCCCGCTCTCGTTGAGATCGAAGATCAGCACCGAGATCACTTTGGTTTCCGACGTGAACAACATGATGGCCGCGGACAATTCGCGGATGACGCCGACGAAAATGAAGCACCAGGTCGCGATCACGCTCGCACGCAGCAGCGGCGCCGTGATGTGCCCCAGCGCCTGAAGGCGCGTTCCGCCGAGAATCCGGCATGCATCTTCGAGATCGGGATGAACCGCGCGGTAAGCCGACTGGAGCTGCTGATACGCCGCGGGCATCGCGATGGTGACGAAGGCGATGAGCAGGATCCACAGCGTTCCGTAAAGGACGAAGGGCGGGCGCGTGTAGCTCAGGAACAGGCCAACCCCGAGCACGATCCCGGGCACCGCGACCGGCGCGGTCGCGAGGAACCCGAGCGCGCGGTGGCCGGCGATCGCCTTGCGCGCCGTGAGATACCCGATCACCACCGCGATCAGCGTTCCTATCGTCGCCGACAGGACGCCGAGTACCAATGTGTTCTTCAGGACCAGCCGGGTCGACGAGAGCTCGAAGAAAACGAAATGGATGTTGTGGAGCGTGAAATTGCCGAACGACACGAGTTGCGAGGCGACACGCGAGAATGCCGCGTTCAGCAGCGCGAAATAAGGGAGAAAGACGGGATTGAGCAGCACGATGAAGGCCGCGCCGAGCGCGACCCATTTGACCCGCCCGAGCCGAACGAGCCGCGGATCGCCCTGCTTGCCGCCCACCACCGAGTAGCCACGCCGGCCCAGAATGACGTGCTCGGCGCGAAGCAGGAGAACGGTGAGCACCAGGAGCGGCAGCGAGGCCGCCGCGGCGAGCTCCGGCTTGGGCGGATATTGGAACAGGCTCCAGATCTTCGTCGTCATCGTGTGGAAGCCCGCCGGAATCGCCAGGATCGCCGGCGAGCCGAACAGCGTCATCGCCTGCAGGAAGGCGACGAGCGCCCCGGCGAGCAGCGCGGGCAGCGCGAGCGGGATCGTCACCCTGCGCGCCGTGACCCAGGCGCGGCCGCCGAGGATGGAGGACGCGTCCTCGAGCTCGCCGGGAATACGGTCGAGCGAGTTCGCGACCAGGACGAACACGTAAGGAAACGTGTAGCAGGAGATTACGAAGATCAGGCCCGGCAATGAATAGATGTTGAGCAGGTGCTCGTCCTGCGGCGCGCCGGTGAGCGCGCGAAACGCCTGGTTGAGCAGCCCGCTGTTCGGCGCGGCGAGCAGCTCCCAGGCGATCGCGCCGAGGAACGGCGGCGTGACGAACGATGCGGTCACGAGCGCGCGCACCGTGCGCCGCAGCGGCATGTCGGTCCGCGCCACCAGCCAGCCCATCGGCGCGGCGATCAGGCAGCAGGCGAGGCTCGAGGTGGTTGCGATGATCGCCGTCGTGATCAGCGGAGCGACGAAGACCGGATCGGTGACCAGCTGGCGGAAGTTTCCCAGCGTGAGCGCACCGCTGCGGTCGGTGACGCTGAAATAGACGAGCCACGACATCGGCAGGACGATCAGCAGGCACAGGATCGCCGCAAAGCCGATCACGACCGGCCGGGAGAGATCGACCCTCACACGCATCTCTTTTCCCCCGGACGGGAACCCGCTCGACTCAGACGCGGAACAGCTGCGTATAGCGCGCCTTGATCGCCTCGGCGTCTCTCTCGACGCCGGCCGGGTCGTCCTTCATCTTCTTGATTCCGGCGAAAAGCCTGCGCCCCGGCTTCTCCTTGGCGAGAGGATGGACCGAGCGCAACCCGCCCACGTCGACGATGAGCTGCTGGCACTCCGGCGTGAAGCAATAGCTCTGGAACAGGCGAGCCGCGTTCGGGTTCGGCGCGTCCCTGAACACACCGTTGGGCCCGATGATCAGCGGCGTGCCCTCGGTCGGGTAGACGATCTCGACCGGGTCGCCCTTCTCCTTCAGCTGGAACATGTTGTACTCGTTGCCGTCCGCCATGATCGCCCGCTCACCGAGCGCGAGCTTCTTGGGCGGGTCGGCCGACGACTGCACCTGCATCACGCGCTGCTTGGCGAGCTTCTCGAAATAGCCCCAGCCGAGATCGCGCGCGATCTGAAACGTCGCCGTCATGATGGTGCCGCTGTAGCCGGGATGGGCCTTGACGATCCTGCCGGTCCACCTGGGATCGAGCAGATCGGCGAAGCTCCTGGGCGCGTCCGCGGCCTTCACGAGATTGGTGTTGTAGCCGATGACGCACAGCCACGCGCGGAAGGTCGCGAACTGTCCGTCCGGGTCCTTGTGCTCGGCCGGATAATGCCTCGCGACGTCCTCGGGAACGTAAGGCGCGAGCAGGCCGTCGCGCTTCCACGCTATGAAATGCGCGGCGTCCGACGAATTGACCACGTCGACCGCATGGATGCGGCTCGCATATTCCTGTCCGATGCGCTGGAACACGCGTTCCGCGCCGCTCCTCTCGACCCGGCAGGCGACCCCGGGATATTTCGCCTCGAAGGATCTCGCCACCCGTTCGGCCACCGGCAAGTCCACCGCGGTGTACCAGACCATCTTCCCTTCTTTCCTCGCGGCCTCGATCAATGCGGGCGTCACGGCTTGCGCGGGCGGCGCGGCGGCCTCGATCGGCCTTCCAAGGGCGGCAAGTCCCAGGGCGCTCGCGCCCTTCAACACGTCTCGACGGGACCAATTCTTCATCGCTCTCCTCATGATGTCGGCTTCAACCGGTCAGTGCGCGGCAACGGTCGGGCGGCAGGTGCAGCCACACCGACGATCGCTGCGCGATGTTGTCCTGCGCCGACGTGACCACGCGAAGCTGCGTCCCGTCGGCGACCTGCACTATATAGTCGCGGCTGCTCCCCAGGAAGACCTGGCGCACGACGGTGGCCGGAACCACATTTTCCGTCGCGTCGGGCGCCTTCGGCATGAGCCGGATATCGTGCTGGCGAATCGACACCGCGGTTTCTCCGCTCGACGGCAACCTGGCGCCGCTGCAGCGCAACGGCGTGCCGGCGAACTCGATGCGGTCTTCGTCGAGATTTCTGCCTTTGAGGATGTTGCTGGACCCGATGAAGCGCGCGACGAATTCCGAGCGCGGCCGATCGTAGATATCCTCGGGCGAGCCCGCCTGCTCGATCCTGCCGCCGTTCATCACGGCGATGAGGTCTGCGGTGGTCATCGCCTCGGACTGGTCGTGGGTCACGTAGACCGTGGTGTAGCGGTACTGGTCGTGGAGACGGCGTACCTCGAAGCGCATCTCCTCGCGCAAATTGGCGTCGAGATTGGAGAGCGGCTCGTCGAGCAGCAGGATCTCCGGCTCGACGATGAGGGCGCGCGCAAGCGCGACGCGCTGCTGCTGGCCGCCCGATAATTCGCCCGGATAGCGCCCGGCCAGTGCTTCGAGCCGGGTCGTCGCCAAAATCGCCTTGAGCTTGCGCCCGATCGTGTCGCGATCGAGCTTGCGCAGCTTGAGGCCGTAGGCGACGTTCTCGGCGACCGTCATGTGCGGCCACAGGGCGTAACTCTGGAAGATCATGGACATGTTGCGTCGTTCCGGCGGCAGCGTGCGTCCCGGCGCCGACACCACGCGATCGCCGACCGCGATCTGTCCAGCCGATGGCTCGATGAAGCCGGCAATGAGCCGCAGCGTCGTCGTCTTCCCGCAGCCCGAGGGCCCGAGCAGGCACACGAGGAGGCCGTGCTCGACGCGCAGCGACACGCCGTCGACCACGGCGACGGAGCCGTACCGCTTGGTCAGCGAGCGCAGCTCGACCGATGCCACGTCGACTCGCGGTGCGATTGTCCGGTCACGCTGGTCAGGTCCCCGTGAACACCGGCTTGCGCTTTTCCATGAAGGCCGTGCGGCCCTCGACGTAGTCCTTGCTGTCGAAGCACTTCTTCACCAGCTCGGCGGCGCGCGCCAGGTCGCGCTCGCTCTCCTCCTTCACCACTTCGCCGACGATGTACTTGACCGAGCTGACGGTGAGCGGCGCGTTGCCCGCAATCGTGTCGGCATAATTCTTCACGTAGCTCTCGAGCTCCGCCTCGGGCACGACCCGGTTGACCAGGCCCATGGCGCGGGCTTCCTCGGCGTCGAACTGGCGCGCGGTAAAGAACATCTCCTTGGCGAAGGCCGGCCCCACAAGATCGGACAGCCGCTTGAGCCCGGCGTACCTGTAGCCCACTCCGAGCTTGGCCGCAGGTATCGCGAAGCGCGAATTGCCGGAGCAGATCCGCAGGTCGCAGCAGACAGCCAGCCCGACGCCGCCGCCGATACAATAGCCGCGGATCATCGCGATGGTCGGCTTGGGGAATTCGTAGAAACCGGCATTGGCCTGGTCGACCGTCGCGTTGTAATGCGCGACCGCCTGCTCGGTCGAGCGCTCGTCGCCGAAGCGCGAAATGTCGGCGCCGGATATGAAGGCCTTGCCGCCCGCGCCGGTTACCACCACCACGCGCACCTCGTCGTCGCGCGAAAAATCCTCGAGAATGCGAGTGGCCGCGGCCCACATGTCCAGGGAGACCGCGTTGTGACGCTCGGGATTGTTGAAGATCAGGTAGCCCACGCGTCCTTCCCGGCGTGACAGCATCTTGTCGGTCTGAGTCATGTCATTGCTCCTGTGTGCCGCGTTCGCGAGAGTCGCGCTCAAATCGCGTTCGTCTTGCGCAGCGCGGCGATCTCCACTGCCTTGAATCCGAACTCCCCGAGGATCGCGTCGGTGTGCTCGCCGAGGTCCGGCGGCGGCGCGACGAGCCTGCTCGGGGTGCGCGACAGGGACACCGGCTGGCGCGCCATGGGCAGAGTCCTGTCCTTCTTCCTGACCTTCTGCGCGATGCCAAGGCGCACGACTTGCGGGTCGGCATAGACCTGGTCGATCGAATAGATCGGCCCGCAGGGGACTCCCGCGTCGTTGAACGCGTCGATCCATTCGCCGCTCGTTCGCTTCACCGTGTATCGGTCGATCTCCGCGTTGAGCGCGTCGCGGTTCCGCGAGCGCGCATCTGCGGCGCGATATTCTGGCCGCTGCATGAGCTCCGGCGCCCCGAGCGCGATGCAGAACCGCTCCCAGATCCGCCCGCCGGTGGTCGCGATATTGATGTGGCCGTCTGCCGTCCTGAACACGCCGGTCGGGATGCTGGTCGGATGATTGTTCCCCGCCTGTTTGGGCACCTCGCCGCCGATCAGCCAGCGCGCGCCCTGGAAATCGAGCATGAAAATCTGCGCTTCCAGGAGGGAAGTGGTGACGTGCTGGCCCTTTTTCGACTTCTCCCGCTCCAGCAGCGCGACGAAAACGCCGAGCGCGCAGAACAGTCCCGCCGTCAGGTCCGCGATCGGGATGCCGACGCGCACCGGTCCCTGCCCGGGAAGTCCGGTGATCGACATCAGGCCGCCCATGCCTTGCGCGATCTGGTCGAAGCCCGGCCGGTCGCGATAGGGGCCGGTCTGACCGAAACCGGAGATGCTCGCATACACGAGCTTCGGGTTGATCCTGGCGAGCTGCTTGTAATCGATGCCGAGGCGCTTCTTCACGTCGGGGCGGAAGTTCTCGACCAGCACGGCAACTCGATCTTGACGACGTTGGCTCCCCAGTCGGCGAGCTGGCGCACGCACGTGGGACCCGCCCTCACGCGGGTGAGATCGAGGACAGTGAAACGTGCGAGGGCTTTCGAAGCTCTGGTGAACAGCATCTCAGACGAATCATACCGTGCTAAATTGTAGGAGCGATACCCTTTCACGCTATGCGCACCAAGCGATCCGGAGCCAAGCGATGCCGAAACCAGCGATGAAATTCACGGTTGCTGCAGCAGCCGCGCTCGCGGTGCTCCCTCGCATCGCCTCGGCCCATCATTTCATGGGCGGAGGGCTGCCCGAGACGTTCGCACAGGGCTTTCTGTCGGGGCTGGGCCACCCCGTGATCGGCCTGGATCACGCGGCGTTTATCCTTGCCGCGGGATTTTTCCTTGCCCTGGCTAAAGACGGCATGTGGGGCGTCCTCGCCCTGATCGGCGGAAGTCTGATCGGCGCCGGCCTGCATCTGACCCGGTTCGTGCTGCCGGGAAGCGAACTCGGCGTGGCACTCTCGGTGATCCTGATCGGCGGCCTGGTGATGGTCCGGCGCAGGATCAAGCTCTCCTGGCTGGCAGGCGGTCTCGCGCTCGCCGGCATTCTGCACGGATACTCCTACGCGGAATCCATATTCGGCGCGGAGGCGACGCCGCTGGTCGCGTACCTCTTCGGTTTCTCCGTCATTCAGCTCGGCATCTCCGCGGCGGCCTTCCTGATCCATCGCCGCCTGATCGCTACTCGCGAGGCCTGGGCGAAGCCGGTCTCCTCGGGGTTCGGAGCCGCGGTCGGAGCGACCGGCGTGGTGTTCCTCCTAATCAACATCGCGAGCTGAAGAGTCGTGAGCGATCGTCATCACCATCATGACCACGACGATATGAGCGAGCACGACCGCCCGCTCTCGGGCCCGGCGCTGCGCGCCAAGGCGCTGGAGTCCCTGCTCGTCGAGAAGGGCCTCGTCGATCCGAAGGCGCTCGACGAGCTGATCGACACCTACGAGACGAAGGTCGGGCCCCGCAACGGCGCCCGAATCGTCGCGCGCGCCTGGATGGATCCCGATTACAAGC
>WNFI01007853.1_pt3 | contig 12033 bp, 14 predicted proteins | sample 5400471 | NCBI WGS metagenome assembly WNFI01 (sample SAMN13153348, study PRJNA577476) | soil metagenome | isolation source: 100 cm saprolite on Douglas fir-dominated hillslope | place: USA:California | collected 2013-09-17 | reverse complement strand
CAACGACGTCGCGATCATCGACGTGAAATCACTGTCGGTCATCGGTCGGATTGCGGCGAGCAAGCAGCCGGACGGCCTGGCGTGGGCCATCAGGCGTTAGGGCGCCAGCGTGCTGGGTTAGAAGAACATGGAGTATGCCTTGCTCCCGGCAGAGAGCATCTCTCACCCGAGAATGGCCCGCATCTCGTCTTCAGATCCAGAGTCACGAGTGATCGGTCAGCGGCAGGAAATACCATATCGCCGCGATGGCCGCCGCTGCGATTACAACTCCCCACAAAACCTTGTGCGACCTCGTGGCCGATTCGGCCAGGGCGGTGTCAGATCGAGAGCCAAAGTATGAGAATGTTGGCGGGCCCACCTGCGACTCGGCTGTGGCCGCAGGTGACTTCGTAAGAAACGCCTCCCTCGCTCGCTCCCGCGAGGGCTGCGCTGAGACCATAGCGCTCGTCCGGACAATCAGCAGCGCCACGATAGCTAGCGTGAAAGTATGCCTGAGGCCGAACCTCATGGCCCTGCTGCTCATCTAAGCCTCCTAAAAACCGAAGTTCGCAAGGAGATCGACATACGGTGTAGTATCATCACTCGCGCCGTCCCGCGGCCACGGTGGGTGCGCCGCGAGTTCGTTCGTGGACGGCCTGGGCGCGCTCGCGCCCAAGTTCTTTACTCACCGTCGTGGGCTGCCCGACAGATGGGCATTTGCGACCGGCGAACGGCGCGTCCGCGTCGCTTGCCTGGTCGCGTGCCCTTGAGGGCATCACTCTTAAATAGGGAAATAGAACTCGTAGCCGAGTCAACCGCCCGACACTGCAAATGAGTCATGTGCCGATACCGCGCGAAAGAAAGGTGAGCGCAAGGGCATTCAGAGATACGCCCTCCTGGTCGGCGCGAACCGCCATCGCCTGATGCAGAGACTTGGGCATCCGGAGCCGGAGCTGGCCACCATATGCCGGCTGTGGCCGCGGCGCCAGCCGCATTCTTAAGAAATTCTCAGCACCCCCAACGGGCGTCCGCTCTCCATCGATCGTTGGATCGAGAAAAGCATCATCCGCGGATCGGCAGATGTGAGCCACACGGATTGAATCGTTCGGACGCATCACCTCCACCCCTTTTGATCCTCCAGGACGCATAGCCCCGGCGAGAGGTCCCGTGCCATTCATTCTCGCGAACGAGACCGCACGGGACGACGAACAGGGAGGAGCGAGGGCGTGTCGCGCATCAACGTGCTGGTGACCACCACATCCCGCGACGTGAAGGCGGAAGTCATCGCCGCGTCCGTGGAAGCACGCACCGACATGAATCTCGTCAATCATCGCAGCATGTCGGTGGCGGATGCAAACGCCATTCTCGACTCCATGCCGCCGTCGGCACAATGCGCGTTGGTCCTCGTGGGCCGCCCGAGCGACACCGACGAGCTGGCGCAGCAGTGGCTGGCCAAGCGCGTCAACCTTGTCGTGATGCACGTCGATCTCGTGGACGACGTCGCTCGGATCGCGCTACGCGATCCCAGGCTCGACTCGCTGCTCGCGGCGTTGGTCGGCCTCGTGGAGCATGTCGGTAATCGGGGACGCCAGCGCTTTGCACGCATTCAGCTCGTGGCATCAGACGACCCGGCGTCACAGCGGCCGCTTCTGCGTGCGTGCGTGGAGTGGCTCCATGCCTTGCTGCGCGACGCGGTCGCGAGCGCGCAGGATCAGACCGGCGACGTCCACGGCCTCACGCTCACGGGCAAGACACTCCTGCAATCGCTCGACGCCTCCGCCGGGCAGGCGCCTGATGCGCAGCGGCGTGACGCCGAGAACAGGGATGCGGCGCTCGACGTCGCACTCGCGACGGCCGACGCGAACGCGGACCCGTTGGCCGCGGCTGCACGCACGTTCCAGCTCGGCCCGGAGGAGTTCCGACTGATGGTGTTGGCGTTGGCTCCGGAGCTGGACCTCCGCTTCCAACGCTGCATCGGCTTCCTGCTGGATGACATGGGCCGGCGTGCGGGCAGCATGACACTCTACCACACGTTGCTGGGCCTGGCGCGCGGGGATCTCGCCGACAGTCCGCTCGACCGATGGCTCGTATTCGAGGGATACGCCGGACGTCCCGCGGCGGGCGACGAGCCGCTCCGCGTCGACGGGTTCCTCGCGCAGTGGCTCCTCGGAGAGCGCGACGCTCTGGCAAACGATCCGCTCGTCCGCCGAGTGCTGCGCCTGGAGCCGTGGGCGGGCGCCATCGTGCTGCAGCGTCACGAGGAGCGCGAGTTCGCCGGCAGTCTGGTACGGCAGCTCATGGGTGAGAGCACGTCGCAATGGATCATCCTCTGCGGCGATCACCCAGCGGAATGGCGCGCGCTGCTCGAGCTGGGCGCATCGGCACGCGGCGTGGCGCCGTTTCGCGTGGAGCCCGCCCTCCTTGCCGGCGTGGATCTCATCGCGGTCGAGGAGTGCGCGCGCCGCATCGGGCGCATGGCGCGACTCATGGCCGATCCAGTGGTCATCGACATCACCGGCGCGGAGGGCGCCGAGGAGGAAGACGGCCGTTTGCGTCTCTTCCTGGCATCGCTCGGCGGTACGGGCTGCCAAGCCGCGGTAGTCTGCCGGGATCAGGCCCGCGTGGTCCGGTTGCTCGGACGAATGTCGCATGCGCTGCGCGAGCAGGTGCCTCTCCCGGCCGCTGCGCGCGTGGCGGCAGTCCGGACCGCGGCATCCGGAGCGGATGCCTACCTCTCCGACGAGTCTGCGGCGGCGATGGCGAACCGCTATCCGTTGCAACTCGACGGTCTCGAACACGCAATGTTCCTCGCGCGCAGCCGCCCGACGCATCCCGACGCGGACGATCCGATGCTTGCCCGTTTCATCGGCGCGTGCAAGGACATGGCAGCGGAGGGCCTGTCCCATCTCGCCGAGCGGATCGAGCCGGTGTTCGACCTCGACCAGGTCGTGCTGCCGGCCGAGCGCAAAGAGCAGCTCGTCGAGATCGTGGACAACGTTCGATTGGCGCCGCGCGTGCTCGACGAATGGCGGTTCAGTGAGCAACTGCCATATGGCCGCGGCGTCACGGCGTTGTTCTTCGGTCCCAGCGGCACGGGCAAGACCATGGCGGCAATCGGGATCGCCCGCCGTCTGGGGATCCAGCTGCTGCGCCTCGAGCTGTCGCGGATGGTCAGCAAATACATCGGCGACACCGAGAAGAACATCGACCGCGTCTTCAGCGACGCGCAGCGAGCCGGTTCAGCCATCCTCATCGACGAAGCCGAAGCGCTCCTGGGAAAGCGCAGCGACGTGAAGGACGCGCACGACCGCTATGCGAACATCGAGGTCGCCTACCTCCTTCAGCGCATGGAGACGTTTGGAGGTTTGGCGATCTTCACGACGAACATGCGCCAGAACCTCGATCCGGCATTTCTGCGCCGCATTCGGTTCATCCTCGATTTTCCGCGCCCGGATGTGGCAGCTCGTGAGAGGATCTGGCGTCAGTGCCTGCCCGCGGAGTCGCATGTGCTCGACGATGCGGCGTTCCGTCAGCTATCGGACTGGAGCACATTGCGCACGCCTCGCGTGCGGAATTCGCCAAGCTCGGTATGCCACCGGTCGAGATCGAGCTGTCGTCGTCGCGGAGGGCCGCGTGAAGGCGGACGGCATCCTGCGCGTGACGCAAGCGTTTCAGGAGCGCCTCAAGCTCGCGCTCGTAAGCTCGGCCGTTCCGGGAACCGTGTTCGTCGGGCCGCTGGACGTCGCCGCATCGAGCGGCGCGACGCTCGTCCTGTTTCTCTACCGTATCATCCCGAACGCGAGCCTTCGCAATCGCGAGCATCGGGTCTCGGCGAATGGCGATCCGTCGGTGGAAGTCTTTCAAAACGCGCTGCCCCTCGATCTGCATTTCCTGGTCACACTGGGCACGGCGCCGGACCCGAACAAAGACACACTCCTGCAAGCGTTGGGGTCCGTCATTCAGGCGCTTCAGACCGATCCCGAGCTTACCGGATCGGGCGTCGGTCACGAGACGGTGCGCGTGTCGCTCGAGCCGCTCAGCACCGACGAGGCGAGCCGCATCTGGGCTCTGTTTCCAACAGCCAACTACCGGACATCCGTTGCCTACCTCGCAACGCCGGTCTGGATCGATCCGCTGAAGCCCGCAATCGTCGGGGCGCCGGTGGTCGAGGAGCAGGTCTACTCGGACAGCGGCGCGCTGGAGACAGTGTCGTGATGCAGCGCTTCGTGATCCGGCAGCCGATGGAACAGGCATATGTCCGCCACGCGCTGTTTGCAGTGGAGCTGCTCGACGGCGTGACGCTGGCGCGCGTGACGGACGGCGTCACGGTCGTTGCGGAGGGACTTCGCGGAAAGCCAACCATCAACGCCAGCGGCCTGTTCGTGTGGCGCAGGGAGGACCTCGCCGCGCTGCGGAAGGTCTCGATCGAGCCGGGCGTGCTGCCGTACCAACCGCGCGAGGTGCTGAAGAGAGATCTTCACCTGCCTCCGGAGCCGAAGCCGCTCACCTCGATTCAATTGTCGCCGCGCATCGACTACCCGTTTCCCTCGGGCATGACCGGCGTGCGCGGAACGCTGATCGAGGACCGAATCGGCGCGCCCGTCGCGGTTCGAAATGCGGAGATGCAGCTCCGTTGGCTCGACGACGACGGAGTCACGTGGCGCGACGCCCCGACGCGGTCCGTCACGAATACCAAAGGCGACTTCGCTGCGGTTCTGCGACTCGCCTCCACCGAAGTACCGCATGTCGACGCGAACGGCGATGTGACGGTCCGGTTGCGTGTCCGACGCGATGGAAACGAGCGGAGCTCGCTGGATGTGAAGCTCGTGCAAGGTCGCGTCACAGCCCAAGGCGCCGGTCGGCAACGCGCCCTGCGTAGACCTCCCGGCCACGGAACCGCCCGCGCTCGACAAGCCGAAGCCGTGTCCGGATCCCAACCCCGACTGCAAGTGTCCGGCGAAGCCCGGGTCCTCGCCGACCTGCCTCGAGGACATGATCGCGGATCAGGCCGCGGAGATCGCCGCCGCGGAGAAGGCGAAGGTGTTCAAGACCGATCTCGAGGCGCTGCTCGCCAAGGCGAAGGCCGCGGAGCAGGAGTACACGAAGGACAGGTACGATGCGCTGGTCAAGCTCTGGGTGCAGCGCGACGGCGACATCGTGGACCTCATCCGGAAACTCGTGTGCGCGGTTCCGTGTTGGCGCTGCATCATCGATTGCTACATCTGCCCGCTGCTGAACGAGCTTCATTACGTGGAACAGTGGCTGTACGGTGATGGCACGCTGCCGTCTGAAGTGCACAACAAGTACGATCTCCAGTACTGGCGCGTTCGGGACAAGGACCAGAAGGAGAGGAGGTACCTGCGCATCAAGGCCGTGCTCGCGGCCTGGGAGAAACCTGCGCAGACGATCGAGAAGGCGCTCGGCGACAACAAGGCGGCCATCGAAGCGGCCTTGAAGGCGCTGTCGACCGACGCGGGTAAGGTCGTCTACGACGTGTTCTTCCGAATCATCCCGCTGCATCTGGCGATCGCACCGCCGAAGGGATCGGGCGTCGAGACGGCGATCGACCAGCAGTACACGGAGTTCTGCGCCTGCGACACGGGAACGCCCGACGATTGCTGCGGCCCGGATGTCGGCGAGACCAGCCTTCGGCAACGCTTGATCGGCCCCCAGCCTTACCTGGTCGAGGCGAAGGACTACTTCGAGATCATCTGCTGCCTCGTGAAACACCGCTATGGCCCGGCGAAGGACGCATTCGCAAAGGCCGAAGCCGCCCTCGCGGGCATCGACAACGAGATCAAGAACTACAAGTCGCAGATCGAGAACGGTCTCAAGTCGTTCGAGAAGGACGCCAAGCGCGCGATCCCGAGTGCAATCAACTGTTGCGACGACTCGCTCGGAGCACCCGAGCAAACGTCGCCGCAAGCCCGATGATGTGAACCAGGAGACACCAACATGCCTGAATACCTGCATCCCGGCGTCTACATCGAGGAAATCGAGCGTGGACCGCGTCCCATCGAGGGCGTACCCACGAGCACCGCGGCACTGCTGGGCGAAGCCGAGCGCGGATCCATTACGCCGCGGATGGTGACGAGCTACAAGGATTACCAGCACTGGTTCGGCGACGTGTTCAACGATCACAAGTTCCTCCCCTATGCCGCCAACGGATTTTTTGAGAACGGCGGGCGGCGTGCATTCATCTGCCGATTGGTCGGCGAAGCCTCCGCCACCGCCGAGGCGGCGTTCGGGGACTTCATCGTGCGCGCGGCGGGTCCTGGCGCCTGGGGGACGCGTGTCTTCGCGAAGATCACGCCCGGCACGACGAAGCGCGCCGACGGCAGCAGCATCGGGTTCCGGTTGCAGCTCGCGTACTGGCACGAGGGCGCCACGCCCTTCGACCCATTCACGCCCGACGGCCGGCGAATGCTGCCGCGACCCGTTCTGGCCGAGGACTTCGATGATCTCGTCACCGACGAGACCTCACCCGACTTCTACGGCAAGCGAGTGCCGTACATCGACCTCGAGAAGAGCGAGACGAACCAGGGACCCGAGAGCTCCGCGCTCGGGATGCTCGTGCGCAACGCGGGCGTCGCGCCCGGCACGCGGCCGGCCGATGGCGCACAACTTCTGGCGGGCGGCGCCGACGACCAGGCTGCGCTCGGCGTGAACGACTACGCGGGCGCGCGTGCGGGGGGACGCGGCACCGAGCAGGGGCTCGCGGCGTTGGAGCTCGATCCGTATCGGGACGTCGCCCTCGTCCATGCGCCGAGCATTTCGACCGACATCGCGAAGACCGTGATCGCGCACTGCGAGAACATGCGGTTCCGGTTCGCGGTGGTGGACTGCGACAAAGGGCAGAGCAGCACGACGGCGCTCGACCCACGCAGCACCGTGCAGGATAGCAGCTACGCCGCCTTCTACTATCCCTGGATCGTGAGTGCCGATCCCCGCACGGGCGCGCGCAAGATGATTCCGCCGGGAGGTCAGGTGCTCGGCGTCTATGCGCGAACGGATGTGGAGCGTGGTGTCTTCAAGGCGCCGGCGAACGAGATTGCCCGCGGCGCGCTGGCGCTCGAGTACGAGATCAACGACCGCATCCAGGACGATCTCAACCCGAAGGGCGTGAACGTCGTTCGCAGCTTCCCGGGTCGCGGTATCCGCGTATGGGGCGCACGCACGCTGACGTCGAACGCGCTGTGGAAATACGTCAGCGTGCGGCGGCTCTTCATCTTCCTCGAGCGCTCCATCTACGAGGGGACGCAGTGGGTCGTCTTCGAGCCCAACGACGACCGTCTCTGGGCGCGCGTGATCGACACCATCCGGCTGTTTCTGCGCGGGCAGTGGCGCCTCGGCGCGCTGTTCGGCCGCACCGAGCAGGAAGCGTTCTTCATCACCTGCGACCGCACCACGATGTCGCAGGACGACATCCTCAATGGCCGCCTCATCTGCGAGATCGGCATCGCGCCGGTGCGTCCTGCCGAGTTCGTAATCTTCCGAATCTTCCAGAACACCGCTGAGGCCCAGCGCTAGGAGCATCCATGGCACGCAACGATCCGCTACGAAATTTCCGGTACCGTCTCGAGATAGACAGCATCACGCAAGCGGGCTTCAGCGAGGTGGCGATCGCCGACACGACGATCGACGCCGTGGAGTATCGCGAGGGCACCGATCCGCCGCACGTCCGCAAGCTGAGCGGACTCACCAAGTACGGCAACATCACGCTGAAGTGGGGCCTGACGGTCGGTGCCGGCGCGCTCGACCTCTTCAAGTGGCATGCGGACGTGTCGGCGGGGCAGGTGAAGGACAAGCGCAAGAAGGTCGTGATCGTGGCGCAGGACGAAGCCGGCGTGGACGCCGCGCGGTTCGTCATCACGGACGCATGGCCCGTGAAGTACCACTCGAGCGATCTCAACGCGAAGGGCAACGAAGCGATGATCGAGCTGTTGGAGCTGGTCAACGAAGGCATCGAACGCGTCATGTAGAGAGGAGAACGCCATGAGCACAGTCGCACATCTCGGCTTCGAGACGGAGGTCGAGTTCGAGCTGCCCAAGGGGTATGTCGACGAGGCGGGCATGCTGCACCGTCGGGGTACGATGCGTCTCGCCACCGCGGCCGATGAGATCCTGCCGTTGCGCGATCCGCGCGTGCAGCAGAACGAGGCGTATCTCGCCGTGATCGTTCTCGCCCGCGTCATCACGCGGCTCGGCTCGCTGGCGGATGTGAGCACGACGGTGATCGAGGGGCTGTATGCGTCCGATCTCGCGCATCTCGAGCGGTTGTACGAATCGCTCAACTCGGGTGATGACGCGGAGCCGGAGATCGCGCCCGCGAAGGCGCGAATCGGCGGCGCTGCCATGGCGCGGAGGGTCGCCGTCATGGGGGAAGCATGAAGGCCTATCCCGTGACCGCGCTGTACGAGGAGATGGCCTTCATCGCGCACCACTTCCACTGGCCGCACGACCAGCTCATGCGGCTCGAGCATCGCGAGCGGCGGCGGTGGTGCAAGGAGATCTCGGCGATCAACCGAACGCTCGACGGCGCGCCGTCGAACCCGTTCGAGGTCTGAGGCACGCACGCCAATGGCGCGTCAGGACCCGCTTCGTGGCTTCCGCTTCCTGCTCGAGATCGACGAGATCACGAGCGGCGGTTTCACGCGCGTGAAGGGCATAGCGCGCGACGTGAAGCACGAGTCCTATCGCGAGGGCGGCGTCAACGAGTACGAGCACAAGCTGGTCACGCAGGTGTCGTATCCCGTCGTGGTCCTGGAGCGCGGCCTCGCCCTGGATGACCTGTGGAAGTGGGCCGAAGCGACGGCGGCGGGTGACGTGAAGCGCAAGACGATCCGGATCCGTTTGCAGAACGAGGCGAATGAGAAGGCGTGGGCGTGGCAGATCGAGTATGCCCTCCCCGTGAAGTGGACGGCGACCGACCTCGACGCCCAAACGTCGCCGATGGTGATGGAGAGTCTCGAGCTCGCGCATCACGGTCTGAGGAAAGCGACGTGAGCGCCGAGCGCGGCATGTTTGCCCGACGAAGGTTCGTACTCTCCGCGCACAGCGCGGCGTCCCGTTTCGCGCGTCGTGGCGCGGGCGCGCGCCGCATTGGGGGAGCGTGGCATCCCGTCGCGGTTCGATGGAGACGTCAGCGCGCGCGCCCCGCGCAGCGGCACGCCGCTGGACTAAGCGCAACGGTGAACGCCACGTGGCTGACGCAGGTGCAACTGCATCTCAATGTGCGCTCACGGGAAGGTTCCATCAGACGGGGACGGCCGTCGGCGCATACCGCCGTCCGAGTGGCGGGTGGCCGACATCCGATCGTGGAGCGCCATCTGCATGTCGGTCGCCCCGCGGCGACTCTTGCGCGCATGCCGCAGACTGTCAGCGCGCCGGGCGCGCTACACGTTCAGGCTGCGGTGGCCGACAGACCCATCGTCGCGCAGCCGGCGGCCGTTCCCAGAACGGCCTTCCACTCCGCGCCGGCGCTGATGCCGAGCATCGAACGTCGACCGCGGCTCCGCTCTCTCGTGCGGTACCGCAGTGGGAGGAGAGCGCGAGAGGCGAATGACGAGCGAGTCCGTTCGGCGCCGCGTAGGCAACCCGACGACCTTCGAGCGTCGGCGCATCCGTCGCGCGCCGCGGTGCGATTCCATACGTCGACGCGATCTCCGGCGGACGACGTCGCGTCACGAGTGCTGCTCCGCCAGGCGGAGATCATTTGGCGTTCTGCCAGGAGGTCGGCGAGGCCAAGCGTGGAGGGATCGGTGCAGGACGCGGCCGCTCCACTCTCGCAGCGAATGGTCGCGGAGAAGAACACCGCTCTCGACATGGCCATGCCTGTGCCGTCGCCTGCCGCCACCACGGCGACGATGGAGGTGACGAAGCTCGCACCTGCTCTCATGGACCGGCTTGCGGACGACGTGATCCGCCGCGTGGAGCGACGGGTGCGAATCGATCGCGAGCGGCGCGGACTGTGAGGACGTCGTGAGCATCGCCCAGCTCAAGAAAGCGACGATCACCGTCCTCGACGGCGCCGACAAGGGCAAGGTCATCGGCGTGCTCTTCAATCCCACCGAGTACAGCTTCGAGCGCACCAACTCGTTCAAGGCGACGGCTGTACCCGGTCTCGGGTCACCACTCCTGCAGTTCGTGAACGGCGAGCTCGATCAGCTCAGCATGGAGCTGTTTCTCGACGACTACACGGATCCGAAAGGGCCCACCTCGCTGCTGCAGCCGGAGAACCAACCGCTGGCGACGCGGCTGCGTGACTTGTCGAAGCTGCTGCTCATCGATCGCGATCTGCATGCGCCGCCGCCCGTGCGCTTCAACTGGGGTCCGATGGAGTTCTCCGCGGTCATCGAGAAGCTCGGCCGCAAGGTTACGATGTTCCATCCGGATGGAGCACCGGCACGCGCAACGCTCTCGATCACGTTCAAGGAGTACCGCACCCTCCGCCAGCAGCTCGAGGATCCGCGGCGCGAGTCGGCTGACAAGACCAAACGCCGTGTCGTGGTCGGGCGCGAAGCCCTCTGGTGGATCGCGAATCGCGAGTACGACGACCCGAACGAATGGGTCCGGATCGCCGTTGCAAACGATCTGGACGATCCGCGCGAGATCGCGCCCGGCGACTGGCTCGTGCTGCCTCCCATCGAGAATCCCAATGGAACTGGCGGCATTCGCTAGGACGTATGGCGATTTCTACGCCCCGTGTTTCGCCGTTCGGGTGGGGCGCGATGATCTCATGCGCGACCTGCTGGTCGCCGTGAGCCAGGTTGAGGTGGACCTGGTGCTCGGCGCCGCGTCTCGCTTCAGCTTCACGGTGACCGACTGCTACAGCCACAAGCTGCACGCGTTCAAGTCGGGGCGCGGTACCGACGTGCTCGGTGTTCTCACGTTCGGCGCTGACGTCGAGGTATGCATGGGATACGGCGATGCCAAGTCGACGCCGACCGCCGTGCGCGGCATGATCACCGAGATCACCACGAACTTTCCGGACGGCGGCGCACCAGAGTTGGCCATCTCCGGATACGACCACGGATTCACGCTCACGATTGGCAAGAATGCGCGCACGTGGACAAAAGCGCGTGACAGCGATGCTGCTCAAGAGATTGCGAGCTTCAACAATCTCGCTGCCATCGTCGAGTCGACGCAGGAGAAGCACGCGCAGATCGAGCAGAATCAGGAGAGCGACTGGGAGTTTCTGAAGAAGCTCGCCGACCGCAATCACTTCGAGCTCTACGTCGACGAGCGCCGGACGCTGCACTTCGGGCCACCGAACGACAAGGCGACCGCCGTGGCACGGCTCGCCTATGGCGAAGGGCTGCTGAGCTTCAAGCCGGAGGCGAACCTTGCCGGACAGATCTCGCGCGTCGAAGTCTACGGCTGGGACCCGAAAACCAAGAAAGCCATCGTCGGTCGCGCGGCAGCGGGCGAGGAGTCGGGCCTGACGGGAAAGAGCGCGGGTCAGCATCTGGACGCCTTCGTGCGCGAGCCGACGAAGCGTCCGACGCTTCGTCTGCGCCAGCCGGTGTTCACACAGTCGGAGGCCGATCAGCGCGCGAAGGCCGCGCTCAACGAACGCGCGAAGCAATTCCTGACGGGCGAAGGAGAGGCGATCGGCCTCCCCGAAGTGCGGCCCGACCGAAACATCGAGCTGGACAAACTCGGCGCGCCATTCTCGAAGACGTACTACGTCCAACAAGCGACGCACAAGATCGACGCGGGCGGCTATCGCACGCGCTTCAAGGTGAAGGAGACCGGCCTATGAACCTCCTCGACGCGGCACCCAACGAGACTGCGCACGAGGCAGGCGGCTACCTCAAGGGAGTGGCGATCGCGGTCGTCACGCAGAACAAGGATGACGACGGCCTCTGTCGTGTGAAGGTCAGGTACCCGTGGCACGACCAGCCACGTGAGAGCTACTGGGCGCGGCTCGCGACGCCGATGGCGGGGAAGGAGCGCGGTCTCGTGGTGATTCCGGAAGTCGGCGACGAGGTCCTCGTCGCGTGCGAGCGCGAGGATCTCCGCTTTCCCTATGTGCTCGGCGCGCTGTGGAAT
>WNFI01261711.1_pt1 | contig 12034 bp, 7 predicted proteins | sample 5400471 | NCBI WGS metagenome assembly WNFI01 (sample SAMN13153348, study PRJNA577476) | soil metagenome | isolation source: 100 cm saprolite on Douglas fir-dominated hillslope | place: USA:California | collected 2013-09-17 | reverse complement strand
CCCACCTCCCATCTTTTTGTTTATTCTGTGTTTCCCTTGACAGCAGAGCATGCGGTGGACCCGGATGAGACAGACTTTCGGTTTGGACCATGGTGAACCAGCCCTCGACTCGGATGCCTCTATTCTTTCTTGCCTTAGTCAAGTTATAATTGAATGATTGAACCCGTGTTTGACATGACAAAACGTACCGAGAAAATGACTCACGGGATCAGCAACCTTGCAGACGCACGGGAACAGATTTGCGGAGGTGTCCGTAGCAGTAGCTGTGGTAAGGTGGCGGACTCGAATCTACTTGTTCTTTGTCATAAAACGATTCCCTGAAAATGATTCCGCAGGTTTTATTTGACTAGGCTTACTGTCCGAAAGTGATGGCTAGGCCTCGGAGGTGGGAAGCAAAAAAGAAAGCACACTTCACACGTCGTCTGCGCGGCTGCGCCCAGTTTCGTGAGTGATGCAGTAAGGGATACACCGCAGTAGAACATGGTACTCATCGCCAGTTTGCGTAATCAAAGGTTGGGCACTGTGTAAGACAGTTTCGAGCCGAGGAATATGACCTTACCAAAAACCCGAGTAGCGCTAGGCTATGAATCGGAGTGAACACTAAGCAGCCATTGGGGAGTTACATGGGCTGAGAAAGGCGAAGTATGCATACGCCAAGCATCGAATATTGCCAATCTTCAGGGAGGTCTGTCCCCGCTCGTCATTAGACCTTACAATCTGCCCATAACCAGAATCCAGAACTGATGGTCAAAGACAACCCACGCCTCCCCATGCAGCAGCGGCAGCGGCAGTTCTACACGAACAACAAAAGCGGCCTTCCTCTAGCCAACCCCATCCATGTCCGAGCAGTGCCAGTCCAGATGGGTGGCAGGAGACTCAGATCATTCAGTACGCATCGATACGGTGCTGCCGCCTAATATGACTCCGGCGGTGGTGTGGCAACACGTGGCGGTACTCTGGGAAGGTCGTGTTACATTACTGCTGTTAGTGGCATGCTACTAATGCGAAGGGGTAGTATAGTAAGCCGTCCACTGAAGTTGGTTTATTGTTCAGGGTTGCTCCATGCTTCGATGCAACAGGTAGCATGTTGTAGATTTTATGTGGTGTTCGGTCAACAAATCATGGTTTTTTTCCCTTCACGGAGACCTCATTCCAGCACATGCCAAGAATGTCACAGTAAGATCTTAATGTCGCAGAAAAGGTTGCCGCGCGCGCACTCTTAATAATTCCTCATGATCATGTACCCTGTTACACTTCATGCCAGTGCCACATGCTTCTGAAATTGTATCTATCCATGATAAGCACTATGGGAAGAAAGTATAAAATATCTGAACCCAACAATTAAGTACTGTGATCACATGTAGGCTGGGAACTAATGGTACTATCCATGGTGTGCTGCATGATCCCTAATGTTTTGCTGATACTGCTCCCACATGTCACCTGCAATCTTATCCCACTTCTCATCAGCTTGGGCTATCTCATCTGGGTCTACTGCATCTATTTCTAGTTCCCCAGGAGACTCAGGACAAAAGCCTTTTTGAAAGTCAACCAATTGGTCATCAAACATGTGAATCTCCTTAGGGTCATATTGTCGGATGAAGTTGTGCAGTGCTGCAAGTGCAGCTGGAATCATTGGAATGAGGGCCTGAATACTTGGGTCATAGTCTGGTGGATTTAGGAGGATTCGAAAACACTTCTTAAGGATCCCAAAGGTCTTCTCAATGACATTGCAAGCTAATGCATGATGCATATTAAACAACTCCTTAGGGTTGCATGGACTTGGAAGAATGTCAGTGAGAAATTTTGACAAAAAAAAAAGAACTTACACTTCCTTGGCTTGATCCCATTCAAACAAATGGTATAGCACATTTTGATAGGGGACAAGCAGTTTCTCTGATGAGGTAAAACCAGCATCTGCAAGGTAATATCTCCCTCCTGGGACAGGAAAATCAATTGGAAAGGCATCAAAGAAAAGTGTGGAGCAAGCTGTGGAGTCCTCCCAACCAGAAAAAAAATATGTGAAGCAAAGATCAAAGGAACATGCAGCAACACAGTTTTGTGAAAGCACCCTGGATTCATAAAGTTCTGTGAGGGATGAGACAAGGTGTGTAACCGGCCTAGGGTGAGTCCGGCCCTTGTAAGTTCTGGAACCGGCCAGTATGACGAAACTTTCATGTTGGACTTGTCAGTAGACACCTACCTACACCACCGTTCCCAGCTCCCGTGTACCAGTCCAGTAGTAGTATAAGTAGCGCCTTAGCGACATCTGTATCGCTAAGTTGAGTCTCTTGTCTCAATCCCACTTTGTTCCTTTCTACACACGGAGGGTCTTGCAGACGCAGTTGCAGGACAGGAACCTCGCCTTCACATTCGACTAAAAAGACCCTGAGCAGGAAGCAAACGCTCAAGCATAGGCGAGAACGCTCTGCGGATAGTCTAACGCACTGACGCTACAGAAGCGGCGGTGACAAGGTGGATGTGGGTGCCATCTATAGCACCCAAAGCATGATTGAAGAAGGGATAAAACTTGGGTGAGTTTTGGATTTCTGGAGGAGTGGGTGAATTGGCATCAGGGGGCTGGACATATGTTGTGTAGAAGGGGGGTGTTGCAAGTGCTTGTACAATGCGTGTCAAATACCTGGATACCTATTAGAGACAATTAAAGGACATTATTAATACGCACTTGAGAATTGTGGCTGGTGACCACTCAAATCGCTCGGCAACATGAGCACAAGACAGCCCTGTGACCATAGTGTAAAGGAATATTGAGAGCTGTTCTTCAATTGGAGTGTGTTTGGATGACTGGAGACCAAGTGTCTGAATGGCTTTGATGAGGACAGCAAATGTACCCCGAGATACACCAAGCTGAGTCTGGATGTGTTGTGGATCCCCAGTGAGTAGGTCATGTACCCAGTCTTCCTCAGAGGCAGATGAGTGATGAGAAGTGAGGAGATCTCGGGTGATGTCTACGAGCTTGATGGTGAGGTCTATAAGCCGAGGAAGGCGATCATCGGCATGTGCATGTGGTGGCAGTACCACCTGCGTGTCGTGTTGCTGCAATTCTGGCTGGTTGTCATGTTGCTGTGTTTCTGGCTGCTCATCCTGATTCACGCATGTATCGCCGCGTGTGCCATGTCATCCCCGCGGAACCCTTTCCCTTCCGCCACACTATCACTGTATCTGCCACGAGCACCGATGTGATCCCAGCACATGCATGTTTATCAACGACGCGCACCAGCAGAGGTACCCAGAGGATGACTTTTACCGTACCCGCGCGTGAGCCATCTGTATCGAGTGAGTGGTGGTCCTGGAGCTAACTCCGCTACTTCTCCTGCACTGATTATACGCAGGAAACGTGGTGGTACTGGTGCAAGAAACGGTAATGGTGCAAGTTGAAAGCACTGACGACGCCAGAAACTCCTGGAGGCGGATTGATCGGTAACCTTTGAAGGTGACGGAATGGGGGCGCAGAAATGAAAACTCGCAGTGGACGCCTACTCCCGCAACGTGTTACAGGTCAAATGCGATGGGGCAGGGAGCAGGATCGGCGTTGTCGACTGCTTTGGTTGCTACTGTTGCTACTTCCACGCTATCCCCTAGTATAACACCCCAGTACGTCCTGTCTGTCCTTCGTGCCCTTTCCCTCATTCCATCAGACCACGCCACTCATGTATATATAATCAGCAGATATCGCAAGCCTGAGGATCGCCCGCCAACGATCACAGATAATTTCACCTTCTCATCCGAAGGAGCACCGCCGTGCCTGGATGGATGGCCATTGCATACCATGGCACGGACGCAAGCACGGGAAGTATGGAGGACTTGGGGACCACCGTAACCTAACCAGTGTTTGCTTGGGCTTACGCCGCAGGTGGCCGTTTGAAGATTCACTTCATCCAGAACTTGTCAGTCTGTGAGTATAGTAGCGGTCGATGTGATCCTATCCAAGTTCGCTCATCGAGGCTTCTGCTCTCCTTTATTCTTTTTCGATTCCGCAGGTCTTTTTTCACCAGGTTTACTGCCCGAAAGTGATGACTATCAAAACGAGACCTCAGAGGTGGGAAGCGAAAAGAATGCGCACTTTGCACGTCGTCTGCGCCCAGTTTCGTGAGTGACACCGTAAGCAATACACCACAGTAGAACACGACACTCATCGCCAGTTTGCGTAATCAAAGGTCGGGCACCGTGTAGGACAGTTTTGAGCTGCCAGTGCGGCGGCGTATGCCCGGCAGTGTCCCTTAATGCCACCAAATCCTCCATACTTCCCGCGCTCGCGTCCGTTCCACGGTCTGCTATGATGACCTATCCAGGCGCATGCTTCTTCGGCTTAGACTTCTTTGGCGGACTCCGCAGCTTCATCTGATAATGATGGAGGTGATGAGGATATTGAGGGTCAGGCTCTGCGAATGGCTGTTGAGGAGATTTATGACGAGGGTGGAGGGCGATTTAAGCCTAGGCACGCAATGCCAGAGTGCTCCGCATGGGCATGGGTGAGGTTATTCTTATCGTCCACTCTGACACTATCGTTCCCGAGGTACGATATCGTACAGCACTCTCTTTCAGTGCTGGTCAACTGCTCATTTTTATTTCACATGACTATTTTCGTGACGCCGTTCGCGAGCTTGCAGAGTGCCCCGAAGTAGCTCTCATCCAATGCGACTCCGGTGAGCGTGTCTTGCCTCAGACACGTCCCAGACGCTCACCCTATTATTTTATTATAGATGTCATGCAAGTGGCTCATCACATTTCGAGAATGGCATCGCGCACTTTACCCGCCGTATTCATAAGTGTACTTCCATGGCATGCGTAAACGGTGAAAGTCGTGCCTTTCGTGATCACAATGCCTTTCTTCGTTGGTCCGCCCTTCAGGACGTCGTATTTAATGACCCCGGTGATAATAACAGGAAGAAGATCTGGTCGGAGACGAATGTGTTTGAGGATTTTGACATGGCGTTACGTCTACAGGTCGGTGTTGCTGTTGAGAAGTCATCAGTCTTTCTTATTGTGATGTTCTGTCCAGGTCAAGCGATACATCATTCCGAGTCGGTGGGTGACCTATCTTGAAGGCGGCTTCGAGGAAGGTGTCTTGTTGACGTGCGACGACGAACTGAACCAATGGCAGAAGTACTCTTACAGTATGGTAAGTTCTTGCCAATAAGATTAGTTGAGAGTTTGTAGTTACTAGTAGAATGCAATGAGCTTATTTTCAACCCACTCATTCAGGCGGTTGGGACCCATCAACGATCAGCTGTACATCTTTCTCTGGTCGGACGCCCCTGTACACTACAATGTCAGCATGATGTCCTGTGAGTTACTCTGACTGATTGATCCGAGACAGATTAGCGTTACTGTAATGGAAATGAAGACATGTTCTCGTAATATGGTCTGGCTGCCGCCGCTCTTCTTTCGCTACTGAACTACCTCATCCTCGGTCTATCATTTTCACGTCGACGGCTTCTACGAGCACTCTTTGGAGATTGGTTAGCTTGGTACCGTCCTCTTCCCCAGCGTCGGCAACTTCGGTTATACCCTCCCCAAGGACCAGGACCTCAAGTACTGTCTCGGCCAACGAAGCCTGGCTTCCTCATTCCTCGAAAACATCACCTTGATTCCATTCTTGTAAGTCTGGCACCTCATCGTATCACTGAGTGGATAATGAAGGGTCTCTCTGGCCAAGGCTTTTGGTACGCTGCTTGTGAGTGTGCTTGAAGCTTCGAAACTCCTTGGGTGGAGGCACAGACAGCCGCAATGGCCTTTTTGTGACTGTTGGTGCCATTTGCGAGGAATTCATTGGAAATGGTGTCTGGGTCCAGCATTGAAGATGTGCTACCCAGCGCGACATTGTAAGAGATACTGTAATGGGAAAAATGAGAGTATGGCGAGGCTGAGACTAAGGAAGCGGCATTATCTCCACTTTCCTGTATGTTTTAGTTTGAATAGTTGTGCCACTGTGTGCGCACAATCATTAGTTTTCTCTGAGTTGGGCATGTAGATTTATGTTCGACGAGAATAGCTATATTAGGATTACCGTAATCCCAGCTACCGCTGACTCGGCGCTGAGGCGCTGAGCTTCAACAGGTCATCAAATTTCGCCCGTCTACGAAATTGTCAATTAATGTTCCTTCTTCGAGACGTTTCCAAGATGACATTTCCCCAGATACATGGAATCCTAGATAAGGATATGTGAAGACTTCCTGCATATGTTCAAATTTGATCTGAACGTGTTTGTCCATGTGAGCGTGTACGGCAAATCACTGGCAAATCCCGTTGCTTCTTGGACCGGGCGCCTAGCGCTTCCCTCCACCCAAACCGCACGTCGATCCATCCGAGTAGTATCAAAGGAGAGACAAGAGGCAGTTGCATACGCTCCCAAACCTGACAGGCCTCACACAGGCCTGGTCATGGTGGGGTGTCATTTGTACTGTGGCTCTTGGCCTTTTCGTAGTCGATCAGGCGGACAACAAATTTTAGTAAGCGCGGGTCAAGACAACTCAGTCTGACAGCTTCTATACTCGGTCAGCCATATGCTTGTCTCCTGTCTTTGCCTTCTGACACTCCTTCAGCGTAGCTTACGTCGTGTCGTTGTACAACTCTCCAAGATGTTTTATCAATGATCCTGCCCCACCTCGCTCCAGACAAGCCCGAGGATCAAACCTACAGTATAATTGTCGATTGTGAATGCGTGGCCAGATGATTAGCCTATTCAGTCATTCGAGGCTTTGCGGACGCTTCATCCGTTGAAGTTCAGCGTTACTCCCTTCGCCCTTCACATAGTCGATTATTGTCCCCGCCCAACACAGTGGCAAATACCAATTCTACCTTTTAAGCAGTCTCTATGTTGGCGAGTGTACCTTCCGACACAATGCAAAGTTCCCCTGACGTAGAGGCTCAAGCGATTCAGACAGGTCAGTGTTATATGTCTGTTTGCTTTGCCCCCGATACAACCTCATATTCTGCACATCCCAGATCCAAATTCGAGACAAGAAAAGAATCCCAATCGTACGTTCTCACTAGCTGAATAAACCCCCTTTTCTGATTCGAATTGAATAAAGCCCCCACACACGTTTCTAATCATAGTGACACATCCGCAACGTATTGGAAACTGTATGGGTCAGAGGCAAGGAGTAATGACAATAAGCTCGTTGAGAGCTTAAAGGGCAATACTAACTCAATGGTTTTCCTGGTGAGAGGCGAAACGCATTACTGATTTCACGTTTATTTCACGTCCGCTTACGATTGGTTTGCAGAACAGTTTGTTCTCTGCCATCGTCGCATCATTCATTATCGAAATATACAAGACGCTCCTCCCCAGTAATGGCCAGGATAGTCCCCCAACTATCGCCGTTCGCATCAATATCGTACTGTTTCTCAGCTTCTTTTTGAGCATCATGAGCGCGGTGTCATGCGCGCTTATCCAACAATGGTGTGACGAATACCTGAACTATGCCTATCCCCGGGCGGCTCCACACGAGTGCGGACGTGTTCGAACTTATTTGTTCCAGGGCCTTGACCAGTTCCAAATGAGGAGGTTCATGTATGGCACATACGTGCTCTTACACATCTCGGTCTTCCTTTTTTTCTGGGCCATCAGCGATTTCTTCTACACCGTCCATCACTATTTTGGCACCGTCGCCCGTTGTGCCCTTGTTGCATCACTGATAGTCTATATTCTTCTCAGCATCTCTCCCCTGATATTCAGTAATTCACCCTATCATACGCCCATGACCCCTCCACTCCGCGCTGCTTGTATCATCCTCCGTATCATCATCCGCTTCCCATTGTGGTGCCTTCGGCAGATCCATGGCCCCCATGGCCAGCAATTCAAACTAATAGGGCTTCAGTACTACAAGGGCATCCACTTCGACAGAGGGCGTTTATTTTCGATGGAGGCGGAACAGCGGGCCGAGAAGCTTGAGCCTTACGCCATGGAATGGCTCTTCACGGAAAACGACTTCAGCGACAATGACATGGACAAGTTTTTGGAAGGTCTTCCAGGATACATGTCCTCGCGTCACACCAAAAAGGATCGCATGGACAATTATTTAACTGCCGACTACATTCTAAGGCGTATCAAGGAGCATCTCATAACGTGCGCGACGTCCGCGGAGCTTTCTGATGAAGCAAGCACTGCTCGCGTATCCTCCTGCGTCCAAGCCCTCCAGCGCATATTCAAAAACAATCGCGAGAGCAGCAAAGATCCTCCCGTACAGAAGGAGAAATTGAAATTCCGGCAGAAATACGTCCAGGAGCTTATCGTCGAATTTCAAATATTGTGTGACACAGGAGATCCAACGATAGCTCTGCGTGCATCGTGCATTCGAGCGCTCGCCGTTCAGGGTCTCGTGTCTCAGCTTGTCTCATCAACGTCAGATAGCAAGGAGCTTTCGCAGTTCCCCGAATCCCTTAATCCCCTCCTTGACTTTTTTCTCCCGAACGACAATGCGGACCTCACACGGGGGGCAGGCGAGATGTGGAAGAATCTTCTGCACGATGTTCCACTCGACAACATGAAAATGCTCGCCGAAGCTGTTCGTATGAGAGAACATGCTTCGCCCTCTAGTCTTACCTTCTGCTGGACAACCCTCAATATACTCTTGACGCAACTTGGGACCATCCACTCCAAAGACCCCACGCCAGCACAGATCGACTTCAATGATCTGCACGAGGATGTCTGCAAGTACGTTCATTCTGATGAACGGGGCTTCCGCGTCATGCCGCTACTCGAAATTTTGGACACTATTGACCGAGGACGCCGGCTCTTAATGGTCTTCTCAGGCCACCCCAAGTATCACAACAGAGCTGATGTCGTGTTCGGGAAGGAGTATCTTGGGAACAGCGATCTTCTGGAAGCATTTGCGCATTGTCTCCCAGATTTCATCGCGGACAACTCCAAGTCTCCAGAGGTTTGCAGGGGTTTTATGGAAAAGGTCGTCCGCAATGACGATCTGTGGACCAGTCTGCAAGTTAATCTTTGGAATACCCGGAAGTCAGACAGTCCCACCTCTGACAAGCTCCACGTCCTTGAGGATTGCTGTACCGTGCTCGATGTAACGTTCTCGGCCCTGGAAGATTCACAGGAAGTGGACTGGCGTGCACCCGAATTTGGGACGCTAGCACAGCACTTTGAATCATTCATATCGCACTGCTTCCAGGGCGCTTTCATGGGTCGGGCAACCAGTTTCCGCGTCGGAATTATCAGGGCTCGGTTTTGCAAGGCCCTTCTAGCTCAGTTTAAGAACGATCTCGATCGCGAAGGCATCGTATCCTTCCGATCACAGTGGGACGTTGCGTCTCTCGCAAGACTTATCTGTACTATTGGTTTACGGGACGAAAATGATCCAGAATTTTGGAATTCTTACCTCGATGGGGGTCATATCGGGGCAGAGTTCACGGACAAAGCCCATGAAATGACCCATATGAGCAAGCGCGATGGGCCCCTACTTATCTTTTGCCAATTAGGTCATCTGGCTACATCGGCAGTACCACTTGCTCAGTCCGGCGTGGAACCGAAGGATATTGGGAAGGTGTGGGAGATACAGGGTAAATTAATCGATAACAAGTGTCTACCCTTGGACTGCGCCTCCGATACAGTTTGGGAAGCACTAGGTCAACTGCAAGAGCATGTGTATGGCCTGTGTGGCAAAAACACTGACCAGGATAAAGAAATTCTGGAGCGCCTGCTTCAGGCGATCAAGAATGTCTATCATCGTCGCAGTACTAGCTCAGAGGGTCCTAGTCAAAGCAAACCTGTCAAGGAACAAGATCCCAACGCCTCGGTTGTTGAGAATTCAACATCATCCCTGTGGGTTTCGCGCGGTCCTCGTTCTGCCTCTAGGTCCACTGCAGTCCCTGGAGGGCCATCTAGTAGCACACAGACCAGTGAAGGTGAGGGTGGCTTTGGACTTTAGTGATTCCTGGAGTTTCGATTAACCTTCCCACAGAGCGTTCTGCGGATAAAGGTTTAGATCGCGAGAGGAGGGCCCTTGAAAGGTCGAAGCCTCCTCAAAGCTTCGAGTCGGGTTCCCGCAACCCTCCATGTTCCTATAGGATGGTTCAAGGCACCCCCGGTGTTGGGATCGTGTGTCCATCCATCAGTCCACACCAACTGGCCCGTGGCGAATATCGGACGCGAGGATCGCTGCAGTAGCAGAACCCGCAGTCGCAGATATGCCTCAGTTCCCCGGAATCGCTAATGCGTTTCCAGACCAATTTTTTGGATGCCCCGTGGGCTTCGTGCCCACTTACGATACCACCTCCCTTATCATTCTTATATGATCAGTGCCTTTCATGTATCCCTCTTATCTCATGTTTCATATCCACTCCTTTCACTCAAACCGTTCTCCCTGCTCCACCTTTTACTAGTATTTGATCGTTCTACTACTATGTTTCACCCTACGGACATCTGACCTTTCGTCATAGCAAACACGACGGCCGCGATGCATCTGTGCCCGCCTACATGTGCGTCTCATTACATACATGTGTAAGAACCGCATTCGTGAATCTGAGTCTGGTCAGCACGCTGTGTTTCTCGAGGGTTCCTACTGGAGGACATGGTTGTGGAGATTAGAGGGACTGAGGGGTCTCTATCGGATGACCCCGAGCCTACGATCGACACATGAACAGGGGTATCTCTTTACTGGTTTGTTTGAGCGCCATGATTCGTAACCGCTAGGACGTGGGTGTCCACATCATACGGCGGGAGATGCTCTACATCCAGGATACCGAATCTATCCAAATTGCCTTTCTAATTCGTCATGAAATACTGTCGTATTTTGTAGAACCCCTGGGATCAACTATCCCACTGATACTACGTGCCATTGTCCATGCTACATTCAAGATGTTGAATAAGCAGAGAAGTGATACTGGCAGGGTGCCATTCGTGTTCGTGAGCTATGTAAATGAGGTTGCAAGTGAGTGAGTTTGCTGGGTACACGGGCAAGCGTAAAGTGCTGTCAGGCGAAGCCTGTGAGTCCAGCCTGAGAGGTGAGCTGCGGGGGCGAGTAGGGTTCCCGCGCTTTCCGCAGCGATGCGTGCGCTGGTGTTCCAACAGGCCTGCTAGTTGAGTGAGTGCAGCCGCGAGACTAGGTGGTTCTCCGCTGCCTTGCTGGAGCTGGTTGCTCGGGTATCGCTGGTGGCCTTACCTGCGCTGGGTGCTGATTGGCGGAGACTGACTTAAGTGGGACTGCTCATGGGAGCGGAGGGAGGTGCAATTACAAGGTATGTAAGGCCAGACAGCCGGGCGCTCCGCCCACCAAGCTCCAATTTGAAACTCCATCTGTGCTTGGAAGTCGGACCGCCCAGTTTCGAACTTCCGACAGGCGCTGCCGAGACGCGTGCACTGTAATGACTTTATCCAACTCGTCCGACTACTGTAGATCAATACAAGAATTGAATTAAAGGTATCATATATTATCCATCCTGGCAAATGAGAGGGCATATAATAGTGAGATTGACAGATTGCAGTCGGGACTCAGGAGGATAAAAATGTTCAGAAACCGTTCATATTACAGTGGATTTGGAAAACCTTGTCCTGTGCCATTTTTCGAAAAAAAATATCAGCTAGCATTCGGCAAACTCCACAACCTCCATGGTCTACTGCCACATCAGCAAAGATCTGAAGGAGCGTGCCCTCTGGCTCATCTCTCATGGGTATGCACCTGGAGACATTTGTGAGCTCTTCGATATCTCTCAAAAAAGTGTTACCCGATGGAAAGTGAACAACCTCCTCTATGGATCCGTCATCCCCCCACCTAATCCGATCCAAGGCCGCCCTCATATACTGAACAGTGACATGACGCATGATCTGTACATGCTACTGGAGGAGGCACCGGAGATGTATCTCAGTGAAATCCAAGACTGGATTGCACTTTCACACGAGGTCCATATCTCTAAGACCACACTCCATGAGAACATCCGCGACGCTGGGATCACTTTCAAACTTCTTTGCAAGGCAGTGGCAGAGTGTGATGAAGACCATTGGCTGGAGTGGAAAGAAGACATCAACACACACTTCATTGCCTCGCAGATGGTCTTC
>WNFI01246802.1_pt1 | contig 12034 bp, 8 predicted proteins | sample 5400471 | NCBI WGS metagenome assembly WNFI01 (sample SAMN13153348, study PRJNA577476) | soil metagenome | isolation source: 100 cm saprolite on Douglas fir-dominated hillslope | place: USA:California | collected 2013-09-17 | reverse complement strand
CTGTCCACCACGCCCACCGACATGAAGACGACGTTGTGGAAATAGCGCGGAAACAGCTTCATCACCGTCAGCAGCGAGTGGATGCCGAGGCCGGAGAAGCCGCTCACCAGCATCACCGCGGTGGGCTTCTTCCGCTCCAGCACCAGCCGCTTGGGCGAAGGATTGGTGGGCAGCGCGGTGAGGATCTGGTCGAGCCGCTTGAGCCGCGCAAAGACGTCGTTGTAGTGCCGCTTGATGACCATGCACAACGCGACCAGCCCGCCCGTCACCACCACCGTCAGCCACGCGCCCTCGAAGAACTTCTCCCAGAGGTTGACGACGAGGATGCCGAAGCAGAGGACGAAGCCGACAATGTGGATGCCGATTTGCCGCGCCCAGTCCGGATACTTCCGGCGCGTGTCCGGCATCAGCCAGTAGCGGATCATTCCTACCTGGCTGAGCGAAAAGGTGACGAAGACGTTGATCGAGTACATCACCACCAGCGCGTCCACCGAGCCGTTCGTGTAGACGAGCATCGCCAGCGAGGTGCCGCCCATGAGGAGCACGCCGTTCTGCATGGTGAGGCGATCGGAGAGCGCCGAGAACCGGTGCGGCAGCCACGAGTCGTGGGCCATGTTGGCCATCACGCGTGGGCCGTCGATGAAGCCCGCCTGCGCCGCCACGAAGAGGAGCAGCGCTTCGGAGGCGAGGGTGATGACCACGAATCCCTTGCCGATGGGTATGCCGAACAGATTCCAGGTGCCCGCCAGCTGGCTGGCGAGCACGGCGTTCATGGTCTTGCCCTCCACGGGATGCACGCCCATCAGGAGGTAGCCGAGGATGATGCCGATGGTCTTGAGATCGTGCGAGAGGCCGGTCGAGACGCTGTGGGCGACTTCGCCGGCCCTTCCCAGGTGGAAGAAGACCGACCCGCCGATGACGATGACGTGGGTGACGACGAAGCTGAGGAAGATGGGCACCAGCGAGCGCACCGACTCCTTGACGCCGCGCAAGTTCAGCACCGTCAGGAGCCCGATCACGCCCATCTCGACGAAGCGCTTCATCCAGTGCATCGCCGGGGGCAAGTTGGAGAAGACCGCGTCGCCACCCGAGGCGACGGGGGTGGTGATGGTGAGGACGTAGTCGACGAGAAGCGCCGAGCCGGAGATGACGCCTGCGCGCGGTCCTATCAGCCGCGTGGCGACGACGTAGCCGCCGCCGCCGAAGGGGAAGTGCTCGATGATCTTGGAGTACGCGGCGGCGATGATGATGACGGTGAAGGCGGTGAGCAGCGCCAGGAAGACGGCGAGGTACTGGTGGTCGCCCAGGTTCTTGAATGCTTCTTCCGGGCCGTACGAAGAGGATGAAAGCCCGTCGGCGCCGAGGCCCACCCAGGCGAGGAATGCCGCCAGCGACAGCGTGTGGAAGAGCTGCGGATCCTGGAAGTCCTTGGGCCCGCCGAGGAGGACGCGCTTGAACTTCTGCCACGTGGTGGGCGGAAGCTGCGGCTGCTCGGGTGGAGGGGGGACGCTGCTGGGCGCCGGTGGTGGCGCGGGGTCGGGCATATGGGCCCCGCTCCATATCAGGAGCGTGCTGCTGTTTCTACGACGGCGGACGGGAAAGGCCCGGCAGCTATCTTGCCTCCCACCTCGTACCGCTCGATGCCCGCGGCCCGCGCGATGCCCGCGAGGAGGATTCGCTGCTCGTGCAGCGTCTCGATGTGGTCGGAGACGAAGGCGACCGGGACGATCAGCACCTGCCGGATCCCTTGTCGCGCCAGCGCCGGCAGGGGTTCTGCGGTGGCCGGCTCGAGCCACTTCACCGGGCCGACCTTGCTTTGGTAGCTGAGCGACCACGGCTGCCCCGGCGGCAGGCGCTTCAACACGCCCTGCACGGTGGCCTTGATCTCGCGCTCGTACGGATCGCCGCCGCGGATCAAGCTCTGCGGGACGCCGTGCGCGCTGAAGACCACGTGCGCGTCCTGCGGCCGCTCGAAGCGGCGCAGCCCCGTGAGCGCCGTCTGCGCCAGCGCGTCGAGGTACTGCGGGTCCTCCGGATAGCGATCCACTTCGGCGAGCGGCAGCGCGCCGCCTCCGGGCTTCCGCGGCAGCGCCGCGACCGCCTTGCGCAGATCGTGGAAGACGGACCCGCTCGTCGCCGAGCACCACTGCGGAAAGAGCGAGACCCCGACCAGCCGCTTGCAGCCGTCCGCGTGCGCCTGCGCGACCGCGTCCTCGATGTACGGATCCCACGCGGAGAAGGCGACGTAGCTGCGGTAACCCGCGCCCAGCTCCTCCTCGAGCCTCTTCCCCTGCGCCTCGGTCAGCGGGCGGATCGGCGAGCGGCCTCCGATCTCGGCGTAGAGCTTCCGCACGTGCGGCGCCCGCCGCTTCGCCACCCACTTCGCGAACCAGCGCCGCGGCGCGCCCCGCAGCGGAAGGCGGATGAGGAACGGGTCCTCGAAGAGGTTCTGCAGAACAGTAGCGGATTCCAGCGTCGTTGGCCTGGGCGGGGGCGGGGTCGGGTGGGCCGACCTGTGGACCCGCGGAGACCTCGGGTCCTCTGCCGACCTGGGGGCCGGTGCTGACGGAAGGTCCGGCGCCGCTCAGCGTGCTCATGTCGCCTGCGTCCGGGACACCGCGGAAGATGACCACGCCGCCATAGGTAAAGGGAGCTACGCCGCCGGCCGGGGCCGGCGTCTGCGCCGTCCCGCCGTCGGAGGTTGCTTGCGACTGCGGAGGCGGAGGTTCCATAGCTTGAGCGAGAACCATGCCCGCGCCCGCCACGATCAGAGCCAGTATCCAGAAACGCATGCGCCCTCCGTGCCACCTGTCCAGGGAGAAACTGTGCAGCGGGCGCCTTCGCGCAACGGTACGGGCGGGCTTGGCCTTGCCGCCGGTCAGCGGGGCGGCGCGTGGGCGTGCACCTGCTTCACCAGCGCTTGCGCGCTCTCGACCGGCGAGCGCGCGCCTCGTCGAGAGGCACCCGCCAGTCCACCCCCACCACGTCCGCTCCGGTGGCGGCCAGCTGGCCGAGCAACTCCCCGGTCTCGACGCCGAAGACGATCACCGGCTGCGGCTCGCGCGGGTCCCGCTTCAACCCCTGGATCACGCGCGCGAGGTACGGCGCGCCCAGCCGCGCGTAGTCCTCCGGGCCCAGCGCGCCCGCCCAGGAGTCGAAGATCTGCAGCGCCTGAGCTCCGGCGGCGAGCTGCGCGTTGAGGTAACCAATTAACGATTCGGTAATTTTCGATAAGAGCGCGTGCGCCAGCTTCTCGTCGCCCATCAGCGCGGCCTTGGCCTTCTCGAAGCTGCGCGAGGTCCTGCCCTCGATCATGTAGGCCGCGAGCGTCCAGGGCCCGCCGCAGAAGCCGATGAGCGGGACTCGGCCCGCAAGCTGCCTGCGCACCCTGCGGATCGCCTCCATCACGAAGCCCAGCTCCTGCTCCGGATCCGGCACGCGCAGCTTCGCGACCTCCGCCTGCGTCCGCAAGGGCGAGGGAAACTCCGGCCCCTGGTCCTCGAGGACGAGCTGCATCCCCATCGCCTCGGGCACCACCAGGATGTCGCTGAAGAGGATGGCCGCGTCCACGCCCAGGATGTCCACCGGCTGCAGCGTCACCTCGGCGGCGAGGTCGGGCGTCTTGCAGAGCTGGAGGAAGGAAACCTTCTCGCGCACCGCGCGGTATTCGGGGAGGTAGCGGCCCGCCTGGCGCATCAGCCAGATGGGAGTGCGATCGACGGGGCGGCGATAGCACGCCTCGATGAAGCGGTGGGGCATGGGGGGCGCTTTACATGAGGAGCGCGGTCGGAGTCGAGGTCGAGAGCGAGGTCGGCCCCAACCTCAGCCCTCGCTCCAGCCCAAAACACCCAGCCTCGCACTCGCACCCGTACCCGACCTCGATCCCAGCCGCCGGGGCGCCGTCAGGACCGCCGTGCCACCTGCTGCAGCTCCAGCACCGCCTGCCCGTCCTTGAACACGCGCACCGCCCCGCTCGACTGCGAGACCGAGATCGCTACCGCCCTGGTCTCGACGGTGATCGCCGCCGCGGCGGCGTGGCGCGCTCCCAGCCCGAGGGGCAGCTCCACCTTGCCCTCGCCCGTCTGCAGATATCGCCCCGCCGCCAGCACCACCCCGTCCTCGCGGATGACGAAGGCCCCGTCCAGCACGGCGAAGTTCTTCAGCGCCTCGCGGATGCTCGGGTCGAGCACGTTGCGCTCCGCCTCGCTGATGCCCTGGAAGGGATTGATGGTGAGCTGCTTCGACTTCTCCATCACCGCCGTCGAGTCGCCGAGCACGAAGATGGTGCCGATGGGGTGGCCTTCGAAGCCCTCGTGTCCGATGGCCATCGCCAGGGACACCAGCGCCTCCACCACCTGCGAGGAGAACTCCGCGCCGAGCCCCTGGGTGTCGATCGACGCCTTCTCCTCGAACCCGCGGCCGATCTGCAGCCGCACCACCGTGTCGGGCAGCCGCGCTCCGGTGCGGCCGGTCATGCAGAGCACGTCCTCGCCGTCACGCAGCGCGTTGGCGGTCATCGCCGCCACCAGCGCCACCTTCACCTTCTCGACGCGCGAATAGTCGTAGGGCGGCACCGTCACGCACAGGTAGCCCTGCTTGCGGAGGTTCTGGGCCAGCTGGTCCGCGCTGACGGCGTAGATGATCTTCCTCTTGAGCGCGCGCCCGCGCAGTTCGTCCTTGCCGAGGGGCACGTCCATGACCACGAGCAGGTGATCGACCGCCGGCTTTGCAGCGAGCGTCAGGATGCTGCGGAGGAACTCGCGGTCGAGCTTGCTGTCTGGCATTGGAATTCGCGCCTTGACGCGACCTTAGTGGATCCCTACACTTCCGCCTCTTTTTTGCCGGCCAACGCCGGAGGCTGGACACATGGCAACGCGAGCGGCAGCGATGCGTGGGGGCAGCACGGTGAACCAGAAGGATCTGAAGAAGTTCAAGAAGAAACTGGAGGACGACAAGAGAGCATTGCTGGCCAGTGCCCGCAAGACGCTGACCGAGGAAGCGACGTTCGATACCGACGATCTTCCCGACGAGATCGATCTCGCCTCCTCGGAGTACACGCAGAGCATGGTGTTCCGCCTGCGCGACCGGGAGAAGTTCCTGCTCAAGAAGATCGACGACGCGCTGGCGCGCATCGAGAGCGGCACCTACGGCACCTGTGAGATCTGCGAAGAGGAGATCTCGGTGAAGCGCCTCGAGGCGCGCCCGGTGACGACCATGTGCATCCGGTGCAAGGAAGAGCAGGAGAAGCAGGAGAAGAGCTACGGGTAGGCCTTCGGCCGCCCCGAGGCTTCAGGCTTCAGGCCGCGCCCCGGTGGGGCGCGATCGCGCAAGATGCTTCGGTGTACTCGGGGAGTAATTCCTTCATTCCGTGATCGCCGCAGGCCGGGCACTGCGGATCGCGCTCGTACTTGACCTCCCGGAACCTCTGCTCCAGCGCATCGTAGAGCAGGAGCCGTCCGACCAGGGGCTCGCCGCGCCCCAGGATCAGCTTCATCGCCTCCACCGCCTGCAAGAGGCCGATGATGCCGGGCAGGACGCCGAGCACGCCCGCTTCCTGGCACGACGGCGCCAACTCCGGCGGCGGCGGCTCGGGGAACAGGCAGCGGTAGCAGGGCCGTCCAGAGCCGGGGACGAAGGTCGTCGCCTGCCCGTCGAAGCGGAAGATCGACCCGTGCACGTTGGGTTTCTGTAGGAGCACGCAGGCGTCGTTGACCAGGTAGCGGGTGCCGAAGTTGTCGGAGCCGTCGACGATGACGTCGTACTGCGAGAAGAGCTGGAGCGCGTTGTCGCGGTTGAGCCGCACCCGGTGCTCGTCGACTGCCACCTCCGGGTTCAGGCCGTGGATGGCCTTCTTCGCCGACTCCGTCTTCGGCATCCCCACGCGGTCGGTGGTGTGCAGGATCTGCCTCTGGAGATTCGACTCGTCGACCACGTCGTCGTCGACGATGCCGAGCCGCCCGACGCCCGCCGCCGCGAGGTAAAGCGCCGAGGGCGAGCCGAGCCCGCCCGCGCCGATGAGGAGCACTTTCGACTTGAGCAGCTTCGCCTGGCCCGCCTCGCCGACCTCGGGGATCATGAGATGCCGGCTGTACCGCGCCCGCTGGGCCTCGGTCAGCTTCACCGGCGTCTCGACGGGCAGCCCCCCGTCCTTCCAGGCGCCGTAGCCGCCGGCCAGGCTGCGGACGTGCGTGTAGCCCATCTCGCGCAGCGTGGTGCCCGCCAGGAGCGACCGCGTCCCGCCCGCGCAGTAGAGGACGACGTCGGCGTCGTGGTCCGGCACCGCCTCCTCGATGCGCAGCTCGAGAAAGCCGCGCGGCACGTGTCGCGCGCCCGGCAGCATGCCCTGATCGGTCTCGTTCTTCTCGCGCACGTCGACGACGATGGGCCGCGGCGATTGCCGGCTCAGCTCGGCCGGGGTCACCTCGGGCACCTGCGCCCGCGCGGCCTTCAGCAGCTCGGTCTTGGTCTTCATCCCGGCCATTCTAACCGGTCACTGCATCGCGGCACGTCAAGTGCTTGTCCATTCCCCAATCGCTGCACATCGTCCCGGCAGGACCACCGGGGGAGGGGATGCAGCAGGGAGCGCAGGTGTCGATCCTGCGGCGCGCAGGACCGCTGATGCTCGCGCGCCTCGGCGTCGCCGCGGTGACCTTCGCCATTCCCATGGTGCTGGCCCGCGTGCTCCTGCCGGCCAGCTACGGCACCTTCAAGCAGGCCTGGCTGCTCTCCAACACGCTCTTCCTCGTGCTGCCCTTGGGACTGACCCAGAGCCTCGTCTACTTCGTGCCGCGCGAGCCGCTGCTGAAGCGCGCCTGGATCACGCACGCGCTGGCGCTGACGACGGCGTTGGGCGCCTTGGCCGCGCTCGTGCTGCTGACCGCCGGGAAGCTCGTCGCAGACCTCTTCCACAACCCCGAGCTGCAGGCGCTGCTGCCGTACGTCGCGGCCTTCACGGCCTTCAAGCTGACGGGCGCCTGCCTGGATGTCGCCTATATGGCGGAGGGGCGTATCAAAGAGAGCGCGATCGTGCGCATCGCTTCCGAGTGCTTCTACACCGCCTGCCTGATCGCCGGCGCGCTGCTGACCGGCACGCTCGCGGGCGCCTTCCTCGGCGTGGTGCTGGCCACCTTTGCCCGCGCGGCCGCCGCCTGGATCCTGCTGGGCAGGCAAGGGCTCGACTTCTCGGCGCCCGGCCTGCGCCGGCAGCTCGCTTACTCGCCATGCTCTACACGCCGGTGTCGGAGATCCTGCAGCTGGGCATCGCCGAGCACGACGCCCGCGACGACGCCGCAGGCGCGCTGCGGCTCTTTCGCGAGGCAGTGGCCCGATGAAAGGAGGAGGGATGCGCATCGCGTACCTGTCGTCGCCGTTGAACGACGAGGCCCGCCGCGCCGCGATGGGCGAGGCGGGCCGCAGTCGCGGCCCCGAGCGGGGCTACTTCTGGCCGCAGGTGGCGAAGAGCCTCGCGGCCCTTCTGCGCCGGGCCAGCCCGAACAGCGCCAGCAGCGGGATGCCGAGCCACGTGGTCTGGACGCCCGAGTTCGAGCAGCCGCCGCCCGCATGATAGCCGGCGGTCGCGGCGGTGTTTCCCGTCGCCGCCGAGGCCGGCGAGGTCTGGGTGGTGCAGGCGGTGGTCACGCACGGGGTCGCAGGGCCGCCGCCGGTCGGCGCGGGCGGAGCCTGCACATCTTTGGTCCTCCATGCCGTCGCGGATGGCCTTGAGGCGCAGCGACTCGACCGGGATCTCAGTCTGGCCGCCGATCTTCGCAGTGGTGCCCGGATAGAAGAGCGTACCGTCGCCGCTGCCGCCGAAGGCGTACTGCGAGACCCACGGGTCGCCGGCGAAGGCCGTCGTCGTCTCGTAGTAGAGCTCGCCCTGCATGCCGTACGAGAACGACAGCCACTCCATCGCGCGGTTGCGGGTGGCGTCCGCGTCGATGGCCATGGTCGGCCAGCCGGTCTCGCCGGTGCCGTCGAGGCCGCCGCCCACGCCCGAGCAGCCGAACGACATGCAGCTCTGGTACCACCATGCGTTGGCCCCGTACTTCGAGCGCTGGTTGCCGGCGAACTGCGTCCCCGGCTTGCCTTCGACGAAGTTGATCACCGGAACAAAGAGGTCGATGCCGGAGACGCCTTGCTGCTGCGCCTGCGCAGTGGTGGTGGTGACGAGCGTCGGGACCGTCGCGTCGCCCGAGTGCGACGCCGCGATGCGCGCGTTGATGTCCGACCACGCGCAGGTGAGCGGCGGCTCGTCGCAGACGTAGTCGAAGAGCGTCGTCGAGGTCCAGCCCTTGGCCTTGAAGTGCGATCCCCAGGCAGAGACCTGCGGCGCCGTGCTCGGGCCGTTGACGCTGACCGAGGTCAGCTTCGCGCCGGGCAGGCGGGTGTGGGCGGTGCCATCGAGGAAGGGGCCCGCGTACAGGTCGAAGGCGCCCCAGTTGGGGTTGCCGGCGCCATCCACCGTCGCCGTGTAGTACGGCTGGTGGATGGAGACGTGGTTGTCGAGCGCGGACTGCACGTAGCGCGCGCGCAGCGCCATGTCGGCCGCGCCGCCGGTGCAGCCGGGGTCGCCGTGGCCTCTGCAGGGCCCGTTCCACGCCAGGCCGAAGGCGGACTTCAGCGTCGAAGTAGAGGGGATCTCGAAATCCCACACCGTCAGCGAGATCGCCACGTCCTGCGTGGCGCCGCCGGTCACGTGCAGCACGCCGGTATAGGTGCCGGCCGGGGTGCCCTGCGGCGCGTGGATGTCGACCAGCACCGCGCGGCTCTCGCCCGCGGGGACGTCGAAGGGGAATGCGTTGCGCTTCTCGCCCGCGATCGGATCGACGTCGGGGATGAGCGCGTCGGGCCACATGCCCGCGGCGCCGTCGCCGCCGACCACCACCTGGAACGACTCGAACTCATTCTTCGCCGCCGCGATCTTCGCGGTGGCGGCGGCGCCAGCGGGAACCTGGACGGCGGGGCGGATCTTCTGCGCTGCGGGGGCGACCCAGATCTGGGCGGCCGAGGCCGAGCCGGTCACGAGCAGTGCAGCGAAGGCGGCCTTGAGGATGCGGAGGGCTGTGGTGGCAAACGAATTCATGCTGAGGGCTCCTGGTGGTTGGCTGCTTGCCGGAACGGCGGGGGTGCCTTGTTCCGGCTGACCAACTCAGGGGCCTTGCCGCTTCTTCCACGGCCGGTGTGCAGCGCCGTGCGCAGAACTGAGCGTCCATGGGGCGGCCTGCGCCTCGCGCGGGTGCTCTCCGACATCGCGGCAGATGCGGCTCCTTACGGACCACATGTCTCGGATCGGACGTTGCGAGGCTTCGGCGCGGGTTTCGCCGCTCCACGATCGACTGAGGGTCTGCCCGCCCGTGGAAGTGACGGGAGAGCAGGCCCCTGTTGCCTCGCTTGCCCCGCGGGAGGAGGCGTCACCACGCCTCGCTCCTCGACGGGCGGGCAGGCGCATTGTCCCCTGGCTAATCAGCGCTTCTTGCGGCGCAACGCCAGCAGGGCGAGCAGAGGGAACGCGAGCGACGCGAGCTGCCCGCCGCCGGTGCTGCAGCCGCCGCCACCCGGGTAGCCAATGCCGGCGACGTCCTCTTCGAGAACGAAAGGATCGTGAGGTGCCTGGGCATCACCAGCACGCCGTCGATCCAGATCTCGAGGAAGCCCACCGAAGAGTCCGGCGACCACTTCGCGTGCATGACGAAGTCGTGCCAGTGCCCGCGCTGCAGCGCCGTCAGATTTGGGCGCTCGCGGCAGGTGCTGGTGGCCTGGTCGACGAGGCAGAGCCAGATGTTCGAATCGTCGGCGCCGATGTAGAGCGGCGCCGAGCCCGTCTCCACTCCGCCGTTGGCGTCGTGGTGCCACTCCACCAGCGAGCCCGCCGGCGAGCGCGCGAGTGGATTCGACAGCTCGTCCCACTTCGGATAGCTGCCGACCCAGTCGCTGGGCCACATCGCCTGCCAGCGGTACCAGCGCTCGTTGCCCTCGTTTTCCCAGAGCGCGGGCGGCCCGCTCATCAGGCTGCCCCTATCGGAATAGCTGGAGTAGACGTCGCCGTACTTCACCTCGAAGCGCGCGGCGTACTTGCCCTGCGCCACGGGGCTCTGGACCACCTGGATCTGCTGCGGGCGGATCGTCTGCCCGTGGCACCACTGGTCCTGACCGGCGCTGCAGTTGCCCGAGAGCGAGCTCACTCCCGCCTCGAAGTCTCCGGTCCAGATCACGTCCGATTGCTGTGCGGTTGCTGCGAAAGCCGGCGCGAGTGCCGCTGCGAGCACGAGATGGATCTTCAAGCTGACTCTCCCTGGTTGCCTGCCGGCACGGCAAATGACGCTGTGCCAGCTTGCCCAACGAAGGAGGGAAGCCGTCTCTTCCCTGGACGGACTGCAGCACCGTGCGCAGATTCGAACGTCTATCGGGCTTGCGGCCCCTGACTTCCTACGCGGGCAGCGGGCCAAAACGGTCAAGAGCCGCGCCTGGAGCGGTTTTTGCGGCGATCCGTCGCATGCCCGACGGCGCGGTGCTCCCGTCCAGGCAAGTGCTTATCTTGCCGCCTTGCCAGGAGGCGCCTCGCGGCGCCAAGGGAGGGGTCGGTGCAGACGGTCTCGATGCAGGACCTGGTCGTACCCGGTGCGGAGCAGTCCGCGCGGAAGTGGCAAGCCGAGAAAGCGGCGCAGGTCGCCTTCTGGGCGACGGCGCTGTTCGCCGCGCAGCTCTACCTCTCGCCGGCGCAGTGGTTCCCGGTGCTGGAGCCGATCCACCACGCCGCGATCCTCTCGGCGATCGGGCTCGGGGCGCTCTTCCTGCGGCGCGTGCTGACCAACCAGCCGCTCTGGATGGGCTGGCGCGCCGCGCTGCTCGGTGTCTACGTCGTGGAGGCGGTGCTCTCGCCGCTGTGGTCGATGGCGCCGCACGAGAGCGTGGTGGGCGCGGCCGAGGTGGTGAAGCACTTCCTCTTCTTCCTCGCCATCGTGAACACCATCGATACGCCGCGCCGCGTGCGCATCGCGCTGGCGCTCTACGCGGTCGCCGCCATCGTTCCGGGCTTCGGCACCTTCAACAACTGGATCCACGACGAGCTGCTGGTTGAAGGCTTCCGCGGACGCTGGCTGGGCGTGCTCGCCGACCCGAACCACGACGCCATGGGGCTGGTGGGCGCGATTCCGATCCTCCTTTTCCTCGCGGTGGGCAGTCGCAGCGCAAGGCGCTGGCTGGCGTCGCGGTGATGGTGGCCTTCGCAGGCGTGCTCCTCTTTGCGCCCGTGAGCTTCTGGCAGCGCAACGAGACTGCGACCATGGGCGGCGACGACCTCTCCATCGAAGGCCGCCTCGAGGCATGGCAGGTGGCGGGCCGCATCCTGCGCGAGCGGCCGCTGCTCGGCGTGGGCCAGAGCGCGTTTCTCACCGCCTGGGACGAGTACGCGCCCATCGACTCCGACCGCCTCTTCGGCCAACGCTACGTGGCGCACAACCTTCCCCTCGAAGTGCTGGGGCAGCTCGGCCTCGTCGGCCTCTTCGGGATCCTGAGCTTCATCGGCATCGCGCTCTGGTCAGCTTGGCGCGCCCGCAATGGCGAGCTGGGTGGCGAGGCCCGCGCGGTGCTGGCGGCGCTCGTCGGCTACCTCGTCTGCCAGATGTTCTCGGGCACCTCGATGAGCTGGTACCTGTTCGCGCTCTGCGGCTTCGCCACCTGCTGCTACGCGTGGGGGAAGAAGCCTTCGAACGTCGGGCTTCAGGCTTCGGGCCTGGGCCCTGAGGACTGGGAGATGTTGCGGTGAGAGAGCCGCTCGGCGTCCTCCACCTCGTGCACCAGTTCGGGGCGGGCGGCGCGGAAGGACAGCTCCTGGCGAGGCTGCGCGGGCACCCCGAGGGCTTCCGGCCGGTGGTGGCGTGCCTGCAGAAGGCGGGGCCGCTCCTCGAGTCGGTGCGGGTGCCGGTGGAGGAGCTCGCGCTGCGCGGGGGGCTCGCGCAGATCGACACCGCGCAGGTCATCTTGAAATTGGCGGCGTTCATGGAGCGCGAGGGAGTGCGCCTCGTCCAGGCCAACG
>WNFI01245692.1_pt1 | contig 12034 bp, 11 predicted proteins | sample 5400471 | NCBI WGS metagenome assembly WNFI01 (sample SAMN13153348, study PRJNA577476) | soil metagenome | isolation source: 100 cm saprolite on Douglas fir-dominated hillslope | place: USA:California | collected 2013-09-17 | reverse complement strand
AACCAAAGCGCGAACTTCATCATCATGGCGATCGTCGGATTTGATGAACGCGGCTTCAGCGCCGATTGCTTGGAGTTCAGCGACTAAAGCGTTGCCTTTGTCGTCGTGTCCGCCAGAGACAACGATGCGGGCTCTTTCACGCGTACCGCCTGCGGCAGTGTGGACAAGCACTACTCGGATCGCCCGACCCCCGATTTTTTGGCGCTCTCCTCGAGAACTGAGCCCAGGCTTCAGCCTCGGGTTGTGCGTCGATTTTCAAAGCCGGCTTAAGAAGCCTCGGGGCCCGGGATCCACGAGAAAAGTGCGGTAAAGCTGCGTGATTTCGAAATTGCCTGTTCATAAGTTACTAGAGATAAAGCTATTACGCAATACGCTCTATGGCCGTTTAGCCGCAGACGGTACTCTTGCGCTGGATGCCGACGGTGGGTTTGAGCTACTCTGGCGGAGCCAGCACTTGCAGGGAGGTGCGACAGGCCCATGTTCTTTCCGGTGTCAATCTTAGAGGATACGGCTTGTCGCCGACTCCGGATCGAATGCCCCGAAATGAGTCTAACGAAGATCGGGGAGAACGAGCTTAGCTTTGGTGGTCCGGGTGCGGTCTGGACGAACCAGATCGGAGAAATTCAGTTTGAGATTCGCCTCGCGGAGGAAGCGCCCGAAATCTACCGAATTGCGGCTCTGCGGCAACAATTCGATGTGCACGAAGATCCTAAAGACACTGATTATTTTGCACTAAAAGCGGTCAGTAGCTCAGGAGAAATATACACGGGAAGGATCCTATACCCGGAACGAGCCGATCAACCGAGTCGGGCGAAGGGTAAACTAAACTATCTGGAATCGACACAGGAGGTGAGGCTCACTGAACAAAGCAGTGCAAGAATCTTGATATCGAAGAAGCTGAACATTCCAGCGATTCAGCACCTGGAGGAAAAGGCCCCGCGAAAGGACTACTGCTGGTTGGACTTCACTAACGGTGAAAAAATAGAACTGTTTGACAGAGGTGACTACACTGACGTTGTGTGTTGCGTTCAGTCAAGAGGGATCGAGCGGAATCGCCACTGGCGCATGATCGAAGCGATTGAGTTCGCTTTTGGACAGTCAATCTACCCGTGCGCTATCGAGCAGAGGGAGGGGACAAAACTAAGTATCTGGCTTAGTTCTCCGATTCCTGGTCTGATAACGGAAGGTCAATTACCGCCTCCGCTCGAGCTCAGACAAAAGGTTCATCACTATCCGATTACCGATCTCGTGCGGAGGTTCTATCAATATGTTTTGCCATATATACGGAGGGTTCGCAACCTCTGATCGCTCAAGGGCTCTGGAGCATGCGTCAGGCGGCCGATGCGCAACCGGACATTAAGGGACTTGTGTTTGCAATTGCGGCGGAAACGCTAATTCGAGCCTGCTTTCCAGAGATCGCGCCAATACCTAAGGAGTTTAGACGGAAAGTGAGGGCGCTCCAAGAAAAGCTCAAAGAAGATAAAACGCTAGATAGTGTCGTACGGGATCGAGCGGTGAAGAAGCTAAACAGTCTTAATGACCTTCCGAACTCTACAAAGATCCGTGAGTTTCTCCGCTGGCACGTGCGGAGTACGGAACATCAAGATGAAATATTCAAAGCCTGGAGTGAGCTACGGAACAGCGCAGCACATGGGAGGAAAACTGTACACGATTTTGAGAAGACCGTGCGAAGAATTCGAGTCACACAGGATCTCTGCAACATAATCGTGTTTAGCCGAATCGGTTACTATAATGAACGGGAGTGGAGCATTCAGGCTAAAGCGTATAAGAATTCATGGACCATCCGCCCTTTGAACCGGTCGAATCCACAAATGCCTCCCCTGGGATCAACTATTTCTCCTAGGAGCTCCCATTGGAAGCCACAAAACGGTGCTCTTCGAAAGAAAATCCAAATCGGGAAGGAGGCAAAGGAATCAATCGAGCTAATTGTGCGACCGAAAGGCCCTGGCGTGTCGTCGTTCCACATTGAATTTCGCCCTGCATCTCTCCTTCCGGATGACATAGCGTCCGTTGAAATCGCGAGCGAGTACCCCGCTGTTAAAGAAGCGATGGACGCGTGTGATCGGATAGCGCTTCGAACACTTTCTCACGTCTCGCACGAACATTTTTTATGAACGGAATCTGCGTTGTTGAGCTAAGACTGATTCGGGTATTCGAGTTCATGGCCCAAACGCATAGCTTCTGCCGCAATTTTTCTGAGAGTGTCTGCTGATACCTCTGCGCCCTGCAAATCTTGCCATAAAGAATCGAACTGTGGGCTGGCTGGAACGTATCTCGTAGCTCTCTTTAACACAAGCAAGAGCAAGTCCGCCACGCTCTGGGGGTAAGGCTTAATGAGTTCTTTTTTGCGGATTCGATATAGGAGTGCACTATTTGCGAACATACCAATCTCGGGCGTTGCCATCGCCATTCTCACTGCCTCTGGAAAGTGGCGTCCGACGCTGAGTCCCCAGCACGCCATCGCTTCAGCCTCTCGCGAAGACAATGGCTGTGGCAGTCCGATTTGGCGTTCTTGCCAATACTTCCGCAACCAGAGATCCCAAAGAGTTTCGCATCGTTCAGTAGAAAGTTCCTCTAAGATTCGATCTATCGCTTCGGCAAACTGAACTAGATTTTGAGTTCCAAGCTCTTGAACTGTAGTCGAAAGCCAGCCGTCCTTAAGCGGATCAACTAATAAGAAAACAGCCAGGTAAGCGATGTGCATAGCGAGCCGCTCCTGGAGTCGATTTTTCAACTTTTTTACCTCCCTTGCTGTGGCATTAAAGAAAGGTAACAACGGCTCAACGAGGTCAGGCATCCATCGCCCACGCGCAAGGAATCCGCTCCAACACTGACTCGCCACACGCGTATCATTCTGCCAATCAAATAGAGGAACCAAGGTCTCTACAGTAAAAGAAGGATCGACCGAAAATAAGTAGTGCAGCTCGCTGGCGAAGGCTACGCGTGCAAAATCTGCAACTCCGGATTTGCTGCCCAAGATTGCTGTAACGCCTTGTCGCAGGTCCGGGTTGATCGCTGTCCAGGAAACGCTCTGTTTCCGCGATACAGAAATAGCGTTTAGCCAAAACTCAGCTAACTTGCCGCCGGTCTGGTTCAAGATATCACTCGACCAGCCCAGGTCGGGCTCTTCTCGAGGGGGAATCGATTCAAGTGCGTCATTCCAGATGCGGGTAGCGACTTTCTGCCCCTTCGGCAATAATTCGTCCGGCACATTGCCCTGCTCGGATTGCCCACTTCGGGCCAAGACGCGGACAAAAGCTTCAAAAAATGCTGTTGGCGCCTGGATCGTGGCGGCTATGCGGAGAACTTGTCCCCATTCTGAGAGAGATAAAGTCGCGCTTTCCCACCCGAAGCATACTGACTGCCAAAAAATATCGTCCTCTATTTTGCGTTCCGCCATGGTAGTTAGCAGTTCACATCCCCAGCCGGGTTTTTTTGCAACGACGGCCGACACTATTCGCGGAGAAGCGGAGAGAAACACCCTTGAACCTGGATCTCCTCGGGCTCCGACGAGTTTATCTAAAAAAACGACGGGCGGATCCGCTGCAATTGAATCGATGTCGATAGACGCGATTGGGTCTGGGGCAGACGAAATGAATGAATTCAGTTCTGGTCGATCACGTGGCGCAAAGTCTGGATTCTCTGCCGCCAACGAGGCTAATTTCTCTCGGCCGATCACACAGTCGGGCGCTACGCGGTTAAGCCATACCAGCAGGTTGTATATCATGTATTTTTTTAATGGCTCTTCGAAGCGCACAAATTCCGGGCCGATCGGACCGCGCAGAGCCCTCTCCACGAATGCGGCGCGGGTCGAGACTGAAGCCGACGGATATACCTGCTGCAAGAACCAGAAAACGTCCGGCTTAAACTGGTAAATTAAGTCCTGATCAATCAACCAGTGAAGCTTTTCGTCCGCGGAAAGGTCTGATCTTTTTGGGAACGCATTGATTGCCAATCGCCTAAAAATTGGCACTTCTGACCTGAACCAGCGATCGATGAGCGCTTGTGCATGAGGGTGATTTTGATTCAGCAACTCAACGAGAATCTCGCGTCCAGTATCGATTAAAAGGTCTAGTATTTCCGGGTAGGTACCGTCGTTACGAGCTTCAATCAGCTGTCTCGAGTGGCCTAGAGGGTCGTACGTCCGACTCGTCTGCTCGTGGGTTTCCAGGAGCCGATGCGCCGCAAGCAGATTTGCAGAAACAACAGGTTCAAGGTCAAAGAGATAGTTAGAAAGGTTTGGGAAAAAGAGGCTTCTCCAGGTTTGCGTCAGTACTCCACTGTCTTCGAACAGATTTAGTTCAACTCTAGTCCGAGGGACTTCAGCGGTCACACCAGAATGGATGGTCCAGCCAGGCTCAATAGATATTCGAGGGGCTGTGACCACATCGAACAGTTGTGTCGAAACGATCTTATCTTCAGGGTATCGGCAACGACTAAGCAAGTGGGCCCAATCGTGTAAGCTCAGAAGGTCGATCGGTTGGCTCAGCAGAACAGGTACCCAAACCGAAAGCATTTTTGTTGTTGCTGCCGGATCGGCAAGACGCCACGCGAGATAGTGATATATCTGTTGGGAGACGTCGGGGTTCAAAATACCACCATTTCGCGCGAGAATGGACAATAAAAGGTCGGTTTCTGTTAGCAGAAAAGACGCGATCAACCATGCGGCTAATTGGTGGTCGAAATCCGTGAATTTAGCTTTGCAGTCGAATAGCGGCTTGCAGAAACCATGACTGTCTAGCCACGTGATCCATTCCGCAGAAGTAGCGTATCTAAAAAAGATGCCCGCGGTATCTGGTTCGGTCAGGATAAATCGTATGTATTCGGCGTCCTCACCTCGTACGGTGGTCGCGTTTCGACTATTGTCCGAATCCGCTGGGCCTTGCCAAGAAAGCCACCTTGAATGTCTCTTACCCATGCAGCAAGCGATTCTTTGACAGCCCCGTGATGATCGTCGCCAGATTCGGCCCTGGAATAGACTAGAGGAGTAGTCCCTAGAAACTCCCACTTCTTTACCTCACTAGCGGTAGTGAAAGCGAAGCACGGTTGTCTGTTGGTGGGAGGCAATCCCATGGATAAGTAATTCATAACAGGGTCGTTATGGCTGTAGCCCACGAAAAGAACGGTGTAGCGATTGAACATTGCCGCGAGAAACCGCGTCGCCCACGCCTCGGTGAGGTAAGCTCTACCAAAGTCCTCGTCGGTGAGGACCTGTGATTTTGGATTTCTCGTGGCGCATCCGTGTAAATAGACCAACCCAGTAAAGTCGTTTCCGAGCGGAAGCGCTGGTGCAAAAAATGTCTCCAGTCTGCTTTCGAAGAGTTCGTTTGCAGCAGTTAGAAAGTGATTATCAAAGTTCGTTGTCACCAGGCGAAGATCCGTATTTGTCGTCGCGATCTTCAAAAGCAATCTATGGAGGTCGTTAGGCCGACTTTGAGGGTCCGTGAGGATGCGAGCCACCAGCTCGTGAACTCGGACGCCGCTTTGTCCTAAGCGCCCGAGATATCGGTCTTCCGGTTCGTTCTTAGATTGTTCAACCCCGGAATTGCTGCCAACTTGTTTTGCTAAATTCCGAAAAGTAGGAAGTGATGACGGCGCTGGACACGACGCGCCAGCGCCAGCGAAAATGACCAAATCGCCTGTCATCTGCGCCCGGAGAAGCCTCTCGGGAAAGTCTATGCCTTTGATGAGCACGAAACTCGCTCCTTCTGTGACTGTCGATAACCGACAAAGAAGAATTACGGTTAGAAATTCTGAGTCTGTCGGCAGATTTACATCGGTTAATGGCCCTTATCCTCAATATACAAATTGCGGAACCGCTCAACAATCTCTTCATGCCGCTTCATGATAGAGTTGAAAAGGAGTAAAAACCCTCCGCTTGTCCCAGAATTCTGAATGCCGAAAGGTGTTCTTGGCAATGGTGCGATAGGTCAGCAGGCCATAAGTGTGTCAGTGGGGCAAACGATAGGCAAGGTCAGGATGATCGAAACGCTTCAAACTCTATTCTGGAAATTTCGTACGCTTCGAACTCTTCTCGAGGTAGTCCCTTCAGCTCGCTTGCATCGGCCATGACGCCGGGGGATGCTCCACCCGGTAGCAACGGCTTTCGCATCACGATCGCCTTTGCGGCACGCTTTGTAGTAATACTCGAACTCAGGGGACGTACTCATAGGAACACATCACGCAAGGGCAAAACTTGATACCTCTTTTGTGGTCCTTTGACGATCCGGCAGCGGCCCTACATCCAAACGAGATGGAGCGAACTCAGTCGAATTGCCATTGCCTGGGGGCTAACTCGATATTTCTTGGCAAGGTTAGCAATTGCTCGTTCGTCGTCGGCGTGAATGGGACCAAGTGCTTCAAGGTCTGCTTCGAGAAAATCGCGCGGTATGAGTAGCTCGGCAGCAAATCGGTTTGCCTCTATTTCATCCTCATCGACCCCACTGCTTGCTCTTGCGTCGCGCATCATGACTATGGCTTGATCAACATGCACGCCACTTTTCGAATGAAGCAGGAGATGTCCGAGTTCGTGTGCGATTGTGAATCTCTTGCGAGTTGGCGCGTGGTTTGCGTTGACGCCGATTACAGGTGGCGAATCACTCGAGCGGTAAAGAAAACCTGAGAAATCATTCTCGTTCGGTTCCTCAACAACTATCGCACCTTTCCTTTCAGCAAGATACCTCACATCAAAGCCCGGCGATGTAATACCGGCTTGTTCGAGGAGGGACGCTACTGTCTGTTGTATTAGCTTATGACGGATCACGGGGAGATCGGGACTTGATGGCCTTTGTGACACCGCGTTGAACCCATCTATTGACGGAACCTGCAACGTCGGCGGGAAGTTTTACCACTGGAATCTGGCCGCGCGCGGGTTCGAGCGGCGAGAGAAGTTCGGTGGGCCGGACGCCCAGAGCGTCGGCAATCTTGAAAAGATTGTGAAGCAGAAGTTTCTGCCTGCCCGCCTCGATGTTAACGATCGAAGTGCGTGTCAATTTTACGATCTTGGCAAGTTGCTCTTGGGGGAGGGGCCCGCGAAGCTCGCGGATTCGAGCGCCCAAGGCCCTGTAGAAGGTATGCTGGGCTGAATCCTTCACGTGATCTAACTTGTGAAATTTTTCACAAATTGCAAGAACAATTCATGACGTTTGCAAATCGAACATCCAAAACGCATGCGTCGGTGTTGATTGACAAAGTCCGCGCCCGCTGCTTTCGTTAACGCATTCAGTGATGAGCGAGCATAAAGGCATCCTTCGCCACTCTAAGATCCCGAGCCCCGATTTAGACGAGCTCTGGGATCGAATCATCGTGCCCCCGGAGGTTAAGGAACGGCTGATTTCACAGATTCTGCTTGAGTTCACCGTCCGACGAGAGATGACCCGGGGTGCCCTGCCGCTGCACGGGCTCATCCTGATGTCCGGTCCTCCGGGCACGGGAAAGACGAGCTTGGCAAAGGCCGCCGCCTCCAAGGCGGCCGGCATTCTGCGCGTAGGGAACATGCATTTTGTCGAGGTGGAGCCGCATGGGCTTACAAGTTCTTCTTTAGGTCGGAGTCAACGGGAAATGCACCAATTCTTCACTGGCACGATTGCCGAGTATGCAAAACATGGCCCGCTGATCGTCCTCTTGGATGAGATAGAGACGATGGCCGTAGACCGTCAGAAACTGAGCCTGGACGCCAACCCTATCGACGTCCATCGGGCGACTGATGCGGTACTCGCGAGCTTGGATCATCTAGCCGATGACTACCCGGAATTGGTCTTCATCGGCCCTAGCAATTTTGAGGCGGCGGTTGATAGAGCGCTACTTTCTCGGACCGATCTCATCATTCGGATCGAGAATCCGAACTCGGAAGCTTGCGCCGCGATATTGGCCGATACGCTGTCGGTAATCGGTCGCAAGTGGAAGAAGTTGTTGAAGCTGGAAGAGCATCCGCGCTTCAAAGAGACGGCCAAAGTCGCACAGGGTCTTGATGGTCGGCAGATCCGCAAGACGGTCCTCAACGCGTGCGCCTCCCGCAAGGAGCTGGCGATGGATCCGAACAAGCTCAGCATCGAAGACCTGATCACCGCGCTCAAAGAAGCAAAAAAACTATCCGCATGAGCATTGTTGCCCGACGTTTCTGTTGCGCTCCTTCCCGGCTTTCCTCAGCGACCTGGAAAGCGATCTCCGAATTGGTCTGCCGGAGCGACTCCGGTGCCGCTGCCGAGTTTGCGAAGGTTTCAGGGATCGCGAGTTCCTTAATCAACGACAAGCTTTTCGCGGAGAATCCTATGGTGGTGAAGAACAAGGGGCCGCGACTGCGCATCCATTGCCTCTATGGTGAAGCTGCCATTTCGGGGGAGGATAAGAACGAGGAACCTTTAAGCTGGAGTCCGACCGCTGAAGACTGGCAGGCATTCCTGCCTTGCGCGGAGGAGGAATTCGACGAAACGGTGACGGCGCTGGCGGCAAAGTCCGCGAAGTTCACCGCCTATAACGTCAAGATGGGCATCCCCGACGATGACCGCTCCAGTGCCGAAAATGCCCGGCCGTTGAGGCCTACAATCGATTGGGAAGCATTCAAGAGGCTATGAGCACGAGCGTCGCTGTTAACACATTCACTCACAGCGTTACGCACGTAACGGCTGAGATGATGACAGGTCTGAAGATGATCGTGCTACTGTCCGGCTTGAGTTTAGACAAGATTCGGAACGATTGGGAGAGCGTTGAAACCGCAATCTATACCTGGCTGAGCTCCCGCCATCTTCAGAAGGTAACACTGGAGGTCTACGACGGCGGCACTAATGCATTAGTAACCAGGTGGGATTTCGACATCGACTACACTTATGGCACCAATAACGACGAGGCATTGTGGGCTGACCATCAGGCCATCCGATTTGCGATTGCGAAGGCTGGAGTCATTGCTTCAAAATGCCGGTACGAGTTCAAGATTCTCGCGCCGGGTGGTGCCTTCGTGTCGGGCTGGTCGGCGGTACCCTACCGGTCTACGTCGGGATTCACACAGCATAGCGTGGGCAATACGATTGGTGGCAGCTCGATCGCCAGTAGCACTTCCTATTGGAGAAAGGCATCATGATCTCAGTATCCGAAGCATTTGAGAAATTCAGAGGCCGGCTGGAACCGGGCGAGCGCGAGCAACAAGACGCAATCCGCCGCCGCGAACACGTCAAGGAAGTGCTCGATGACAGCTTTCAGCTTGATCGAGTGATCATTACGGGTTCGTACCAGCGTTGGACGAAGGTGCGGCCGCTCAAGGATGTGGATCTGTTCTGCATCCTAAACGCTCAAAAACATCGCGATTGCCTGAAAAAATCCTCCCGGGTTCTCCTGGACGCATTCGGCGACCGTTTAGCAAAGGAATTTGGACGGCAGAACGTCGAGGTCTGGGACAAGTGCGTCACTGTAAAGTTCGGGGAGCCGGTTGATGACGATGACCAACAGGTGTTTAGCGTCGATGTCGTCCCTGCTTTCGAAGACGGCAAGACTTACAAGATCCCGCATGCGTACCACCCCACGGGCTGGATGAAGACGGACCCGGAAGTCCATGCCGAGCTAGCATCGAGAGCCAATAAGATGATGGATGGCAAATGGGTGACGTTGGTAAAGATGGCGAAGAAGTGCAATGCCTTCCACGACGATCCAATTGAACCCTCTTTCCTGCTTGAAGTGATCGCACTGCAGCTGTTCGTGCCGCCGTTCTCAGGCAGCCTCAAATACGAGATCAAAGGATTTGTTTCGAGCGTCCAGCAGCAAATCGGCAATGTTTGGCCGGACCCGGCAAACGTTGGTCCCGCGGTCTCGGATCAAATGACGAGCGGCAAAGTCGCGGCGGCGCGTGCCACGCTAGCGAAGATCAGCAAGAGCATCGATGCCGCGCTTCTGTGTGAGAGCCAAAATCGAATCGGCGATGCGTTGGCGACTTGGCGCGAGGTCTTTGGACCAATGTTCCCGCTTTCGTGAAAAACGTGTCTTTGCCATGCAGCCCCAATACAACCTCGAGCTGCTCCGGAATGCGCTATACGCTCGATGTAAGGCGCTCTGGGGAGCTGGGCTGATTGCGAAGTTCCTCGTCTTTGCCTTGGGGACCTTCGTGGTCTTCGTGCCGGTTAATCCGACGCTGGTTGCGCTCTTGGGATTACTCTTGGCTGTGGCGTCTGAATTCTTACAGTGGCTTTCCGACCGACGGAAAAGCGCTGCACATCAACTTCACCGTAAGCTGGACTTTGAGAATTCCTTTGGCTGGAAAATCACCGATCGGGAAATGAAGGACTTTCTTGCTCGCTATGCCGGCGACATCGAATCCCTCTGCGGTCCGTCGAAGGGAACTTTTTTCGCAAGCGATAAGCAGCCAGGTCCAATGAGAGCTCTAGAAAATCTACGGGAGTCCGCATGGTGGAGTATGCATCTTTCTGAGACCATGGGGTGGGTCTTTCTCACAGCTATTCTGCTGGTGGTCTTCGGATGCATTTTCCTTCTAAACGTTAGTGTTCAGGATTTTTCTCAGGCCACGACACCTGGCGTGCTGCAGGGGGCAAGTAATACGTCATTGTCGGCGCCGGCTGTCAGCGCGAGCGTGGTCAAAGTTGTTACTTCCGGGGTCCTCTTCGTTTTCTGGTATGGCCTGTTCAGGTTTGCTACAGGATATTTCTCGTTCGCCGGCAAATCGCGACAGATTGTGGATCAAGCTGAGGGCCTGCTGGAGCACGCCCCGACTGACGAGGTGCAGGCGATTAAGCTGTGGCAGGACTACCATTTGGCCAGAGATGCTGCCCCTTTGATTCCGAAGTGGATTTGGAAGTTTCGTGAGAAAAAATTAAACAAGATTTGGACATCGTAGCAGTGGGCGATCAGAAAGGATCCAGTCGACTTTCCTGAGATCCAAAGGGCGCCAATCTGTAAGGTTTTGAGTTGTATTTGTGTTAATCGATCCCGCCTACCGAATTCTGCAAATCTTCGGGAAAGAATCCCCATCGATCAGAGAAGTTCCAGTTGATCTCGGCGTGCGGATTTGGACTCATTGATCGCTGTTTCACCATTGAAAACTGGCCGAGAAGTGGCCGAGTCACTCTGATGGCCGGCTACGTTGTAGCAGGGTAAGTCCTTGATGCTGAGGCATGCACCCGGCAGGGCTCGAACCTGCAACCCTATGATCCGAAGTCATATACTAACCGCGGTACACCTGCCCATACTCAAAGTCAGACACGCAAACCAAGAAAATGACGTTACTTGCGCGAGAGCTTTTGACCGGCACTCAGCACAGCCGGCTAGCTGCATGATTGGCTCCGCGCAACGCGACTTCCAGCTCAGCAGAGCCGCGCCGTTTGCGTCGAACATAGCATTGAGGCAAGTGGAGGCGTCATTTAACCGCGCGGCGCGATTTCCCTGATTTCTTTGAGCTGAACAATTTCCCAAGTCCGGGTGTAACGCGAATCCTGGAATCGGTGTAAAAGTTGTTGGTTACATTGATGTCAGCATGTCGCAGCGCCTTGCTGGCTGCGTGTATACCATGTGCTTGGTTGACCAAAGAACCGAATTCCTTGCGAAGTGTGTGAAGCGGTTTTTGGGTGTTAACGCCTTTTTTTCGAAGCCAAACGTTGAGGCGCTCAATATGCGGCTCACAACGATAATAATCTCCTCTAAGAACCGTCTTTGGAGGCCGGCGCGATGGGATCACAAATGGCCCTTTAGCCTTTGCGTGATATTGCTTGAAGATGCCAACGATCTCGGGATCAACTTGGATTTCGCCGATCGAGTCCTCGGACTTAGGATGGAAAAATTGAGTCGGCTCAATTCGGATTACGTTTTCCTTGAAGCGGAATGCTGACCACTCCAGAAGGTCGATTTCCTTTCTTCTGAGTCCGGCAGCAACAGCGAGAAGAAAAACCATATATGCTGGGGGATCTGATGGTTTGAGCTCGTTGTTGGCCAGCTTGATAAGTTTGACGACACTGATGTTGCTTCGGTACTTCATGCTCTGCCGAGGCTCGAACTCAACGCCAGCAAACGGCAGCGG
>WNFI01108416.1_pt1 | contig 12036 bp, 22 predicted proteins | sample 5400471 | NCBI WGS metagenome assembly WNFI01 (sample SAMN13153348, study PRJNA577476) | soil metagenome | isolation source: 100 cm saprolite on Douglas fir-dominated hillslope | place: USA:California | collected 2013-09-17 | reverse complement strand
GGCACTTTCCGAAGGACTTAACGCTCCGGCGTCGCAATGACTTCTGGTGCTGCTTTGCCGAAGACGTTCCGCGCATCAAGCTCGTTGCCAATGCGCAGAACTTTCGCGTCAACGAAGTGCTCCCGACTCCGCCAGCAAAGAGCAAGGAAGCCAGGACCAGCGCGAAGGCCAAGGTAAAACAAGAATCCGTCGGCCCGCGCTTGGCCAAGGGGATCATCGAACGTGTAATTTCTGGCATGACCGGGAAAAACAATCCGCTGCGCAATGTGACCATGCTACTTCCCGACAAACGCAAACCTAGTTTCTCTTGCTTTGATAAAGCGCTCTTCGAATGGCTTGACAAGGGCAATGGAAAACCGGCTGAACTTTATGTCCAGACGCGCGGCAAGTACACCAACATCGTAGGGCTCAAATTTTGTGCCGGGAAAGAATTTGTAGATGGCAAGACACCGGTAATTCAACGGAAAGATCAAGAGGCAGGGGCGAGAACCTTGTTCAACACATGACCGACGAGCAAGGCGCTCTGATTCTCTGTTCCGCGGCAATTGAAGAAACAGCGGAGGCGCAGAAGGTCGCCGCTACTGCCGGCGAAATCTTCGCAAGAGATTACGACTCGCTTGCCGATGGAGTCGTTAGCGCACGTGAGACTCTTACTCTCGGGCTGTACCCGTACATCTTGCGGCAAGTATTCGGCGACACGATTTCCATGCTGGCCTACGGCTGTGAGCACCCAACACGCAGAAAGAGGGCGCCTGTGGATGTCAAAGAGATGGTCAAGAAGTGGATTCCTCTTATTCGAGAACTTGCCGTGGCTCACGATATCGATGGCAAGGATGCGGCCAGCGCTGGACTAGATGAGCATCTTCTCCTGGTCGTGACTGCGCCAGTCGCTCAGATCCGCGAGTTCTACAAGGCACTGACCAAAGAGCTGAAAGCGGACCCGACCATTCCCTGGGCGGTATGGAAGCTGTTCGACTTCTGGGGCGAAAACGTTCTCGACAAAATCACTACAGAGCAAGAGTTGAAACTCAAGACGGAGATCGCCAAACGAATTGCAGAAAATTCGATGACTGTGATTCCCCGGGAAGATTGGATCAATTCCATGATCGGTGACACGCTCTTGAACTCGCTCTTAAATGGCTTGCCCGCGTCATTGGTCGTAAACCGCTTGTCGATGGCCTTGCGCGACGCCATCGAAAAAGGCGGGCCAGGCGCTGAAGAGAGCTTTCGCGACTTCGTTGAGGCGGCCAATACAGTGGACGCGGACGATGACGAGCCTGGATATTCCTGGCAGGACGAAAGCTAAATGGAACTCAACGAGCTTACAGACAAAGCTGTGGATTATATTCTCGACGAACTCAAGGACCAGTTGTTTGGCGAAGCCAAGTTGACTGCTTGGGAGAAAAGTTTTGTTGAGTCCGTCACCGACCAATGGGCGCGTAAACGCTGGCTCTCTGACAACCAGAAGGAAACGCTCGGTAAGATTTGGGACAAGCAATGAACGCCAAGGTCAGAATAGCACCAGTGAAAAAATGGTGCGAACACGCTCGCAGAAATGAACCGCTGGACATATGCGAAAAGTTGGTCGGGATGGAAATTGAAATTTATCCAATGGAGATGACAACAGATACACGCGATCCCGGCGCGAGGTGCTGGCGTATCACGGACGAATCCAGGGACCGTCTTTTCCAAGCACTGGATCGGATTCCAATCCGTATACCTTGGAAACTTTGCGAGCACATGCTGGAGCTTGGAGACTGATGGCGCAAGAACTCACTGACGAGGAGAAAGCTACATTCAAGCGCGCCGCCGAACGTCGCAAGGTTGCGGGAATACGCCTGGGCAGATTTACTGTGATGCTCAACAAAGATCAGATCGAGTCCATCAATGAATTCTGGGATTCTTGGATAAGGGCTCTTGGCAAAAATGGCGCTGGTGATTATTTGGTGGTGGTAATGAGAGACGCTCACGAGAAATTACGCATAGCGATTCAGGAGCGCGAAGCCAAGAAGAAAAAATAGGGAGGGGACAACAATGGAAATCCAGGGATATCCGGAGGAACTTGATTATGTGAATGCGCAGTTGCACCTAAAGGGGCCAGACGACGAGAGTTTCCTCGGCACCTTTTGTTGGGCTTGCCTCCGGGCGGATAGTCAGAATTATGAAATTTTGCGGATGTCGCTGCGCTACTTCATGAACAAATATCCGGTCCCTAAGGAATTTCCCCGGAGAGCGGACATTGAGCCATGATCGAACCACCGCGAGGATTGACACCAGAAGAAGCATTTGAATTGATGCTGTTTGTTTTCGGCATGTGGTTTATTTTCTGCGTTGCTGTCGGGCTTTGGTGGCCTATCCGATGAAGAAGCCGAGAATGCGGTCAGGACGGAAGTATCACCGCGGCCGGTATTGGATTCAGCAACGGGATGCTGCGTTTACGCGTGCCGGCGAATCATGCGAAGTTACCGGAGAACCATTGTTCTTCGCTTTGGGAAGCGGTCTAGCTGTAAAGGAAGTTTGGAAGCGCGCTTGTCATCACATTCTCGCGGAACGCTGGGTGCGGTCTTTCGTAAAAGGTGCTGATGTGCATATTTTAGAGAACCTTGTGACGGTGACACCAAATTTACATAGTCGCCTCACCCATGCCGAGAACAAATTATTTAGGGCCGACTGGATCGGATACAGGAGTGCACTCAACCAACTTGGATTCCCGCTAGAGATGCTTGATCGAGCGATGAGGGCTATATGCGCTTCAGCGAAGAAATGACACCAACAATCCGCGCCTTTATCCAGCGCTGCCTTGACGATCAGTTCTTCGGGCGAGATATCTCCTCGTGCGACCACAAGCAATTAATCAAACTGGTCGATGCCGGGCTCTTGGGAATGGATGGCTTCAAGTATTGCACGCCTGGAGTGGCGAAGGAAAATTGGAGGAGGTGTCACATTGAAAAAGAAAAATCCTCACGACGAAACTGAACCACCCGATCCCGAAGCGCAAGCCGACTTGGTCGAAGAAGAAGCGCCTTCGCCAAAAGTCTGCTTGAAGCATCCGCGCCCGTGCTATCACGATGGTCCGTGCCCAGCCTGCCAAGCAGAAAAAGAGTTCAAAAATCTCACTCGTGGGATGCTCTTTTCAAACCGGACAAAGCCAGTTGACAAGAAAGGAGGCAAGCCGTAGTCTTTCGAAAGGGAATTCCTGGGGATCGTCAGCAGGTAGTTTGCCTTTGCCGGTGACGCCTGCTACGGTCCCTGGCCTTTCCTGAGAAAGTCACCGGCAAATCGTCATGTACTTCGCCGTCTCTCTTTCCACGTTCGGAGACACTACTCGTGGCGCAACGACGCAGCCTCGCGCAAATAGTGGTCTAATCGGTTGGCTGGTAGTTTTGCCCTACCTCATGGGTGCTCGCACGCAGCTCTATATCCGTGCGCGTCGCTTTATGAAACGCGGAGAACGACAGCGGGTTCCTAGGCCGCTCTCGAACGCCGAGGCGATTGCGAGCATCCTTGAAGCAGGGCAAAGCTCGCGGCCTATTCCTCTCTTCGCGGGAAGAAAAGACACACTGAATCTGGTGAGCGGCACTCTCACGGCTAGTGTCCCGAATGTGCAGGTGTGTCAAGCGATGCTGCTGCGCCGAAATTTCTTACTCTGTCCGCAACCTTGCTTGAAGTATTCTCAAAACACGACTTTGTAACTTGTTAGACCCAACTTCAAAGTCAGGAGAGAAGCAAAGGCGGGGATGAGGGAAGTTAGCCGTGTGGAGGAAAGATGCCTGACAAAGCCGTGATGTTCGATATGGACGCTGCGCGAAAAGAGAAATTCAAACGAGTCAGCGGCAAAATGGTCGATATACTCATGACCGAAATGGAGTCTCCGGTCGAAGCCTATGCCTTAATCCAGTTTCTCAAAGAAGCCTTCGAGGAACTGTACGGTATCCGCGCTGCCCTGCTCTACGACAACAATAAGGTGGCCCATGGCTAAATTTCGCTTGTTTTCAGAGCCATTTGGAGTATAGTCGCATCCTCACCTTGCAGTACAACCATGTAGTTAGAGAGCGCCAGAAAGGGGAGAAGGAGAACCTATGCCCAAGAAGAAGGAAAAGCACGCGTTACCTGAGCGAGCGCCAAAGCGCACTGGAAAGCGCGGCGTTGGCCCGAAACTTGATCCTGTAGCTGATTTTGATGCGCCCGTAAAAAAAGATCCGCCTGAAGCGAAGGGCAGTAGCCTTCTCGTGGAGCAGCCGCCGAAACCAACAATCGTCGGCGACCGAATGGAAGTTTTTTATCTGAAACCATTATTCGGAAAAACTCCAAAGGGTGACATCACCGTTTCACTCGCGATCACTTTGCCGGTCGAAGATGAGCACGACGGTTTACTACCGAAGATCGTTCACGACGGTTATCGAGACGTTCTGAAAAAAGCGCGCAAAGCCATCAACTTTTCTGAACTTCCCGGCCAGCGCGCGGAGTTTTATATTTCTTCCGATGCAAAAGAGGAATCTCTCGTTCTTCCGGCCGCGAAAATGACCAACACCAGTCTCGCGCTCATTCAGCGAAAAGGCGAAGGGCAATCGCGTCAAGTTGTCCGTCTCTCATTCCGCTTGCAGGTGAAACTCTCGCGTGAGGTCGCGCACTTTGCGGAAAACAATTTGCAAAATTCTTTCTGGCTGAAACTTTCAGAGAGCCAAGAGGAACTTTTTGATGAGGCTGATGACGAGGGATAGCTTTGCCGGTCGACAAGAAGAAATATCCTAGTGATTGGAAGCTCATCGTAGCGAAAGTGCGCGAGCGATCAGGCGACCGCTGTGAATGTCACTCAGAATGCGGGCTCCACAAAACAAATCCAGGCCCACGGCGTTGCATCGAAAGAAATGGAGAACCAGCGCATTGGGCCAGAGGAAAAGTCGTGTTAACGACTGCGCATATGTGCGAATGCGATCCGTTGTGTGGAAATCTAGCGCACTTGAAGCATCTATGTAATCGCTGCCATCTTCGTGTCGACGTGAAGCTCCACACTAGGCATCGGCGTGAACGCAGAGAGCGCGAGACGGGCCAGAAGCGAATCTTTGAAAGATGAAAATCATTCTTGACTGCTCAGAGTCCTAGTTGAGCCCTGGCTTTTGTCTGCACTGTTTGCCAATCGATTACATCTTGGTTGAGCAGATCGGTATCGGCCTTGCCGCTGGCACCAGTAAGTAAGTTATGGATTGCGCCAACCACTTCCGGTTCAGCCACCAATAAGATCTGAAGAATCTGAATAATTTGCGCTGGATTCATGCCGTGCCTCCCAGAGCTGTAGCAAGATTTTTCACGATGTCAATTGCGGCCTGTACGGAAGCCTTATAAGCAGCCAGTGTCGCCGCGTTTTTAATTCCCAGATTCCCTTCATCTAGCAGAACCTGAAGCGATGCGACCACCTGCGTCAATTGCGCGAGAACGGTTTGATTCGAGGCATTGGCTGCCAAGAGTTTGGCTACTTGTTCGCCGATCTGGCTGGTCTTGAGGAAGCCGCCTTGAATTTGTTTGTGCAGGTCTAGCGGGACATTGCCAGCTTGGAATTCCGCTATCTCAACGTTCTGCGCTGCGGTCACGGCGATAAGAAAATCGTGCTCTGTAGCGACAACCTGATGTTTGCTGCAGGTGAATGCTTGAGTCCATAACACCACTGCGATCACAAAAGTAAATCCGGTAAGCTTCCTTGTTTTCATTTGTCCCCCTGCTCGACTCTCTTTACGTTTGAAGCTTGCGATTCAGGAGCAAGCGCTCCAGGCAATTTTGCAGCGTAGGCCCTCGCTACATTCGCTGCCAAGGTATTTGAAAACTGAAAGAACCAGCGATAGAACATGTGCGAATTTGCATCTGGCATCGGTAAAGAACCGACAGCGGCGCTCATCACATAGTAGAGAGCGAGAGTCACCATTGTCGGGTGCGCTTTCAAAAAATCTAGCATCGTAGTCATCTCGTCTCCTTAGAATCACTAAGGGCGGCCCGCTGGATGCTTTGGCTTCTCGACGGAGGTCTTAGGATGGACCAGCATGCCGCCCTGTAAGGCCAGTCTCGCTTGCCCACTCAAGTCCGTCAACCGCTGACCTCCCCGCTGGTTCCAGGATTGAAATCAATGTGATCTGCTTTTTGATAAACACTTTGATTATGCGTCGAGCCGGTCAAAACTGAGCGCACTCCCGGCATGGCCTTATTGATCGAAATGTGGATTATGCTTCCGCCCCGCGCGTCGCCTTCGAGAATGAGTTGGTGATATGGCAAGGTCGGAGAATTTCTCAGCCAATCGAAAATGAAGCGCATGCCGATGCCTTCCACATAAAAGTCGCAAGCGCACATTGTCGGCGTAGCCATGTGCTCTGAGTTCGGCTGGCCATGGGCTTCGGCATTCTCTTCTGGCGAGCGAAAACCAGAGGTGATGATCAGCGGCTTATCGAATACCGTGCGAATAGGCTCCAGGATCTTTGCGCAAAGTTCCGTGAAAATAGGGATGCAATCGTTGGGAATGAGCGCGGTGCCTTTCTCGAATTCGGAAAGCTCCATTGGCAGCAATTCAAGCTTGCGAATCAACTCCGCGATTTGAAAGAGCGCCGTAGTTTCCCTGGTCGTCAATTCATGGAGCGACTTCTCGCGCAGCGCTACCCCGATGACCTTGCCGGCAACCACTTGAGTCTTTTCCGCTTGGACTTCCGCGAGATCAAGAAACGGCTGCACGACCTGCAGGAAGTCTCCCGCGCTCAGGATGTGGTGCTCTTTTCTACCTGCGCTTAGCGCCGCGACGTTATTAGCTTCGTTTCGATTCACAACCATCACCAAGACTGCTGCCAGACGTTCTGCTGAGGTGCGTGCCTCTCGAAGCTTCCCGTTGCTCATTATTCCCAGTCTCCATGTTAGATTTCACAGATCTGCACGCCTAGCAATAACATTCATCAACTGCGGATCAGCAAGAAGTTGCCGAAAACTTTCGATGTACTCAACCCTATCGCGCTCTGGCAAGTCCTTCCACACTTTCGTGGTCAGACTGGTCTTGGCAAAGTTAGTTCTCCCAAATAGTATGCGCTGATGGATATTGTAAAATTTTTCTGCCATTACCTCTGGCAGGTTGTTCATCCCCTTACTTTTTATGTCAATGGCCATCGTTTTTCTACTCGAGCAAAAATCCCCTCATCTCACGGATCCTTCAAAATATCTGTCAGCCGCTCGCGTTCTGGCCCTTCCGTCGTCTCGCTCAAGAACAAGACAATCTTGCCGCATTTTCTTCCTACACCATTCAGGCTCTTTTCCGTTTTGGCCGCAAACTCTTCATGGACTCTTTCACTTTCTTTGAGCTTACCGTCGATGGTCGCATCTCTTCTGCCGATCAAAAAAGCCGTCACCAGCAGATTTGTCACGACGGTAACACCGAGGGTTACGGTGATGTCCATGAACAAAGATCCTTCAAGAGTTGCACCACATCCTCTTGCGATAGGAGTTCGACGAGGAGTTGCTTCACCTCCTCGCGCGTGACACCCTGTGGACCGGCTGGTCCCCTCGGGCCGACCGGTCCCCTTTCTCCCTTTTCCCCGGGGATACCTTGTTCTCCTACTCCCATGGGGCCGCGTTCCCCGATGCTCCCTGGTGGGCCCGAATGCCCAGTAAGACCCATTTTGCCGCGTTCCCCAGGACTTCCGGGACTTCCGACAATGGATGCCCAAGAGCCATCTGGCCTCTTTATCCGCACGTCGCTTCCTAGGAACCATACATCTCCTGGGAGCGCGTCGAGTGGTTCGTCGCTCTGATGAAAAATGTGAATTGAACGCGCATCTTTTCCATCGGCACCATCTTTCCCGTCTCTTCCTGCCGGTCCCATTTCTCCCCGTTCTCCTGGAGGCCCCTGCAAACCGATTTTTCCTTCCGGGCCACGCTCGCCTTGCTTGAGAAGCTTTCTCCTTATTTTTGCGTGCTTCTTCTTAGCTTTGGGCATGGATTTTTCCATTCACACACCGGTACCTTGAAGCATTAAGGTGTTTCGTACAGAAGAACCGACAACCTTGAAAGCTCCGAGACTGATAATCCATGAACCGCTAGAGTTTCCTGTAGTCGTCACCGTTATCGTTCCTGCGGGGGTAAGCTCATGTTCACCCTCCGCACCAAAACCACCAATGAAATTTCCAGTTCGGTCGGTCAAAGTGGACGCCGTACATGGTGGAGAGCTGCTAGCCGAAATTGCAAGACCGACGATAATGTCGTCCGCGTTGGTCGTTGTGATCGCTTTTGTTGGTGTTCCAGTCCCAGACTGGTCCTCTGCGTGTGAGTCGAGACAACTGGTGAGCGCCATCCCACTATATTCAAGAATTTGCAACTCGGCGAAACCAGCGGAGCTAGGATAATGGCCTGTGACCGTTGTCGTTCCGCCTAAGCAGTTCTGGCAATAATAGAGGTCTACGTTGTACCCTCCAAATAGTAACGAGGAGAATATATGAGAAACAAAGACGTAAGTATTTCCCAGTCCATCCGTGACACTCGAGGACGTTACGTTAACAGCCCCGAAGCCACCCGCCTTGAGAAATACGACGGCTAAATTCCCTGCCGTAAGCGTAATGCTCGGGGACACGACACTGGTCCCGCTTTGGGAGGTTGATGCTTTAAATTGAACGAAGGCGTATGCCATTATTTAGTGAATCCGACAGTCCACGAGTCCTATTTGCTCTTCACATAATCCAAATTGATGTTGACGGTGACCGTGTTCACGCTAAGAGTCGCCGTCCAGTTATTGGCTGCTGCGTTCTGGGGAAGCGGAGTAGCGAAAGGCACGACGATGCCACCATTCGCAGCCAGATCATAAACTTTACGAGTCGTGCCGCCCGTGGAATCCTTGATGGTCACAGTTACGGCCGTCGCCGTTGCGTTGGTAATCTGAATTCCGGTGATGTCGTTGAAAACGCCAGAAGCGCCAGCAGTGACAATCGTTGTCTCCGTAGTTGAATTCGCGATTTGTGTGGTCTGCACGCCAAGCAGATCACGTGGAGCGTTGAGCACGACAGCCTGGCGCCCGGCCTTGTCGCCCATCGCGGCAACCATTTGTCCATCGGTTACGGCCGTGGGATAAGTAGTGGCTGCCCTCAAACCTTTCAGAACGGCATTAGCCGGAACTGTGGCTGCGGTCGCGCCGTCAAAAATCGCGCCAGCATTGCCAACCACTCCTACTTTTTGAACGCCGGAAGCTGCTTCCACTACCGCATGCGCGTTCACTTGCTGCGTGTTGACCGAGAGAGGATTCGCGGCCGTGCCAAACGGATTCGTTCCGTCGCTCAGTTCGACGGGAAGCGAATTGCTCATGGCAATGGCAACGCCATTGATCTGCGTGAGGTTGGTGCTGCTGGCGCCGCCACCACTCGACGAGACGAGCAGGGCTCCAGTCGCATCGTCGAATGTGAATCTCCCGGCGCGAGTCACGTTTGCCATGTTGTTCTCACTGCAGTCTGGTCACGGCGGCGTCGAGCTGATACGTGCCAGTTCCTACGCCGCACGCCGTGTATTACGACGAAGCTGCCAAGAAGTATCATGGTGAATTCGCAGTCTTGAACTTCCCCGTCAAATCAAAATCTTGACAACGGAAGTAGGATTCGTTCCCCCTGAAACACCGCTTGCTGTTACTCGCAAGAACCTGAATCTCGTAAGAGTTATGGACCGCAAATCGGTTGTAGTGGCAGTACTGCTGTCAAGTGTGACGTATTGCGCGTCTAGATTGATCATCGCGGCTTGCAGCGTCATGGTCACGGCCCCAGGAGCAGATGGGAAGAATGTGCTCCAAGTGATAGTCAGCTCGTTCGTATCGTGTCCAGAGCCCTCGGGAATCGCGAATGGCACACTCGAAACGTTGGTGAGGGCCTCGCCGATTTCCGGAACCGGAACTAATCCTTGGCCAGCGTCAGCGGTGGGCGCAACATCCGCGTGCACGAGAGCGAAAGTGATCGTGCCAACGCCTGTTGCGGCTGTGATCGATACACCGGTGATCGCTTTATTCGTGACGTTGAAGGAGCCGCTAGCCACGGAAGTGCCCGTAATGGTGATGAGCCCGGAAGTCGTGGGGATATTTCCTTCACGCACGAGGACGGTGACCGTCGCGACGTTGCTCGTCAGAGCAACTTGCGTGATCTGCAGTAGCGTTGTGGGACCGGTCGCTTTCGATCCAAAAGCGTATCCGGGAACGCCAGGAAGGAGCAATTCTGGAGGCGGGGCTACAGGCGAAGCGTTGTACGACGGCAAGGGGCACCTCTTTTAAATGCGGTCCCCGATGCCGCGGATTTCGATTAGGAGATTATCACGACTTTTGCTTCCGGTGGTACAGGAACCGAATTTATCCGACGCGGGAAGCGCTCTATCGAAAGCTCCGACTCAAATTCCGATTCCCATCCGCCGGGAATGGCGATCCGGTAGCGCTTCACGCATTTGGGAATTTCCCGCCCCAACTCGCGTTCGACAATTTCGCGGCCGAACATCGAAATGCGGAAGTACGGATCAGCGAATAATTGTTCGACGTTGGCTATCTGTTCCTCAAACGTTTTTCCGTGGAGAATCCTCTCGTATTCGCTACCGACGTCGGACGCCCCATAACTTCTGACAAAGCCCATGTGCGAGCATTTCGCAATTCCTGGCGAGACAGTTTGGCTTTTGTCTTCATCAAGCACGCGCTGGATAAGCCCGTCCTGCTCGAAGTGCATGATGTTTATGGGATCGTTCAGGGGGCTGGTCTTGAATTTCTTTCCCACATATCCGGCCATGTCGTCGTAATAGAGCGGCGTCGCATGCCGGACAATTAATCCCAATTTATGAAGTGAAAAGCAGACTCCGATGGAATAGAACCAGGGCTGGAACAGTACGTCGTCCACGATAGGCGCGTGACGATTGAAGATCCAAGCCATAGACGCGAAGATATCTGGACACTCTTCATGCATCTGGCGGTGCCAGAAAAAAAAATCGGGATGGACAAACACATCGTCTTCGATGAGGTAGGTCAGGTCGTAGCCAGCATTGAAGGCCCAGAGATACGCATTCATCACGTTGGCTGTGTTCCCGTAGTAGGCATGGTCGGGAACAAAATGCACTTCAGCATTAAATCGTTCGGCGAGTATCCACACGCGGGGACTGGCACTTTCGCGATCCGGGAAAAGATGAATATCGATTCCAGGTTCCGCCTCGCGGATGCGCCGCAGGCAACAAGCCAGTAGCGCTTCTCTCCGGTAACAAGGAATCAATACTACTTCGCGCGTTTTTTTACCGTTACCCATATCCATGGCTCGATCACCTCGGCACTCTGTTTCGAAAAACCTACGTCCAGAAATTCTTGCAGGAAACTTTCCGCCGTAGGGAACGCCAAGCCATCATAGAGATAAGGATTTGGCTCGCCGTGGATGGTTTGAACGCGGCATAGCCCGCTGTCCTTCAAAACGCGAAATATTTCTCGGATGTTCGCTTGAACGATTTCTATCGTCGGCATGTGCTGGAAGCAGGTGAAGGAATAAACAAAGTCAAAGGAATTGCTGGCAAAAGGGAATTCCAATCCATCGGTTAGGACGACGCGCGCTCTCAATACATCGTGCAAATAAACGGATGATCGCTGCACCATGCTGCGCGAGTAATCAATCCCGATGGCACTTGTGAATCGATGGCTGGCCAAGAGCAACAAACGGCCGACACCGGCTCCAATTTCCAAACAAGAACCGCCAGAGACACCATCGAAAATAACGTTGGCTTGCTGGCGCGTCTCAAGAGTATCTTCCGCATCATGGCCGACAAGTTTTTGCCACATTTCCTTTTCATCTGTTACTTCCCAATGTTCTATTGTGGCCATACTCAGACCTTTTTAAAGAGATACGCGGCTTCCCAGCGGTTCAATTCGTTCGGGCAAGCACCGATGAATTTGAAGACTTCTTCTAGCCTTGCGATGGTTTTATCGTATATCTCTCGGCTGGCCCATGGATGAAACTCCACGAACATGAATTTGATTTGCCTGAGCTTTTCTGGAGACGCGCCAAGGAGGATTTCAAATTCCGCGCC
>WNFI01354291.1_pt2 | contig 12037 bp, 15 predicted proteins | sample 5400471 | NCBI WGS metagenome assembly WNFI01 (sample SAMN13153348, study PRJNA577476) | soil metagenome | isolation source: 100 cm saprolite on Douglas fir-dominated hillslope | place: USA:California | collected 2013-09-17 | reverse complement strand
GAGGCTGGGACTCGCCTTAATATCTTCCGCCAATTTGAAGGCGGCAGCCGCACCGCTAGCCTCTCCGCGAATCGAGAGCTTGCCCTTCGCGATCTCGAATGCGGTCAGGCGCATGCCCTGGGCCGGAATAAGTGCTGCGACCTGGTACAGAATTTCCACTGGATACAATTGCGGATCAACCGCCCACTCTACCTTTTTCCATTCATCGGCGGTGGCTTGAATCGCCTGTACCGTCGGAAATTCGGTAGCCAACTGTTTGCGCATCTGCGCGAGCTGGAATTTCTGCCAGCCGATATAGCCGACCAGGGCCGCGATTGCTGCCAGATAGACCGCGGCTGCTGCCAAGAGCAAGCGCTGAATTCTCCGGCGTCGGGCGCGCCGAGCATGGAGTACCTCCACTTCACTGGGAAGCAATTTGGAAGGCGTAGCCGGGAAGGTGGGGGGCGGAAACGATTCTCGAGAGACCCGTAACTCCAACCCTTTCTGCAACTGTTGAACTTCCTCATCGGAAAAATCGCCCCACAACACAATTCCGAGCAGAGATTGGCAGAGATGTTGCGTTCCCAGGTGCAGCAAAGCACAGTGAACTTCGTGAATCATTTCCGCGCCGATCTCGGTCTCACCTAAGATTTGCAAGTGAACCGGATTCCTCCCGCGGGTGACCGCCGTAACGATTCGGCCCTGCTCACGCCAAATGCTCAGGCGGTCCTGCGGAAGCGGAAGAGTAAAGCCAGCCGGCTCGAATCGAATCGCGGATTCGAATGCCAGCTCCGGATCCAGTTCCGGCAACAGGACCGTTGCCAGCGCGAGCGATTTGTCGGTCTGCGTTTCGAGAACTCGAATATCGGGTGCGGACCGTTTCCCGTTGCGTTGGATCAATCCCTGTTGCTCGAGTTGCAGCTCCACAATTTCGGGCACCAAAGCGCGATCGCCAGTAGCGACCCAGGTCGCCGTGGTCACAGTTTGCCGCACTGGCAATCCCACAATAACTCGTCCGGGCGCCGCAGCTGGCTCCTTGATTCGACGAACAAACTGAGGCCGCTTTGTATTAGAAAATGTCCAAAGCTCCCAATCGTCCGCCGGCGTACAACGAACGAATGAGTGCTGAGAGCGGTCGCGGGCGCGTTCTGTCATACCGTCTCTTGTTCCTTGCAATCAGAATGGGCAGCCGGCAATGCCATTGACCAAATAGCCTTTTTCATGCTCCGCGGAAAGTGCGCTAGTCTTCCTGCCATACCATATATGCGATCGGGACAGTGTTGCGTCTCGCGATCACTGTCAAAGTATCTGTGTACCCGTTGATGATTCCTTTGCTGACGACCCGATCCACCGTGCTGTTGATGCTGAGCAGGTTTTGCACGAGCTGAAATTGTTGCGGCGTCATTCCCAGCTCGGTTCGCACCTGATCCATGGTAACGTATGGTGTGTCATCCGCGGTGTACGGGATCCCGTCGCGACCCCAACGATGTTGGACAAAGTGTTTGGCTTGTTCGGGAGTAACACCGGTCACCAGTGCGATCACATCCGCATCCGCAGCGTTCACGTTGATGGTGCCATCGCTCCAAACCGTGAAGTATTTCGTCCAGTCCGGTTCCGCTGCCGCTACCGGCGCAAATTCCGGTATCAGGCTCATCTCTTCTACCGAACGGAAAGGTCGGACGAGTTGCAGCTGCGGTTGCTGTGGATTTGGCGTTTGTTCTCCGTTCTGCCCGGCGGCGGACTGCTGCTCCTGCTGTTGCTGTTGCTGCTCCATTTCTTGGGCCTGGTTGCTCCCCTGATCCGGCACAGTCTGACCGGCTGTCACCCAATTTCGAAGCCCTTGGACAGCGGCCAGGGCCGCATTGGTCTCCACGCCCCACCTCCGAAAGAGAGTTTCCAAAATGTCGTCGCGATCGTTTTGGAGCAGAAAATTGATATTCAACCGTGTGGACTCGCTGGTAATTGTTACCTGAAACTCGCCGCCATCAGCGGACCTTTGATTTAGCAGGCCTCGGTCGATGTTGTCAGTTTGCGGGTTCAGGCCGAATGCCACCCCTGATTGGGCCAATTGGCGGGCGCGAAATTGGTGATTGAACGCAGAGTATTCGTCTACGCTCGATTTCAAAAATGTGATGACCGATACCACCAGACTCGAGACCAGCAAGATAGTGAATAGAACTAATAAGAGCGCTGAGGCCTTTTCCTTACCGCGATGAACGGAGCCCCGATACCGCGGCCTATGTTTCCGGCGTTTCATTGCTGAATCGGGGCGATCGGCCAACGAAAAACGGCCCGAGTCGGACCAATCTGACCGCTTACCTCAAATGTGCACTCGAAGAGCAGCGGTTTCACACTCGGATCCTTCCAGTCGGACTTCCACTCGCGGGTGTGCCCGTCGAAAAACCGCCAATTGCATTCCCGCAAGCCGCTCACGATGGGGATCCACTTGGCACTGGTGGGTTCTCCGGACGCTGCATAACTGACCGACGCATCTTCCGGTTCTTGCACCACCGCCAGGGTGTAGCGGCCGTCAGCCTGCCGTCGAGTGGCGATCACTGTCGACCCGAACTGAGGACCGCTCGGTGTCCACGAAAAATGAAACGGGACTTCGAGAAAGACCAGCTCCAATTCATTTTGAACACGACGGGTCTGAAACTCAGCCGTTTGCGGCATCGCATCGAAATGCTTTCGCAATAGCTCGTATAAACCGTCGGCATGCTCTTGCTCGGATTGCAGATACTGGACGTCGGTGGTAACCCGCACCGTCGTTTGGATGATCCGGAAAACCAGCATCACGACTATGGTAAGGATCGCCAACGCTAATATAACTTCTAGTAGTAGGTAGCCGGCCGCCGGTCGGAGTTTTGGGCCCACGACCGTAACATTCATACTATCGCTTCGGGCAGCGGCGCTGGTCCCTCGGCGGCAATGACCAATAGCCAATAGCCGATAGCCAATATCAGCTATCGGCCATCGGCTATTGGCTATTTCCTCCGGGCTGCTCATGGTTGGTAAACGATCAGTTCGGCTTGGCTCGATCTCGACTGATTGGTTTCTTGCCAGCGTGCTCGCACCGTGATCCGCCAAAGGTGGTCGAGCGGTTGACCTTTCGAATTTTTTGCCAGCACCGGCACCACTTCGCGCTCGTAGTGGACCCGTTGATCGCCCAGTGGAATCTCATTCTTTCCGGCAGCGAGTTTGGCTATCGAGCTTTCGGCGAGAATGCTTTCCAGGTCGTGCCGAACTTGCGAATCTTGACGAAGCAACCGAGCGATGTTCGCCGCTTGTTCCAGTGCCGTCGTGAGCGAAACCGCCACGATGGAGAAAATAGCAAGGGCCAGAAGCATTTCCCAAAGTACGAAACCGCTCTTGCGCCGGGCCGGCAGATCACGAATTCGCACCAGTGCCCTGAATCGGCAATATCCCGAGCTGGTTTTCACGGAATATACGACTCCTGGTCCGCAATCCGGCCAGTCAACGGATCGATTCGAAACTTAATCCATCCCTGGCCGCGCTGAAACAGGAAGGTCATCGGTTCACAGAGGCCGTTCGGCGAAAATATCCAGCGCGCGTCAGCGCCGCCTTTGAAGTTAGTATCGTTAAGCCGCTTGATCGCAAATGTTACGTCCGAAGCCAACCGATAGCTCGCTTCCGATCCTTGGTCCTCGATTTTCTGGTCGGCTGGTTGCAAAACAAACCGGTCGTTCAGCAGTAAGAGTTGGTAAGATCGATTTTCTACAATGGCCGATCGCCTCGCTTCTTTGGCGAAGCCTTGCAGTTCTCGCACTGGGCGGCGCAGTTGCTCTTCTTGAAAAAGCCGGGCAGTCGGAGGAGCGCCCGCTGCTAATGCGCCGACTCATGAATAGAGGCGCCTATTGGGTACGACGAAAGACGTTACCCTCTCCCTCTTTGCGTTGAGGCCCAAGCGAATAAACATCGATACCGGAAGGATCGTGCTTGCCAGGATTACGGTACTGGTAGGGCGTGTTCCAGGGATCAATCGGCAAACTATCCATCAAACGAATCCAGTTCGCTGGTGGAGTGCCGGTGGTCGGCGGATTCACTAACGCCTCCAGGCCTTGACTCTGATCCGGCATCTGGTTATTGCGCGCTTCATACAGCTTCAGGGCGCTATAGATATTGGCGATATCCTGCTCCGAGCGCTGTATTTTAGTGACATCCAGGATTCCGGTCATCTTGATGATCACCCCGCCTGCGATCACCGCAATGATCGCGACGACTAACATGATCTCCATTAAAGTATAGCCGGCAGGCGCGTGCCGACGCTTCCGATTTTTTTGAGAATCCCAGCCGGCCCGAGGGGAAGATTTCATACAGCGTACTAAGTCAGTCGAAACTAATCCAAAGGTGTTTCAAGTCAATCGGAGGCATACTGGACCTGGAGCAAAAAATCGCGGATAGCGATTGGAGTTCCGGCGGGACCTTCGAATTGGAATTGATTGTCGCCGACGACCAATCGACTCGACGGTAGCAACAATGCCCCTTTTCGCCAACCGACAAACTGGTCATTGTTCTCTCCGTAACCCGCGTCGGTTAAGTCCGGGACTTCAAATGAAAGCGTGCCCACTGGTTGACCGTTCAGCCAAACCTTCAAGGAACCGTCGAGCGGCAGACCGTTCACCATCACCTCCATTCGAGCCCGCTTTAAGTGAGTCGGGATTGTGACGGGAAACGCCACACCATGCTCGATCCTCTCGGCTCCGTCGGTGATCGAAGTGGTCAGGATTTTGCCCTCCCAGCTGTCCGCAATCGCAGTTAATTGGCTGCCGTCGACCTCCTCCGGGGCGAAAATTTTACCTCCCGTCATAACCAGCGCTCCGTTTGGCGCTGAGTCCACCAATCTAACTACTCCCGGACGTACCCAATCGATCCTCACGCGAATTACATTCAGAAATTGTGTACTCGATTGAAGAATGATGTTACCGGACCCGCCCATGGTTGGACGACTGATCAGCAACGTTCTCTGATTCGGTAAGCCGATATTCTCGATCAAGTTAGGACATAGCAGCTCTCTATCACCCTGCTCGGATTGCCAAAAGACGCTGAGATAAGCGCCTGGCTCCTCGTTGAAAACGACCGTTAACGCGATGTCGTTATCTTCTGCGCTGGGCGTGACCGGAAAGGAAAGTTCTGCGCGATCTTTCGCCGCCGCGAGCGGGCGGTCACTCATCCAGCTCGGCAAATCGAGCCGTGAACTGGTAATCGGATCGAATACAAAGGTATCGGCCACGCCACGGTGAGGCGCGATCAAAAACCATGAACCGAAAGCGATCAGCGAACAGCGGCGAAACACGCCCTCGTTCATAGGCAACTTCGAGCAGGCAAGCAAGAAAATGGCGAGTTTGTGAATAAAAAGTGCGTCTTGCCTTCGCTCGGGGCCAGGCGGGTAGGTGATAGGAATAGTCAAGAAGCTAGAGTGATTTCGATGCGCTTTCTTTTCGTGTAGGACTGCTGAGTTCCCCAGATATTCCCGCACTTTTTTGACTTTTCCATAGGCTATGTTCCGCTAATCGTCATGAACACGATCGACCTCACTCAACGCCCGCCCCGCAGTCCTCGCATAACTCTTGGTGGATACGTGATCCTGCCACGTATGTTGGATAAAGGACGCGCCCAACTCGCCGGCAAGGTCGGCGACTATGAGTTCAACTGCGGGCTCGATCAGCGCTTCGTAAGGTTTGCCGGGCTGAACGCCGAGGATATCCTCCATCTGTTGAAAGAAGGAAAATCGGATTCCAGTACCGTGCAAAAACTTGCGCCGGATCGGGACGACGTACAGACCTTTTTCGATTTGCTTGATCTGGACGATTTTGTGTCGTTCGGGGGAGCGGCGTAAAGAAAATGCGGAATGCGGATTGCGAAATAGGGAAATGGGGTCCCTAATTTAACGACGGATGGAATCGATACATTTCGGTTTTCGGTTTTTGCATTCGATGTTCCGTATTCCGCATTTCCGCAATGCGCATTTCCTCACCCCCCTCGGTAGACACAGCGGGCCGATGGTGTTTCATGAATCACGATCTCGCACAAGCCGGGGCATTTGGGCACAAGCTGCTGCCAAAACCAGGCCGCCATTAGCTCGATGGTCGGGTTATCCAAACCCGGAATTTCGTTTAAATAGCTGTGGTCCAGCTGTTCCAAAAGCGGTTTCATCGCCGCGCTGATCTGGGCGTGATCGTAAATCCAGCCGGTCTGCGGATCGACCTCTCCTTCTATGGAGACTTCGACCTTGAAACTGTGCCCATGCATTTGCCGGCACTTGTGTCCTTCCGGCGCCTTGGGCAAAGTTTGTGCGGATTCGAATCGAAAATCTTTCGTAAGGCGTGCTCTCATACCCCTTTGGTTTCTGGCGCCCAAATAAACTTGTGCAGCTGCAGCTGAAACCGGACGGGGAGTTTATCTGCAAGAAGCCATTCAACAATGGAGCAAGGCTCAATTTTCCCAAAAACTGGAGAAAAAAGAACCGCTCCGCAACGTTCCGCCAAATTGTATGTTTGGATCTGCGCTTTCGCCCAGAGATAGTCTTCGCGAGAGCCGAGCACAAATTTCACCTCATCACCCCGGTTCAGATAGGGGATATTTTCCAGCCGATTACGATGCGATTCGCCGCTGCTCGGCGTTTTCAAGTCCATGATCCGATGCACTCGTGGATCGATTCGGCTAATATCGTGCGCGCCGCTCGTCTCGATCAGCACGGTTAAACCGTGGTCACAAAGCTCCCGCATTAGCGGTAGCACGTTCTTCTGAAGCAAGGGCTCGCCTCCGGTGATCTCAACGAGAGGGCATTTATAAGCCAGGACCTGCTCGATGATTTTGGACAAATTAGTCTTCTCGCCCTTGTAAAAGGCGTAAGCGGTATCGCAATAGGTGCAGCGCAGATCACAGAACGTCAGCCGCACAAAGACACAGGGCAAGCCAGCCCAGGTGCTTTCTCCCTGCACTGACTGATAAATTTCATTAATTATCAATGTCTCGGCGTTCATTGCGACAATCGTTCTAACCATCGCATTGGTTTGCCGGTTGCCAAGGGAGACAGAAAACGCGGATTGCGGAATGCGAACTTCGGAGTAGCGGCCCGTTGCGAAAAGACGTGCCTCCGCTATTCCGCGATCCGCAATTCGCAATCCGCATTTTCTGCCGGTTGAATCTGATGACGTGTCGAACAATCATAGCATCGTGAAGTCCCCGTTTTTTCTAGGCCTCTTGCTCCTAATACCCGCGATAACTTCTTTCGCGCAGGTAGACCGGATTACCGGCAGGCATTTTGCGACGCGATCGGAGGTGATTGCGAGCCATGGGATGGCAGCCACGGCTCAACCGCTTGCTACCGAAATCGCGGTCGACATCCTCAAAAAGGGCGGTTCAGCGGTTGACGCAGCGATTGCTGCCAATGCCGCACTTGGTCTTATGGAACCGGTCAGCTGCGGCGTCGGCGGTGATCTCTTTGCCATCGTCTGGGACGCCAAGAGCCAAAAGCTTTACGGTATCAATGGGAGTGGTTGCTCACCCATGGGCCTCTCTTACGAGCAGATGAAATCCGAATTGGATAAGCTCGGTATTCAGCAAATCGCGAAGTTCGGCGTTCTACCAATCAATGTTCCGGGTACGGTAGACGCCTGGTTCGAGCTACACCAAAAATTCGGTAAACTGCCGATCAGTCAAGATCTTGCTCCCGCAATACAGTACGCCGAAGAAGGCTTCCCGGTTAGTGAATTGATTGCGTACTATTGGGGCAGAAATGTTGCCCTTTTGGCCAAACAACCGGGTGCGATTGTTCAAACTTATACGGTAAATGGGAAGCCGCCGGCCAAAGGCGAGATGTTTCGAAATCCCGATCTAGCCCACATCTATCGTCTGCTCGCGGAACAGGGACGCGATACGTTTTACAAAGGTGAGATCGCCGAAAAGATCGACGCCTTCTTTCGCGCTAACGGTGGTTATCTACGCAAGGAGGATTTTGCCGCTCATCAGTCGGAGTGGGTAGAGCCGATATCCACGAATTACCGGGGCTACGATGTGTGCGAGCTTCCGCCGAACACGCAGGGCGTTACCACGCTGGAGATGCTGAATATCTTGGAAGGCTACGATCTCAAAACGATGGGCTTCGGAAATGCCGACACTCTCCACGTGATGATCGAGGCTAAGAAGCTGGCATTCGAAGATCGAGCCCGATCGTATGGCGATCCAAAGTTTTCCCGAGCGCCCCTGGAGAAACTGCTGGCCAAGGATTATGCGGCTCAGCGCCGGAGCCTGATTGATCGGCAACACGCTGCTCGGCATTATGACGCCGGCGCCGGAAAGCTCGCGCAAGGCGATACCACTTATTTCTGCGTTGCGGACAAGGAAGGCAACATGATTTCGATCATTCAAAGCAACTACCGGGGCATGGGCTCCGGCATCGTCGTACCAGGTCTCGGCTTCGGATTTCAGGACCGAGGTGAATTGTTTACGATGGAGCCGGGACATCCCAACGTGCATGCGCCCGGCAAACGTCCGTTCCACACCCTCATTCCTGGGTTCGTGATCAAGGAGGGCAAACCGTGGCTGGCTTTCGGCGTGATGGGAGGCGACATGCAGCCACAAGGCCATGTCCAGGTTCTCACCAATCTGATCGACTTCGGGATGAGCCTTCAAGAAGCGGGGGATGCGCCGCGCTGGCACCATGAAGGATCTTCTGAGCCAACCGGAGATGTGATGAGCGACGGCGGGTACGTCGAAGTCGAAACCGGTCTGCTGTATGATAGCGTCCGCGAATTGATGAACCGAGGACACCATGTGCGGTTTGATCTGGGGGGGTATGGCGGGTACCAGGCGATCATGCGCGACCCGGTGACCGGGGTATATTACGGTGCTTCCGAGAGCCGGAAGGATGGCTGCGCGATTGGCTACTAGGGGAAGAAATGCGGAGTGCGGAATGGGGGTCAACGGTGTGATTTTGCTGTCCGGCCGCTCGCCGCAAATATCGCGAGCAGAAAATGCGGATTACGGATTGCGGATCGCGGAATGGGGATTGAGAATAGACCGTAGGCGGAATTAAATAACGTTATTGTTTTCTGTGTTTTTTGCTTGCCATCCACTAGGACAACTATTAGCATTCGGCCCCGTGGACTCTGAGAGAATCGAAGGAAGGCTATGAGTGGAGAAGAATCACTGATTAAGGCGGCCGGTGAGAGTGTTGGCCGCAAAATGCCGGTTTTAGGTATTTCCATTGGAGCCGCTGCAACTGCGAAAGAAGGATGGAACGCCAAAAATGCTTTCGCGCGCGCCGCGAATGGGAATAGAAGCAAGCAGGAGCGGATCGCCGCAACCCGAGCCGCGACCATCTATAGTCGTCGGGCAATCCTCAAAGCTGCCAGTACTGTCGCCGGCCAGATTCCGGTTTACGGAACAGCGGCTGCTCTAGCATTGGATGGCGTCAACGCGCTTCTCAATGTCGCGGACGGTAACCCCAGGGAGCTGGAGAAAGGAGCCTTGCGAAGAGGCGTGAGGAAAAAGAGAAGCACCGAAGGGTTTATGCGTGCAATGCGCGAACCAAGCGTTGAATGAAGAACGATCTTGAAACGAGAACCAAACGATTTGCCCTTTCCATAATCGAGCTCGTTGGAAAGCTGCCTCACTGTAAAGCCTCGGACTTGATTGGATATCAACTGCTGAAGAGCGGTACTTCGATCGGAGCTAACTATCGGGAAGCTAGTCGGGCACAATCTCGTGATGACTTCATTCACAAAATCGGAATCTGCGAAAAGGAGACCTCCGAAACAGAATACTGGCTCGAACTCGCTCAAGGTGCGGACCTGATCGCGTTGACCGCAAGCGAGGAGCCGTTGCGAGAGATTCAAGAACTGCTGGCGATATTTGTGGCAAGCGGCCGGACAGCAAAATCACGCCGTTGACCTCCCATTCCGCACTCCGCACTCCGCAATCCGCATTTTCTGCTCCGTTCGCCGCAATACGCCTCCCCGGACGATCGATGCACGCAATCCGCCATTTCCCTTCAGCGCCGCTTCCGCGCCTGGACCGAAAGCCCGATCCATCCAATAACATGGTCGAGACTCTTCCCGTCCAAAAAACTGTACCCCCCGAACTTCGAATGTCTGGCCGATTAAATCGTTCAAAGCTACTCCCCGGGTAATTACGTTACGGCGAAACACTCCCGGCGGGCGATCCCAAATACCCAGCTTTGCGCAAAGCTCTTCGTAAACCTCCTCGGCGAAAAAAGTGATCTGACCCTTGTAATTTTCGCGAAATCCGAAAAATCGGTCCCCCTTAATGCCCTCTCCGGCAACACAATCAATTTGGTCAACTTCCTGGATAGGATGATGAGACGGTTCTTTCCCGTGATGGCCAAAGAAATTGTGACCGGGAGAGATGTAAAGATGCCGAATATCGAATTCAACTAGTACCACAGCTCACAATAAACGCTTTCGATCCGACCTGCCAATTCGGATCGCCGTCAGCGCCGTGAGCGCCGGGATGGGAACGCCGTCAGCGCCGGGAGCGCCGACAACGCCGACAGCGCGAGTGAAGCTGGAAGCGCTGCGAAGTGGTTTGCTCCGTTTTTCCTGCCTCTGCGAAACAATCCAATTTTGCTCGTTTCGCTTCTCACCTGTGACCGTTTGAAGTTTGGTCCAGCAATCGGCCGGTAGCTGCCGGTACTTTCCCGGTGTTGCCGGCGCTGTCGGCGTTCCATCCCGCTGACGGCGTTCCCATCCCGGCGCTGCCGGCGTTCCAGCCCGGCGTTCCTCCTGACCCCGTTGCAGACCTCAAAAAGGACAGCTATGGTTATGGGTGGCTTCACCGGAAGACACTATCGTTGTAGGATCGAAACGGCTTACTATTGAACGCGTTACCGCGGATCAACCGCCGCAACGTGCCAGCGACACATTGACGATTGAAGAGCCACTCGAGATCCGTGTTCGCTTCCGCCGCGGTCCAAATGTAGTTCAAAAGCCGGTTTCGGTCACGATGCGCACACCGGGATCGGACCGGGAACTTGCGGTCGGCTTTCTGTTCACCGAGGGAATCATTCATGAGGCTTCTTGGATCGAAGCGGCTGAGCTCAAGAGCGACAACGAAAATTCGATATTGATAACCTTGAGTCATGAGGTCGATCTGAAGCGGCTGGAGCGCCATTTTTACACCTCGTCGAGCTGCGGGGTCTGCGGCAAGATTTCGATCGAAGCGCTGGCGATTAACCGAGAGATTTCTCTTTCGCGGCGCTCGCCGCAAGTGGACGCCGAAACGGTTTTGGCTCTTCCAGAGCGCCTGCTCCAGCAGCAGGCTCATTTTTCCAAGACGGGAGGATTACACGCTGCAGCATTGATCGGCTCTGAGGGCACGGTCCGCGCGATTCGTGAAGATGTCGGGCGGCACAACGCGGTGGACAAGGTGATTGGGCATGCACTGCTCGCGAACACGATCAATCTTTCGGACTCCATCCTCATGGTTAGCGGTCGAGCTGGCTTCGAGCTGGTTCAGAAGGCAATCATGGCCAGCATCCCGATTATGGCCGCAGTTGGCGCCCCTTCTTCATTGGCGGTGGAACTTGCCAGACAGTACGATCTTACGCTGATCGGTTTTCTCCGCGGAAATCGCTTTAATCTTTATTCTGGCCGAGAGCGGATTAAGTCGCTTGAGGTTACCGCTGCGGCGGAGTTCGTTACCAGTTAGATGGAGTTGGCAGTCATACCGTGGATCAGCACAATTCATCGTCTAATCATGTTCGAATGGAAGAAACTAACCGGCGCCCGTTACTAAACAAAGGATCCGACAGCGATCTGGCGCCCGCCGGCTCCGTTCCAGGGGCACAGGGGCCGATAGAAACTGATCCAGCCCGGCAAACGAAGCGCCACGAGACTGCAGCGGGTATTCCGGCAATCGTACAAACAGTGCGCTACGTGATGGGACGAATGGGGATAGCGCGGGGCACTTCAGCTCTGTTCGAGGTCAATAAGATCCATGGCTTTGATTGCCAGAGCTGTGCTTGGCCAAGTCCCGATGATCATCGCCACTTCGCAGAATTTTGTGAAAATGGTGC
>WNFI01687303.1_pt1 | contig 12038 bp, 12 predicted proteins | sample 5400471 | NCBI WGS metagenome assembly WNFI01 (sample SAMN13153348, study PRJNA577476) | soil metagenome | isolation source: 100 cm saprolite on Douglas fir-dominated hillslope | place: USA:California | collected 2013-09-17 | reverse complement strand
GGGCTGGTCGATGTGGCGCTCGGCTCCGACACCGGCGGCTCGGTCAGGGTGCCGGCGAGCCACCAAGGCATCTACGGCATCCGCACCAGCCATGGGGCGATCGCGCTGGCCGGCGTGGTGCCGCTCGCGCCAAGCTTCGACGTCGTCGGCTGGTTCGCCCGCGACCCGGCGCTGCTGGCTGGGGTCGGCGAGGTGCTGCTGCCCGCCTCGAGGCCGATCCGGGGGTGGAATTTGGGAGGGGGTGATCCTCACCCCCTCCCCAACCCTCCGCCTCGGGGGTGGAATTTGGGAGGGGGTGATCCTCACCCCCTCCCCGACCCTCCTCCGGCGCGCCGACTCATCATCGCCGATGATGCCTTCGCGCTGACCGAGCCGGATGTGCGCGCCTCGCTGCAAGCAGCCTTGAAGCCGATCGCGCTGGCCTTGGGGCCGGTCCATCATTTGACCTTGGCGCGCGAGGGGCTCGCGGTCTGGCTCGATCATTTCCGCAAGCTGCAGATGGCGGAAGCGTGGGCGAGCCACGGCGAATGGATCCGGCGGGCGAAGCCCACGCTCGGCCCGGGCGTGCGCGAGCGCTTCGAGGCCGGGTCCCGTCTCGGCGAGGCCGAGCTGGCGCCGGCGCGGGCCGGGCGCGAGCGGGTCGCGTCCAGGCTCCGCGCGGTCATGGAGGAGGGCGACGTGCTCTGCCTGCCGAGTGCGGCCGACATCGCGCCGCTCAAGGGCTCCACCGGCGAGGTCTTGGAACGCTTCCGCGCCCGCACCCTCAGCCTCACCTGCACCGCCGGCCTATGCGGCCTGCCGCAGGTGAGCCTGCCCTTGGGCCGGGCCCGGGGCTGCCCGGTCGGCTTGTCGCTGGTGGCATTGCCCGGCGCTGATCGCCTGCTCCTGGACCTCGCGCGCCGCTTCGGCCCGGTGGTGCCGGCCCGAGGCTATGGGCCGCCGCGCTAGGAGTCGTAGGCGACCAGCGAGGTGAAGGGCACGTCGAGGCGCGAACGGCCCTTGAGGAAGGTGAGCTCGATGATCGCGGCTGCCGCCGGCACCACGCCGCCGACCTCGCGGATGAGGTTGATCGAGGCCTGCAGGGTGCCGCCGGTCGCCAGCAGATCATCGACGATGACCACCCGCTGGCCCTTCTCGACGGCGTCGGCCTGGATCTCGATCGTGTCAGTGCCGTATTCGAGCTGGTAGGTGAGCCGGCGGGTCGGGCCGGGCAGCTTTCCGCGCTTGCGCACCATGATGAAGCCGCAGCCGAGCTTGAGCGCCAGCGGTGCCGCCACCAGGAAGCCGCGGGAATCGATGCCGGCCAGAAGGTGCGGCCTGTGCGGGCTGATTGCCTGGCCGAGACGCTCGACCGTCGCCTCCCAGGCCTTCGGATGCGCCAACAGGGGGGCGATATCGTAGAACAGGATGCCGGGCTTGGGAAAGTCCGGAACGCCGCGAATATGCGCCTTGATGTCCATGAAGCCTCGAGGCCGAGCCGAATTGTGCCGCCGGTTGACGCCGCCGCCTCACATACACTGGAAGGCGGGGCACTGGAAGCCGAGCCACCAGAGAGGGTGCGGCCGCGGGCGGGGTCCGGCTCGGCCGGAGTCAAGGTCAGGCGAGCCCAGCCGCAAGAATGGAGGAGAGAGGTCCCTGGAAGAGCCCGGCGTGAATCGGCAGCCGCGGCAGTCATTCGGAGTAATTGTCTAAAAGTGACGCGAACATTACCCGCGGAGACCAATCCCAAGCCGCCCTCCTCATTCTGGGTAAGCCATGCTTAATTTTGCGGCTGACAAAACGTAATAAATCGATTATTTTTTAACCAGATCAGCGCCAAATGCGCTGCATGGGGAGCTTGCCGCGCCAGCGGCGTCCCCAGTAAAACCGCAGCACGCGCGAGACCGGGGCAAGAGTCGGGATCGAGCGGAGGGCGAATGACCGGTCTTACGCGGAACGATCAAGACTTCGTGGATGGGCAGCCAACAGAGCGGCTGTACCGCGCCATTTCGCATTTCTTGGGCGTTGGCCTGTTGATCGGCCCGATCCTTCTTGGCGTCTGGTTCGCCTCGACTGCGATCGAGAACGTCAAGCCCTTGGAGCCGCTGCCGCCCCCGAGGATTGCACCGCTACCGCCGGTGCCGAGCGAATCGATGGGGGCGTTGCCGCTCCCCGCCGACGCCTCGGCGGTCAATCTCGCCACCGACCGGCAGGGTGCCGCCCGCATGCATTAGCTGCGGTCCTTCGCCGCGAGTCGCTGGAACGCCGTCGGCGCGTTGCCGTCCGTCCCCAGATATCGACGGATCATTTCAGCGCATTCAGCCGGGCTCAGCAGCGAGGTGTCGACCTCGAAATCGTAGATCCCTGGACTGTGCACGGCGCGTTGCCAGCGCCGCACCGGCTCGGGCGTGGGGTCCTGGGCCGTGCCGACCAAATATTGGTTCTCGCGACCGGCCTCGCCGGCGTTGCGCCGCTCCATGATCACCTCGATGGGGCAATGGACACCCACGAACAGCGTGGGCAAGCCCCGCAGGCGATGTGCGCAATCGGTGAGCAGCTCTCGTCCCGCGGGATCGGCCGAGTGGTGGCCGACATCGACCACCACGTTCAACCTTAGCCGGCTGTGCGCGGCGATGGAGTCGTAGAGGGCGGCGTAGAAGACCGGAACCATGCGCTCGATGTCTGGCCGCTCGCCTCCGGGCCTGAGGCCGATTCCCGGCCAGTATCGCTTCGGCGTGACATGCCGCACATGCACGTCGACGCCGAGATTCATCCACGGGCCGTCAAAGCTCTCCTGGATCGCTGCCACGATGCTCGACTTTCCCGACCGTGGCGCGCCGTTGAGGATCACGATCCAGCCGAGTTGCATGCCGCGCTCCACCCCTTCGGCTCCCACCTAGATCACTTGGGTGCGACGGTGACCGCCAACACCTCGTGGTCGGATATGGCGACGCCGTTGCCGTCCACGGCGGCGATGATCGTCGGCTCAGAGCAGTCGAGGCCGCGGGCAAAGAGCCAGTCGATCTTGCCGAAGGGCGGCGGCGGCGTGCCGTCGGGGCGGGTGCGCTGCGTCGGCGCCTGCGCGAGGTTGCAGCTTCGCCAGTCGTAGCCGCGGCTGGCGAGCTCGGCGAACATCGGCTCGTAAGCGACCGGGTCGACGAACCGCTTCGGATCGCGCAACAACGAGGTTCGCTGGACTTCCGGGTCGCGCTTTTCCGCAAGCGTGAAGGTGCTGGTATTGAAGTCGCCGCCGATCAGGACCGGTCGACCCGGCGCATGGGCGTCGATCGCATCCAGCATGACCCGGGTCGTGACCAGCCGATCCTCCGGATCGGTGTGGCTCTCGTAGTGCGCGGAGACCACGAGCACGGTCTTGCCGCCAACCGCGATCTCGGCCGCGAGCGCCATTCGGCCGCCGACCCGACGCTCGCCGAAAGCGCCGTCGAACCACCGCCCGGAGGCCTCCAGGCGAATGAGCGCCGGCCGCGCCAGGGCAAGGCCCGTGACGATGGCGGCGCCATGCAGGCCGGCGGCATTGGCCTCGCCCCGATGCCAGCCGCGCTCGCGCGCATCGCCCAAATCGAGCTCGACGAACTCCGTCCCGAATAGGTATCCCGCCTCCAGGCCGCGGGCGAGCTCGGCCACAGTGTGGCGATTGCCGGAGCGGGCCATGCCGACATCGACCTCTGAGAGCAGCAGAACGTCGGCGGCAAGGCTGCGCATCAGCGCGACCGAGGGCTCGTGATATTTGAGGCGCTCGGCGTTCCAGAAGGCGACGCTGAGGGTGGCACCCGGCGCTGTCGGCCGGATCGGCGGCACGACCTCGAGCGCATGGAGTGCGGCCAGCGTGGCGAAGGACTCCCGAAAGGCGTCCGGCGTCACCGGTCCCTCGAGAATGGCCCGGCGTTCGTCGGCTCCCGGCCAGGTCAGCCGTTCGGTGGTTCGGGCGACCAGCTTCGATGGAGAAGCCTGAGCGGCGCCGATCGCGCCGTCGTTCATTGGGCGAGGTTGATCGCCGCACCCTTGATGCGGCGGCCGCTCGTCGCGTCGAACAGCAGGCTATGGTCGATGGCGAAGGCGACTTCGTCGTCGATCCGAAACCGCGACGCCGCGCCCGGCTCGAGCGCGCGCAATGGGCCGAGCGGCGTCTCCAGATGGTAGATGGTCTCTCTTCCGTGCGGGGCCTCGCCGTCGAGCATGTTCATCGGCGGCGAGCCGATGAAGCCCGCCACGAACAGGCTGTCGGGGGTGTGGTAGAGCGCGTCCGCCGTGCCGATCTGCTCGATGCGGCCTTTGCTCATGCAGATGATGCGGTCGGCCATCGTCGTCGCCTCGATCTGGTCGTGGGTGACCAGGATGGTGGTGACGCCGACGCTGCGATGCAGGTGCCGGATCTCGCTGCGCATGGTCAAGCGCAAGGTCGCATCCAGGTTCGACAGCGGCTCGTCCAAGAGCAGCAATTGCGGCTCCTTGACCAGGGCGCGGGCCAGCGCCACCCGTTGCTGCTGACCACCGGACATCTGCGCCGGGCGGCGGTCGAGCAGCTCTTCCACATGCACCAGGCGGGCCGCCGCCAAGGCCCGCCGCTGGGCCTCGTCCTTGTCCACCGGCTTGAAGCGCAGCGGAAAGAGGATGTTGTCGCGGGCGGTCATGTGCGGATAGAGCGCGTAGGACTGGAAGACGATGCCGACATTGCGGTCGCGCGCTTCCACCTCGTTGATGCGCGCCCCGTCGAAGAGAATGTCGCCGACGCTGGGCGCATAGATGCCCGCCAGCAGGTTCAAGGTGGTCGACTTGCCGCAACCCGAGGGGCCGAGGATGGCCACGAACTCGCCATCGGCAATATCGAGATCGAGGGGCTCGATCGCCGCCACCTCGCCCCAGCGCTTGGCCACGCCCTTAAGCTCGATCCGCGCCATTTGTCTAACCCTTGATTCCGCCGATGTTCATTTGCGTCAGGTAGCGCTGGGTGAAGGCGTAGAGCACGACACTCGGGAGTACGTAGAAGACGCCGACGGCGGACACCATGGCGTAGTCGACGCCCATCATGTCGTCCTGCATCCAGAAGAGATAGAGGCTCATCGTCCAATTGGCTTTCTCGATGAGGAGCGTGCGCACAAACACGTACTCCTCCCAGCCACGCAGGAACGCGAACACGGCGACTGCCAGCATGCCGACCTTCACCTGCGGCAGCACCACCATCCAGAACGCCTGCCGACGGGAGGCGCCGTCGGTCATGGCGCTCATCTCGATGTCCCAGGGCACCGAGTCGAAGAAGCCCTTCATGACGAAGATGGAGAAGGGAAGCTCGAGCGCGGCCACGACCAGCACCACGCCGGTGATGGTGTCGAGCAATCCCACCCAATAGAGCAGCAGGAAGATGGGGATGGTCAGCGTGAGCAGCGGGAAGGCCTGGAGGACCAGCAGGCCTTTCAGGTACGCAGCCCGGTGACGGAAGTCGTAGCGCGAGAGATAGTAGCCGGCGAGCGTGCTGGCGACGACGACCAGCGTCATCTGGATAAGCGCCAGGGCCAGAGAGTTGAAGAACGCCGTCCACACGCTGGGAAACTTGGCGCCGATGCCGGCGGTGCCGGTGACTCGGTCGGCGAGATCAGCGTTCCACAGGAAACGCCAGTTGTTGAGATTGAGGTGGGGCAGGGTAACCCAAACCAAGGCCGCAATCGTCGCCAGGCCGAGCCCGATCTCGAGCCTCACGCGCAGTTTCTCGTCGTCGACACCGGCGCGTAGCATGGACCAGGCAAGAAGGGCGGGAACCAGCACCGCCAGCGTGCGCCAGAGCACGACGGTGTCGGCCCCGGCGCGGCCCGAGACCGAGACCGTCACCAGCCAGAGATAGGGGATGACGATCGGCAGCGAGCCCAGGACCAGCACGACATAGAGCAGCACGGTCGTAGCCCGGCGGCGCAGCCGGCCACGATCGGCCAGCCGCTCCCACTCGCTGGCCGGAACGGGGGTGGGGACGCTGGCGGCCGCGCTGGTCAAGACACCTCGATGCGCGGCTTCTGCAGGAGTGCCCGCATGTCGAAGAAGCGCCAGAGTACGAGTGCGACCACGACCCCGGCGGCGACCAAGCCCAGCGCCAGCGCGGCGCCATAGGCATATTGCCCGTTGCCGAAGGCCCGGTTGTAGACGTAGAGCGCATAGACCGTAGTGTCGTAGAACGGCCCGCCATCGGTGATGAGCCAGATGTATTCGAAGCTGACCAGGAGCGCCAAGGCCTGGTAGAGGGTGACGAAGCTGAGCTGCCAGCGGATCGCCGGCAGGGTCACATGGCGGATGATGGCGAGCCCGCCGGCGCCGTCCACGCGCGCGGCGTGGAACAAATGCTCGGGGATCGAGCGGATGGCGCTGGTGAAGATGATCATGCCGAAGGAGGCGCCGACGAAGCCGTTGGCGAGCACCACCACCAGCATCGGCGCGTCGCTCTTGAGGTCGACCCGCGGCAGGCCGAGGCCACCCATGATCTGGTTGAGGAGACCGTAGTCGGTCGGCGCCACGACCCAGGTCCACAACAAGGCGTAGACGACCGACGGACTCATGCGCGGCAGCAGCCACACGGCGCGGAAGAAGCCGCCCGCCCGCTCCGGCAGGGCGGCGGTCAGGAGCGCCAAGATGAGGCCGTAGGTCACGTTGAAGATGGCGAGCGTGCAGACGACGTAGACCAGCGTCGTCCCCATCACGCCGAAGAGCCGGCGGTCGCCGGCGACGCGCATGAAGTTCTCGGTGGTGAATTCAGTGACCCGGAGATTGCGCCCCATGTCGCTGAACGCCAGGCCGAGGTCGACGATGACCGGCCCCAGATAGAAGAGCGCCAGCAGCAAGGTCGCTGGCCCGAGGAAAATCAGCCGGTCGATCCGCTGACGCGCCGCGGAGCCGATCCTGTTGGGTGTTGGAGCCATGTGCGCTCGGTATCGAGGCGAAAGACCCTCACCCCCTCCCTCTCCCGCATTGCGGGAGAGGGAGGGGACCCGCGATAGCGGGGAGGGTGAGGGGCCTTTGGGGGCTCAGCCCATCTTGTCCATGATCTTGACGTCGCCCTTGAGCTGGTTGTTCAGCTCGTCCTCCATGAAGTCGATCGCCTGCGCCGGGGTGAGGCGGCCGGTCTCCACCCCCTGGATCGCCTTGAACAGGATGCCGTTATAGCGGCCGAACTCGGGATGGTTCGGCATGAAGGTCGAGCGCGCCAGCATCGGCGTCGCCGCCTGGAGATACCAGGCATTGACATAGGCGGGCATGCTGGCTTCGCCATTGAGCACGGCGGTGTGCGCCGTCGTCGTCGCATGCTGGACGTTGTAGTAGGGCAAGGTCGCATAGGCGACCAGCTGAGCGGCGAGCTGCGCCTTCGGCGATTTCGGGTTCACCACATAGACGATCGGGTGCGAGAGGTTCTTCGGCTCGCCACCCTTGACCGCCGCCGGCGCGTGAAGCCAGCCGATCTTCTTGAAATAGCCATCCTTGTCGCTGGGCCAGTTGGCGCCCTTGGCGTCGCCGAGCTGCCACTCGCCCACCGCCCACACGCCCTGGTGGTAGATGAAGGTCTTCTCGGTCTTGAAGCCGCCTTGGATCTCGTCCCAGTTCATCGCGGTGTTGTTCTTCGGGGTGACACCATTGGCGGCGTTCCAGGCGAACCACTCCAGGCCCTTCTTGATCTCGGCCTTGGGGAAGAGAAGCTTGCCCGAGGCCTCGTCCAGGAACTTGGCGCCGAAGGAGGAGAAATTCATGAGGTAGTCGGGCCCGGAATTGGGCCGGTGGATGATGCCGACCTGGGCCGCACCCTTGTCGACCACTTCCTTGGCGAGCTTGGAGAGATCCTCCATGGTGAACTCACCCTTCTCGACCATCGCCGGCAAGCCGTTGACGAAGGCCTCGTCCTTGCCGATCTTGCGCAGCATGTCCTTGTTGTAGAAGAACATCCGGATTTCGGAATCCTGCGGGATGGCATGGATCTTTCCCTGGTACTTGGTCGAGTCCCACAAGCCCGGGATGACGTCGGCGAAGGCCCACGGATTGGCCTTCACGAAATCCTCCAGATTCATCGCGTAGCCGGACTTGGCGAACTCGCCGACCCATTCATGGGCGGCGACGTAGACGTCGGGTCCCTGATTGACCGAGAAGGCCTTCAGAATCTCGAGCGCGTCACCATCATAGCCGGTGGCAGGCCCTTCGAAGACATCCACCTTGACCGTCTTGTCGCTGCCGGCCGCCTTGAGCGCGGCATTCAGCGGTCCGGCGGCGGCGACGATGTTGGCGGTCCGAAGCGGCCCCGACTTGTCGGCGCGCGACCAGAACTTGACGACGACTTCCTCGGCTGTCGCGGCCGGGGCCACGGCAAACGCCACACCGACCGCGAGCAATGTCGCGGCCACGACCTTGAGCATTGTCATCTCGTCTCCTCCCCTGCCGGCGCCATGATTGGGTCGGCCTTGGACGTGCCACCGTTTTATCGGTATGCCATGACAGAATAATGAACCGGTCCGCGTTTCTGTCAACAAACTGTCATTTTTGTTTGACGGAGCCCTTCCGGGCTATTCGCCGTAGGCCGCGGGATCCAAGGCGAAGGCCAAGCCCTGCCACCCGTGATCGCCGGCATCGCGCCGGGCGCGATTGGCTCGAGCGACCTCTCGGAAGAGGCAGAGCGCGGCGGCATCATCCAACTGCCGGGTATCACTCTCCAGATGCTCGCCGAGCAGCTCGCAACGAAGTGCGCGGACAACTTCGAGGTCCCAAAGCGACGCGTTCAGTTCGGTGTGGCCGAAGAGCGAATGGGCGTGCAGGTTGCACGAGCCGATCGTCGCCCAAGCGTCATCGACCAGCATGATCTTGCTGTGGACGTAGACCGGGCTACGGCCGCCCTCGGAATTCCGGCCGGCAATTCCGGCGAGCGCGAAGCGTTCATGCCGACCGAGCTGCGCGAGTTGTGAGAAACGCTCCTGATGGTCCGGTTGCCGCCGGGCAGCGCGGACGTGATCCTCCGGGTCAGCCGGCACTAAGACGACCACCTGGACGCCCCGCTTTAGCGCCGCTTCGAGCCGGGCGGCAATCGGCGGAATCGGAATCGCCTGATTCTCGATATAGATCGTGCGACGGGCGGCATCGATCGCCAGCAGGTATTGCTCGAATATCGAACGCTCGCCCTCGGCGATGGCGAAGGCGGCGGCCTCCGGGCTGGTCTTGCCATCGCTATAGCGGCCGGCAGGCATGGTGCGCTGTATCTGCACGAGGCTGCTGCCCCGCGGCCGGGAGAGCCTGGTTGGAAAGGCCAGACTTTCATCGCCGCGATGACCCCAGACGCCGTCACCAGCCATGCGCTCGCTGGCTTCGTTCCAGCGTTGGACGAAGTTATGGTGGACGTCGCTCGCCGCCGGACCGGCGAGCTCGGCGTAGACATCGTGGATCTGCCCATCGCCGCGATGGCCGGGAGAGACCATGGCACGAGGATTGAGGTTGATCCCGCCGACGAAGGCGACCTCGGAGTCCCGGCCGGCATCGACGATCCAGCTCTTCTGGTGTTGGCAATGATTGCCATGCCCCTGGTCCCAGCGGATGCGGACGCGCGAGCGCCGCCGCCGGAGCTCGTCGCGATCGGCTGCGGATCCGGAAAAGGTCGCCCAAGACCCGCTGGTCGCGGGATCGGTTCGCCAGAAGATGACGCGAACGTCGAGGCCTCGCTCGACGGCGCCGTCCAGCACGTCGAGCAGCGAACCACCGCCATCCGGCATGGTGAAGCCGGGCACGATGAAGGCGACCGTCAGCCAGACGCTGTGCCGCGCCGCCTTGATCGCTTCGCCGATGCGGCGGAAGGCGGGTTCGCCGTCGACGAGGGGGCGCACGACGTTGCCCGTCCGCGCGGGATAGGACGCCTTGGCCGGGAATGGGATATGCGGCACCGAGACCACGATCGACGGCAACTCCGCTTCGGTCACGCCGGGCTCCCAAGATCGATCGACAGATCCGCTTGCGCTCCGGCGACCTTAGCGGATGGGGAGTCCTTGCGCATCGATGAGGTCGTAGAAGCTGCGCGCGGGATCTGTGAGGCGACGGGCCTCGGAAGGCGTCACCACGGGATCGTGACGGCCGTTCCAAATGGTGAGCCAGCTTCCCTCCGCCGCAAGGAGGCGGGCGAGGCTCGCCGCCGATGCGCTGAGATAGCAAGCGCGCAGACATAGGGTCGCCCGCTCGGCAACCGGGCTTGCGAGGCGGAGCATGGCGACGACGCTGGCCTCGGCGAAGGCGCCGCCTTTCACGTATTGCGTGGTCCAGCCGAGCGAGAGCCCAGCACCGTCGAAGGTGCTGCAGCGCTCAACGAAGGCTTCGGCCTCGAACGAGGGCGCGCCGCCGCCCGGCCCTTGCAGGACATCGGCGTTGAGCAGGATCGGAATGTCGAGGCGGCCGGACCCGCGCATCGCTTCCAGCTTGGCGAGGCAGGGCGCGATCGCAGCCGGATGCTTGAAGTCGAGCTTGGCGCCCTTGCGCGCCGCCGCCACTCCCTCGATCCAGGACTCGAAGGCGAGATCGCTCCGCGTCTCCGGCGGATGCGCCATCATCACGCCGCCTGCCTCCGGCAGCCAGGAGATATCGCCCTCGATCATGTGCGTATCGGGCGCGCCGGCATAGTCATCCAAGAGACGGCGCGAATTGACCCCATGCGCCCAGGCGATGTCGCCGGGCGTCTTCAAGCCGAAGAATGCCGGGATGCTAGCCAGCACGGCTATGACTGACGGACGCGCGCTCGCTCCAGCCGATCGGGCGCTCGCCGATCACCGTCGTGCGGTAGAGCAGCCGCTGCCAACGCTCGATGTCGTAGGGGGTGGCGGTGTGCATGACCATGCGGTTGTCCCAGATCACCAGATCGTTCGCCATCCATTTGTGCTGGTAGCGGAAGCGCGGCTCGGCGACGAGCTCGTAGAGCTGCTTGATCAACGCCCGTCCCGCCTCGGGCGTCATGCCGTTGATGCCGGTGCAGTCGTCGAGGCCGATATAGATGCCTTCGCGGCCGGTCTCGGGATGGATTCGCACCACCGGATGGGTGCAATCCGGGTTCTGCGCGCGCTGCTCGTCGCTGAGCGGCGGCTTGTTGGGTTCGCGCCTGGTCTCGTAGAGGGCGATGTAGCTGTAGTTCGCGGTCAGCGGCCGGAGCCGGTTGCGCTCGGCCTCGGGCAGCGACAGGAAGGCCTGCTGCGCGCTGGCGTAAAGCGTGTCCGCGCCTTCTGGCGGCACCTTTACCCCGTAAAGCGCGGTGTAGGCGGACGGCCTGACCTTGTAGCTCAAATCGGTGTGCCAGCCATAGCCGTCGAACCGGCTGCCGAGCGGCTTGCCGTTCTCCACGATGTTGGACAGCACATAGATGTTGCGGTAGCCGGCGAGGGTGAATTTGTCGAGGACGGGAGTTTCCGGCTCGCCGAACAGCCGGGTGAAGGCGAGAAGATCCTCGGGCGACAGGCGCTGGTCGCGGAAGACGAGCACGCCGCGATCGAACAACAGCGATCTGACTGCTTCGGCGCCGGCGGCACCGTCGACGCGCTTGACATCGAAGCCGGCGATCTCCGTCGCCAGATGTTCGGTGAGCGGCCGCTGGACGGCCCCTTCGGCAAGGCGGATCACGCTCGAACCTCCTTCTCGCCTGTCGGTAGCCTCAATCCCTGAACGCCGCCAGGCATGCGGCGATCTCGGCCGCGAGCGCGGCATTGTTGCGAATGAGGGCGATATTGGCCGCGAGACTGCGGCCTTCGGTCAAGTCGTTGACGCGCGCCAGCAGGAAAGGCGTCAGCTCCTTGCCGACGATTCCGGCGGTCTTCGCTTCGTCCAGGGCCTGCGCGATGCCGGCTTCCACGAGCTCCGCGGGAAGCGCCTCGGCCTCGGGCAACGGATTGGCGATGAGAAGGCCGCCGCCGAGCCCCAGCTCCCTGTGCACTCGGATCACGCGGGCGATCTCGGCGGCGCTGTCGAAGCGGTTGGCGACCTGCCGCCCGCTCGAGCGAACGAAGAAGGCCGGAAACTCCTCGCTGCGATAGACCAGCACCGGCACGCCCTCGGTCTCC
>WNFI01130073.1_pt1 | contig 12040 bp, 12 predicted proteins | sample 5400471 | NCBI WGS metagenome assembly WNFI01 (sample SAMN13153348, study PRJNA577476) | soil metagenome | isolation source: 100 cm saprolite on Douglas fir-dominated hillslope | place: USA:California | collected 2013-09-17 | reverse complement strand
GGCGTCGTGATGGTCGTTGGTGAGACGATCGGAAAGGTCGTGACCGATCCGCGTCTCATGGCGCGCTATCGGCATGCTCGGCAGCTGCGCATCATGCAGGCGAGCGCCGATCTCAGCACGTAGGAAGAGACATGGCCCCCGTGAAGCCGATCTATTTCCGCGGCCAGCCGGCCTTCCGCCAATGGCTCGAGAAGAATCACGACAAGCATAACGAGCTGTTCGTCGGCTTTTACAAGAAGAATTCCGGCAAGGTCGGAATCACCTACCAGGAAGCCCTCGATGAAGCGCTCTGCTTTGGATGGATCGATGGCGTCGTGAAATCGCTCGACGCCGTCAGCTACATGCATCGGTTCACGCCGAGGAAATCGACCAGTCACTGGAGCAACGTCAACGTTCGGCGGTTTGGTGAGCTCGACGCAGCCAAGCAAGTGGCTCCCGCCGGTCGCGCCGCCTTCGAGCGCCGCACCGCGGATCGCACGGGAAAGGCTTCGTACGAGCAACCACTGGCCGAGCTGACTTCAAGCCAAATGAAGCGGCTCAGGGCGAACGCAAAAGCCCGGGTGTACTACGAGCGCCAGGCGCCGAGCTACCAGCGCGTCACGAAGTTCTGGGTGACGTCGGCGAAACAGGAAGCGACTCGGGAACGCAGACTCGATCTCCTGATCAAGTGCTGCGCGAAAGGAGAAAGGATCCCGCAGTTCATCAGTCCGGTCGGCAAGAAATGATTGCGCCTGCGGGGAACCCATGAGCTGGCTGTCGGATACAAACCATTGACCGCGGATCGAGCATGAGCCTGAGCAAGGAGCAAACGAGCCTTCTCGAGCTTTCAGCTCGAGCTCGGGCTGAAAGCTCGAGAAGGCTCGTCAGCTCCCTGCTCAAGCTCATGCTCTCCGTTCGGATCGAACGACGCTATACGGTGTACTATCGCGCGCTGCTCCCATGAATCAACGAACGGGCGACGATTCGCTCGCCCGGCAATACCTGAACTGACGAGGACTGACCGATGCGCCGCCTTGCCGCTCTTATCCCCCTTCTTGCGCTCGCCCTTCCGCTTGCTGCGCAGCCACGGCCCAAAGCCGCTGCGCTCGACACCGCGGTGTTCGCCGGCGGCTGCTTCTGGGGAGTCGAAGGGGTGTTCAAGCACGTGAAGGGAGTAACCGACGCGACCTCCGGATATGCCGGTGGACGGGTCGCGGGGCCGTCATACGAAGAAGTGAGCACCGGAGAGACCGGCCACGCCGAATCGGTTCGCGTCGTTTACGATCCGGCCGTCGTATCGTACGGAAAGTTGCTCCAGGTCTTTTTTTCCGTCGCCCATGATCCGACCGAGCTCAATCGCCAAGGCCCCGACGTCGGCACGCAGTATCGCTCGGCGATCTTCTATCGCAATGACGGACAGAAAAAGGAGGCGAGCGCCTACATCGACCAGCTGACGAAAGCGAAGTACTTCCAGCGGCCGATCGTGACGCAGGTGAGTCAGCTCGACAAGTTCTTCCCCGCCGAGGCGTACCATCAGGACTATATGGCCCACAACCCGCACTCGCCGTACATCATGATGTTCGACGCGCCAAAGGTCGAGAACCTGAAGAAGGAATTCCCCGACTTCTACCGAGATCCGAGCAGGTCGTGACCAGCTCCGCGGGTCGCGGCCCGGGAATCGATATTCCCCCGCCATTCATCTTCGTGGCGGGGTTTCTCGTCGGTGGGGTCATCGATCGCTACGTCTATCACTTGGGGTCTCCGCTCAACCCGACCTTCGATGAGGCGATGCAGGTGCTTGGCGTCCTTTTGCTCGTCGTCGGACTGGCCCTCGCCTTCTCCGGGGTCGCGACGTTTCGTCGGATGCGGACGACGATCGTTCCCAATCGAGACGCGTCGCAGCTGGTGATCGCCGGCCCGTACCGGTTCACGCGCAACCCGATGTACTCCGGCCTTACGATTGCGTATCTGGGTCTGTCCGTGATCTGGTCCTTGGCCTGGCCGGTCGTGCTCCTTCCGTTCGTTTTGTTCGCCCTTTACCGAATCGTCATCCTGCGCGAGGAACGCTATCTCACCGTCGCGTTCGGCGACCAGTACCGCGCCTACCAGTCACGAGTGGGCCGCTGGTTGTGAGCGCAATTCCCATCGACCCTCGCGTGGCGCAGATCGCGCGATTGTTCGACCATCTCGCCTGGGCGGACACCGAGGTCGCGCGTGCGGTCCGGCGGCCGAACGCACCCGCGGATGCGGTTCGCGAATACGCGCATGTTGCCGGCAGCGAGGAAGTATGGTTGAGCCGGATCGAGCATCGCACGCCCGGCGCCGCGATATGGCCAGCGATGAACGCGGCCGACGCCGCGACACTGACCGCGCGCTCGGGAGCAGCCTACAAGGCACTCATCAACAGACTGAATGACGCCACGCTCGACGCCCCGATCAAGTACACGAACAGCGCCGGCAAAACCTTCGCGACACCCCTCGGCGACATCCTCCTTCATGTCGCGATGCACGCGCAGTATCATCGCGGCAAGGTGAATCAGATACTCCGCCAGAGCGGCGCGGACCCCGCGCCCGTGGACTTCATCTCATTCGTGCGCGGCGTTCCCGCCGCGACTCTGGCAACAGCGAAATAGCCGCATGGCCGAACCAAAAACCGTCGTCATCACCGGCGCGAGCGGCGGCATCGGCGCGGCGCTCGCGCTGGTGTTGGCCGCCGAGCACCACAACCTCGCGCTCGCCGCTCGTCGCGAAAAGGAGCTCGACGCGGTCGGCGCGGCCGCGCAGAAGGGTCGGGCGAGCGGCGTCGCGTGCATCGTCGCCGACGTCACCAGGCGAGGCGACGTCGAGCGAATCGCGCGCGAGACGATCGAGCGGTTCGGCGGATTCGACGTCTGGGTGAACAATGCCGGCCGCGGCATCACGCGCGAGGTCGTCGATCTGAGTGAACACGACATCGATGAGATGATCAACGCCAACGTGAAGTCTGCCGTGTACGGCATGCAGGTCGCCGCCGCGCACTTTCTCGAGCGCGGTGCCGGACAGATCGTCAACATCTCATCGTTCCTCGCTCGCGTTCCCGTGGCGAGCTACCGATCGGCGTACAGCGCGGCGAAGGCGGCGTTGAACTCATTGACGGCCAACTTGCGCACCGACCTCGCCGCGAAGTCGCCCGGGATCCGCGTCACCTTGGTGATGCCGGGCGTCGTCAGCACCGACTTCGCGCGCAACGTCGTCGGCGAGGCGCGTCCCCCGCTGGCCGGTCCGCCGCCGCAGACGGCGGAGGAAGTCGCCGGGATCATCGCCGGCGTCATTCGAAAGCCCGTGGCCGAGATCTACACGAACCCCGCCTCATCGTCGCTCGTGAGGGCGTATCAGGAAGACATCGTGGGCTTCGAGGCCCGGATGCGGGCTCGGTAACCCTCGATCGATCAGGCAGCGACCGCGGTGAACGACCTTCCGCAGGAATGGCGTCGAGGAGTGCTGCTCGTTTCGACTGACCGGACCCGCGTCGACCTCGACGCGATGCTGGCGCTGATGCACACGGTCGCCTGGACGGCGTCGATGACGCGAGAGGTGTTGGCACGCGCCATCGAGGAGTCGATCGTGTTCGCCCTCTATGATGGCGTCGCGCTCATCGGCATGACCCGCGTCGTCACCGATCGGGCAACCTATGCCTATCTGACGGATGTCATCGTCGCCGAGCACCGCCGCGGAAAAGGGCTGGGCAAGTGGATGATCAGCTGCGTTCTCGAACATCGGGACCTCCAGACATTACGCCGGATCTCGCTCCTGACCGCCGAAGCGCCGTGGCTGTACGAGAAGTTCGGATTTCAGCAGGGGTCTGGGCGGTCGGCGTACATGGAGATCAGGGGTGCGTTGAAAAAAGGGTAGTCGGTGCAAGGTTGCGCGAACGAGGAGCGCGCCAATCCTCTATCCCACCGTCCAACCGTCCAACATATTCATGCCTCGAGCGTCCCGCGCCGCGCATGCCCTCTCTCCTCTTCCGCCTCAAGAAACGCGCTGACGCCGCCGCGCAGTTGACGCTTGTCCGCGAGGACGGGACGCACACCACCGGGCCGCTGGGCTCCGCGGAGGGGTATTTCCCCGTCCACGACCTCACGCACTACGCCATCGAACAGACGCTGGGGCTCTCCGAGGGATTCCTGGGTCTCGTCGCCAGCGGCTGGGAGATCCGCGACTTCGAGGTGAAAGGCACGTCGAGGCGACTGTCGCCGGAGACGCTGTTCGCCGAAGTGGCCGCGGGGGAGCTGTCGCGGCAGATCCTCACGGGCGACCTGTCGTCGCTCGAGGACTTCCGCTGGGCCATCGACCTCACGATGCAGAGGCAATCGCCCGCCGCCGATCGTCCAACCATCACCGAGCCGCAGTTCACGGTGATTCACGAGCTGATTTCGACTGAGTGGCGTCGCTGGCGGGAGCTGCTTCCGAACGGAACACCCGCCACGACCGCGGAAGACTACATCGCCGGCTTGCCGGCAAACCGTCGTGCGCCGATCAGCGAAGTGCGCGCGCTCGTGAAGAAGAATCTCCCGAAGGGCTATGCCGAGTTTGTAACTGGCGGGATGATCTACTACGGCATCCCGCTTCAGCGATTTCCGAACACGTACAACGGGCATCCGCTCTGCTACGTCGCGCTCGCCGGCCAGAAGAACTACTGCTCGCTGTACCTGATGTCGGTGTATGGGAGCAAGAAGCACGAGGCGGCGCTGCGCGACGCCTTCAAGGCCGCGGGCAAGAAGCTCGACATGGGAAAGTCGTGCGTGCACTTCAAGACATCGGATGATCTGCCCATGGAGGCCGTTGGACGGCTCATCGCTTCGGTTTCGCCCGACAAGTGGATCGAGATCTATGAGTCGAGCCGGCGGAAAACATCGCGGCGGTAGTGCTCGGCTCGGGGACGAAGAAAAGCCCACGGCCGCGTTGCCCTTGGCTGGCCCCAATGATAAGCTCTCACCGTCCTCCCATACGACCGATCACGAGGCCTTCAATGATCCGCAGTCGTCTTGCCGTCGCTCTTTCAGCCAGTGCACTCCTCGTCGCGCCGCTCTCCGCGCAACGCCAGCCGAAGTACACGGTGGAACAGTTTCTCTCGCCGCCGTTCCCCCTCGTTTTCGCTTCGGCGAAGAGGGCCGACCGGATCGCCTGGGTCGGCTACGACCGCGGCAAACGAAATGTCTTCACCGCGGCCGCGCCGAACTTTGCGCCGGTCAAGCTCACGCACTTCGACGCCGATGACGGACAGGACATCACCGACGTCGTCGTCTCCGACGATGGATCGACGGTGGTGTTTGTCCGCGGCTCGAATCCGAATCGTGACGGCTGGATCGCCAACCCATCGCACGATCCCGCCGGATCGGAGCGCGCGATCTGGGCGGTCACTGCCAACGGCAGTGCACCCATTCGGCTTGTCGAGGCCAGCGGTCCGCAGGTTTCGCCCGACGGAAAGCAAATCCTGTATGTACGAGACGGGCAGATTTACCGCGCCAGAGTCACCGGCTCCGCGCCGGGGACGCCGATGGATAAGGGCGAGGTGCCGTTCATTCGTGAATGGGGCGCGCAGAGCGCGCCGCGCTGGTCGCCCGATGGGTCGAAGATCGCGTTCGTCAGCGATCGCGGCGATCACTCGTTCATCGGCTTCTATGATGTGAAGACGCGAAGTGTCACGTTTCCTTTTCCCGGCGTCGATCGTGACGCGGCGCCCACCTGGTCGCCGGACAGCAAGCGGCTGGTGTTCTCCCGCCGGCCGGGCTCGCCCTTCGGTGCAACGACGGTTGCCGGCCTGCTCGGTGCGGCGGGGGCTGCGGGCTCCCTTCCGTTGAGCGCGCAGGGCGGTCGCGGCGGTCGTGGTGGCGGGGGGCGTGGTGCGGCCGTTGCGCAGACCGGAGCGCCCGGCGTCAGTGGCGCAAGCAACGGAGGGCGCGGTCGCGGTGCACTGGTCAACGGTGTCGGCGGCGAATTCACGCCGGACATTCGGGCGCTGGTCCAGACGGTCCCAGCCGACACGTCGACGTCGACGCATACCTGGCGCGGCATGTTCGACGAGCGGTTCAAGGACGGCGCGACGCTCAAGCTGCTGGTGTACGATCTCGCCAGCAACGAAACCAAGCAATTCTGGACGAACGATTCGCTGCCGCCCAATCCGCAGCAGCCGATCCTCGCGCCCAACAATCTTCGCTGGGCCGGCGACGTGATCGTCTTCCAGCAGCCGGTACCCAACGACGACTGGGATCGCTATTACGCGATCAAAGTCGATGATCCGGCCGCCAAGCCGTTCAGTCTCATCACCACCGACGGCCTGGTCGAAGGCCCGACGTCGGTGACGTTCTCGAGCGACGGCAAGACCATGTACTACTGTACCAACGCCAAGGACATCGAACACCGGCACATCTGGTCGGTGCCGACGTCGGGCGGCGAGTCAAAGCAGCTCACCTCGGGCGACGGGATCGAGACGTCACCAGTCGCCATGGGATCCGGGAAGTATCTCGGCGTCTTGTATGCCACGGCCAAGCAGCCCGAGCTTGTCGCGGTGCTGCCGGCCGCGGGCGGCAGCGCTCGCGCCATCGAGAAACTCCCGAAGGAATTTCCGATGGACGCGCACGTCGTTCCGCAGATCGTTCACACGAAGGCGGCCGACGGCGTGGACATCAGCAACGAGCTGTTTCTTCCAGCGGATCTCAGACCGGGCGACAAACGGCCAGCGATCATATTTGTGCATGGCGGATCGCAGCGGCAGATGCTGCCCGGTTATCACTATATGCAGTTCTATCACGAGGCCTACGCCGTCAATCAATGGCTCGCCAGCCAGGGCTACGTCGTGATGTCGATCAATTACCGCACGGGCATCGGATACGGAAACTCCTTCCGTTTCGCGAAGAACGCCGGAGGCCAGGGCAACAGCGAGTACCTCGACGTGCTGGCCGGCGGGAAGTATCTGCAGAGCCGTGACGACGTCGATCCGAAGCGCCTGGCGATCTGGGGACTGTCATACGGCGGCGACCTCGCGTCACAGGCGCTCGCGCGCAACTCCGATATGTTCGTCGCCGGCGCCGATCTCGCGGGCGTGCACCTCTGGGGCACCTCGCTCAATCCGCAGGACGTTTCGTTCCAATCGTCGACCATTTCCGCCGTCGACAAGTGGAAGTCGCCGGTGTTCCTCGTCCAGGGCGACGACGATCGCAACGTCGCGTTCACCCAGATGATGGGGCTGGTGCATCTGCTTCGGCAGCGCGACGTCTACTATGATTTGACGATCATTCCGGATGACACCCACGAGTCGATGATCCACGAGCGCTGGGTCGACACCTGGACCCGGATGGGCGCCTTCATGAAGGACTATGTGTGGGATCTGAAGACGCCGCCCAAGGAGCCGGTGGTGAGGACGGTGCCTAGGTAGTCTCGGAGTAGCGAACGCTCTCGCCTCACCAACTCAGCCAGTCAGCGCGCCACCTACTCAGTCTGGGAATGAATCGCCTCTCTGATCGCCGCGTACAGCGCCTCGGCGTGCACGGGCTTTTTGAGAAACGGCACGCCGGCGCGCGCGATGACGCTTCGCTCCAGCTCTCCGATGTCCCCCGATACGATCGCGATCGGCAAGCTCGGATAGTGATCGCGGACGTAGTACGTGAGCTCGACGCCGGTCATGTCTGGCATCGTCACGTCGGTGACGATCGCGCCGATGTTCTCGTTCTGCTCGAGCGTCTGAATCGCCTCGGCGCCGTTTGAGGCGATGACCACCGCATAGCCCTCAGCTTCGAGTAGCCGGCTGATGACCTCGCGCGCATGGGCGTGATCGTCGACGACGAGAACGGTGAGGGGCGATGGCATTGCCCCCAAAGTATGTCCTGGGAGAGCGCGGACGGGAATACCTACCCGCGGCTCCCTTCTGCCCCGCCACCTAGGCTCGGCGACCCTCGGCTCAGTCTTTCTTCCTCGCCTGTCGAGTGTAGTACATCCCGAAGGTCAGGGTTGCATTCTGCTCGAGATCCCTTCCATTTGGCTTGAGCGACGTCTGCTGGAGGAACCCGACTTCCCCCCTCCAGTCGTGCGCGTACCTCCATCCAAGCGCCACCCCGGCGCGATTCTGATCGAAGACGTTGTTCGCCACGTTCTTCCCGAAGTTGACGAAGACCTCGTCGGTCGCCGCCAGGTAGGCGGCCCCGACCTCGACCCGCTGTCCATGCATCGGCAGCACCCCTTTCAGCTGGTACCGGGCCCGCCCTGATTGAAGCCAGTTCGCGATCCGATGATCGCTCGTGTCAGCGCCTCGCTTTCCTAGCCACCGCTCTTCGAGCCGGTACCGATGCGTGATGGTCAACCGGTCGATGTTCTGGGTGAGCTGAACCTGTTCGAAGACGCTCCGTTCGGGTGTCTGGTAGGCGCTCGGAATCTCACCAAACGGGTACGACTCCGAGCGCACCACACCAAATCCGAGCTTGACGGCGGGCGCGACCGCGTCGGTCAGCGACAGGCGAAAGAGAAACCCTTCCGGCTGTCGGATTGGACCGGACCGTTTGTCCTGCATGTCGACGCTGCCGGTCCATCGCTGGTCGAGTCCAACGTCCGCGGCGAGGTTGTACCAGGAATTGAAGTTGTGGTAGGTCGTGCGCTGCGCGCCCGCGGGACTGGCCTCGCCAGCGACAAGGAGGGCGCTTGCGATGACGTGGCGCGCGCAACAGCGGCGCCAAAGTCGTGAACTCATCGAAGGTGTTGGAGTAGAAGGGCGGGGAATGACCGCCCGAATCTAGCGGAACGTGGCGGTCTATTTCCTGCCATCCGCGCGCCCATCCATATTGAGGGCTGCCATCCGTTCCCCTGCATGCCATCGCAATGCGAATTCGTCACGTCATCCTCTGCTTGTTGGCCGCGGCGTCCGCGTCCGCCCAAAGCCCCGCGGTGTCGCCCGCGCAGCCCCTGCCGATCGACCCAAAAGTGATCGTCGGGGCGCTGCCCAATGGCCTGAAGTACTACATCCGCAAGAACTCGCGTCCGGAAAAGCGCGCCGAGCTTCGTCTCGTCGTCAATGCCGGCTCGATCCTCGAGGACGACGATCAGCGGGGGCTGGCGCATTTCATCGAGCACATGGCCTTCAACGGCACCACGCACTTCAAGAAGAACGATCTCATCAGCTATCTCCAGTCGATCGGCGTTCGGTTCGGCGCCGATCTCAATGCGTCAACCAGCTTCGACGAGACGCTCTACATTCTGCCGATCCCGACCGATACCGCCCGCCAGGTCGATGAAGCGTTCGAGATTCTCGAGGACTGGGCGCACGGTCAGACTTTCGATTCGACCGAAGTCGTGAACGAGCGCGGCGTGGTGCTCGAGGAGTGGCGGGGCGGCCGCGGTGCCAGTGAGCGGATGTTGCAGCAGTGGCTGCCGATCGCGTTCAAGGGATCGCGCTACGCGCTGCGGCTGCCGATCGGCACCGACACGAGCATCAAGACGGCGCAGCCGAGCCGGCTGCGCCGCTATTACACGGATTGGTACCGCCCCGATCTCGAGGCGGTGGTTGCCGTCGGCGATTTCGACCCGGTGCGCATCGAGACCCTGATCAAGCAGCACTTTGCTACCTTGCCGATGCCGGCCACGCCGCGGCCGCGCGTCAACGTGAGCATCCCGGATAACGTGGAGCCGCTCATTGCCATCGCCACCGACAAGGAGGCCCAGGGCTCGGATGTCGACCTGATTTTCAAGGTGCCGCGGCAGCCGACGACGACCGTTGGAGAGTTTCGTCGGCGCATGATGCAGAATCTGGCTCTGACGATGCTCAATCAGCGGTTCGAGGAGACAACGCGCGAAGGACGACATGGTGCGCGGATCCGAGCGCGAATACACCGAGCGTGACAAGACCGAGTCGGGCACCCTCGTCGGGGAGTACGTCGCGAACTATCTCTCACACGCGCCGATTCCGGGCATCGAGTTCGAGTATCCGCTCGTGCAACAGCTTCTGCCGACGATCACCATCGCCGACGTCAATACGCTGGCGCAGAGTTGGATTACCGATAAGAACCGGATCGTGATTGCCGAAGCTCCGGCCAAACCCGGCGTGGCGGTGCCGACCCAGCCGCAACTGCTCGCGGTCTTCGATCGGGCGACCAAGGCAAGCGTCACCCCCTATACCGAGGCCCTCTCGTCAGAGGCACTGGTCGATCCCCTTCCGTCGCCCGGAACGATCGTGTCCGAGAAAACGCGGACCGACATCAACCTGACCGAATGGAAGCTGTCGAATGGCATTCGCGTCCTCGTCAAACCGACGGACTTCAAGGCCGATCAGGTCGTAATCAACGGGGTCGCGTCTGGCGGAACCTCGTTGGCATCGGACGCGGATTTCATGTCGGCGGCGCTGTCGTCGCAGATCATGTCCATCGGCGGTGCCGGCAAGTTCAACGCGACGGATCTGCAGAAGAAGCTGTCCGGAAAAGCCGCGTCGGCGAACGCCGGGTTTGGCGAAGTCGACGACGCGGTCAGCGCGGGCGGCTCTCCAAAGGACCTCGAAACCGTGTTCCAGCTCCTCTACTTGCGGTTCACGGCTCCCCGGCTCGACCTGGATGCGTTCAGCGCGATGAAGGCGCAGATCGAACCGTTCCTCACCAACAAGGGCAACGATCCCGAATCGGTGTACGGCGACTCGATCTCGGTGACGATGTCGCAGCATCACTTCCGCTCGCGACCGTTGACGGCGGCGACGTTCGCCGAAGTGGATCCGAACAAGGCCCTCCAGTTCTACAAGGACCGGTTGGCCAACGCCGGCAACTTTACGTTCGCGATCGTCGGGAACCTGAAGCTCGATGAGCTCCGGCCGCTTGTCGAGCGCTACCTCGGATCCCTGCCCGCCGGAAACCCGGAAAGCTGGCGCGACGTCGGGGCGCTGAAGCCGAAGGGGATCCTCGAGCGGGTGGTCACGAAGGGCACGGAGCCGAAGGCGAACACGCAGTTCATCTTCACCGGCCCGGCGGTCTACGCGCCGGAAAACCGATTCACCGTCCTGGCGCTGAACATGCTGGTCCAGATGCGCCTCGACGAAGTGCTGCGCGAGCAACTCGGCGGAACCTACAGCCCGCGGATGAGCGGCGGGATCAGCCGGCTGCCGCGACAAGAGTACGAGGAGACGATCGAATACGGATCGTCGCCGGAGAACGTGGCCAAACTGGGCACGACCGTCCTACAGATGATTGATAGTCTTCAACGGAAGGGCCCGACGGTCGCGGAGCTCAACAAGGTGAAGGAGCAGATCCTCCGCGCCCGCGAGGTGGACACGAAGACCAACGGCTACTGGGCCGGCAACCTGGTGGCCCGCGATCGCGCCGGGGAGGACGTCGGCGGGTTGGGAACGTCGTACGATGTGATGGTCAAGGGCCTGACCGCGGCACAGCTGCAGGATGCAGCGAAGAAGTATCTGAATACGGCGAACTACGCGAAGTTCGTTCTGCTTCCTGGGAAGTGAGCAGTGGCCTCGAACGCGATCGTCGCCAGCGCTGCGACGCCGGCACCGCCGATCCACCCGCCGACTACATCCGATGACCAGTGCTCGTCGGCGACGACGCGGCTCGCTCCGATCGTGAGCGGAACGAACAGCCCGAGAGCCAATGCCGTCTCGCGCGAGATGAGCCCCTGACGCAGGAGCACGTTGGCCGCGGTGAGCACGATCGCCGTGGCCGCCGTCGTGTGACCACTTGGGAACGCCTCGTACTCCTGGCCCCGGCCCCTCATCGTGCGCGGGCGGCGCCGGCGGATCGCGAGCTTGACGACGCGGTGTGTCGCCCATCCCCCGACTGACGCAAGTGCAAGGGCCTCGCTGCCGGTCGCACCACGCCGGCGCAGCCAGGCGATGAGGAGTGCGGTGGCTGGAAAGTAGAACGCAGGATACCCCGGGATCGAAACGATCCGCGCCATCCGGCGGCCGCGCATCCCCCAGGCTCGAAGCGCCCGACGTTGGATGCCGGTGTCGAGCGCGGTCGGTGGGGCATCGGCCATCGCGACTGACATGAGGCCGAGGGCCAACCCGGCCAAGACTGCCCCGGCGGCGCAAACGACGACAGGA
>WNFI01449505.1_pt1 | contig 12041 bp, 14 predicted proteins | sample 5400471 | NCBI WGS metagenome assembly WNFI01 (sample SAMN13153348, study PRJNA577476) | soil metagenome | isolation source: 100 cm saprolite on Douglas fir-dominated hillslope | place: USA:California | collected 2013-09-17 | reverse complement strand
CAAAAACCGTAGCACTTAAATTGTTGAGCTTGCACGCACCCCTGAGCGCCACGTGCGTTGCATCGCCCGACCACGACGTAGCCTTCCAGTTGCCAATACGGTCTTCCAGGCTTCGCTCGCCATTCTGGAAAACAGCCGAAAACTCCCCCCCGTCGTTGTGTTGCGCCAGAGTGTGGCCGCGGTACAGAATACTGACTCCAAGACCCTGCCCGGCGGAGCCGATAACTCTCAGTTTTACTCCATCAGCTGCAGACGCTGTCTCGAAAGCAGCAAGGGCTGACAGCTTTGGTACCCTGCCAAGGCCAGCAGCAAACCCGCCGACCATCGACTGCTCGAGGAACTGCCGCCGAGATAGTGCCTTGCCGAACATAGCTTCCTCTTTCTTTGCATCGACGTCTGGCGTTGTAAGAATGCTGCAGGAGCCAAAAAGCCGTCGGAGTCGATAGCCGCAGTCGGTCACAAGAGTCCCAGACTGTGACAAGCAACGACAAGCGGCTGTGCCGGACGACCTGACGAGCGCTGCCATGCCACCGGTTGTTCAAGCCCGTCTGCGGTGACTCCGGAGGCATAATCAATGTACAGTACGCGCCGTGCATCTTTCGCCAGGAACCGCACTTGCTCATAAAAGTAAGAGGAAGACTGTGCGGCGGCCCGCAAGGCAATGAGGTCTCGCTGCGTTGCCGGTGAAAATGCGTTGTGACTCGTCACTTCGACGACCTCCGGAGCTGACAAGTAGTATCGTTAAGGTCAGCGCCAAACGGCCCTGATTCATGTGAGACGGGTTCATTGCCTCCCGGATTTTTGCGCAAGGGTTGCTTCGGTTCTTGGCCGCTATGCCCCGACAAAACGCTCGTGGATTCATCAGCGGGTCCTCCGCAACACCTCAAAAAGCCGATCAATGTCTTGGGGTTCGTTGTACAGGTGAGGAGCAATCCGAATCGAATCGCCACGGATGCTTACAAATACGCCCGCTTCTTTGAGGGACTTTGGCAAGTCGACGGGAATCACTCGGCGAGGATGTATTCCGATCATGTGAGAACACCGGTCTGCGGGCGGCAAGACTGCATAATCAAGCTCCCCTGCCAGATACGCAGCCCTTTCCGTAAGAACTGAAAGGGTCGCTTGGATTCGTCCAACACCCCAGGCGAGAACCTGTTTGAGAGCGGCGATCGCCATCGGGGCCAACACGAATTGAGGGAATTCACCCATATCGAAACGACGTGCTCCTGCACGATACTCATCCGTGTAGTCAACGAGTCTCGTGAAGTCTTCGCTTCCAGCGCGCGTTAGCCATGATTGCTCCAAGGAAACACCCGAACCTCGCCATTTCGGTGCAACGTAGAGGTACCCGAGGCCGTATGGGCCGAGCAGCCATTTGTAGCCGACGGCCGTCAGGAAGTCCGGTTTGACGCGTTCTAGGTCGAGGATGGAAGCCCCGAGAGACTGGCTGGCATCGATCACCAGCCCAGCACCAACTGCACGCACTCGCTCGCCGATCAGTTCAAGATTCACGTTGCTGCCATCAGTCCAGTGGCAGTGAGGTACGGCAACAATGGCTGTCTTCTCGTCGATCCCACGTAGCAAAGCATCAGTCCAATTCTCACCATCCTTGCGCTTGATCATTACCACTCGTCCATTGCGTCTCTTTGCTAGCTCGCGCCAGGCATAGACATTGGACGGGAATTCCTGATCCAGAACCACAATCGTCTGTCCCGAGGTGAAAGGTAGGTTTGCTGCGGCAGTCGCGATTCCATAGCTGACAGCCGGAATTAGAGCTACACCGTCGACATCGGCACCCATCACTCGCGCCGCCAGACTGCGCAACTCTTCGGCTCCCGAGAACCATTCCGGGGCCGACAAGGTCCAAGGAGTTGCCTTAGCCCGTACAGCATCGATTCCTGCAGCGGTAATGCATCGCAATTGCGGCGCCATGTTGGCGCAATTCAAGTACGTGACACCATCCGGGATTTGAAACAGGTCGCGGGTTGGCGGGATCGTGTCTGCAGTCGACCGGGCCAGACTTCCGGCCCCCACGGGGGCAGTGGCCGTAACCGCCACTGCTTGGTCCGCGTCGAGAATGGCTTGACGCGCTCGGGCGAGATGATGATCGTCGTGCTCGGCTACGAAATACGCCCAGTCCAATAGGCGCATGGGTTGTTGCAGACGCGGGTGGAGCGCGGTGCGTGAGACTTCGTCCTCGGTAAGCGCTTCCAGTTTGCACGCCAACTCGAGGCGACCAGCACGTAGCCGTTCGACCAGGCGGCCGATGGGAACCTGGTTGTGACAAGCTACTTCCGTCACGTGGTTCGCTGGATCGGCGACAGAGAGCGCCGCAGCGCCTACGAGATACTCGCGTAGGCGTTGGTCGTCGAGCGGTTGCAAATCCGCCAGGTGAGCAAGATTTTCCTTCGCTGACCATTTTCCCTTCCATCGGCGACTGAGCAGTTCTTCCGACACCCCGGAAACCAACTCCGCGGCGCGGGCCGGAGTTCCATGCAGGCGCTCTACCACCGCTGGAAACGCGTCGAGGGGCAGATTGAAAGTGAATGTTCGGGTATTCCACGCAACGGATTGGATCATCGGCTCCTCTCAACTGGAGAGAAAAATGTACAAGAGTTGCTGGAGGTCAACGGCCCTACACGCAACCGCGGTCTCGCAACCGCTAGTGAATGTGCGGCTCCTTAGGACAGCCATCCCCAGATTTCGTCAGAACGGCGTCACCATAGGCACCTCCCACCCGACTGTCGCGAGCGAAGTCGCGAATCATGGCAAAGTAGCCCGACGGGTAGCGAGTTGAGAGCCGCTCCCCGCTGGCGGGATCTGTCTCAAACAATGTCATTCCATGTTCCGCCCCCGGATAGACCGCGAGCGTGAACGGCTGGCCATCGACGATCAGTGACTTGATGCGATAGCTTGTCTCGGCGCTCGGCGCCTCGTAGTCCTCAGTTCCAAGTATCCACATCTGCGGCGTCGTATCGGAGCGCAGCGCCGGCATAGGATCGTAGCGAAAGGGTGTACTCCTACTCCACGCAAACTTGGTGGCCATCGCTCGCAGTTCCGCCTCTGAGTAAGGCAAGAACATATGGGTGTAATTGCCGTGCAGGTCCTTGTACCACGGCGCGTCCTTATATAACGCCCTAATGGCATCGAACTCCCTGAACCCGTCCGTAAAGCCGCTCGCGAAGACGGCTTCCGCCGCGCTTGCCACTTGGAGAGCGTTCGCGATCTCCGTGGGTGAGTGACCCTTCTCGCGCATTTCGATTTCCACTTCCTGCTGGTCTTCGTCGATGACGCTAACCGCGAGACCGAAGCAGACGATGGAAAAGTCGACATGCTCGCGATTGACCGCAATGGGTACGACCCAGCCAGCTTGACTACCGCCCTGGTAACCTATGCGACCGGTGCGAGACCCAGCCAGGCGTTTGGCTTCCCGCATCGCCGCCACCGCATCGTCGGCAAGAAGGCTGAAATCCTGACTATAGTCACCGCCCGACGCTCCCGTACCTCGCTTGTCGTAGACAAAGGATCCGACCCCCTCGGCCGGCAGGATCCGCTGGAGCGGATTGAAGTCGCGAGCCGAGTCATGCTCAGCGCCGTGCACTAAGACGACGATCGGCACTGCGGCGGAGCCTTTCTGTAGGAGAAGCCGCCCGGCGAGCGTCACACCGTGACTCGTGAACGTTGTTTCCCTCACGTCGAGATCGAGGCGGTGGCCCGCTAGGCCGTCAAAGGTGATCCGCCCTCCAGCACATTCGGAGAAACGAGCCGACCTACCGTCAGGCCGCCCGGTCCAGCCAAAGGTGCTTGTCCAGAGCCCATCGGCTGTGCGCGTTAAGAGACCCGTGCTGCCGTCGAAGCGACGCCAACGCAGGGTGTCGCCGTCGGTAGGAGCGATATCGACCGTCCTTCCGTCAGACATCCGATAGATTCCAACGTGGCAATCCACCGTTTCGGCGGCGCTTGCGAACGGCGCAAAGAAGAGAATGTGGACGACCGCGATGGAGCAGGCGAGCCAATTCATCCTAGTTGCCCGGGTGGGTCGTGCATCAGTGGCCATCATTTGCCATATCTCCCGTCGATAAAGCGAGGTCGTAATAACTGGAATCTGATTAAACTATCGTGTATTGCGGGCCTGCTGGAGGAGAAGGCCAATCTCATCTGACACATTCGAAACACCCATAAGAATAGCTATCTTGTGTTCTCTCGACCCATCCTCGCTCAAGGTGCCCCCCAAACGAAAGTGAATTCTGAGCGGCAGATACTTTAATAATGTTAAAGTATATTTCGACTAAGAGGAGTCCTAATGCGAACCATCGATCTTGACCTCTTACGGTCCCTCGCCGCTTTTGACGAAACGGGTAGTTTGGCGCGCGCAGCGGATCGGATCGGCAGGACTGAATCGGCTGTGAGCCTCCAATTGAAGCGGTTGGAGGAACTTGTCGGTCAGAAGCTCTTCACTCGCGAGGGGCGGCGTTTGGTCCTGACCGACGACGGCTATGGAGTCCTGCACTACGGGCGTCGGATGCTTGCCATGAACGACGAACTTGTATGTGCTGCCTCCCAACGTCCCCTGTCCGGCAGGCTCAGGATCGCTGCATCGCAGGATTTCGGTGACGAGATTCTTCCCCGAGTACTCAGGGAGCTATCCCATAAGTTTCCAGCGGTGAGATTCGAAGTCGAGGTGGAGGGAGGCATGCGCGGCTTGAGCGCCTTGGAGAAGCGGGAGGTCGATGTCGTCTTAACGATTGGCTTACACGATCACCCGTCGGCGCACCGGTTGCAGCGCGCAAAGCTTGCATGGATCGCGGCCCCCGAGTTCGGCGAACGGATTAGTAGACCCGTGCCTCTCGTCGTCTTCAGCCAGCCGTGCCGTTTCAAGCAGCGTGCCCTGGAAATGCTGAACAGAGCGGAAATTCCCTGGGAGATCGTTTTCAAGAGCCCCAGTCTCAGCGGCCTCTGGGCTGCGTCGAGAGCTAACCTCGGACTGACTGTGCGCACTTCGTATTGGGTACCTTCCGGTCTAAGGCTTCTGGATCCGTTCCAGATTGGTCTTCCCGAACTTGGCGATACGGAAGTGGATATCCACTACTTCGAGGATGCGCTTAGTCCGGACCTATTGGAAATGGTCAAGCACATGGAGCGTCTAATTTTGCTCCACCCGAACGGAATGAACCCCGGTGGTGGCGATTTCGAACCAGCGACAGCGGCGTAGGAGTTGACGACGTGGACGGAAACCGACTCGAGTAGCTAGGTGGCTACTTTATCCGTCCAACACCGGGCTAGGCTTCACCTATTGTGTTTCGTCACGCAACGTGTCGATTTCCTCGAACACGTTGGTGCCAGAGCCAGGTCGAGTGCGCCATGCAAAGTGCTCCACGATGCGAATGCGACGGTCTGGTCGGCGCTCTACCTCACAAACGGAATGCCCCCCGTGTATCTCGCCGGATGCCTCGACTTGCACATACCGAAAAACGAGTTGTGATCCCGAGAGTGTGCCCACCAGGCAGCCCCGCGAGACCGCCCCGCCGTTGTATCGACCCATGACCCTTGAGCCTTTCTGCATGAAACGAAGGCATGTCCCCGGGCCCACCACGCCCTGGTCGGCGGTCGAACTCACGTGCATCACGACTCGATCCAGATTCATCTCTTGGTGTCCTCCCTGGCATAAACCGCGCGCAGGCCAGGTTCAATGGCCAAATAGAATGTCCGCGATTGAATCCGACAAACGAATTATATGGCGAATTTGCATTGGGTTGCTCCTTAAACGAGAGTGAAGGTCCCTCGATCTAATCTTTGAAAAACTCCACCAACATTGGCGTATGCGCCTTCGGCTTCAGCATGTGCGTCTGCCCTTCGAGAGTGCGGTATTGCGCATTCGGCAATACGCTCGCGAGCGACCGGTTCGCGTTGCGCATCCACACAGGGCTTTTCCCACCGTCCATGACGAGTGCCGGTACCGTAACGGACACCCATTGACTGGCCGGCAGCGGCTTGCCTCTTTGATTATCTTTCACGATCGCGCCGTCGTAGGGGAGCGTGTGTGCAACGGCTTTAAGCTTCGACCACATCGGCAGCAACGGCATCAGGGCGATGAAGAAACCAGGTGCTCCGACCGACTTCAGGAAGAGCTTGACCGCATCGCTTCGCCGATCTGCGGCGACCGCCTTGCCGATCCGGACCCAATCGTCCTCTGTCGTGGAACGACCGTCGTCCACGATGAAGGGCGCCTCGTACAGCGCCAGCTTTTTGATGCCACTGAGGCGATTCGCCGCTTCGAGCGCAAGAACTGCGCCTGAGGACATGCCCCAGACAAACGCCGCACCACCCGCTTCGCTCAGTAGCGCGGCGATGTCTTCGACCTCGCGCTCCACGGCATAGGGCGCCGTATCACCACTGCCGCCTCGACCTCGACGGTCGTATGTGAAGACGGTGAAGTGCTGGGCCAGGAGTTCAGCCAGTTGCCCACTCTGACCCATGCCTCGGTAGCAGAGCGCGCCGTCGACCAGAATTACAGACGGTCCGTTACCGATTCGATCGAATGCTATCGGCGTGCCATCCTTCGAGAACACTTTTCCCACAAACGGCGAAGTCGCCGCCTGCGTGATCTTTGGGGTCTGCCCTTCGCTGGCTTCTGAAACTGTCATCGTCTGCATGGACCCTCCTATTTCGTTTGTTTTCGTCTGTTGCTCGGCTGCTACAAAATCCGCGCCCTCGTTCAACCTTCCGCCCGGCTTACGCGATCGTGGGAAGGTATGCTGCGAGGTTTTCCAGGGTTTGAGCCGTGCCGGCATCAATGCGCATCTGGAGCAGAGCGTCGCGATCCTTGTTCGTCGCGCACTCAATCGTCATCGTCAGCTTCGTTTTCTTCCCCTCCTCGGTGAAGACAAGCGTCCCAACCGGCTCGGGACTGGACGGAAACATCCGTACGGTGAAGACGAGTTTTTCTGGCGGAACGATTTCTCGATAGATGCCGGTGAACGTGTGTCCTTCACCACCATCGGGAGCGCGATGGACCCACCGAAAGGCTCCGTTCGGCCGCAGGTCGATTTCGCAAACGGCGAGCGGCAGGCCGCTTGGGTCCCACCAATGTGCGGCGTGCTCGGCATTCGTCCAGGCCTCGAAGACAACAGCGCGCGGCGCATCGAAGATGCGCGTTATCACGATCTCGCGCTCGGTCGGAGTCATGATTTTCACTGTTCCGATGTTCTTCATTGGTGATCCCTCCTTATCGCTTCGTGCGTCCACGTCGCTTCTCCTTCTTTTGCATCTCTTTCAGGTAAGTATCCAAGCCGGCAAATTTCTGCTCCAAGAAGCGCCGAAAGGGCTCCATCCAGTCAGCGATATCCTTGAGCGGAACCGCCACGAGCGTGCGCGGACGCCGCTGCGCGTCGCGCCCGCGCCGAACGAGGCCCGCGCGCTCAAGCACATTGAGGTGCTTCGAGATCGTCGGCTGGCTTAGGGCGAACGGCTTCATGAGCTCCGACACATCCGCGTCTCCCGACGCCAGACGAGCGAGGATCGCCCGTCTTGTGGGATCGGCGAGCGCTCCGAAGGCCAAGCTCAGACGTTCAGTATGTCCATATATCTCCATATAGCTATATTGCCAATCGACGATATACAAGTCAAGCCCGAAGTCCACCGAATCCGTGAGCAAGTCCCAACAAGTAATCCCACTTTTCTCTAGGCGACCCATGCGGGCGAGGCGCCAAGAACAAATCACCGACGGACGAGCCAAACTGATCCTTTACGCCGCGTTTGTCGATGGCAAGCTGGATGCGCCGCGGAGTCTTCTTTCAGACGTTCACCGGTTGTACTTTCGACCAGAGTACGACGAATTCTCGCCGTGGACGATGTGGAGCCTGTCGAATGCGTTCACCAGCGCGTTCAAGGAACTGGATCCCGTTCCCCAATTCAAGGCCACGGCGAAACTGGGTGCGTTCCTGTCCCAGCTGCCGGCCTAAGCAACTCCCCGTTCGTGATCGCGACTGTCGGGCGGGGAGTGTGACTTACTGCCAAGGCAAAAAACCGGCCTTTACCGCCCTGAAAATCCACAGTTTTACTGGGGCGTTCCTGAAGCGAAGTCGTTGAAGGGCCTCTTGCCAAGACAAATGTTGAGACCAGCCGACCCTCTTAGTTTTCGACGGTTGTTGTTTCGCAAGACTGGGCGTCTGAGGGCAAGGCGTGTCAATATTTAACTTGACATTGTCTAGTAGTATGTATATGTTTAGATTGTCATAAACGACAACATGACTATGTATAAGATTACATAGTGCCAGATTCTAGTGGCTCTTCCATTGTTGAGGCGACCATGCGTAATGAATTCCGCAATCTAAGACTCAAGCAACTGGATCGCACCCTCGGACCGTTTCGAGCCGCTGCGAAGACTCCTCGCCCGCCCAAGGGCTGGCTTCGTGCAATCCGGGAAGCGGCTGGCATCTCGGCCAGTGAAGTTGCGCGCACGCTCAAGACCAGCCGTCAACTCCCTCTCCAACTGGAACGGGCCGAAGCCGAGGATCGCATCACGATAAAGAGTCTGAGAGCCGCCGCCAATGCGCTGGGGTGTGAGTTGGTCTATGCGTTGGTTCCAAGGACCAATTCACTCCAGCATCTGGTCGAAGAGCGGGCGCGCTCCCAGGCCAAGAAACAAGTCCTGGGCGTCGAACACTCCATGGCGCTGGAGAATCAAGCCGTGGGCCGCGTGGGTGAAGCCGTGGAAACGGAGACCAAGCGACTGCTTAGAAAGCGCGGCATACGGTGAGCCTTTTCACGGAAGGGGAAGGGAATACACCGTTGTCCCCCGAGGAACGGGCCGATCTCATCCCCAATCTGGCCACCAAAGATGAGCTCAATGAATGGGAGCGACAGAATATTCTCGAAGCGTACGCGTGGGCCCTCGCACCCAACAATGTCCGCCGGAATGATCCTCTTGTCGAACCCTACGTAAGAGATCTCCATCTGCGTATGTTTGATCAGACCTGGAAGTGGGCGGGAGTCTATCGAACCACGGAGAAGAATCTTGGTGTTCCCCACCAGGAAATTCCGGAGAGGCTTGCTGCCCTGCTTGGCGATGCGCGCTATTGGCTGGACCATGAAACCTACGTTCCCGATGAACTCGCCGTCCGCTTTCATCACCGCTTAGTCTTCCTCCACCCTTTCGCAAACGGAAACGGCCGTCACGCGCGCCTCATGGCGGACGTGTTGGCCCAGAGACAAGGCAGGCCAGTCTTCACCTGGGGCGGAGCGAACCTGGTCCGCGCGGATGACTTTCGTCGACGTTACATCGACGCGCTCTACGCGGCCGATGCGCAGGATATCGGACCTCTGGTGGCGTTTGCACGATCCTGAAGCCTAAGAAGGACCTAGTCCTCTATCCGCGCTGGGGATGGCAGGCTGGAAGCGCTAGGGAGTCTTTTCTCCCCGGTTCACCGGTTGTACTTCCAACCACAATACGAGGAATTCTCACCGCGGACGATGTGGAGCTTGTCGAATGCGTTCACCAGTGCATTACAAGAACTCGATCCAGTTCCGCAATTCAAAGCAACGGCGAAACTGTGTGCGTTCCTGTCCCAACTGCCCAACCGCTCCAGGCGCTTTTCACAATCGCCTAATTTGATGTATCGCTGGGGCAAGGCGATGCAGAGAACCTGTTGTTCCTGGCGGCTTGCTTTCTATGAATCGTGATTTACGCGGCTCTGGTCTAAAGATCGAGCTTGATCCATGTTGGCGCATGGTCACTGGCGTTTACCTGCCCACGTGCCCATCGGTCTATACCACCGTCCACGAGTCGATCCGACACCTTCGGCGAGAGCAGAAAGTGATCGAGTCGCATGCCTTTGTCCTTCGGCCACCGTTCATATTTGTAATCCCAGAATGTCCAGAGCGGCCCGTCCGGATGTAGCTTCCTCATCGCGTCGGTCCAGCCTTGAGCCAGCAAACGCGCAAAGGCTTGGCGGCTTTCGGGCTGGATCAACGCGTTGTTATCCAATGATCGAGTCGGATGGATGTCCTGCGGTGTCGGCACGACGTTGTAGTCACCGGTCAGCACCACGGGGGCGCCGCTCGCCATGAGTTCGGCGGCATGGGCAATGAGGCGCTCAAACCAGGCCAACTTATAGTTGAATTTCGGTCCAGGCTGTGGATTTCCGTTGGGGAGGTAAATGGAAGTGATCAGGACTCCCTGAACAGCCGCTTCGATGTAGCGAGCTTGGTGATCTCCAGGATTTCCCGGCAAGCTTGCGCAGGTCAGCACGGGAGCGTGGTGTCGCGCGAGAATTGCGACGCCGTTCCAGGAACGCTCCCCTTGCCAGACTGCTTCGTAGCCGAGAGTCCGAAGGGCATTCACGGGAAAGGCTCCCTGCTCAGCCTTGAGCTCTTGGAGACTCACCACGTCCGGTTTAGCTTTGGACAGCCAAGCCAGAAGGTTGTCGAGCCGCTTATTGATGTTGTTGATGTTGAAGGTGGCGACTTTCACCAAGCCCCTTTCTGTCCCTGTACCTCTGGGTGTCTACCAACCCATTTGGTGCATCCGCTCAAGGATAATCGCGCTGTAGTTATTCATACGCTCGGGTCGTCGTTTCAACGGAGCCGGAAGAATTGCAGCGAGCCGTGCCGCTTGTTGCCGGCCGATATTCCGGGGTGCGGTTTCGTCGTAGTAACGACATGCCGACTCTGCACCATAAATACCAGGGCCCCATTCGACCACGTTGAGGTAGATCTCCAGAATGCGCTGTTTGCCGAGGACAAATTCGGCCACCGGTACCAGTGTGACTTCTGCGCCCTTACGGAGGACAGAGCGGCCCGTTCCGAAGAATAGGTTTTTTACGAGTTGCTGCGTAATGGTGGAAGCTCCGCGAGTGCGATCGCCCTCCAAATCGTCTTCGGCAGCGATTTGGACCTCGTGCCAATCGAACCCATGGTGCTGGTAGAAGCGCGCGTCCTCTGCGGCGATTACAGCGTGCTGAAGATCGGGTGAGATTTGGCTGAGCGGGATGAATTTGTAGCGTTCGCGATACGGCTTGTGGTGAGCCCAGGCCTGTAAGCGGCGCTGGATGTGCACCGCGGTTGTCGGAGGGTCGATCCAACGGACGGCCACAAGGATCAGCGCGGCAAGCGACCAAACAAGCGCAACGCCGATGACAAGCCATCGAACAAAGGATCGGAGAAAACCCTTGTGAAGCGTGGTCTTGGTGGATGTGTTCGGCGTTGCAGTCACGTTTCAGAATAAAGCCTGGGCTGGTTGACTGTCCCGGGCGCTAACCAGCCTTCGGCCACCAGCGTCATCATTACGCCTGTTTGGTCGGCGACCGGAGTTCTCTCAACTCGTCGAGGCAAGCTGCGCAATTCCGAAGATGATCAAGGATGGAGCCGGAAGGGAAGATCGTTGGCTCCGTGGCCAGCCTCATCAACGCCTCCGGTCCCGGACAACCGACACGTTCAGGATTGGGGTGCTTTTCGTGCAGTTGACGGCTGAATGCGGCGATCAAATCGTCCAGTTCTCCCCTGCGGCCCGTCATCAGCACCTCGCAAGATTCTTGTAACACTTGGTCTCAATTGCGACCACCTACTTCTCTGGCCCTCTTATACGGCCTTCCGTTGAGTGAAGGCTATATGAATTCGCGAATCTGACGAACATTCCTTTTCGCGAACGCGATACTTTCTCACTTCGTGGCCATATATAAGCAAGAGGAACACTCGAAAGTCTGAGCCGAGAGCGCTGGCATTATGAATGAGGAACACACCGCCAGGAATCGCCGCACCTTCCGCTGGCCAAGAGAAGCCCGGGAATTGGTGAAAATCCACCGGAACGCTCAGCGGGCACAACCGTGCGGGCAAGATTCTGGCAAAGAGCTCCGGGTACTGGTCGCGAGACTGGTCGAAGTGTCCCGTAACCCCAGGGACGCGTGCTGGCGATTTCTCCGACAGTCTGGGATTGTGGGCAAGCGGGTATATCGGCAGTGGCCCGAACCAGCGAAGCAGAGGCTATTGGATCTGATTGCTGTCCAGCCCTTGCCAGAAGTTGCCATTGCGATGCGGCGTTCGCC
>WNFI01707874.1_pt3 | contig 12042 bp, 9 predicted proteins | sample 5400471 | NCBI WGS metagenome assembly WNFI01 (sample SAMN13153348, study PRJNA577476) | soil metagenome | isolation source: 100 cm saprolite on Douglas fir-dominated hillslope | place: USA:California | collected 2013-09-17 | reverse complement strand
GTGCTGCTGTCATATATGAATTATTACAATGAGACGCGCACGCACCTTTCCTTGGACAAGGACGCGCCATTCACACGCGCTGTCGCGAAAGCTGGCCGCCCTCATTGCACGCCCAATTCTTGGAGGTTTGCACCATCAATACGCCCGGATTTAATTTGCGGTAGGCACAGCACTCTACTTGACTCGCGACGGTCAAACGCAAGCGTTGCGCTCCAAGGTTACGAACATGATGCTGAAAAGCGGGGATATCATTCGTCTCGAAACCTCCGGCGGCGGCTTCGGCGAAGCCAGGTTGCGGGCACGAGAGCACGTCGAGCGTGATGTCCGGCTCGGCTATGTGAGTGCCGCGGCCGCAAATCGTAGTTACGGGCACAGCAGTTGAGCTGTGTGCACCCAAAGCCCCATTCGGGTTTGTTGAGCGAGAAATCGACCAAGTGGGTGCGATGATCGCATTTATGGCCGCGATGCCCGAACGTAGTATTCTCTTGCGAGCGTCTTGCGCCGCAAAATGATCAATTGATGTCGTAGCGCCGCGTCCTCTGCTTCAAGCCGGGCCTTCGACTTTGAACGGCGAGACTGGAACGGCCAGAACAAAATAAAGTAGCCAAATCATTCCAATAGCTTAGGCGATTCCATCACGTCATCAACGCGGATAAGGTTTTCGGTACACACAATGGTCAAAACCATACTTCAGGGAGAACTACTTCAGAGGGGCAGATCGCGCCAATGACAGCCATATAAATATATGATATATTTCCTTGGTTGGAATTCCTGCTTTCGTCGCGGAGTTTAAGTGTCATCGCCGAAGAAGCTTGAATGCGCCGACACCATTTGGTCACCCCCTCAATCTGGACGGCGCCATGACAACAGGCACGACTGATCCGAATTCAAAGGGCGGTTTGCCGGATTTTGACAACGCGGCGGCCGTGCCCGGCCTGTCCGGGAAGGTCGATCTACGACGCGACACATGGGGCATTCCACATATTCGCGCGGCCTCGCATCTCGATGCCTTTGCCGGGCTTGGCTTCGCCCATGCGCAGGATCGTCTCTGGCAGATGGAAGCGCTGTTGCGCCGGGGTAGCGGGCGGTACGCGCAATGGGTCGGCAAATCCGCGCTGGCCGGCGATATGCTGGCTCGGCAGCTCGACACCGTTGGTGCTTCGCGCCGCGATTTCGCGCTGCTCAACGATGAGACCAGGCAGATGCTTGAATCCTATGCGCGTGGTGTGAACGCCTTCATCGCGCTGGGCAAATGGCCGGTGGAATATGCCATCCTCGGTGCCAGGCCCGCGGCATGGGAACCGTGGCATTCGATCGCGGTGATGCGCCAAATCGGATTCTTGATGGGCTCGGTGTGGTGGAAGCTGTGGCGCGCGGCGGCGCTGCCGATCGTTGGCGCGACTGAGATCTCGAAACTGCGGTTCGACGACGGCGGCGACGATATGCTGTGCATTCCACCCGGCGCCGAAGGCGTGCGCTATCTCGCGGCGCTCGCCGACCTGGAACCGGGACTCGAGGGGCTGCTGGCCGGCCATGAACAGCAGGAAGCAGAAGTCGCCGGAGGCAGCAACAACTGGGCGCTCGGACCGCAGCGGACCGCGACCGGTCGGCCATTGCTGGCGGGGGATCCGCATCGCGTGCTGGAAATGCCGAGCATGTATGCGCAGGCTCATCTCGCCTGCGACGATTTCGATGTCGTCGGCCTCACAGTGCCCGGCGCACCTGGATTCCCGAATTTCGGCCATAACGGCAAGGTGGCGTGGTGCGTTACCCATGCCTTCGTCGATATCCACGATCTCTATGTCGAACGCTTCGATGCGGCGGTCGAGAACACCAGCTTCAAGGGCGGCTGGAAGCCGGTGAAACACCGCGCCGAAACCATTTCAGTCCGCGGCGAGAATGACGTCACGATCGACGTGGTTGAAACCATGCATGGGCCGGTGATCGCTGGGGATCCCACCGCCGGCACCGGCCTGGTTCTGCGTTCGATGCAGTTTGCTGTGCCGGACACGTCGTTCGACTGCACGCTTCCGGTGTTGCGATCGGGGACGGTCGAGGAATTGTACGCCGCCGGCCGCGAATGGGGCCTGATGGATCACAACCTCGTCGCCGCCGACACCACCGGAAAAATCGGCAATCGTGTCCGCGCAAAAGTGCCGGTACGCCCGCGCGCCAATGGCTGGCTGCCGGTGCCAGGCTGGACCGGCGAGCACGAATGGAACGGCATGATTCCGTTCGAAGAGATGCCCTGCAGCATCGATCCGGTGGAACAGGCCATCGTCACCGCCAACAACCGCGTGATGGAAAACGGCGCGCATTATTTCTCGACCGACAGCATGCCGCCGCATCGCGCCCGCCGAATCTGGCAGCGCCTTGCGGAGCTTGAGAAGGCGACCGTGGAAGATATGGCGGCGATCCATCGCGACACCATCAGCGTGGTGGCGATTGAATTTCGCGACCGCATCCGCCACGTTGCCGTCGATGGCGCGGCCGCGACGTTGCGCGATCTTGTCGTCGACTGGAACGGCGCCATGGACGCGGATTCCTCCGCGGCCGTTGCCTATGTCGCGCTGCGCACCGCGCTGACCAAACTGGTCGCGGTCAAGAGCGGCGTGGGGGCTGTGGCTGAGAGTCCCTACACCAAGGTTCCGCCCGGCATTTTCGGCGAAAGCCAGATCTGGTGGACGGTGCCGCAGCTGCTACGCGCCAACGATACCGGCCTGCTGGCCGGCGCGACATGGGACGAACTGCTGGCGCAGGCCCTGGTGGACGCGGCGAAGGATTGCTCGCCGGAGAGCTGGGGCGCTGTACACCGGCCGATCCTGCGCCATCCGCTGTCGGCGATCTATCCGGAGCATGCGCCGGTGCTCGACAAGCCCTGCGGACTGCTCGGCGGCGACAATGACACGCCGTTCGCCACCGGCTACATCGCGCGGCTTGGCATGCGGGCGACCTATGCGGCGCTGTCGCGCTACGTGTTCGACGTCGGCGCCTGGGATAATTGCCAGTGGATCGTTTTCCATGGTGCATCCGGCCACACCGCCAGCCTGTGCTACGATAACCAGAACGCGACTTGGGCCGCCGGCAAGATGGTGCCGATGCTGTATGACTGGAGCAAGATCGAAGCCTGCGCCACGTCGCATCAGCAGTTGCGCCCGTCGTAATGTCGGGGAATCGGTGAGGCTCACGCGGTTGCCGCGGGGCTGGACAGACAGAGGCACGATGCTTAAGGGACTGAAAGTCAGTAGCCGGGACAATCTGACCTCGCGGGTCTATGACCAGCTGCGGATCGGGCTGATGTCGGGCAGCTTCTGGCCGGGACAGCGGCTACGGGTGCGCGAGGTGGCCGCGGCCATGGAAGTCAGCGACACGCCGGTGCGCGAGGCCATGATGCAGCTGGTCCGCGAAGGCGGGCTGGAAATGCGCTCGGGCCAGACCATCAACGTGGTGAAGCTGTCGCGCGCGCGCTATCTCGAACTGCGCGAGATCCGCTTTCTGCTGGAAGGCATGGCCACCGAGAAAGCAGCGCCGCTAGCTACCTCGGCCATGATCGACGAACTCGAACTGCGGCACGCGCAACTGATCGAGGCCGAGCGCACCGCCGATTATGAAGCGGCGACGCTGACCAACTACCAGTTCCATTTCCTGGTCTACCGGGCGTCCGGGGTCGAGGACCTGGTGTCGATTCTGGAGAGCATCTGGCTCAGGCATGGTCCGATGCTGAAGCTGCTCTATCCGCATGCGCCGCCGGCCTACCCGGTGCGCCATCAGCATCTCAACGTGATCGACGCGCTGCGAAGCAAGGATGCGGCGCTGGCGCGTCATGCCATCCTTGCGGACATCATCGAAGGCGGCAAGGCGATGATCGGTCTGCTCGAGCAGATCGACGACGGGCGCGCGGCGATCGTCGAAAACGGCGATGGCGTCGTAGAACTGCAGTTTGGACTGACGGCGGGACAGCCGCGCAAAACAACCGCAGCCTGAGCATCATTTCAGCCGTGGCTGACGCCAACCGCGCCAGCGCGGTGCTTGCCACTAAAAATATATCATATATCCTGCCTGTGCGTTGCCGACAGGAGAGCTGATGACACCCGACCTCGGCCCGATCGATCAAAGTCTGCGCGACCGCGCCACGAAGGTGGTGCCCGGCGGCATGTACGGCCACATGCGCGCGAACGGACTGCCCGCAGGCTATCCGCAATTCTTCTCGCGCGGCGAAGGCTGTCACGTCTGGGATGTCGACGGCCGCAAATATCTCGACTTCATGTGTAGCTGGGGCCCGGTCGTGCTCGGGCATCGCCATCCCGTCGTCGACGCCGCGGCGCGCCGCCAGATGGAGCAAGGCGACTGTCTGAACGGGCCGTCCGAACGCATGGTCGAACTGGCCGAGCGACTGGTCGGCCTGGTCACCCACGCCGACTGGGCGCTGTTTTCCAAGAACGGCACTGACGCCACCACCACCTGCGTGACCTTGGCGCGCGGCGCCACCGGCAAGCGCAAAGTGCTGCTGGCCAACGGCGCCTATCACGGCGCCATTCCATGGTGCTCGCCGCATCCCTACGGCGTGATATCCGAGGACCGCGCGCACATCCTGTATTTCGACTACAACGATATCGCCAGCCTCGAAGCCGCGGTGGATCAGGCCGGCAACGATCTGGCGGCCATCGTGGTCTCGGCTTTCAAACATGACTACGGTCATCATCAGGCGCTGCCCGATCCGGCGTTCGCCGCGCGCGCACGCGCCCTGTGCGACGCCAATGACGCCGCGCTGATCCTCGACGACGTCCGCGCCGGCTTCCGGCTGACGCTCCACGGCAGCTGGGACCAGATCGGCGTGCAGCCAGACCTCAGCGCCTGGAGCAAGGCGATCGCGAATGGTTATGCGCTGTCCGCAGTGATGGGCAACGATCGGTTTCGCGACGCGGCGGCGCAGCTCTTCGCCACCGGGTCGTTCTGGTGCGGGGCCACGTCGATGGCGGCGGCGCTGGCGACCCTCGACGTGCTTGAAGCCGAGAATGCACCGGAGCACATGCGGCAGATGGGCCAGCGGCTGCGTGACGGAATCGCCGAACAGGCCCGGCGCCATAACCTCGGTGTCCGGCAAAGCGGCCCGCCGCAGATGCCGGCGATCCTGTTCGAGGACGATGCCGACTATGCACGGGGCTCTCGCTTCGTGCAGGAGGCATTGAGCCGCGGCGTCTACATGCATCCGAAGCACAACATGTTTCTCTCCCTCGCCCACACCGCCGCGGATATCGATTTCGCGCTGTCGGTGACGGACGATGCCTTCAAGGTCGTTGCGAGGCTTTAGATTGCAGCAGGCGTGAATGGAATTTGCGGCGAACTCTTGGGAGCAAGGCGAATGAAGCGAAATGTTGCGCGATGCAGCGTCGCAGTGGCGCTGGCCCTGGTCCTCGGAGTTTCATTCGGCGCAGCCGGTGCCGCCCATGCGCAAACGCCCAAGAAGGGCGGTACGTTGGTCTATGCCAGCGTCTCCGGCCCCGGCACGCTCGATCCCTACATGGCATCGAGCGCCGTCGAACTCGAAGTCATCAACAATCTGTTTGAAGGCCTGATGACTCTCGATGCCAACAACGCCACGCGTCCAATGCTGGCGGCGAAGGCGACCGTGTCGCCGGATTTCAAGATCTACAGCTTCGAGCTGCGCAAGGGCGTTAAGTTTCACAACGGCCAGGAGATGACCTCGGTCGACGTCAAGGCGTCGTTCGAGCGCTACAAACGCGTCAGCCCCAATGCCAAGAACCTGGAAGCGGTCGATCATTTCGACGCGCCGGATCCCTACAGCTTCGTTATCGTGCTCAAGGAGCCCAATGTCGTGCTGCTCGACATTCTCAAGTCGCCGATCTATCCGCTGATGATCCTGCCGGCGTCACAGAAGGACAAGCCGGCGCGCGATATCGAGGTGATCGGCACCGGTCCCTACAAGCTCGGCGAATGGGTCAAGGACAGCCATCTCGTCATCATCCGCTTCGACGACTACACCGCCGACACCAGCGCGCCGGGCCGCGACGGCTATGGCGGCCGCAAGACGGTCTATCTCGATGCCGTGCGCTATCGCTTCATGCCGGAGGCGACCACCCGCATCGCGGCGCTGCAGAACGGCGAGGCCCAGCTGATCTCCAGCGTTCCCAGCGAGCTCGCCGCCCGCGTCGCCCAGCGCAAGGATCTGGCGATCCGCGAAGTGTTTCCCGTGCTCGGCAGCTACGTGATCGTCAACTCGCAGAAGGGCCTCACCGCCAATGTGCTGATCCGCCAGGCCATCGCCGCGGCGATCGACGTCGACGACATCATCGAGGGCGCCGGCGGTCTCAATAAGCGCAATCCTTGGATGTCGTTTCCCGGCACCCCGTATTATCTCGGCGATATCGCGCCGACGCCTTGGTATGACATCAAGGATCCCGCGAAAGCCAAGGAACTGCTGAAGCAGGCGGGCTACAAGAACGAGAAGATCGTCATCGAGACCAACAGCAATTATCAGTGGATGCGCTCCACCATGCTGATCGTCGCCGAGCAACTCAAGGCCGCCGGCATGACCGTCGACGTCCAGGTCACCGACTGGACCACCAACGCCTCGCATATGCAGCAGGGCACCGGCGACTGGAACCTGTCCACCACCGCCTTCGGACCCGATCACATCCTCGGGCCGCAGCAATGGCGGGCGATGCTGTACACCTTCCCGCACATCGTCGGCAACGACGCCCTCGACAAGGCCTATAGCGAGTTCTTCGCGGCGCCGACGCTGGAGGCGCGGCGCGCCAGCTGGTTGACGATCCAGAAGGAAGTGCTCGGCGGCGCCTATCTGATCAAGATCGCCGACACCGGCCGGCTCAGCGGCTATTCCAAGAAGCTGCAGGGCCAGAACGACTATGCCGGCGTGCTGCAGCTCTGGGACCTGTGGCTCGATTGATGCATAGCCTCAGCGAGGTTTGCCGGATCCCGATGGCAGGTCGGAGGAGGTCGCTCTGATACGCATCGTCGCCGTCAAGTTCCTGCAGGCCGTGCCGGTGATCCTGATCATCTCAATCCTGGCGTTCCTGCTGCTCAGCCTGCTGCCCGGAGATCCCGCCATCATCATCGCCGGCGAGCAGGCGTCGCCCGCGGCGATTGAACAGGTGCGAAAGCAGCTCGGGCTCGACCGTTCGTTTTTCGAACAGCTCGCCATCTGGCTGTTCAATCTGGCGCAGGGCAATTTCGGCTCGTCGCTGATCCTCAATCAGAGTGTGCTCTCTGCGGTGGCGGAGCGGCTGCCGGTCACGCTGTCGCTGGCCGCGCTGTCGATCTCCTTCACCATTCCCGTCGGCGTGCTGCTGGGATCGGTCGCCGCATATTTTCGCCGCAGCTGGATCGATTCGCTGGTGATGACCGTGGCATTGCTGGGCGTGTCGATCCCGGCATTCTGGATCGCCATCCTCGGCGTGATCCTGTTCAGCGTGCGGCTTGGCTGGGTGCCGTCCAGCGGCTTCGCACCGATCTCGCAGGGGGTGGGGCCCTGGTTCGCCTCGCTCGCGCTGCCGGCGCTGATCCTGTCGCTGTTCCAGATCGGCTTTCTTGCCCGCATGACGCGCTCGGCGATGCTCGACGTGCTCGGCCAGGACTACGTCCGCACCGCCCGCGCCAAGGGCCTCAGCGAGTGGCGGACCGTCGGCAAACACGCGCTGCGCAATGCGCTGATCCTGATCATCACCGCCACCGGCATCCTGCTCAGCGCCGCGATCGGCGGCTCCGTCATCATCGAGCAGGTGTTCGCGCTGCCGGGCATCGGCCGCATGGTGGTGCAGGCGATCTTGGCCCGCGATTATCCGCTGGTGCAGGGCACCATGCTGATCCTCGGCTTCACCTTCGTGATGATCAATCTGATCGTCGATATCCTCTACACCCTGGCCGATCCGCGGGTGCGTCATGACTGACACCGGCCTGGGATCGCTGGCGACGGCAGCGGCGATTGTGGCGCCGCGCGGCCATGGCACGTGGCAACGCCTGCTGCGCCACCGCTCCTTCGTGATCGGATTCTCCGTCATCCTGCTGCTGATGCTGGCCGCCGTGCTGGCGCCGCTGCTCTCGCCGGTCGATCCTTCGGCGATGCGGGTGCGCTTTCGATTCCGGCCGCCGTCGTCGACGTTCTGGTTCGGCTCCGACATGTTCGGCCGCGATGTCTTTACCCGCGTGTTGTACGGAGCGCAGATCTCGCTGTTCGTCGGCTTCGCGGTCTGTGTCGTTTCCGGCCTCTGCAGCGCCATCATCGGCGTGATCGCCGCGCAGTTTCGCGGGCTAGACGGCGCGATCATGCGGCTGATGGACGCGCTGATGTCGTTTCCCGCCATTCTACTGGCGCTGGGCATCGCCGCCGCGCTCGGCCCGCGCGTGTCGAGCGTCATCATCGCACTGACCGTCGCTTACATACCTGCGGGCGTGCGCATCGTCCGTGCCGCGGCGCTGACGGTGCGCGAAATGGATTTCGTGCAAGCCGCGCAGGTCTCGGGCGCCTCTTCACTGCGGATCGTGATGCGGCACATCCTGCCGAACTGCCTCAGCCCGCTGTTGGTGCATCTGACCTTCATATTTGCCTATGCGATGCTGGCGGAGGCGGCACTCAGCTTTCTTGGCGTCGGTATCCAGCCGCCGATCGCCAGCTGGGGCAACATCATCGCCGAGGGTCGCGACTATGCCACGGAGGCCTGGTGGGTGATGTTGTTTCCCGGTATCGCTATCAGCGTCGCCGCATTGAGCCTCAACCTGCTCGGCGACGCGCTCGGCGATATGCTCGACCCGCGCCTGAAGGGAGGCGATTGATTTGATCGCGCCGCTTCTCGCCATTCGCAATCTCACGGTCCAGTTCCGCGTCGATTCCGGCTGGGTCACGGCGGTCGATGACGTCTCGCTGGATGTGGTCGCGGGAGACTGCGTGGGCATCGTCGGCGAGTCCGGCAGCGGCAAGAGCGTCACCGCGCTCTCGATCCTGCAACTGCATGAGCGCGCTACCACGCGGATGCCAAGCGGATCGATCCTTTATCAGGGGCAGGATTTGCTCCGCGCGCCGGGGTCGACGATGCGTCGCATTCGCGGCAGCGAGATCGCCATGATCTTCCAGGATCCGATGTCGTCGCTCAATCCGGTGCTAACCATCGCCGACCAGGTTTCCGAAACGCTGCGACAACACCAGGGCCTGACCGGCGTGGCGGCGCGAAAACGCGTGGTCGAGCTGCTCGGCTTAGTACGAATTCCTGACGCGGCGCGCCGCGCCGATGATTATCCGCATCGTCTCTCCGGCGGGATGCGGCAGCGGGTGATGATCGCCATGGCGATTGCCTGCAAGCCGCGGCTGCTGATTGCTGATGAGCCAACTACCGCGCTTGATGTCACCATCCAGGCGCAGATCCTGGAATTGCTGCGCGACCTGCGCAAGGAATTGAGCATGTCGGTGATGCTGATCTCTCACGATCTGGGCGTAATCGCCGAATTCGCCCAGCGCGTCATTGTGATGTATGCTGGGCGTGTCGTCGAAGACGCGCCGATGGCGCAGCTGTTTCGACGGCCGGTACATCCCTACACGATGGGGCTGATCGCCGCGGTGCCCAAGCTCGACAGCGATGCGTCGCGCCTCACCACCATCCCCGGCCGCATTCCGGCGCCGCAGGAAGTCATCCCCGGTTGCCGTTTCAGCCCGCGCTGCGCCTTGGTGGAGGACGGCTGCCTGCACGAGCAGCCGTCGATGCAAATGGTCAGCGATCATCAGTCGGCGCGCTGCCCGCCGCGTATTCTTGCGTTGGGCGAGCACCATGGTTGATCAGCCGATCGTTGAGGTGCGCGATCTGCGCAAGACGTTCGCCGTCAAGCATGTCGGCGGCGTTTCGACGCTACATGCCTTGAGCGGCGTCAATTTCGACATCATGCGCGGTGAAACGCTGGGGCTGGTCGGCGAATCCGGCTCGGGAAAGACCACGGCCGGAAGGATTTTGGTCGGGCTGATCCCGGCGACCAGCGGTAACGTCAGCCTGTTCGGGCACAGTATCATCGGCCCGGACGGCAAGGCCCAACTCGCTTCCGTGCGGTCGCGGCTGCAATTCGTGTTTCAAGATCCGTACGCCTCCCTCAACCCGCGCATGCGGATTGGCACGGCCATTGCGGAGCCGCTCGACATTGCCGGGACTCATTCGCGCAAGGACCGCAACGACCGCGTCGCGGAATTGCTCGAGCTAGTCGGACTGCCGAAAAACAGCGTCGAGCGTTACCCGCACGAATTCTCCGGCGGTCAGCGGCAGCGTATCGTGATCGCTCGGGCGCTCGCGCTCAATCCGGATTTTGTCGTCTGCGACGAACCGGTGTCGGCGCTGGACGTCTCGATGCAGGCGCAGATCGTCAATCTGCTGCTCGACTTGCAGGACCGGCTCGGGCTGAGCTATCTGTTCATCGCCCATGACCTGGCGGTGGTGCGCGCGGTCTCGAATCGCGTCGCCGTGATGTATGCCGGCGCGATCGTCGAGACGGCGCCGAAAGCGCAGATCTATTCCGATCCGCAGCATCCTTATTCGCGTGCGCTGCTCGACGCCGTACCGCGCGCCGATCCGGATTTTGTCCGACATCCGGTCGTCGCCGGTGAAGTGCCGAGCCTGCTCGACCCGCCGCCCGGCTGCTGTTTCCACCCGCGCTGCGCGTTTGCGATGGACCGTTGCCGCGTCGAAGTGCCGTCGCTGAGAGAGTCAGGCCCCGGTCGCCGTGTCGCGTGCCATCTCTTCTCGACGTGAGGCGCAACGCCGCATGTCATGCAGCGGATTGCAGTGCCGATGATTGGCGGCATGGTTTCATCGACGCTACTGACCTTGATCGTGATCCTTGCAATTTAAGGCTTGGTGATGGAAAGACGCCTAGCGGATGAGGTGACGCTGCGTCATAAAAAATTCGTTGTTCCCGGATGAAAATTCCCTGGTGCCCGACGTCATGGCGAAGTTGATCGATACGGGCACAACCACGACGCCCATAGAGCCATTCAAGATCGGTCGCTTTGCGCCGTCGGCGAGCGGCCGCGATTCCTTTACCGTGCAACAGGCCTCGGGTTGACGGTGGCCTGCTATTAGCCGCTTCGCTTTCATTTGTAGTCGCAGTATCGGGAACGCTTCTTTGTCCTTCCATACGCAACCGAACCCCGAACGAGGCTCCACGCTACGAGATCCGGGACCGCATCTAGGCGCGGTCGTCACACGCCGACTGCGTGCCATGGGCATCCGGGACAAGCCCATTGCATCGGAACGGCTGATCGGATCGATCCGGCGTGAACGTGTGGACCACATCATTGTCCTGGGCAGGCACATCTGCGCCGGATTCTGAGATCTTATTATAATGAGACGCGGACGCACTTGACCTTGGATAAGGAGGCGCCCGTTTCTCGCCCAGTTCATCGATCCGGTGTGATCAGGTCGCGCGCCATTCCGGGTGGACTTCATCGCCACCATGCCCGTGCCTAAGTTTTCGGTACGCACGGGGCTCCAAACCTGCCCGAAGCGATTGGGCCGGACCGCCTCCCCAGACACCGACCGGAGTGCTGTTGCCTGCCTCCAGGACTACAATGCATAGGAGGTCGGCACAGTATTTGCTTAGTTCATTCAGGCGATCCCGCCAGCCTCATCGCGGTCATGGAGCCTAGATGCCCGCCAAACCGTTTCACCTGGCCTGGTTCCTTCAGGGATCGAGCGCGCAAGCCTGGGGCGAGGCGTGGACCGGCCGCATCGGTCAGACGTGGATGGAACCTGAGCTGTTCCTGAACATGGCGCGCACGCTCGAGCGTGCATGTTTCGACTACATTCTGCTCGAAGATTCATCCTATGTCGGCGAGAGTTTTGGCGGCTCGACCGAGATCTACCTCAAGAACGGCATCGCTGTGCCACGGCAGGATCCGTCGGTGGTGGCGGCGCTGATGACGCAGGTGACATCGCGCATCGGCATCGTGCCCACTTTCGGAACCTACGCCTATCACCCCTATCTCCTGGCCCGCCTGGTGGCGACGCTCGATCAGGTGTCGGGCGGGCG